>ERZ1023267.5-NODE-5-length-121678-cov-9.576840_pt1 | contig 121678 bp, 130 predicted proteins | sample MGYA00520905_ERZ1023267 | MGnify/ENA primary metagenome ERZ1023267 (study PRJEB32759, sample SAMN07749868) | skin metagenome | biome: transportation; feature: city; material: polyester macromolecule | host: Homo sapiens | place: Hong Kong:ISLAND line | collected...
AGAGGCCCATGAGTGCCTGCAGGTCGTCGGGTGTCCACTCGGCGGCGGGGCGTCCGATGTGCTGCTCGAGGTCGGCTTGCGTGGTGCCGAGCGCGTCGAATGCCGCGATGGCCTTGCCGATGCGGTCGGTGAGGTCGTGCTGCTGCTGGGGTGCGACGTCGGGGAGCTGCTCGACGGTGACCTTGGATCGTTTGCCGCGCTTGACGGTGACGGTGTCGGTGAAGGCGCGGTTGATGCCGCTCATGGCGGCGATGCGGATGCCGCCGACGGTGTCGCCGCCGAACTCGACTGTGGGATCGCGGAACAGGGTGACGCGCCTGCCGTGCCAGTCCTTCGTGTCGAGGCCCCAGTGCTGGGCCATGAGTCGCAGCATCGTCTTCGCTGGCTTCCAGGGGCGTGACGGGCCGTAGACGTCGGTGACGATGTGGACGGGCTGCTCGGCGTTGCCCTCGCGCACGTCGACGATGGTGACGGTGACGGGTTGCGCGAGGTCGTCGGCGTTGAGCTGGTCGCTCTTGGGCTGGATGTGCTTGGTGATGTCCATGTCAGAACCTCAGGTCTGCGATGTCGGGGGTGCGTTCGGACGGCGTGAGGCCGGCGGTGCGCTCGGTGTAGGTGGTGGTGATGCGCTGGATCTCGGCCTCGGCGTACTTGGCGGCGGCGACGATGACGGCTGCCCACTGCGCTTCGGGGTAGACGCGGATTTCGAGGGTGGGCCAGCCTTCCGCGAAGCCGAGGTAGTCGATCCAGTCGCGGCCGGACACAAGCAGGCCCGTCTGGAGTTGCGCCATGTTCTCGGCGGGTACGGACGGCTTGTCGCCGTTGATCCAGTGCGCGAGTTGTGTTGCCTGGCGTCGTGACTTGCATTCGATGAGGCCGTCATCTGCGACGAGGCCGTCGGGTGAGTAGCCGATGGTGACGCCGTCGATGGTGCGGGTCATGAAGCCGATCTCGTCGACGGTGACGTTGTTGCGCTGTTCGTACTCGTCGCGCGCTTTCGGTTCGTCGTCGTGGCCGCGTTGCATGTCCCACGTCGTGAAGGTTTCCTCGACATGGCCGCTGATGCGTTCGGCGGCGAGGCGGAGGATCGCTGCCTGTGCCTTGTCGCTGGTGGCGACGGTGAGGACCGGCGCCGAGGTCGCGGCGTTCTTTTCGGCTTCGACGTGGCGGGCGCCGTGAAAGGTCTTGATGGGCTTCGGCTCCTTGCGCGCCATGCTCATGCACGGTTCGCCAACGTCGGCGAAGCATTCTGAGCAGACGTAGAGACCTGGCCCTGGCGCGCTCGAAGAGATGAGTTGGCCGATGACGCTGGCCGTGACGACGCCGCAGCGTGCCTGCAGCCACTCGGGGCTGCCCTGTTCGAGGTCGGTGTAGATGGTGGGGGCGCTCACTGGTCGTCCTCCTTGTTGTCGTCGATGTAGCGGGTGATCATCCAGGCGACGAGTGCGAGGGCGAGGATGAGGAGTGCGATGAGTTGAGCGACGTTGCTCATGCGGCGCTCCTTTCGGGGTAGGCGAGGACGGTGCAGGTGGCGTGGGTGCCGAGGCCGTCGCGGGTGTAGCGGATGGCGGCGACAGGATGGACGCCGATGGAGTCGAGGAAGCGGCGGACGCTTGGCTCGTTGTCGCGGGCGGTGGCGGTGAGGTCGCGTGTGTCGCCGGGGCGGTGGGGGATGCGGACGTGGAGGGTGAACATCAGTCGCCTTTCATTCGGCGCGGCTGGTACGCGGATGCTTCGGCGGGGCGCGCGGGTTGGCAGGCGTGGCCGAGCTTCCAGCGCAGCGCGTGGATGATGTGGGCTGTGTGCGCGGTGCGGCACGTCGCGCAGGTGACGGTGATCATTCGTCGCTGCCTTCGTAGAGGACGCGGGCACCCTTGCGGATCTCGTTGGCGATCTCGCTGACTTCGTATCGTCTGCCAGAGACAAGTCCGCACCACCCCTTGTGGTCTAGGACAAAAACGGGCCTGTATGGGTACCACTGGCTCGACACGATCGCGCCGAGGCCGGTGGGCACGGTGACCTTGACGGGCGGTTCGGGCGCGTCGGTGAGGATGCGGACTGCCCTCGAGTCGTCGTCGTGGCCGCGGATGGGGCTGTCCGCGCTGGCCCGGTAGGAATAACCGCCATCTCGGGCGAATGCGATGGCTCCTACGCGCTCCACGTAGGGGGTGAACTCGGGGACGGTGCGTGTGGTGCCGTCGTACCAGGGCAGGTCGACCATCTTGGTGCTGTCAGTCATGGTGGTTCTCCTCAGTCGCGGTAGTCGTCGGGGTCGGGGTGGTCGGCGTCGGGGCGTTCGTGGAGCCAGTCGGTGCGGGCGTCGTATTCGGCGGGGTGGTGGTCGGCGGGCCCGAACTCGCGGCTCATTCGTGCCACCACCAGTCGCTGAGCGCCTCGATGCCTGCGAGGGCGCCGAAGATGAGGAAGGGGGAGGCGAGGGCGAGCCACGCGTCGAGGCTCATGACGCCTCCTCGTCGAACAGTGACGGCGCGCGGTTCGCGTCCTCGGCTGCCTGGCGTGCGTTCTCGCGGCTGATGCGTGCGAGGATCAGGGGCAGGTAGTCGGCTTCGCGTTCGACGGCGACGACATGGAAGCCTTCGCGCATGGCTGCTTCGACGGTGGTGCCGCTGCCAGCGAACGGCTCGAGGACGGTGCCACCGGGCGGCGTGACGAGCCGCACGAGCCAGGACATGAGGCTGACCGGCTTCACCGTGGGGTGCGCTACACCATCGACGACGGGGCGCTCAGACTTCGGGGCCTTAGCGACGTAGAAGAAGCGTGATGCGCCGCCCTTTCCGCCGTATCCCTGATCTGGGCGCGCTTCGCCGGGGAGTGCCCAGCTAGAGATTCCCTGCGGCTTTCCGTCTCGGTTACGTTCTACGGCCACCCCATCCTTCGTCACCCCGCTCTGCTCGTCGAGTGCTTCGGCTTGGCTCTCGTCGAGGATGACGTTCGCGGGCCAACGCCCGACGCGGGCAGGCGTAACCATTACACCTCGCTCAAACGTTCCGATCTGCGCCTGCCCTGCGGTCTGCGCGGGTAGCGCCTCGTCACCAACCCGACACGCTTCGATGTTGAGTGCGCCCGTGCCGTGTTCGAGGACGTTCGCGGCTACCGTGCCGGTCAGGGGCTTGCGCGCCATGACGATAGGCTCATGTCCAGGTTTAAGCGCGGTGCCCCAGCCTGCCCAACGTTCGGCGTCGGGGGTAGCTGGGGTGGTCACGTCGAGGTGCTTGTCGATCGCCTTGCTGACATCCATCGACTTTGGGAAGCCGGAGCCGTACAGCCATGCGAGCGAGTCGCGGATGTCGAAACCCGCGAGGCGTAGGCCGAGCGTCATGAGGTCGACGGTGCGCGATCCGGCGAAGGCGAGGACGTGCCCGCCCGGCTTGAGGACGCGCAGGCATTCGTCCCACACGGCGACGGGCGGAACGAACGCGTCCCACTCCTTACCCATGAAGCCACGACCGCCGGGCAGATAGTCACGCTCACCGCCGATCCAGCGTTGCAGCGTTTCGATGACGTGAGCGGGGTCGGTGTTCGCAAGGCCGTAGGGAGGATCGGTGACGACGGCGTCGATGCTCGCGTCGGGGAGGGTGGCGAGGACCCCGAGGCAGTCGCCGTGGTACAGCGTGACCTTGTCGTCGGTGTAGTAGATGCTCATGATTCACACCTCTCGTGAGTGAAGTCGGGCTCCGCCTCGTAGGCGGTCCATTCGGGGGCGGATGCGTTTGGTGCCGTCGTGCCAGGGCAGGTCGACCATGCTGACGTTGGTGGCCATCGGTGTCTCCTTGTTGTAGTCAGTGCTGTTCATCGCATTAACGGGGCCTTCGGTGGTGAAGCCGCGGGTCATGACTCACCGCCGTCGCCTGATGGCTCCTTGAGGAATGTGACCCAGTGGGTCTTTGCTTGCCGCCCGGAGCGGTGCCCGATGAGTGGTGCATGCGGTGTGAGGGCGAGGATCTGCGAGACGGGTATCTGCGTTTCGTTCCACTTGAATATGAGGACGCCGTAGGGGGCGAGCACTCGGAAGCACTCGGCAAAGCCCGCCGCGAGGTCATCGCGCCATGTGGGTGCGAGGCCGCCGTACTTCGCGAAGGTCCACGACTTCTTCCCGACGCGTACGAGATGGGGTGGGTCGAAGATCACCACACGGAACGTCTCGTCGGCGAAGGGCAGGTGGCGGAAGTCGAGAAGGGTGTCTGGCTCGACGTTCAGGGCCCTTCCGTCGCACAGGGTGTGGCTTTCGCTACGGATGTCGCCGAAGACGACGGTGGGGTTCTCCTTGTCGAAGTGGAACATCCGTGATCCGCACGCGACGTCGAGCACCATGCGCTGCTGCCCTGCGACGGGGCCCTCGGTGTTGAGGTCGCGGGTCATGCCTGCTCTCCCGTCGGTCGCCATCCGAGGCGGAGCGCGGAAAGGACGGGCTTGCGTGCCCCACGGTGGTCAGGGTGAAAGAACCCCATCTCCATGATGTCAACCTGTGGGCCGCTCACTCGCTGCCGTCCTTGGGGATCTCGCGGCGTGAGGTTGCTGGGTTCGTCAGTCATGACGGCTCTCCTGTTCTCGGTGGTCGTTGGGAGGTCGAGCATCAGTCGTCAGCGGTGATGATCTTTTCGAGGATGCGTAGCGCCGCACCATCCTGCTCGTCACGCAGCTTGCGGAAGTCGTCGAGGGCTTCGGCCTCGCTGATCTGGCGCTTCATCTCGTCGAGAGCGGCCCTGTACGCAGAACCACGGATGCTCAACCACTCGTCGCTGTAGGGCTTGCCTGGGCTGGCGTTGGACACAGAAGCAGCCACAGCGGCAGCCAGTGGGTCAGACACAGCGTTGGTCACGGCACCGACAGCGGCGTAGATCGCGGCCCCAGAGTGGGTGACGACATCACCGGCAGCAACATCAACGAAAGAGGCGTCGACGGCAAAATCGGCCACGGAATCGACAACAGCAGCGGACACGGAGTCAGCCACGACACCAACGACGCTCCTGGTGACGCCGTGCATCTTGAGACCCGCCTGGATACGCGCACGATACGTCTGCGGCACCGCCCTGAGTCCAAACATCAGCTCGGCGTCGTTCCCCGCCTTGTCGAGCCGGTCGGCGGGCTCGTGCAGTCCAGCGAGGCGTAGCCACGGAGAAGCGAGCGTCGCGATCTCGCGGCGCAGGATCTTGCGCCGAACGGTGTCCTTGCCGTCCGACCCGGTGCCGATCATGCGTACCAGGTACGGCTTGAGCTGCTGGCGGTTCTCGTCACTCAAATGGTCGTTGAGACCAATCGTGTAGAGGGTGACGATCCGTGAGGCGCACTCCGGCGCGTCGGTGAAGCCCTCGTCAGCGAGCCACGAGACGACCTCCATCGCGCAGGCCCCTGCGTCGAAGTTCCGGTGATGGCCGAATGCCAGCTCGATCTGGTCGAGGCGAGTGAGCTTGTGGGGGTTGATCGTGGTCATGGTGGTTCTCCTCATTCCTCAGCGTATCTCAAGTAGAGCACACAGAATCGTTTGAGTGCAAGTCATCGGGTTGCACTCCGGACTCGATATGCATCACCGCGTAGGCCCCAACAGCGATGAGGAGGATGAAAGCCAAGACGTAGATGACCATGCACATGATGAACCACGGGTCACGCCACGGGCTCCACGGCTTCACGACTCCCCCTTCACGAAGTGCTGGAGGACGGTGTTGGCCGCTTTCATGTAGGCAACCGATGCGCCTGCGAGGCACTTCTGGTCACCGACCGATGCAGCCTCACCCGCCTTCTTCCTGAGGTGCAGGCTGCACCTGAAAAACCACTCAGCGAGGCGCTCAGCGTTGTGCGTGCGCGAGTGCGCGACGGCAGACTCGATAGCGAGGTCGTGCGACACAAGCCCGTCCGGTGACGCCTCCAGCGATCCGCAGCTACACACCCATGTCCAGCGGTGCGCCATGACGGGTTCGCCGTCTGAGTCCGGAACGAAGGTGACCGTGCGCCCCACCCTTGGCTTCGGAACGCTCATGCCTCCTCCTTCACGATGTCGTATCGAACGAGCGCCCCAACCGACAGCGCATAGAGGCGGACGTCCGACATGCGAGCAGCGGCCTGGTTCGCTTCGAGGCGAGCCAGCCATGCCTCTGACACGCCCATCCTCGCGGCGATGTCAGCGAGGCTCATGCTGTGCAGGAGCCGCAGGCACACAATGCTTGCCATCGGCTCTTCTGGCAGGTGTCGGCCTCCTCGCGTGAAGGCGAGTCGACGGTTGTATCGAGCTATCGCGACACGGGCTCGAACTTCGCCAGGCCTCCTCATGGCCTCCTCCCGATGGCGAAACCTGTGTACCCTGCGACGCTCTTGCCCCAGGGGATGATGCTGCTCGTGGCGGTCTCAGACCAGCCTCCGTCGCGGACTCTGCCCAGGACCACTCGACCGTCAACACCGACTGCTACGAGGCACCCTTCGGGCAGAGGTATGTTGTAGCCGGTGTGCCAGGGCACCTCAACGATCATCATGCTTCCTCCCCGAGCTCCTCGATGAACTGTTGGTCGCCCTGGCAGTAGTGGCCGACGGACTGGAGGCAGTAGTGATCTCCGGTCGGGCAGAACCCGGCATATGCGCGTTCCAGACCCAGCGCGGCGCGCCATAAGTCACTTGACGCGCCTTCGCCGTAAAGGGTGTCGATGGCAGGCTGCTGCGTCGCGCCCTCCACCTTGGCGCGCAGCTCCCGCACCTCAGCGACGAGAGCAAGCGCGGTCGGCGGGTCGAATGCGGCGATGTGGGCGGCGTCCTCCTTGTCGAAACTCGAGCGGACTCCGCAGGCGGGACATGCGCCCAGGTAGGCACCACCAGCGTCGACGCAGTAGTCGTGATCGTTATCTCCGAGGTGGGCCGTCCAGCCCTCAGGCGAGCCGACCAGCGCAGCCCGCGCCACCTTCTCCAGGTGCTCGATGTCGGGTGCGCTGGTCATGCTTCCTCCCCGAGTGCCGTGAGCAGGTCGAACGCGACGTTGCGCCACACCAGCGTCTCAGGGTGGCAATACTCCACCGCTCCTCCAGCACTGGCATCGACCGAATGAGCGATGCTGGTGACGTCGAGCAAACGTGTCCGCAACTCTCGCACCTCGGCCACCAGTGCCAAGGCCACGTCAGGAGACAGGCCCGCAATGTGTTTGGCATCCGCCTGCCGGTGCAACAGCTTGGTCACGCACACCGCCTCCAGGGTCGAAAGCGCGTCCGACGGGAGCACGACTTCTTCCCCACCGCCGTACTCGGCCACCCATGGCCCCGGCGTCGCCGCCTTCGCCGCCGCCTCGATCTCGTCGAGCTGGGCGGGCGTGAGCTTGTCACTCATCGGTGTGGTGCTGATCGCTTCGATCTCGTCAGCGCGGAACTCGCGGATCGCGCCGGACTCATCGCGCACGTACCGGCTACCGGGGAAGTCCTGGCTCGACGGGTGCGCGTGGAACGTGTATTCGTGTCCGGTCGCCTTGTGCCGCACGCGGTCGCCGGGCGTGAGCTTCCTGGTCATCACGCCCCCTCGGATGGGGTGTACCGCTCGATGACGAACCGGTTGGGGAAGTCCCCGTCGGGCTCCAGGCAGAGCTCGAACACGTCCCCGTCGAGCACGAACTCCACTCGCGAGACGGCCATCATCATCCGATCCATGACCTTGGCGTCGCCGACCGACTGGATCGCCTTGGCGATCTTCACCATGTACTCAGCGGTCTCGGTGTCCACCTGGATCTTGTTGCTCACAGCTCCATCCCCTCGCTTTGAAGTCGCTTGAGCGTCTCCTCGGGGTTACGAGCGGCGCGCAGGATGTCGTTCGCCCACAACCCGTCACCGAGATACCACTGGCAGTACATCTGGGCTGCGTGCAGCCCCTCTTCGGAGATCTCGACCTTCTTCTCGTCCTTGTCCATCATGCTCTCCTATGCTGCATCCCAGGCGATGCCCGCCTGGCGTCGTTGCTTCTTGTAGCACCTGTGGCACAGGCCCTTGGCGTAGTGCTGCCCTCCGCACTCGCACATCTTCTGGTCACGCTGGATCCGACGGACCTGCCTGGAGCACTCAGCCGAGCAGTAGCTCCTCGTGGCCCACATGGACCGAGTCTCGTGGTTCGGCTTGCGCTCGTAGACCTGGTGGCAGTGCAGGCACACCTTGGTCTCGCGCTCGATGCGCCTGCCCTGCCGACCGAGCTTCACGGGACCTCGTTCCCCATGAACGCCATCATGGCTCGGTAGGAGCCCGACTCGGACCGGAGGCTGGCGAAGTAGATCCTGTCCGAGTAGCGCAGCATGGACCGCTGCCAGTCATCGCCGACGATCTTGCCGTAGACGACGTGGTGCTCGGGGGACATGACGTAGCTGTCCGAGGCTGCGTCCCAGCCCAGCTCGACGTTGTCCGGCAGGATGCGATTAGTGTTGGGCCAGCGCCAGGTCGGGTCCTCGGGGTCGCCCATGATGACGAGCCCGTGGTGGTAGTTCGTCTTGTGGACGAGCGGGTTGTCGTCGTGGATCCCCTCGGACGAACCAGCGATCTTCGCCGAGACCTGGCGCGACTCCTCCTTGTCCATCTCCCACGTGATCGTGAGCATGTTCTCGTGGAGGACGTGGGCAGCCTTGACGAGAGACAGCAGCTTCATCAGCGACTTGGTCTCGATGAGCATCGACTCGACCTTGTCGCTCCCCCACGAGGCGGAGGCGTCGTTCGCGGTGAAGCGGACAGCCATGCGGTTTTCCAACACGGTGAAGTCGACGGTGTCCTTGCCCGAGGTCGAGTAGGGGCGGACGTGGACGTACTTGAAGACCTTGGGCAGGTACTTGCTCTTGAAGCCCGGGGAGAGCATTGCGGCCTTGAGGGTGTTACGCAGCTTGACGGCCTGCTCGGCGGTGATGCTGAGTCGGTACGCGCTCATGATGTACTCCTGCTTGATCGTTCGTTCCTTGGCTCATCCATTACAACACACGGAATTGTGTGAGGGCAAATCGGTGGGGCGTCATCCTCTTGCGCTTGTGCTTCGACGGCTTGACCTATAGACACCCTCGGCCCGAGCGATCCCAGAGAAGGCGGGTCGCCCAGGCCGAGTGGTGCGCTTGCTGTCGGTCACGCGGGGGAACCAGCGTCTTCCCAGGCCTCGACGATCTCGGGTCGGATGCGACCCCGGTCGCCGACCGAGTAGCCGTTGTCCCTGGCCCACGCTCGGATGGACGACGTCTTGGACGAGCGGCGACGGGTGGGAGCGGACGAGCGACGACGAGCAGAGGGGACCTTGCGGCCCTTCTCGATGTAGAGGGCGAGTCCGTCTCGCAGCCCCTTGGCGTTGTCCTGGCTGAGGTCGATCTCGTAGTCGACCCCGTTGAGCCCGAAGAGCACCGTCTCGACGGGGTTCTCCTCGGTCCCATCCTTCCCCGTGATGTCGTCGACGAGGATGATGGTGGTGTGCTTGGCCATGGTGGCCCTCCTTGTGGATCAGGGTGTTACATAAAGGCGGGTAATACTTGCGGGAAACGATAACACGCTAATCGTTCCAGCCCCACTCCTTACGATAACCCAAATTGGTGGGAGTAATTATTTCCTGCTCGGTCACCTGGTAAGTACACCCCTCCTCGCTGACGCTGGCAGCGACTGCCACCTTCGCTGCATGCTCCTTGTCCTCGTACGCAGCCACGACGATGGTCGTCTGAGAGGCGTGGTGCCTCTCCAGCACGACGTAGACCTTCTTGGGCTCCTCCTTGGCGACGACGTCCAACGGGGAGGGCTGAGGCGGCAGAGGAGACATCAGTGGAACTCCCCGACGTAGAAGAGCTGCTCGCCCTCCAGCCAGTGTCCCTTGAGGTGACCGTCCTTCCCCCACTGCACACTTCTGTCCTGGGGCTGGTCAGAGATCCGGTGTCCATGGTCTCGCAGCCACTGGATCTGGCACTCACTGGCGTTGACCTCGGAGCCTTCCCTGTCGATCATCGTCTTGATGAACTCGTCGATGTCGTGCTCGGTCCCGTACTCATCGACGATGGTGACGATGGGCCGGTTGTGGGTCAGGAAGGTCTTCCAGGCGTCCTTCGTCGGGAAGATCCGACCCGACATCGTCGACAGCCCTCCCGGACCGTTCTGCTTGCCGATGAACAGCTTGATGGTGATCTCGGCAGCCAGGTCGTCCCCGACTCGCCACTTGGCGTAGTAGCCCTTGCTCATGGTCGTTCCTCCTTGTTCGTGCTCATGTCTACGGAAATGACGTTGATGACGTTGATCCCAGCCCGCTGGGCCTCGGTGTAGCAGGATCGCTCGTCGTCGTGGCAGTAGCGGAGTGTGTCGATGAAGGCGTACCCAGCGGCCTTCTTGCCACACCAGGCGCAGACGTCATCCACCGACGCCCTCCAGGACCTTCTTGATCTTGTCGATGATGGCGTTGGCCTTGGCCAGCTCCTCGGCGCTCGCGGCCTCCTCGATGTCGATCCGGAGGTCCTTGTTGCTGGCAGAGTCGATGTACTTGACGATGTCGCTCCACTTGCAGGTCTCCCCTCCCGAGAGGGGGAGCCACACGTCACCGATGGAGACCTTGACCCACGAGCGCACGGTGCGGCGACCGTCGGGTGAGGTGAGGTAGACGAAGGTGCCCTTGGTAGCGGGTCCGATGTTGGTCATGGTGCTTCCTCTCAGCCGCCCCAGTAGCCCGGGACGAGGTCGGGGTCGATCAGGAACAGGGCGTCCCAGATCACGTGCATGAAGACCTCGATGAGGCTCACAGGTCCATCTCCTTGAGACGGGTCCGGATCTCAGCGAAGTCCTCGATGGCGAAGTCGCCGGACCTGACGTTCGCGAGCGCATGGATGTAGCCGTCGTCGTAGTACTCCTCGACGAGATCCCACGAGGAGTGGGTCTTGCCATCCTCCTCGTACTCGACGTATCGCTCGATGTAGGTCGAGCTGGCGTAGTCGGGCTTGATCCGCTCGACGAGCTGGAACATGTCGTAGTAGGCGAAGACCTCGGTCAGCTTGATGGCCTCCTCCATCGAGTCGACGATGACCTTGAACTCCTTGCCGGGGACCTGCGGGTGGTGAACGACTCGGAACTTTCCCTGCTTGGTCTGGCCGTCAGTCATGACTTGCTCCTGCCGTAGATGATTGGCTTACTCGAATAATCTAGCACACATTTTGCCAGCACAGGCCGAGAGGCGTCTGACGATGGTGTTCTCGCCCTAGGGAAAAACCGAAGAAAAGCCCGTCGTTCCGGCATAGTTGAAAACGCAACGATCAGGCGCTCGCCCGCCCCTCAGCAACCATGGTGGTGTGAGTCAGAAGGCGCTCGATGAGGAGACAAAAAGACTCGGCCCGCACGTAGCAAGTGCGGGCCGAGTCTGGGTCAGCGACCCCGGTGATGGAGGTCGCTGGTTATGGAGTTTCCGGTTCCACCATCAGGGTAGCAGAGACAGGTGGTACTTCCACAGCGATTCGGCAGCCTCAGCCCTCGTCCGATAAGACAGCTCGTCGCCTCCGGGGTGGACGAACTTGGCGTTCCTGACCAAAGCGCTGGGGTAGTGGCGGGCCATCCACCGGCCATCCTCCGGCCGTCGGTAGACATCCCCGACGAATCCATCAGTCTCCCTGACCCGAACATGGTTCTTCCGGTCGATCATGTAGGGCTTGGTGCCCTTCTTGGTCGGCTTGGGTGAGGCAGGCTGGGGCTCCTCGGCCTCCTGAGCGGGCTGTGCGGGGTCCTCAGAGGCGTTCACGGCCTCGTTGAGGGAATCCTCCACCTGCTCCGAGATAGGCTCTGAGGATGGCTCCTGCGCCTTCGGTAGCTGATGGATCTCCCACAAGAACGAGATCGACGGCTCAGCCATGCTCTGACCAGCCCAGTCGGGCGTCGCAGCCAGGACACTCTCCTTGGCAGCACGGCGGATGACCGCGTCTCCCTCGTCGTCCGCCAGTGAGTCACCGTAGTAGTCGGGTCGGTTGTGCTCGCGGACGTACTTGGGCTCCTCCTGCTCCTGGTCATCCAGGCTGGGCTCGACAACCGACATCCGCTGTCGCTCGTAAGCCATGAGCTTCGCCGACCTCAGCAGCTCGGCGATGCTGGACAGGGGCCTGCGCCTCTTGAGGTGGCGTGGCTTGGAACTCTTCACGACTGCTCCTTCTCTCGGCTGCTCTGGCTCTCCGCATGCTCCCACAGGCCCTCAGCCGCGAGCCGACGGGAGGGGAAGATGTCACCGATCTCGCCCTGGGCTGTCGTGTAGGACCAGTACGGGACCTGGAGTCGGTACACCTGCCCCAGCAGATCGCCGTTCACCCTTTGGCTGACGCCCTTTCGACGGTGAACCGCTCCGGTGTGCTTCAAGATGTAGGGGCGAGTCGGTTCGGTGTTTGCCTGGTGGATCTCCCAGAGCTTGTTGAGGCAGTAGCTCTTGGTGCCACCACCGGACGTTCCGCTCGCAGACACGAACGACCAGTAGGTCGGGGTCTTGTTGTAGATCGACCCCACTGTCACCCTGGGGTCGTCACGCAGCACGACCCTGCCGCCAGAGGTGACGACCATCTTGGGGGTCTGCTCATCGTCCGAGGCCGAGGGTTCAGTCGGCTTCGTCCCATCTCCCCCGTCCTCGAGGTGCTTCGTGTAGGACTCCCACATGGCTTCGGCAGCCTCTCGCTGGGAGGGGTAGTGACCCTCGATCACGCGGCCATTCCACTCGCTGGCCCAGCTCCAGCCCCACAGCCGTTGCTCCATGTCGAACTTCTTGAACAGGCTCCCGATGGGCGCACCGGAGTCTCGGACAGCGACCGAGCGACGATCACGCTGCTGACGACGGTTGGTGAGGATGACCCAGGGTGTCTCCTCGTCGTTGGCGTCGAGCTTGGCCACAGAGGGCTCTTCGGCCTCTGGCTGGTCCCTGTTCAGGCTCTTCCACAAGGCCCGAGCAGCCAGCGTGCGCGTAGCGTAGGCCGTCAGGCTGGGCGGGCCCATGTGCGGCGCGTACACCCATCGACCATCGACGGTCTTGGTGACCGAACCGAGGATCGCGCCTCGACGATTCTTGGTCGCCTCACGGGCGTAGACGATCCCCTGGTGGGTCAGGATGTAGGGCTTCTCCTGCTTGCCCTCCTTCGGCACATCGGGGAACAAGTCCTCGGCAGGGGAAGAGACCCACGCAGGGGAAGAGGCCCACGCGGGCTTGATCTCGGCTGCTGCATCGACCAGCTCACTGACCTGCCGCTTGAAGTCCTGCTCTCGAAGCTCTTCCTCGGTCGTGGGCTTGTCAGCGGGCTGGCTCTGCTCGGTGGGCAGCGCGGGCTGCACAGTGGGGTACACGTGCTGCTCGGTGGGGTACACGCTCTCCAGCGGCTCATCCACCTCGGTGGGCTGGAGGTCCGTGCTCCACTCCGAGAGGAAGGCCTTGCTCGCCTTGCCCAGTGCCTTGAAGAAGCTCACGGAACACGCACCTCGAAACCGTCGTCCGGGCCGGGGTTGCCCGTGGTCTGCTCGACCGTGGCACCCGTCTGGCTGATGATGTTGATGACCTGGAACAGGCCGTACTTGCCGTCGATCCAGGCCTGGCCTCGGCTGATGTTGTACTCCAGCCCCTCGGTGAGGTTGGCCTCCCCAGCCGAGTGACGACCGAAGAAGGCCACCGAGTCACCGCTGTTGTCGTCCGTGATGACGACCCTGGGGCAGCTCTCGTCTGCGTAGGCGTTCTGTGCCAGTCGAGCGAGCGAGTCCTGGAGGGTCGTGTTCGCCCACTTGGCCAGGGCGATGGCCGTGACGTCGTGGGTGTCGGACACAGCCCTGAAAGATGCACCCGTGCGCTTGTCGGTGATGCATGCCCTTCGGTGTCCCGGGGTGGCCTTGGCTCGGGATGTCCCCGTCGTCAGCCTGAGGCTGTAGTTCGTCGCCATGATTGGCTCCTGTCTTGGTACTTCATGGTGGTAGAGAGGTAGTGGTGAAAAACCAGGTGACACCAGAGGTGTCTACTCACACTATACCGTGTGTTGTGAGGGAAATGGGCAGGCGACACACCCACAATGTGATGTGTCATCCTACACTCACAGGATCCTATGAGGCGGGGTCAGGAGAGGGTGCCTGACTGGCGGCGTAGTCATCCATGGCACCCTTCAACTCCTCGAAGGCACTCTCCCTCTTCTCCCGATAGGCACCATCGAGCGACAAGAGCATGCCCTTCATCGCCGAGCGAAGTCGCTCCTGTGCCCCCAGGCGGGACTGGATCCTCCTGATGACCTCCGACTGGGCAGAGACCTTGGGGACGATGAACCCCACTCTCGTCCTGACGATCATCGTCGCCGAGGACTTGGGTCGTGCGTAATAGCCCCAGATGACCCCATCTTGCCCCAGCGACTCCTGGACCTCCTGGAGGAAGTCGTGGGGTAGCTTCGAGTGCCACCCCGAGCCGGTGGCCAGGGCGTTGTCCAACTGGTGCCTCGGCGGCTGGTCGAAGGTCTTGTCGTACTGCTCCAGGACGATGTCCCGCTTGCCCACCTTCTCGATGGTGTCCTCGTGGACGGCGACAAACGCCACCTCGTTCCATGTGGAGACGATGGTGACCTCCAGGACCTCGTCCCCCGCCTTCGGATTCCAGCTCTTGACGGTCTGCTCGTTCGTCTGGTTGTTGCTCACTCGTCCTGCTCCTTGTCTCGCATGATCTCTGCTTCCTGCTGCCTCTGACCCACGGTCGGTGCCACACAGCACTGGCCGGGGCAGCATCCGTGGATCCCGCTTGCCTCCCGACCGACAGAGCGACGGTAGGCCAGGTCGTCCGGGTCGTCGTGACCCACCCCGTGAGGGCAGATCCTCTCGAAGATCCCCCGGTCCTGCCGCCAGTGCCGCTTGAACGACACCATGTGGTGCTCGGAGGGGTGGTGGATGACGCAGCCCCCGCCCTCGCACGCAGACGGGAGGTGGACCTGGAACAGACGCTCCCCGTCGACCTCGATGACGCCGTCCGGGCTGGGCGGGCCCTGCCGTGCCTGCCCACAGTTGCTCCACATGATGTCGTCTCGCTGACGCCTGATCCGCTCTTCCTCGATCTGGGCGAAGAGCTTCCCCAGCTCCTCGTCGCTCATGAGGGCCAGCTCGGTATAGTCCATCTGTCATCCTCTCCTGTCCTGCTAAATTGGGTAAAGAAAAACCACCACGAGAATAACACATCTCGTGGTGGTTTATCAGGTAATGCAGTGCTGGGGTAAACGTGGTGTCAGACCTTGATGGAGTCCAGCTCCATCTTCATGTCCCACCAGTCCATCGGGTCCAGCTTGCCACCGTTCAGCAGCGTCTTGACCCGAGTGATGGTCTTGGCCGACACCCTCACCGAATCGTCAGCCGGTACGGCCATCGGGACTGCATTCCGGATCGCCTGCTCGACCTGGTCGACCAGCACATCGACGTCGAACACGTCGAAGACCGAGAACCCGTTCTGCGGTGTGGTGTTGTTCCCCGACAGGGGCCCCTGGGAAGCCTGAGCAGCGGGGGAGGTGTAACTCAGGCCAGACTCGACCGGCTCCCCCTCCAGCAGCTTGCTCGCCTTCTTCTCCAGCTCGTCGCGCTGGGGCTTTCCTTCGCGGACACTGAGGTGGTCGTCCACGAGATCAGCGAACCAGAGCTTCTGAGCCCCCGCCTTGTGACCAGAGTCCCACTCCACGCCCTGACGCCGCTTCTCGCTGGCGACCTTGCGGAAGCTCGACTCGGACACACCCAGGTGGAGAGCTGCTCGCCTGGTGGTGTAGACCCGCTCTCCGGTGGGGAGCTTGCTCGGTGCTGCCATCAGGCCGTCAGCTCCTCTGGTGCGTAGTTGACCCAGCCGTGCTCGTCCTCGTGGCCCGAGGCCTTGTTGCAGTAGGGTGCCTCGCAGCGCTCCACCTTGGTCCCGTCGGCACGAGCCACCAGACCCTGGAGGAGCCTCATGGCCACGCCGATGGCGTCGGAGTTGCCCATGCCAGTCGGGATCTCCTTGGGGAAGTTCGACTGGAGGAACGCCGACAGACGGGCGACGTCGGCCTGTGCATCCGGTGCCTCACTCGACTCCCCGGCGACGGTGTCCATCGTCGTGGTGTCCATGTTCTCGGCCTGGTCCTGGGTGTTGGCCGGGGACTGCGGGTCGTAGGACTCGTTGCCGGAGTCCTCCGTCGTGTCCGTCGTGGTCACGTCGTTGGCCTCCTCGGCGTTGCTCAGCTTGCTGTCCGTCGTACGCTGCGACTTAGCGGGCATTGTCTTCTCCGATCACGATGTCTTGGCTGTCCAACTTCCCAGCCTTCTCTGGGTTGACCTCAGCCCACCTGGCTCGGGCCTTGACGGTCTCCTGAGAGGAGTACGTCATGCACGGCCCGTAGTGGAACAGAGGAAGCTCACACGAGTATCCCTGACCCGACGAGGTGAAGATGCCCTCTCGGCACTTCTTCTTGGGAAACTCTCCCGGCTCTGGCTCGGGGAACTCGGCGACCATCATGCTCCAATCTCAGCGGTGGATCCCCCGTACCGAACGACGATGTCGAGGACCTGCCTCATCACCTCGGGGGCGGGATACCTGGTGGACAGAGAATACGTGGGAACCAGGACGATCACCAGCCAGGGCCTTCCGTTGACCGGAGTCGACATGATGGGACCCTTGTCGATGATGGCGAACTTGCTCAGCTCTCGGACGGCCTTCTCTGCTCCCAGAGGGTCAGCGAAGCGGAGTCGGAGGGTTCTCGTACCAGTCTTCGTTGCCATTGGATCCTCCGGTGACCCCGATGCTGCTGACCGCCAGTCCAGCGACGCCAGCCATCAGCATCGCCTCTCGTCGGTTGGAGCGTCGAAGCAGGTAGTCGATGAAGAGCGGGATGACGGCAGCGATGCCGAACACCGTCGAGATGAACGTGAAGTGCATGAAGTTGTTCATGACCATCATGTTGATGACCATCGGGAAGTAGATGATGGAGAGCGTGAAGTAGATGACCCCGTAGATCCACTTCTCGACGGAGTTCATCGGACGTCGGTAGAAGGGCTGCTTCGTCCCGTCCGTCATGACGTTGTTGCCGATCAGCTTGCCGTCCATCGTCGCCTGGGAGCCGATCAGGTAGAGGCTGGCTGCCGGACGAGTAGGGGAGAAGAAGGTCGCCGCCGTGGCGATCTTCATGTCGAGCGACTCCTCGAACTTGCCAGGCTGCTGCTGCCACGGCATGCGGATGTCGCGGTACATCTCAGGGGCTGCCGTGGAGACGGGGATGTTCTCCACCAGCATGCGAGCCTGGTACTCGTCGTACTTGCGACGGTGCTCAGCCGCTGCCTGGTCGAGTCCCTTGCGGATGGAGTCCTGGACCTGGCCGGGGAGCTTGCTCATGAACATGTCCCCGATCCCCGGCTTCGACGGCAGCGGGTACTTCTGCCGGGCCTGCGGCATCGTCGGGATCGGCTGGGTGCGCTGGACGGGGATCGGCTGTGTGTCCATGATCGTGCTCCTTCTTGGCGGATGGTGCCGGATCATCCCCGGCACCATCCACTATACACACGGAATTATGTGAGGCATAGACTCAGAGGGCAGCCCTTCGCAGCATGCCCCAGTCAGTGCCACTCTTGACCTCGTCCCTCGTCGCCGGACCATCGGCCAGGTGCTCGATGTCGATCCACATGACGACCTCGGGGTCGAGACGGAACGGGTCGTCCGGGTTGCCGTGGACGGCAGCCTCGTGGATGTCCACGTCATCCTCCGAGGGCACCACCATGATGAAGCCCTTGTAGAGCCCGTTCGAGATGAACGAGCCACTCGGGTCACCCTCTGGCAGGTGAGCGCCCGTCTCCTCCTGCCACTCACGGCATGCAGCCTGGTAGGCGCTCTCACCTGGGTCGATGCGACCACCGGGGAACTCCAGTGCGCCCCGAGCCGGGTCCTCCTCGTCCTTGTAGGAGCGCTGGAGGACGACGACACGACCCGTGTCGCTGGCCTTGACGATGAGACCGGCGTGGGTCACGCCCTCGCGGGTGCGAGTCTCCTCGTCCTCCGCCTGACGCTGGTGCTGCATCGCACGCATGAAGGTGGAGTGGCGAGGACGCTCGATGCCGTCTCCACCAGCACCCAGAGCAGCCGTCGTACGGCGAACGTGAGGAGGCCAGTAGCCGTTGCCGTCCTTGAAGTTGTAGGCACCACCGACCGAGTGGGTGTAGGCACCGATCTCCTCGACGTCCTTGTGGTGAGGCGTCACGTAGACAGGGTCGATGTCGACCGTGCCCTTGTCGGCGTCATGGAAAACACCGAGGTGATGTCCCTCGCGGCCCAGGATGTGCCCGTACTGCTTGCGGGCCTGCTCCATCGCTCGGTCGAACTGCTTGCCCTTGGCGCTGGAGGGGATGGAGATGCCCGGGTCGCCGGGGTCACGGACCGTCATGGCGTAGAGGTCAGGACGCTTCTTGGACGACAGCGGACGACCCGTGTGGGCGTTGACGGTTGTGCCGCCCCAGGGCTGACGAGTCTTGCGGAACGCATCCTCCTTGATGCGGCTCCAGCCCTTGTCGAGCCCCTCGGTGGATCCTCCGGCAGACAGCTCCTGGTAGCGCTGGCGACCTCGGCGAGCGAAGCCCTGGAACTCATCCGGGCTCACCTGGCGGCTGCGACGAGCATCGGGCGTCGACAGGTGTTCAGGGTTGATCTCCGGGTAAGGCAGTGCCGTGGAGTCAGCCAGGACGAGCCTGGCGTAGGCCGAGAGGCTCGATGCCTCTCGTCCTCGCTTGACGTGACTCGACGTGTGGCGAGCCCAACCGTAGTCGTCCTCGTCCTCATCGGGGAAGCCGTGCTTGTCGCCGTCGTAGTGCCAGCCCATGATGTGCTTCTGCCCCGACTGGAGAGCAGCAGCCACTCGGTGGTGCCCATCGGTGACGTGCAGTCGGCCCTCGTGGGTGACGAACATCGGGTGCTCGTCCGCCAGGTACGGGTCTTGCGCGTGCCTCTGGCCATAACCTGGGGTGTTCCGCATGGAGTGCGAGATGTCCCCCGGGCTTGCCGTGTAGTGGTCGATGTGCTGCTGGTTCACATGGCTCTGGGTGGCATAGACCGGCTGATCCTTGATGTTGATCTTGCCGAAGGTGCCCTTCTCCTTCCACAGAGCGGAATTGGAGCCGTGCTCGCCGATGAAGTGGTGCAGCTCAGGATCGTCATGATCCATCTCGTCCTCTTGCGCCTTGCGATGCTTGGCCTCGCCGTATGCCTCATCGTGGCGCTCGTAGTAGGAGTCGGGGTAGTCCCCGTGCTCATCTATGTGCTGCTGCTCTTCGTGTGTGGGTTCAGGAGCGACGCGGTCCCACATGTCCTCGTCGAACTCATCCTCGTGGCCACCGTGGCCCAGCTCCTCGTCACGCTCAGAGTCGCCTACGTAGCCCGCGTACCCGGCGTCTCGGACCGACTTGGCATGCGACGGGTTGACACCATCGTTGTTGTTGAACCACGGCATCGCGATGCGATGGTGCCTCGTGGCGTAAGCGGACTTGGTCGCCATGTCGTTGGATCCTTCCTTGCGGTGTGCTACGTGCCTCACCGGGATCTTGTCGAGTCGCAGGTTGAGCGCTGCCACACCTCGGTGGTTTCCGTCGACCACGACGTTGCCGCCACGGATGACCAGCGGCTCCTTGAGCCCGTTCTGGGCGATGTCGTCCTGGAGGTGGCGGATGTGTGCCGTCGGCCCACCATGCTCCAGCTCACCCGAGTGGATGTCGTCCTGGTCCAGCTCACCGTTCTTGTAGTCACGCCAGTCCCGCAGCATGCTCCCGTGAGCCTTACCCATGGGTGCGTCGTAGTCACCCGAGTACATGTTGCGGAGCTCCTGGTGAGAGATGTACTGGACATCACCAGCAGAGGCCGTCCGCCCCTGGTAGCCCTCGATCAGGTACCGACCGTGCGGCTCGATGTCCTGGCCGTACGTGTCGCCGGGGTGCGGCGCTCGCTCCGTGTTGTGCAAGTAGTTGATCGTGACCGAGCCCCTCGACGCCCGGCGGTGGCTCCAGAAGGCCGCAGCCTGGTCCGAATGCGAATCAGCTGGAGCGGTCTGCTTGCCCGTCAGGCGCTCGGCGAAGTCGTACATGCCAGTCGCGACACCGCGACGACGGTGGTCGGGCGCTACGCGAGAGGCCAGCTCCAGTCGCTCAGGAAGGCTGCTGTGCGGTCCATAGTAGGGCTCGCCCACCACATTGTGCGGATCATCTCCGTGCGTCACGTAGATGCTTCCGTACCCCTCATCGTCGCCATTGAGCGAGCCCGGGGCGTGGTGGTAGGTGTAGCCGTCGCTGCCGGTGTGCGTCTCGCGCAGCTTGGACTGACTCATGTCGCGATCTCGCCAGCCGCCGACGCCCCAGCGAGCCGGGTCATCCTCCACGGTTGACGGTCCGTCCGAGTGCGCACGCTTGGTGATCGGCTGGTCGAACGTGTGGTGCAGCCAGCCCTGCTCGTCCGCCTCCGGGTGGGCGACGTCAGGCTTCCACGACATACCCGTCAGGACCACGTCACGACCCTTGCGGATCGGGACCTCCTTCTCGACATGGTCGTAGGGGAAGACACCATGGCGGAACAGCTCGCTCGGGCGGGTCTCGATGTCCTTGCGCTCAGGCTTCTGAGCATGCAGGATCACCGGGATGTCCGTGCGGGGGTCCGACTGGTTGCGCTGAGAGAAGTTCTGAGACTCCCGAAGGCCAGAGGTCCAGTGGGTACCAGCCCTTCCCCCGCCGATCTGGCCAAGGAGAGTCTTGACGTGATCCTCCGGGGATCGGTCAGCAGAGTTGACCTTGCGAGCGTCGTAGGGGTCCATGCGGATCACGAAGCCTCGGTGGAGATCCCCGATGGAGTCGTAGTGCTGATCCCAGTCGGTGGGCTTGCCGTGGTCGCCGGTCGTGTGCTTCGGCGTGTTCTTGTCCCTCTTGATGTTGTCGCCGAGGAAGACCGTGCGGGAAGCGTTCGGGTGCAGCGACTCCATGTGGTTGAGCAGGTGGGAAGCCACGCCAGGCACATCTCCCCGGACCTCCTCGACGTGCATGGGGGAGCCCTTGCGCTTGGGCTCGTGGTATCGCACCCAACCCTGTCGCTTGCCGTCAGAGTCCATGGCACTGAGTTCGTAGCGCTCACCGAACTTGGAGCCACCAGTAGGGACACGCTTGCGGCTGATCTCCCAGTCGTTGCCCGAGAGGGCAGCCTGACGATGGATCTTGGGCACCTGCTGCCTCATCTTGCGGATGAGGTGGTCGGCGACGTGCTGGTGATCCTCGTGGACGTTCTGGGAAAAGACCCCGTCCTCGTCCCATCGCATGTGACCAGCGTAGTTGCCCTGCGAGTCGCGTGCTGTGACCCCGCCACGGCCCGCAATGAAGTCGTCGAACCCCTGCGGGTCGTGCCTGACGTCGTAGCCCTTGACCGGGCTCTGGCTCCTCCTGACGACAGGGGAGATCGTCCCGTCGGCCTTCTTGGAGACCTCCTGGTGGTAGCCACCCTTGTGGGCGATGTTGCCAGGCATCGACTTGTCGCCGTTGTAGCCGTACTCGCGGAAGTCGTCTCCGTCGGTGTGGATGCCGGAGTGGGAGCCGGTCTGTAGACCCTCCTTGCCCGCTGGAGAGCCGTGCCAAAGGGTCCCGGGGTGGCTCGCGAACTCATCCGGCGTCATCTCGTGGAAGTGCTTGTCGGCCCACCCGCCATGAACCCGACGGTTCTGCTCCAGCCGAGCCTTCAGCAAGTTGTCATAGTGCGTCGGGATCGGCTTGGCCGCTTCACGCTTGACCATCCTGGAGAACTCGCCGTAGCCCAGGACGGCGGTCTTCTCAGCCCATGCCTCGCCGTCGGAGGTCTGGGTCTCCGAGTGGGCGGGCTGGACCGTGCCGATCTGCTCGTGAAGCTGCTTCGCAAGGTTCCACATGCCGGTGGCGACTCCACGGCGAGCGAAGTTCTCGTGGGTCTGGATGCCCTCGACCCGACCCGTGTCCGGGTGGTAGCTCATCCAGCCCACGTCCTTGCGGAACGGGTCGAACCCTTTGATGACCGGAGGGTGCTCCTGGTACACCCAGATGCGATGGTTCAGGTCCGGGTGGTCGGACTGCTGGAACCGGACCTTGGTGGTCCACCCCTCCTCCTCGGGCACCGAGAAGCCGTGTCCGTCCACCTGGTGCTCGGTGATGTGCTTGTTGAAGTCATTGCCGGTGGGGGTGAGCGACAGGCCGGAGGACGCCGTCTTCTGGTGTTGAGTAGGTTTCCCGTACTTCGCTTCCCTCAGCACATCCATGAGGTGATAGCCGACTGCACCTCCAGGAGCTGGGTACTGCGACAGGTACTTCTCTAAGGCGTTAGAGCGATCGAATGCACCCGTACCATTTGGACCAAACGCACGAGAGCGATCTCCGTGGACCCAGTCCCAGATGTGCCTCAGGGTCTGGGTACGAGCTGGCTCCTGGAGCTTCATGGCAGCCAGGATCTGAGAGGCGACACCCTCGAAGTAGTACCACTCCGTGGTGACGAACTCATGCCCCTCGGGCTCCTTGATCGGCCTGACGGCCCACACGTCGTCGGTGACGCTGTAGGCGGCGTAGGGCTTGATGAGCGAGATGTCCCAGCTACGTCCGTCGCAGATACTCGAATGCTCGCTCGATGTTTCGGTCGCCAATGACCCCGAGTGCTCGATTACATCTCGTGCAAAGAAGTCCTCGAAAGCAATCGCCGCAGGCCCTTCGCCCCGGGCAGCAGGAGTGGTCGTGGTCCATCGCGAGTCTCTTGCCTGGAATGCGGCAGATGGCGCAAGTTCCACCCTGCTTGTTGAGACATTCCTCGTATCGCTCAACCGTGATCCCCATGTTTCGGGTGATGTTGTAGATACGGTTGTACTCTCTGGTGCACTCAGCGCACCGTCCGTTGACGATGGCCTTGCTCGACCCGCAGTTGCGGCACCCTCGAAGGGCGACCTCGACCCTTCGCTTCGACGTAGCACTGCCCCTGCGGGATGAGTCGACTGGAACTCCCGCAGCGCGGAGGTGATGGGCGACAGTCGAGGTGTCGCATCCGTACTCCTTCGCGATGTCGGTTGCAGTCCATCCCTCTCCGTAGAGGCGAATGAAGTGCTGCTTCCGCTCCTCGACGATGAAGTTGGGGCCGCGCCTGTTGCTGCTGCGCTTCGCCCCCGCTCGGTCGAGGTACCGCATAACGGTGTGGGCGTTGATGCCGAACTCAAGTGCCAGTTGTCGGGCAGTCCACCCTCCTCCATAGAGATCGACGAGTCGCTGCTGTTGGTCAAGGGAGAGCTTGAGCTTGGGTGCCATTTCCCAAGTCTACCATTTGATCCACCAGCCAGGTACTGGTGCGCATTGAAGACGTAGCCCGTCCGGTCCCAGGGCTCGCCGTGGGGGTCGAACGAGGGCCTCCAGCCGTCCATGTTGAAGTCGTCACGAAGCTGCTCGTTGAAGCGCCGGTCGACTTCGACGTCGCTGAGGTGATCCAGCTCAGGGTGCGCCTGGCGGAAGATCGGGTAGTTGATCCCGATGAGCAGGTCGAAGTCGTGGTTGCCGCCCCAGTAGCTGGCCTGGGAACCAGCGAGGAACACCCTGGCCCAGCGCTCGTGTCCGGTGTAGCCGTGGGTGTCGAAGAAGTGGTCGGTGACCCTGAGGATCTCCTTGCGGACCTCCGGTCGCATCCTCTCCTGCTCGTCGAAGAGCGTCTCGTCGAGGTGTTCCTTCGTCGGGGCGAACAGCCTCTCGGTCGGCTCGAACGGGTCGATGACGTGCTCGTGGATGGCCCTCTTGGTGCCCGTGTAGGGCTTGCGGCCATCTCGGGAGTGCCAGTCCTGATTCCACTGTCCAGCCCCCGAGGTGCTGGGCTTGTAGGTCTCGCCGTGGGGGTCATACTCGTCTCGATCATGCTCATTGAGCCACTCCCACTTGCGATGGTGGATCGTGGTGTCATCGAGCGTGATGGCACAGGCGTGACCGTGTGGACCCTCCAGGGTGTTGCCATAGAGGATCCCGTCATGACCCTGACTCTTGAGGTGATTCTTCCACCCCGTCGTGATCTCTTCGCGGTTGGGGTGATTGGCCAGATACTGATCCAGGTGCTCCTGGGTGTGACGAGGCTGGACGCCATGCTTGTCGATGTCCACCATGTGCTCAGGATGGGCACCCGAGTAGTTGCCGAGGTGCTCGTAGGGGGTTTCCCCGTCCTCATCCTCGTGCCAGTAGTTCCCATGCCTCAGCTCGTCGTAATGGTCTTCGTTGACGGGCTCCTTGGCATCACCGAAGGGTGAGTGGAAGCGGTAGCCCTCCTTGTGCGCCCACCTGGCAGCGTGAGCACCCATCTCTCGCTCATCAGCGAAGACAGCGGGGTTGCTCATGTGCAGACCGGCGTGCAGGACTCGACCCATGCTCGGCTTTGCCGTCATACCACGAACTCCGCCACCACCAGCGAAACCACGAGCGACAGCCTTCAATGAGGTGAAGTGGGCACCGAGGTCCGTGTTCCAGTGCTTATCTGCGTGTTCACCTGGCTCGTAGGACGTCCGATCTGGGCCGGTGACCTTGCCACCGCCCCACTCGTGCTTCTCCTCAGGACTCGGCTCTTCGTCGTCGAAGTCGTCGAAGGCCTCATAGCCCTCGGTGTTGTGGTCGCCCTCCCCATGCATCGAGAACCTCGCCCCGTGGTACCAGGTGTCCCCACCCTCGGGGTTGGGCAAGGCCGGACCATGACCAGCCGCCGTACGACGGCGACCATCGCCGGAGAAGTAACCCAGCGTCTCCCTACCGTCGGCGCACCCTTCGATGCCGCAGTCCACGCCGTGAGCGTGCATAAAACGTGCCATGGAGATCCACCTTCGGAAGCGAGGACATGCTGTTCACTCATTAGCCCCCACCAGTGAGGTCGAGGCAGGAGGTATGGGTCGGCCCCCGCTCCCCTAGGGGATGAGCGGGGGCCGAGAGAGCCACATCGAGATGCCAGCCGACGAGCCGGGTGAGGACAGGAGATCCCACCCTATTTCCGCCAAGAAACAAGCTCGCGGTCACTGGTATGAGATGCGTAAGGGCTCACTCACAGCATAGACCTCGTGCCTTCGAGACATCAAATCAACGACGACCCTCGCGACCTCGCCAGACACCGCCATAGGTGGGGTCGTTCCGCATGCCTCCTCCGCCGCCACGGAGGCGAGCGAAGACGTCGCTCTCGGGGTCTGACTGGGACATCTGGGGGAACGGCTCCGGCATACCCATCAGGGCTGGCTTGAAGGCGCTCATCCCGTCCGAGATCAGCTCCTTGGTCTGGAGGCCGATGAGCTTGTAGATGACCTCGCACGCTGCGTCGAAGATGTCCTTGCTCTGGACCGGGCCCGAGCTGGGGTGATCGACCCTGCCGTTGACGAGCTGGACGAATCGAGCCTCGTCTCGGAAACGCTCGTTCATCGGAGAGTGGACGAGACCCATGTTGATCGCCGCCTTGGTGGTCTCCTTGACCTCCCAGTCGCGTGATCTCACGGCTGTCTGCTCGAAGACGGTGACCCGCTTGGGGAAGCTCGCCTGACGCACTCGTGAGGTGAGCTTCTGAATGGAGGGGCCTGAGGAGTATTGGTCGAACGTGAACTCCTCGGGGTAGAACTGGGTGATGAGGTTGTCCCAGATCCAGTTGTCGACGTATTCGTAGTCGATGATGTGGTCAGGGAAGTCGGCTGGGTCGAAATGGCCGACCTGGTCGATGACGGCATGCAGTCGACCCTGGGCGTCTCGCTCAGCATGCCCCAGGCAGTAGCCGAACTTGTCGTTGATCTTCGACGGGTCGGCGTGGCCCATGTAGGTGTGCATGAGCAGACCATGATTCTGGATCTCCAGGTGGGGTGGCCCGTACTGCTCTGGCCGGTTCAGCCAGGGCTGGAAGATCTCGTCGACCTTCTCCGCGTTGAGGTAGGCACCGACGGCAGCAGCCCACTGTGCCTCTCGCTCGACAGCGAACGTCTCTGGGTTGGCCAGCTTCTCTCGACGCATCTCGTCGTCGAACACCTGGATGGCCCGCTTGATCTTGGGGAACTTCGGGTGAGGCGCGTCCTTGTACTCCCCCAGGTCCCCCTCGTACCCCTCGGGGAAGACGGGGATGTTCTCGGAGATCTCCCAGTCCTCATACACAGACCAGCTCGGGAGCTGAATCATCATGTAGTTCGGTCTGGTCGGCTTTCCGTCATCATCGAGGGCAATAGCCTCTTTATAGTTCTCGTAGAATTGACCCATCATCTGCCAAGGGCTTGATGGTTCAATAATAAAAGAGTCAGCACCGAACTGGTCGAGCGCAGGCTTTGCACTTGAGTAAACTGCGTCTGCATTACTGGAAGTACCGCTTCCCGTAACAACGTGCGCCATTTCGTCAAATGCGAGAGTGAATGCGCTCGGACCTCGACCAGCCATCGGGGTCGACTCCTTGGGCAGGATCTCCAGGGACGCGATGTCTCGCTGGGTCTTGATCCCCTTGCGTCGCATGTTGTCCATGCGGATGAAGTCAGACGGCGCGTAGAGCGTCATCGACTCGGTCTGAGTCTTGGAGATGTAGGGGGCGAAGCACGTCGATGAGGTGATCGCGTTGACGACGTCGCCGAAGACGGTGGCCTTGGCTTGGTCTCGCTTGCCTGCGAAGACGAGACATGAGATGCGCTTGTCTCGGTCGATGCCGTAATACTCCTGAGGGTTGCCCCGGGCCATGTAGTTCCAGATGACGTAGGACAGAGCCACGCCCGAGACGTAGCCCTTGCCCGCTCGTCGACCCATGACGAGCAGCACCTCGCGGAACCACTTGGCACCCTCCTCCTTGAGCCACGTGATGCGCTCTCGGATCCCCGGAGAGATCCCCTTGGTGCCCGTCAGCCGGAAGGACTCCTCCCACTCGTCAATGACCTTGTTGTCGTACGGGGTGAACAAGTCGTCTCGAAGGAAGATCAGCTTGAGCAGTGTCGCCTGGCGGGGGTAGAGCATGTGGGGGCGATTGAGCCACTTCTCCCCCAGGACGAACGTGATGGGGTCAGGCACCTGCGGCCCGACGAACATCTCGAAGAAGTTCGTCGGGCCGAAGGGGATCCCCAGCTCCTCACCCTTGAATTGGGGGGTGCCGACTGGCATCAGTGCTTGTGACCCTTCTCCCCGCCGTACGAGCCCTCGATGAGGGAGCGAGCCTTGTCAGAGTCGACCTTGATGACGCTGCTCTCGGACTCGCCCAGACCCAGGAGGTCGTTGGTGACCTCGTGGGCCTGCTGCTCGTGGTCGAACTGGATGTTCTGGGTCCGCTTGACCAGCTCGATCTGGGGAACCTTGTAGCGCTCGCCCTCGACCTGGAACCACTTGATGTCGACGACGAAGCCGATCTCCAGGAAGCGCTCCTTGGCCTCCTTCTGGAAGTCGTCGAGGTTGACCTCGCGTCCCTTGACCTTCTCCTGGAGCTGCATGACCAACTGGTGCGCCCTGTCGATCTCCGAGTCGTAGAGCATGGCGATCTCTCCATCGGGAGCCTTCTGCTCCTGCTGGATGCGAGCCATCTGGCTCAGATCGACCGCTCCCTTGAACAGGGACGAACCGTCGGCCATGGTGTTACTCCTTGCGTTAGATCCTCTGCTGGCAGGTGGGGCACTTGTCAGCCGTGATTCCGATCATGCTACCCGCAGCCTGCTGGCACGTTCGAGCCAAGGGGCTGCGCGGCTTGTAGTTGGCGACCTGCGCCATGAACACGACGATGTCAAAGACGCTCGGCACCTTCTCTTTCTCGGTGATCTGGCTGGCGAAGTGGTCCCTCGTCATGGCGAGGTAGCGACTACTGCCGACCTGGGAGAAGATGACGTCGAGCGCCTCGATGGCCAGCTTCTTGTGGGTGTCACCGAGTGCGTCCTCGACCCCACCGACGTTGAGCCGCTGGCTGGAGTACAGCTCGGGGATGGCACCCATGGCCTCTGCAAGGCACAGACGGGCAGCATGCTTGACCTGGACGAAGAGGGAGCCCTGGAGGTCGGAAGCACCGTCGACGACTTGGTCGGAGTGGATCTTGGCGTCCTCGTCGGCGTCCAGCTCGACCTCGCTCTGGTAGCGCTCCAGGTGGATCAGGGGCGTGAGAACGGGGGTCCGCGAACCCTTGCGGGGGATCCTCACCCGGACACCCGCGTAGGCCTCGTCCTCGTCCTGGACACCCCCGCCGTAACGTGCGTCGACGGCGTATACGTCGAGGATGGTCTCCTTGGAGTTGACGTCGAAGTCGCGCACCATGGCGTTGTCACCAAGAACCTGACGCAGCGCGTTGACGACAGAGCTGTTGGACAGGAACTCGGTTTCGTGGCGAACGATGTCCTCCACCTCCCCGTCTCGGCCCACCATGACCTTGATGCGGACGTCATCCTCCATCCGCCCCACACGGTACTTGAGGAGGACCTGCTGCTCGTCCGGCTGGCGCTTCTTGCAGTACGAGACCGGCATGCCGAGGAAGCCGTAGAGGTAGTCCATGTCGAACAGGCGAAGCTCCTCGCCATTGAAGAAGAGCTTGCGCTCCTCCTGGGTGAAGCCGAACTCCAGGTCACTCATGTAGCCGGTGAGCTCCCTCGGAGCCTGGACGGCAAGCTGGTGGATCAGGTCCTGCACCGTCTCCTCGCTCGGCGCACGGTCATTGAAGACGCCCTCGGGCTTCTCCACGGTCTCCTGCGTGGCTTCTGACATGTCTCGCTCCAATCATCGTGTGTGTTCTTACCGAGATCATGGTAGCAGGTCAGACTACGACAAGCCGCTCTCGCTCTGCTGGAGCTGCTTCTGCTTCTCCGCCAGGGAGCGCAAGATGGGAGAGTTGTGCAGCTCTGCTCCGAAAGCAGCGCGTGCCTCGTTGGGGATGTAGCGCATCGCGATGTTCATGTACTCGATGAAGGCGTCCGCCCAGACCTGGTTGGACAGCTCGTCGCCCGCCGACTGACGCTCGACGTCACGCAAGAACTTCGATGCCGCTAGGGCGTCGGAGAGGCTGACGTCCATCCTGCCACGTGCCAGCTTGTCGAAGCCCTTCTGCACCACCATCTCGTTGAGGGTGATGTAGTCCACCAGGGGCTCTTCGGAGTCCTCGATGGACTTGCCGACCTCCTCTGCTCGCTTCTCGATGACCCTGCGCTGCACAGCGACGCCGACTGGGAGGTGCTTGCGGGAGTGGTTCTTGATCGAGGCCACGCTGGGGCACTCTCGACCCTGGTGGTCCATCCCGTCGAGGTCGCGGTGGATCCCGGCCAGAGATCGGCCACGGATGAGTTCGTTCTCGATGAAGATCCGGTGGCGAGACTGGCAGACCCGACAGGTGGGGTGGCTGTGCGCTGGGTACTCCTCACCGCCGATCTGGACCATCACCATGGATCGCTGCTTCGGATCCATCAGTCCACCTCATGTGGGGAGACGCGGTGGGTCTTCACCCTGACGGGGGTGCAGTCGGTGGAGTTGAGGTGCGGGCTCGTTCGGTTGTAGGCCCGGTGGTACATCCCTCGCCGCATGGTGTCGGCGAAGCCGTTCGAGTTGTAGACCTCCTTGGACAGGCGGTCCTTCTCCTTCCACGGGGTCAGGATGTCCTTCTTGGCCTCCTGGGAGGTGACCCCCTCCAGATCCTTGGCGATGATGGCCCATGCCGCATCTTCCAGCTCCTGGCACACACCGCTACGCAACCGACCCATCACTGAACCTCCGTGTCTTCATTTTTCGTCTGTTCGACCTGAAACCTGGGGAGCTTTCCTGCGTTCATCATCGCCAGGATTCGCTCCAGCCCATTCGTGGCATACATGGCGACGGGGTTCGTCGGTGAGACGCCCATGAGCAAGGAAACATCCTTCTCGCGAATGTCCCGGTAGAGGCACATCTCGATGGCCTCCATCTGCCTGGGGCTGAGCATCGAGCGGCACTCGTAGAGGTACTGGATGTCGTGGAGCTGATACTCCACCCCGTTCGGTCCCCTGAGGACGTCGATATGGTCTGTCTCCCAGAGTGACTCCCAGAGTTGAAGGTTCCGAAAGAGTTCTCGAAGAACCCCCACAGTCAACTTCTGAGGATCCATGGGGAAAGCCTTTCTTCGCGACATGGGTTCGCGCTTTCCTGTCGCGGTACGCGCTATCACCCCTACTTCGAGCACAGCATAACCAGACTTTGGATCAGGAAAGAACAGAGGGCACCACCGATAGTCCGTGGTGCCCTCTGCTTCATGAGTGGACTAGCTGACCAAGGTGTCCTTGAGTCGCTGACCAATCAGCTCCATTGACGACGTCAGTGAATCGGCACGCCGTGAGATCCATGTCCGGTAGATGGCGAAGTACCGCTCATCCACAGCATTCGCCCTGGCGTGATTGGTCTTGTCGTCCACGGTGGGGCGAGAGCCTGGGGTGCTGAGGAAACCGTTCGAGAATCGCTCCTCCCAGACGGCCTTGGCGATCATGGCCTCACCCCACAGGTCTCCCGAGCGCTGCTTCCACTCGTAGAGGTGGGTGGTGATCTGGAAGAGGAAGTGCTCCCTCTCCTTGACACCCAGTCGGCTGTAGTCCTCGATGTAGGCACCTGATGGGGTCTTCTCCCACAGCGGCCAACCCTGAGCGTCGACCATGATGTCGCCCCCGTCGGTGCGCTTGGGCGTCCTCACCCGAAGGTGGATCTCCAGCATCATCGAGACAGCGTCGGGGAAGGACCTCAAGATGGCCTCCTCCACGGTGTCGCGAAGGACAGAGATGTGCGCTGCCTCCGGCGACGCCCAGTCGATCCTCATCCGGGCGAACCCGGGCGTCCGGTTCTCTCTCGTCTCGTCCTCGTGGACCCTCACCTCGGAGGGGAGGTCGACCTGCTTGTCCTCCTCCTTGATGATGTCGTGGAGCTGCTTCTCGGCTCGCTCCTGGTCGACGACCTGCTCTTCTCGTTCTAGCCCCATGATCGCTCCTTGATGAGTCTCGTCAGCCCCAGGGCTGTGGCGTCCACAACGTGCTCGTTCCACCGGCCAGAGGGTCGCTCGACGTACGACTCGACCACCCTCTTGACGTCGGACTTGGTCGGCTTCGCCGACCTCTCCTTGGGCGAGAGCAGCTTGCTCTTCATGCTGAGGTTGCTCACGAGAATCGGCTCCATCGACCACGACTTCTTGACCGCTGCGAAGATCATCTGACCGGCGATGAGAGATGACTCAGACCGGAATGCCCGACCGACGGGAGGCATCTCGATCACGACCTCATCCACGAGATCCACGATGGACCCGAGCAGCTCCTTGACCGACTCGAACAGGTGGAGACCTCGGGCGTAGGTGTCGATGAAGGAACCCCGAGAATCACCCTCCGGCTGAATCATCCCCGAGAGCTTGATGACTGGGCCACCTACCTCATCGACGAGCAGCACATATCCGGTGTTACGAAGGGTCTGATCGAATGCCAGCACCTTGGCCCCAGAGCCAAGGAAGACAGGTGCCCTCCACTTCTCCGCCTTGGAAGAGATCGGCTTCGTCTCGCGCATCTGCTCACGCATCTGCTCCAGGGTGGTCACTTGCCCACCCCACAGATGTAGCGGGCGGGACACGCCTTGCCCATGAACGCCATCTTGCCCCCACAGCACGGCTCCATCGGAGGGGAGCCCTCCTTCACGCACTGGCGGACGTAGAGGTACTTGTCGCGCATCCTCTCCGCGTAGAGGGAGTTGTAGGGGATCTGGTACTCGTAGATGTCCCAGGGGAAGCCCAGGGTCACGAAGACGAGCAGCGCCTGGCGCATCCCCGTCATCCTCATGTACTCCTGCACCTGAGCGTAGTAGGCCGGGGCGATCTCTCGGATCGTGTCGATCCTCAGGTCGTGGTCCAGCTTGAGACGAGCCTTGGTCTCGTTGACACTCTTCAACTCGAAGACTCCGGGCTGAGACGCATCCCAGTAGCGACCGTCGGAGTCGAACTTCACCACACCGTCCATGTGGCCACGAGAGCCCGTCTCCAGGTCTGCTGCGCCGTACTCCTGGCAGGTCCCCTTCTTGTTCCCGTAGGGCCGCTCGCAGGCCGGACAGATGCCCTCTCGTGGCACCATGTGCCCGCCCATGCGAACGCACTCCTCGATGAGGCTGTGAACAGCCGTCCCCATCGTGACGGCCATCCTCGATGCGTATGACAGCTTCTCCGACTCAAGCTGGTCAGGGTTGGCCAGGTAGTGGTAGAGCTGCCGCTCACTCCACAGAGGGTGGGTACTGGGGTGGAACCAGTTGTCAGGCTTGCGCTCGGACGACTTCTCGAACTTGACCGTGAAGACGTCGGGAAACTCGCCCTGGGAGAGCTGGGTCTCGAAATACTGCCGGAAGACGAAGCCCTTCTCGTGGTCCGACATCATCCGCTGGAACAGCGGGGAGACCTTAGTCGGCATGAGCCGCCTCCCACTTCTCTGCTGCCTCCAGGATCTCGGCGAAGTCCCGGGCGTCGAGCACGACGAGATCCAAGGCGACCTCAAGCTTCTCGTTGTCGTAGAAGCGAAGCGGCACCATGGGCCGCTGGGGAGAGGCCTGCTCCTTGATCTTCTCCCACATCGACAAGCTGACCGATGCGCTCTTGGCCAGGGTCGACTTGCAGTCCCAGGCGAAGGCCCAGGATCGACCGTGGCTTGACTGACGACCATCGGCGGGGGCTCGCCACTGGTTGCCGGATCCAGGTGACGTCTTGCCGCCGAGGAGGTCTGCCACCCAGGCCTCGTGAGCGTCGGACATCTTGCGGGTGGTGAGCTTAGCCATGGTTGTCCACCACCGGCGACTCCACTGCCAGCGACTTCATGGCCTCCGAGCAGAACAGGTGCTTGGCGTAGGCCGGAGCACCCTCACCCATCGGCCACATGACCACCGTGTCGCCGGGTCGGATGACCCGACCGTGGCAGGTGCAGAGGTAGGTCTTGGTGGAGTCCTCGCTGAGCGTCATCTGCACGGGAGGGTTGGATGCGTCGTAGATGACGCTGATGAAGCCCGCCTCATCGGCGTCATCAACCTCCGCTGGGGCGACCTTCTCGGCATGCTCCTGGGGTTCGGCCTGCGGCTTCTTGCGCTGACCGAACCGAACCCCCAGGGCGGCACCGAACACCAGTAGCGTCGCGACGAGGCACAGGGTGGACAGGATCTGCAACCACATCATGATGACACCATCTCTCCGGTCTTCGGGTTGACCTCCTGGCCGTCGACGATGATGTTGCCCTCAGGGGTCTCCAGCTCGATCTCCGGCTCCTGCCTCAGGTCCGCGCTCTTCTCCTCGGTGGAGAGTCGGGTGATCTCCTTGGCCCGGTCGGGGTTGTCTCGGAGAAACTCCAGGACGCTGTCGCGGCCTCGGATGCGATCCTTGGGAGTCTTGGTCCAAGGGAAGCTGTAGTAGCCACCGGGCTGCTGCTCGATGACGTCGTTGAGCAGACCCACAGCCAGCGCCTCGGATGCCTGGTCGATCCCGATGGGACCACCGTTCGGGGTCTCCTGGGTGATGAGCCAGTAGGTCGCCATCTTGCCCTCGGCTGCCACCTTGTTGCGGGTGACTCGGGCTCGAAACTCCTTGGCGACGACCTCGGGGGACGGGTTGTCAGAGAACTTGTGGGTGATGGTCTCACCCGTGCGAGCCAGCTCCACCTTGGTCGTCGTGGCGTACTTGGCTGCCTTGGGTCCCGCCGACTCATCCCTCATCGACATCGAACCGATATTGGCTCGATACTGGTTCACGATGAGAATTGCGACATTGTGCTGGCGAGCCAGAACGGCCACGTGCTTGACCATTCGAGTGATGACCTGAGCATTACGTCCGACGACACTGTCGCCCGCGTCCTTCTGGAATGCCTGCTTCGACTCCATACCGCCGATGGAGTCGATGACGATCATCGAGAACTGCCCGGTCTCAGCCATCAGCCTGATCTGGTCAGAAACGTCTTCGGAGTCGTCAGGGTAGACGTGCAGGAACTTGTCGTCATCGGTGTCCAGGCCGTTCTTCTCGGCCCAGTCCCAGTCGAAGGCCTGCTCCATGTCCACGTAGCCGACGGCCAGCTTGGGAAACAGCCTCTGGGCGTTGGCCATGCTGTTGATGACCAGGGTGGTCTTGGAGCATCCCTCCTTGCCCACGATCTCGTGGATGCGACCCCTGACCCACCCTCCGGTCCTCAGTGCGTAGTCGAGCGAGTAGGACCCCGTCGGGATGACGTCGTACCCCTTGACTGCTGCTCGGCGGGACACACGAGAGGTGCCGTACCGCTTCTCCATCGTCTCTCGCAGACCCGCCAGGCCTGCGCTCTTCTTTGCTGCCACGTGCTTCTCCTGTCTTACAGAAGGTTCATCCCACGGAGGGTGAACCCACGGCTGTTCCTTGATAGCTCGACCAGCACTAGCCTACCGAGCTTCGCTGACTCCTCGTACCTCTCCCACTCACTTGAGAAGAGGGTGACGCCGATAGTGCCGATCTCCAGCTTGAGGTCGAAGAACCCCATCTTGCGCCCTGAGCGATCCTCGTACGGACGACGCTTCACGATGACCCCGGGGAGCGTGTAGATCCCCTGAGGCCCCGTGGGGTTGACGGCCTGCTCCGCCTGGTGCCGGAACTCATCGCGAAGATCCTCCGGCAGGGTGTCGAAGGGGGTCACGGTGAGGTAAACACCCAGCGTCTCTTGCTCGATCTCACCGATGTCCATCGGCTGGTAGGGCTCGATGTCCTCGATCTTCGGTGGCGGCGGGGCGGTGTAGTTGCGACACGCCTTGGTGCATTTCTTGGGCGGTGGCTTCTTCTTGCCCTTCTTGCCGGTCCGGGGGTTGACAGGGGCTGGCTCCGAGTCCCAGTCGAAGATACAGGGGAGGTCGTTGGGCGCTCCGACGGGGATCGTGTCCACCTTGAACACGCATCGGGCTGCCGTCCCATCCTTCTCCGCCTGGAGGATGGTCTCCAGACCTCGCCTGTTCGGCACGAGCGAGTCGAAGGCCCCGATGTGGGCGAGATGGGCGACGTTGCCCCTGTTCACCGAGGAGCCCTTGGGCAAGACCATGCGCTCCATGAAGTCATCGAACGAGGTGAACGAGCCCCGCTCCTCCCGCTCCTGGACGATGGCGTCGGCCACGGCCTCACCGATGTTCTTGATGGAGTCGATCCCGTACCGAACGGCCAGCTTCTCGGCGGTGAACCCATGCTTCGATGCGTTGATGTCAGGCGGAAGGACCTGGTACCCCATGCGCCTCGCCTCCTCGACGAAGGCGGGGATCTTGTCCTTGTCGACCGTCGAGAGGATCGAGGTCAGGTACTGCACCGGATAGTGGTACTTGAGCCACCCACACCAGAATGCAAGAACGGCGTAAGAATAGGCGTGCGCTCGGTTGAATGAATACCGTGAGAACTCAGCCATCTGGGTCCACAGGATTTCCGCATCTGGCTGACTCATTCCGTGAGCGACAGCCCTTGGAACAAACTCCTGACCTGCGGCTTCTACCTGTGCAACCTTCTTCTTGCCAAGAATCTTGCGGACCTTGTCAGCCTCATTCGATGAATACCCTGCCAGGACGATACAGCACTGCATGATGTCCTCCTGGTAGAGCATGCAGCCGAACGTCTTGCTCAAGAAGGATTCCATCCGGGGATCCAGATAGGTGATCTCCTCCTCTCCGTCACGTCGCTTGATATAGCTCTCGGTCAGGCCGGAGTTGCGGGGGCCGGGACGGACGATGGTGACGAGGTCGGCCAGGTCGGAGAGCTGCTGGGGCCTCATGCGAGCGGCGTACTGGGTCCCCAGGGCTGTCTCGATCTGGAAGAGCCCCAGCGTGTGCGCCTGAGAGATCTCATCCCACACCTGAGGGTCTTCGTACTCCTCTCGCCAGTCGTAGACGTCGATCTGCTGCCCGGTCGTCTCCTTGATGAGGTTGATGGTCTCCTGGATGGTATCGAGGTTGCGAATGGTCAGCAGGTCGAACTTGACGAACCCGAGCTTCTCCAGGACATCCTTGTCGAACTGGGAGACCATGTGGCCGTCCTCTTTGGCTCGACGCATCGGAAGACCTGTGGACAGAGCCTTGCCCGTCGAGACGACCATGCCAGCAGCATGCTGGCCGAACGTGTTGACTCGCTCGACGAGCTGGTCAGCCATCTGGAAGAAGCCCGGGTACTTGTCCCGAAAGGGAGCCAGCTCCTCCTCGAAGACAGAGTTCAGCTTGGACCACTTCATCCCCAGGCCAGCCGTGTCGGCCTCGGCGTTGGTGATGATGGCTCGCAGCGCATCATGGTCAACCCCGAAGTCCTCCGGCAGCTCCGATCTCGTCGCCGTGGCGAGCTTGTCGATGATGCCCTTGGACTTGAGTCGCAGGACCGAGCCGACGACGGTGACCTGGTCATCGCCGTAGCGCTCGCGCACGTAGGCCTGCATGACCTGCTTCTTCGATGCCGGGTAGTCGATGTCGAAGTCGGGGAGTTCGGTGCGGCCTTCGGTCATGAACCGCTCGAAGATCAGCTCTGCATCCACGGGGTCGACGTCGACGATGTTCGCCAGGTACGCCACGAGGCAGCCAGCTCCTGAGCCTCGACCTGGACCGACGAGGATGCCGTTGTCCCGAGCGTAGTTGGTCATGTCCGCCGTCATGAGGAAGTAGCCCGAGAAGGACTTGCCTGAGATCAGGGCGAACTCGCGAGCGAACCGCTTGATGTAGACCGCCTCCGGGTAGCGCTTGCCCAGCACCTTGGACCAGTTGCTCATGCACAGGTCGTAGAGGCGCTGGTCATCCTCCTCCTTGCCACCCTTGGAGAAGATGGGAGGGGTGGGCTTGCCGTCGATCCGTGCCGTGGCCTGGAGGGCGATCTCGGCGGTGCTCAGGATCGACTCGGTGACGGCCTCCTCCGGCAGGTAATCGAGGGCAGCACGGACCTCGGCCTCATCCATGAGGTAGTAGTCGGGCTCGCCCTGGAAGAGCGTCGAGTCGTCGTTGATGTCCCGGTTGGTCTGGATGCTCAGCCAGACCCGGTGCGCTCGGACATCCTCCTTGTTGACGTAGTGCGCGTCGACGGCGACGACGAGGGGGACGTCGAAGGCCTTGCCCAGGCGCACGAGAGCCTGGTTTGCCTCGACCTGCTGAGGCAGGGTGTTGGTGTGGATCTCCAGGTAGAGACGCTCGCCGAAGATCTCCTTGAGGCGTGCCAGTCGCAGAAGCGCCTGGTCCTCCTTGCCGTCCAGGACGCCGTTGTGCAGGATCGGGCCCCGAAGGCAGGCCGTCGTGCAGATGACCCCCTCGCTGTACTGCTCCAGCACCTCCCAGTCGAGTCGGGCGTTCTTGCCTCGCATGCCCGTGCGGTAGGCCTCGGTGGACATCGCCCAGAGGTTCTGGAGACCCGTCTGGTTGGTTGCGACCAGCACGAGGTGCCAGTAGTCGTTCAGCTCCTTGACGTACTGCTCTCGCAGGTCCTTGTACCGCTTGACCGCATCCTGGTCGGTCTTGTCCGGCTCGGGGTGGGGGAAGTCAACCAGGCTCTTGCGCCGGTCGTCGACGAAGTAGGCCTCCAGGGCGAAGACGGGCTTGAGGCCGTGCTCGTCACACGAGGCCTGAAGGTCAGGGTGGGCAGCAACGTTGCCGTGGTCAGCAACCCCGACGTAGCGAGCACCGTCCGACTTGACCTTCTTGGCGATCTCGTCCGTGCGAGGAAGACCATCGAGCAGGCTGTACTCAGAATGATTGTGGATGAGGACGAGCCCCACGCCTTCGGGGGTCAGCTCCTCTTCTGTCGCCACCTCGGTCGCGGCGATGACCTCGGCGATGAGGTTGGGGATGTGATCGAAGATCTTCCAGCCAGAGGCGGGGACGAAGATCTGACCCCGGGTAGCCTCGGGAAGCTCGTCGGCGAGCGCGACGGCGTATCCGGCACCCTCGGGTCGCAGGAGAGCCATGACGCCCAGGAGGGAGGCTCTATCCCACACGTGAGAAGGGATCGACCCAGAGGACGACACGAGCAGCCAGCGGACCCCGAAGTCGTCCTCGATGACGCTCTGGTTCGGGTGGCCGACCTGGTCGACGATCTCCTGGTCAGGGGTGAGCTGTTCAACGACAAGCATGGTGGCGGAAACCTGCTTCTGTGGTAGGCGAAAGCGGGGCATGCACACCGTTGCGGGTGTGCATGCCCCACGATGGAGCGAGGTGGATCAGGAGGAGGCCAGTCGCTCGCGCATCTTCGCCAGGATGTCCTTCTCCTCCGGCGTCATGTTGTCCTCGCTCAGGTCGAGGACCGACTGCGGCTTGTCCGACGACGTCGACGAGCTGCCCGAGGTGGACTTGGAGGACGAACCCTTGTCGTCGTTCTTCGGCTCGACGTACGACGGGTCGAAGAAGTGGCCGATGTACTCGTCCGAGGACTGGCTGATGAAGATGGACGGGATGTCGAAGAACTCACCCGTCTTGTCCAGCTCGTCCAGCAGCGACTTCCAGGAGTCGGTCCCGGGCTCGAAGCTCGGCGTCGAGTCGGCGGGGTTGAAGACGAAGTCGACGTTGGTTCCCTCACCCATGGCGGTGATCGTGTAGTCACGGCCACAGATGGTGCCGTCGGCGTTGAAGAACGGACGCAGGTTGCGCCAGAAGTTGCCGACCGACTTGTTGACGAGGACGAAGGCGGGGGTGGTGACAGTCTCGGTGACCATCTTGCCCTCCTTGTCCTTCTTCGGCTCACCGTCGGCGTCACGCACGATGCGCTCGACCTCGCGGGTCTCGGTGACGTAGCCGACCGTACGACCGACCTTGACCCCGGGGATCTTGCCCGCGTCGGCCATCTCCTGGGTGCCGACGACCGGCTTGCGGAGGACGGCGATGCCGTAGACACGCACGGAGGGCTTGGAGACCTTGCCCCAGGAGCTGGAGAGCTTGTTGTCGCAGATGTAGCACGAGTCGTACATGCCAGCGTTCTTGAAGGCCTCGTCGTTGCGGCAGATGGCGGGCATCGACTCGGGCCACTTGGCTTCCTTGTCCATGGAGGACGGCTTGGGCTTGGTCTTGACCGAACCGTGGACGAGGACCGAGTAGGTCTCGTTGTAGTCGGTGACCCAGCGCAGGGTGACCGACTCGTCGCTCTTGAGGGACGGGAAGTAGACCGTGCGCTCGAAGGTGGTTCCCTGGTTGGCGGAGTCCTCGATGGCCTTGTCGATGCCGCGAGAGAAGAGTGCCGAGTTGCTCATGGTGTTTCTCCTTGAGTGAGCGATGTGAGTTGAGCGATTATCAGTGCCGCGAGGTCCCCCAAGTCTCCATCGAGAGACTCATTGAGGTATGCGATTGGCACGGTATGAGTGCTGTCCAAGTAAGCGTCAGGGAGCGTCGTGATCCCATGAACACCCACGCAGAGGCTGCCCACGTAGTGAACCCTACCGGCTTCTCGAAGCAGCGCCTCGATCCACTGGCCAAGCACCCGCTCGTGGTCTTCTTGACCTCGACCGAATGCCTGATGGACCCAGTATGCCACAGGAAGCGACTCAGAAGAAGCCAAGTCCTCTACATCACTTTCCGTGTGCTCACTCACAGTATCAGATGTATCGCCCTCCTGGACGACATCGAGCCCCCAGTCCTTGAAGACCTCCTCGATGTCGACCTGAGCGCCTCGCTTCTCAGCCTCTCGGCGGGCCTGGTCCTTGAGCATGCGCTGGACCGCCTCGTCATCGAGGTAGAGGCTACCCAGGGGCACCGAGTGGTAGCTGCGCCGGACACGCTTGTCGAGCAGCTTCTTGAAGACGTAGGTCATCCTCGGGTCCTGCTGGCCACCGTGGGCGATGTAGCTCTTGGAGATCTGCCCCACCGTCGCATCGACGTAGGGCCACGAGATCCCCAGCAGCTCGTACCAACCGTTGGTGTCCCAGCACCACGTCGGAGGGCCCACCAGCTCGCGGCACGTGCTGATCGTCTCCGGCAGCGTCCCCTCGCCGACGAGAAGGGGAGCAAAGATGAGTCCATACGACTCATCCTGCTCCCCGCCCCACCAGCTATCGGCCCACTGGTCATACAGCGGGGCGATGGCCGAGATGTCGAGATCAGGCACCCTGCTCGCCCTCGGCGTCAGGTGCGTTCTCCTGAGCCAGCTCCTGAGCGTCCTGGTCGGTCCACTCGCGAGCTGCCTCCTTCTTGATCGAGCGGTCGGTGGCCTGCGCCTCGGTCACTTCACCGGAGCCGAACTTGCGAATACCCATGGTGGTCATCCTCTCTCGTAGGGTTTCAGGCTAACGGGTCTCTTCCACAACGCAAAGGGAACCGCCGAGTCCACGAGCATGAGGAAGTCCTCGTCAGTGATCTCGTCCGGGTCAGCGTCCCAAGGGTTCTGCACGACGAAGACCATGGTGTGAGCACTCAGCTTCTCAGCGAAGCTGGAGGACCGCTTGCCCCGGGTGTTGACCTTGCCCTCGATGGTCTGCCAGCCCGCCTCGTCGTTGTCCATGAAGAGGATGACCTTCTCGTGCCGAGAGATGAGTCGAACCTGGTCCTCGGTCGTGACGGCCCCGAAGGTCGCCTCGCAGTGCCTCAGGTGGACCTTGGAGACCACAGAGAGCATCGACTCCATGACGACGGCTGTCTCCGCCTTGGGGTCGTAGTTGTAGACCGTGACGTCCTTGGGGAAGTCGGGGCTGGCGAGGTACTTGGGGTCCTTCTCGTTGCCTCGGGCGATCTTGCGTGCCTGCCACCCCACGAGCTGACCTTGCCAGAAGTGGGGGATGATGATGCGGTCCTGGACCGTCCCACCTGCGTAGGGGTACTCAGGCGCATATCCCAGCCTCATCTGCTGGCAGTTGGCCTCGGGGATCTGGCGTCCATATGGACCCCACGGGTCCGTCAGGTAGGGATGGATCCCCTTCCACCCCTCCAGCATCGACTCGCTGAGGTGGGGGATCTGCTTGGACTCCTTGTGCGCCGTGTAGATGGCGTCGAGGAAGCCCAGGATGGCCTCGGGGGACTCACCCGTGTTCAGCCCTGCCGACGTCTCCAGCCAGACCTTGGCCTCTTCGATGGAGCAGTCTCGCATCGTCGCGATGAACCACAGGATGGTTCCCGCCGACTTGCAGCCCAAGCAGTTTCCCGTCAGAACATTCCCATCTAAAACAAAGGAGTTGGTAGTGCTTACCTCGGCACAGAACACCTCCTCATACAAGTCAGTCTCTTCTACAGAAGAAACCCACCAGTGAGTGCGTTCATATTTACGCGTCTGCGAGGCGTTTTCATGCCGCCTCCTGTGCTCTTCAATAAGAAAAAACTTAGAGGGGAGAGAGGATGACCGGAATGACAGGGTGAAGATCTTCGACTCTCCCCCGAATCCATCTCGATCTCTACCACCAAGAGTGTACGTTCCGATACCAAGCCGATCACAGATGGTCACCACCGCCTGTAGGGTTCCCCTGTCATGGCACGACAGTGTCGTATACCCATCTTCGCCAACACACCCATCAGCGGCGAAGTAACCAGCAAGCCACCCCCAGAGATAAGAGATTCCCTCATCCAACCCCGGAAGTGACTTCCAAGACCGAGGCAGTCCTGATGTGATCTTGGTGAGATCACCATAACGGTACGTCTGATCCTCCATTCCAACGAAATATGGGAGCATTGCTGCATCCTTGTCTCCGATGAAGTTCGCAACAGAACCATACTCAGAAGATGACCCATCGCCGAAAACAAATCCCGCCTGAATACCAACCCTGGATAGCACTACATTAGATGACGTATTGTGCGACCATACAGATGGGATTCGCTGCTTGGGCTTAAGATCCTGGGTGGATACGACTTGAAGGCCAGTTTGCCTCCCCTTCTTGTGTGCCCCAGGTTTTCTTACATACCAACGATGACCTGGGGTTGCGAGCACCTCCTTCTTGACGCCATTACGACTCAGTGTCACACGCATTAGCCTGTCATGCCCATAACTCTTGATCGGTGCTTCAACCCACTTACCAGCACCATCAAGAACACGCTGTGTCGTTCCAGCCAGCTCTCGGATAGGAAATGTACCGTCAAATGTCTTGACGAGAGTATCTCCCGACAAGCAGTTGAACATCATGCGATCCCAGTTGAGGGAAGCAGTCGGCTGGGTCTCCTGGTTGCGGTGCAAGGGTGAGACGGTGCAGCCATGGATCAGCTCCCCGTTGTGGTCTCGGACCACACGGATGCCGAACTCGTCGAGGACATCCAGGCAGATCTGTCGGCGCATGGCAGGCGGGATGGTGCGAACGTCGAAGTCAACCCTCTTGCCCCTGGCCTTGTTCTCGACGGCACCTCGACGAAACTCAACCATCGAGCACCCCAGGCAGGTCAGTGGCCAGGTCGCAAGCGAACCCGAGGCGACACACCCGGCATGCAACGTCCAGGTGAGCCGGGACAAAATCCACACCAAGGGGAAATCGAAACAGAGGACACAAGTCACCTATGCTCCAGTGGATCGACTCCGCGTGATACAGCGTGGAGGGTCGCCCCTTGGTGGCGCACGAAGGGCAGACCCAGTCGCTGAGGTCGCCAGGGAAGGGCGCTCCACCCATCTCGGAGATGCACCGAGGGGCCCAGGGCTCTTCGGGAGCTATGCCCAGGTCGAACTCAAGCTGCTCGAAGTCACTCATAGTTCCAGCACCGCCTCAGCGTAAGCGTCCACGAGACCCATGGACGGCTCCCAGTTCATGCTCCATGCGTTGGAGTCCTCACGACGTGATGCGAGGATCTGGAGGGTTGCCTCAGCGGCCTCCCGCTGCACCGACGACTGGAAGAGGCCGAAGACCCAGTCAGCGGTCCGCTCCACCTCACTGCCCTCGGCGAGGTTCTCCATCGACAGGTAGCCGACCTTCTTGGCTGCCTTGACGCCCTCACGGTTGATCTGGTGAGCGACCATGACCGGCATGGTCTCCGATCCCGTCGAGACAAGCTCCTTGAGGTCGTGCATGATCTTTCCGACCTCCTGGTGTCGAGCCAACCTGAGACGCTGAGCGTCGGGGTAGGTGACGAAGGTGAGCTGGTCGATGAACAGAGACTGGCATCCCAGCGTCTGGGCCTTGCGGACCATCGACTGCATCGTCCGGTCGTCGGCGTCAGGCATGATGACGTCCAGCGACCCCTTGCCGACCCCCTGTCTCACCTCTTCGACGAAGGCGCGGACTCGCTCCACCTCTTCGGGCAGGCACAGGCCTCGCTGCCACCGTCGGTAGGAGATACCGCTGTTCATGCAAGCGATACGGTCGTAAACCATCTCGACGCTATTCTCCAGCGTAAAGACGCAAACTCGCTTACCCCTCTTGTATTCGCTCAGAGAAGAGTAGTTGATGAACCAGCTCTTTCCGGTTTTGGGACCGGCAGCCAATACGCAGACTTCACCAGGCTGAATACCGTTGGTGTGCTCATCGACCTTCTCGACACCAAAGAGCATTCCACGGTTGCTCTGGCCTGGCTGCGAGCGCTGCTCGTACTTGGCCAGAGCTTCTGTCATGCCCTCCTGAATGCTGAGGTGGTGCTGGCGAGACTGGATCCCCGCGTGGACAGCATGCAGCTCATCGACGAGCTGCCCCAGCAGCGGGAGCCGCTCCAGCTCGGTCGCCTCGGACATCGCCGTCACCGACTCACGGACGAACCGCTCGTACGAGGCGAAGACGAATTGCGACTTGAGCTTGTCGATGGCCCAGCCGGTGGTGTCGGCGTCCTCGTCCTCGGGCAGAAGCTCGACGCGAGCGTCGTCGATTACCTCGCCCCAGGTCTCGATGAGCGCCTCGCGGCTGGGTGCCGTCTTGCGACCGGAGCGGTGGAACTCCTCGATGGCCCAGGCGACGACAGGCCGCATCATAGACGTCGGGATGGCCTCTTCGGGCAGGCCGATGAGCGCGAGCTGCTCCAGCCGGTCGACGTCAGTCAGGCTCAGATACAGGACATCCTCTGCGCGACTCATCACAGCACCGTCAGGGGTCGGACGATGCCCTGGACTGCCTCGGCCACCTCGCGCTCACGGAAGGACGTCATGCGGAAGTCCTGGCCGGACACCTCGATGGGCGTGTTCGCCTCAGAGAGCAGCGAGATGATATTGGAGCCGTAGCGCCCCTTCATCTCGTCTGGGTTGAAGTTCGTCGTGATGATGGTCGGTCGCTCGTTGGCAACCCTCCAGCGCACGATGGGATCGAGCATCGACTCCACCAGCTCCATACGCCCCTGGTGCTCACGTCCGATGTCGTCGATGACGAGCACGGGGGAGTTCTGGATCCGAGACTCGAACCAGATCCGGGCCTCCTTGTCTCGCCACCCGTCCTGGGCTCGGTTGAGAAGCTCGGTGAAGATGCTCACGAAGGTGTCGTGGCCCGACGCCATGAGGTACTTGGCCATGAGGTTGGCCATGAGCGTCTTGCCGGTCCCCCTGTTCGGCGACCACAGGGTCAGGCCCATCCCCAGCCTGACTCTCTCGTCGCTCTCGGCGAGCCACTTCATGACCTGGTCCTTGACGCTCTGGCTCACCCCATCAGCGTCTGCCCACCCCAGTCGCTGGTACCTCGCCCCGATCCCGGCGTTGAGCAGCCACAGGTGCAGCTTCCACTGCTCACGGCAGGCACACTCGACCTCCTCGATGCGACCCGTGGATCGGTCCATGACCTTGATGACCCCCTTCTTGCCGCACGTGATGCACTCACGAGAGGGGCTCGACCATACTCCAGGGTTGAGCCGACGGAGGTTGGCAAACTCCTCGTCGGTCAACACTCGGCAGGTCTTGGGGTTGGGCAGCATCTTGCTGGTCACTGCTGGGGTCTCCTGTCTGATTACTGCTTGTCTGAGGTGGCGGAATTACTCAGCAAGCCTGTCGATGATCTTCTGCCCGAAGAAGGCATCGGACGATTTGCAGAAACGGTTGATGGAGATCGGGGCATTGGCCCACATCCCGTGGTGGATGTCGAAGGCAGCCTGAGCGATGATCTTGGCCCGGTCTTGACCCCAGCGAGAGATGAACCCCTCGAAGATCCCCTTCTCCTTGAGCGGGTTGCGGACCTGGGGCCCATGGTACTTCTCGATCTGGCTCATGACGTAGTCACGCATCTCACGCCAGGTCCACTCACCCACCAGGAGGTGGGACGAGCCATACCCAGCGATGGACTTGACCTTCGGGGCGGACGAGACGGCGGGCACGGTCGAGACGACTGAAACGTCCCGGCTCTCCTCCCTGACCAGGGGTGCCCCCGTCGTCTCACCAACGGTTGAGAAGAAGTCGATGTCGTTCCAGGTACTCATGGAGAGTCCTTTCATGGTAGGGGTGCTAGTGCGAGAAGAGAGAGCCGGTCATCGCCTGAGTCCTGAGCCGCTCCAGCTCGTATCGAGCCAGGAAACTCATCACCTCGGCAGACATGACAGGGCGGAAGAGGGGGAGCTGCGGGTCGACCTCGATCTCCTCCATCGGGGTCCGTAGGTCGACCTGGAAGAGCGCGGTGATAGCAGCTTCGCGGTGCGGAGAGACGCTTGGATGTTCAAGAATGCCCTCCCACTCCTGGCGCTCTTGGATGATCGTCCGTGCGCGCTTCGGTCCGATCCTGGGGACCCCAGCAACGTTATCACTGACGTCGCCGACCAGGGCGAGATAGAAGGGGACCTGCCACCAAGCGATCCCCATTCTCTCCTCGACCGTTCGGTGGGTCCAGACCTCGTCCGACACGTTCGCCGACGAGGGCCGAAGCTGTGCCACGCCGGGGTCGAGGAGCTGGAGGAAGTCCTTGTCGTTGGAGACGATCACCGAGCGCTTGTCCTGGTTCCGGTGACGCCAGAAGTGGGCGACGAGGTCGTCTGCCTCCACCCCGTCAACCTGGACCTGCTCGATGCCTGCCAGGTCCAAGAATCGCTTGACGAGATCGAACGTCGAGTCCTTCCACTCCGAGAAGCCCTCGCTCGGCGTCTTTCGGTTCGCCTTGTACTCGGACGAGATGATGAGTCGGCGAGCCGACCTGCCCGAGTCCCAGCAGACCACGAGCCGCTTGGCAGCCGTCGTCTTGACGATGCTCGACAGGGAGCCGATGAAGGTCATGAGCGGCCCCGTGGGGGTGCCACTGGACGACGAGAGGGTCTTGCCGTACATCGCATGAACCGACCTCATCAGGAGGTTGTTCCCGTCGACGATGACAAGCTCAGCCATCCCCCTCCTCCTGCGCCAGGAGGTAGCCCAGGAGGAAGCCGTCCACCCAGCCCACGACGCCCTGGCCGACGAGGTCTAGCGGGAAACCTTCATCCTCGATGTGGCTCATCTGCTTGATCCGAGCGACAGCCAGCGACACCAGGAGGGTAGCCTCCTCCTGCTTGCACCCGAGGACGGCCTCCAGCGACCGACGCAGCGGGTTCTCGTCCTCGGCCCCACTGGCTTCGATCTTCTCGAACACCTTGTAGGACAGGGAGACCATCTTGTCTGCTGTGATCTGCTCGCTCATCACAGGATCCCGTGGAGCTGGGCACAGTAGCGGACGAGATGGATGGTCTTGGACAGATCCCCTGGAGGGAGGTGGCCACCCTGAGCCAGCGCGTGTGCCATGCGCTCGACGTCGTAGAGGGAGAAGCGTCGCTGGCCGTTGAAGAAGTTGAACTTCATCGGCTCTCCATCGAGGATGAAGAAGCCACAGGGATGGTCGTCCGACTTCCTCATGCGCCACTGCATCCAGCCCGAGTTCTTGCCGAAGAACATCTTGGCGACCTCGGTGGAGGAGAAGCTCGGCACAGGCACACCGTCCTTGTCCTTGGGGAGGTCGACGTTCTCCAGGAAGAATCGCTGCCCCTTCTTGAGAACGAGTTCTGGTTCAGCAACGATGACGGGCTGAGGTTTTGCCATGGGAGTCGAGCACCCTCTTTCTAGATTTCGGTTGTCATTTCGGTGTTTCCGCTACGGATGAGCGTGTCGATCTGCGCCGCCAGCGACTTGGTCTCCGGCGAGCCCTGGCCACCCATGACGCCCTCCAGGAGCTGAGAGATGGTGGCCAGGGTGTTCTCCATCCCGTCGTGCGTGGCCTCGCAGTGCAGGGCCCTGGCAGAGGAGTTGATGAAGTTGTCCATCATCATGGTCCGGTACTCGGTGTCGCAGGTGAGCAGCTTGTGCAGCATCTGCGGCGTGCTCGGCATCTCACCGGGCTTGACCTCGCTGTCGTCGGTCTCCGACATGAGCGACTCGTACCGCTCGGAGTCCTCGACGAGCAGCATCAGCCGACCATCGGTCTCCCCACTGGCGACCTTCTGTCGGATCTCGTTGCGGATCGAGTCCTTCATCGTCACTTGGCCTTGCGGATGAACAGCGACTGGGACGGGGAGGTGGCTCCGGTGACGACCGAGGCGGAGTGCAGGATCTCGATGAGGCTCGGGTCGTCGAGGACGGCCTGGGTCGCCTTGCTCTCGTCGAAGACGCGCTTCTCACGAGTCAGCGAGAGGTAGGCCGAGCGGGAGATCTCGCCCTGCTCGTACATGTCGAGCAGCTTCTCCGACGACACCGACATCGTGCCTGCGCGGCCACCTCGGTACTCCAGGGAGAACTCCTCGTTCGAGCCCTCGACGGGCAGTCGGACGGGAGCACCCTTGGCGGAAACGATGCGGAAGCCGTGGGAGTCGACCGTGTCGCCCACGCCCTGCTGCTGCGCCGTGAGGTCGATGTGGTTGCGGATGGCCTGCTTGATGGACTCCTTGCGGTCCTCCATCAGGGTGCCGATGGCCGAGATCGTCTGGTACTCGTCGAAGAGCGAGGAAACCTCGTTGCTGGTCAGCTCTCGTCGCTCGGTGACCTCGGTGCCACCGAACACGCGGGGAAGCTTCACGAGAGCGGCCTTGGCCTTGTCGGTCAGGGTGACCTTCTTCGGTGCCTCGGGCGACTTGAAGTTGACGACGGCCTTGGACTCGGCGGGCTGCTGGAGCAGGTCGGTGACCTTGCTGCCCTCTCGCAGCGCCACGCGGATCTCGGATGCCTTGTCAGCGGTGATGTTGCTCATGTCGTTCCTCTTTCCTGGCGGATCGTGCGTTACCCCATCAGGGTAGCACACACAATCCTGTGTGTGTCACTGGCGGAAGAAGCGCTCGACGTCAGCCATGCTCGTCGTCACCGGGCAGTCCGGCAGATCACCGACGATCCTGCGGCCCCACTGCGAGGAGGACAGACGAGAATCGAGGATGGCCACCACGCCTCGGTCCTCTCGGTGACGGATGAGTCGACCGAAAGCCTGCTCCAGCGTCAGCGTCATCAGCGGGATGGAGAGGTCGGTGAAGCTGCTGCCGCCCCTCTTCTGAATCAGGTCGCTGCGAGCAGCGAAGATGGGGTCCGTCGGGACGGGGAAGGGGAGCTTGTCGATGATGACCAGTCGGCACGCATCGCCGGGGACGTCGACGCCCTCGAAGAAGGTCTTGAGGCCGAAGAGGCAAGAGTCGACGTCGGACTTGAACTCCTCGACCAGATCCTTGTTCGACAGATCGCCGCCCTGCATCAGACAGCGGTAGCCCTCGCCCTCGATCTGGGGTGCCATCATGCGGAAGGCCTGCTCCATCGCGGGACGAGAGGTGAACAGCAGCATCGCCCCGCCACCGGACTTCTTGACCATCTCGACCATCGTGAACTGGCTCCACGACATCCAGGCAGAGCGCTCCTTGGGGCTGGGGATGCTGCGCTCGGGGACGTACAGCAGCGCCTGGGAGTCGTAGTCGAACGGGGTTCCGACGTCAATCGTGTCAGCCCCCTGCATCCCCATCGACTCCATGGCGAAGTCGAAGGACGAGCCCTGGGCGATGGTGGCCGACATGCAGATCGACGGTGCCTGACTCCACAGCAGCTCTCGCAGGATCGGTCCAGCCTCGATGGGTGCCGACATCACGGTGAGGAAGTCTCCTCGGTGCGAGCTTTCCCACTCGATCCAGCGGACCCGGACGTTGTCGCCCTCGGTGGCCAGCTTGAGGTAGCGGTCAGCCGCGCCTCGCAGGGCGGAGATGATCCGGTCACGTCGCGCAGCGGTGCCTCGGCCCGCCTGGGGGTCGACCTTGACGACGTGGTCGCACAGCTCGGAGAAGGACTCGCTGATCTCCATGATGGCCGGACCCATGGCCAGGAAGTCGCTCTGGTAGATCCTCGTGCGCTCGGAGGGCTTCGGTGCTGGCACGTCACGCCAGAAGGAGCGAACGGCGTTCTCGGCTCGCTCCACAAGCTCTGAGGGGATCTCAGCGCCGTTGCGGATGGCGAAGCCGTCAGCGTCCTTGATGGCCTTGAGGGCACCTGCCAGGGTGAAGCGCTCGGAGAACTGGTTCGTCGTCGCCTCCTCCAGCCGGTGGCACTCGTCGACGATGAGCAGATCCCAGGCACCGAGCATCGAGCCAGCGCCGTGCGAGACCTGGCGGACCTTGGCGTCGGTCATGAGCATCGCCGTGTTGGTGACGACGACGTCGGCTTCGGCAGCCTTCTTCTTGGCGAACTCAGCGAAGCACTGCTCACCGAAGGGGCAGGCATTCTTGCCGGGGCACTCGTCCGAGGTCGAGGAGACGTGGGAGAACATGCTCTTGGGCATCTTCGTCTCCAGATCCTCGTAGTCGCCCGAGTGATCCTCTCGGGCGATCTCGGCCTTGAGGTCGCTCAGGATCGACTCATCCAGCGAGTTCTCGGGGTCGTTGACCTTGGCCAGGCACACGAAGTTCGAGCGGCCCTTCAGCAGGGCCCACTTGAAGGGCACCCCGAGGGTCTCCTGGAGGAACGGCAGGTCCTTGGCTGCGTACTGGCGCTGGAGGGCGATGGTGGCCGTGGCCAGCACGGTGCGCTTGCCGGAGGTGATGGCCGGGATGAGTCCGCCCAGCGACTTGCCCGTGCCCGTCGAGGCCTGGGCGATCCCCATCGGCTTGACCTCGTCATCGAGGCTGGTCGGGGTGTTGATGATCGACTCGATGAAGCTAGCCAGCGCGGCCTGGGGTGCTCTGGTCTCGTACCCGGGCAGCTTCTCGGCGAGGACGGACTGGGCCTCGGCGAAGTTGCGAGGGGCGGCGGGGAGGGTCATGACAGCTCCTGACGGGACGTTCCCTGGATGAGTTTCTTGGCTTCTGAGGGTCCACCCTAGCACACAGGATCCTTGGTGTGCAGCCAGCGATCCATAGTCTCCCTCAGCAACCGGCATGTATGCCCACTGTAGATCTCATAGTGGGCCTTATCTAGATATGCCGCCTTGTTGATATTCCTGATGAAGGCGGTTAATGAATCTACTATGCGCCTAATGAAGGGGCGTACATATCTATGTAGGGGCGTACTGTAATACGGTATGGCGCATTCTAGATAACGTATGGCGCATAGTGGCGTTAAGTACAGGTTGTAGGACTTGTTATCGTGTGGTACCCTAGTGCTATAAAGTTCAGCGGCATTTGCCCATATCCTCTGGGGGCGTAGCCCCCAGAGGGGATCACCCCCTAGGTCCCCCAGCCAGACCTCCGAGCGCCGACGCCGACGACGCCCCGGACCGAGCACCGACGCAGGCCCGGATCTGGCCAGGATCGGTTGCCGACCCCAGACCGAGCTGCTACCGTCGTGGACATGAGCCTCACTGCTGCGACGATCTGCGACCTCCTGGACCTTCGTGTCCCGGTCGCCGAGGGTGGAGAAGACCCGTCCTCCCCTCAGGTCATCGAAGCCATGCGAGAGTTCTCCCGGCAGATCCCGAAGGAGATCATCCACGGAGGTCTCGGGGGTCACGGACAGATCTCCCTCCGACGATCACCTGACGGGCCCGGATACGAGGTCGTCTGGCTGCCCCAGGTGACCTATCTGGTCCTGGAGGGTGGCCACTGCGACGGAATGCTCATCCACGAGGACCACGAGCTGTTCCCCGTCAACATCGTTCTGGATCCTCGTGCGGGCTTCTCGTTGACCTTCCAGCAGGGCACCTCCCGGATGTCCACCGCCTGGCAGCTCAGCGGCTGGAGCACGGAGGATCACTGCTTCACCTACCACCAGGTCGCTCCGTCCATCCACGACGTCGCTGGAGACCCCGTCTACTCCGCCTGAGCGAGCAACAACTCTTCGACGATCTTCGCTGCCACCTCGGCGAGATGAGCATCGTTCGGCTCAAGATCACGAATCGTCACCGAGCAAGCAACCTTCTCCCCGAGTCGCTTGCCCTCCCCCACGGCCACCACATGGATCGCCGGGACCTGAGATCCGTCAGCGCCCTGGGTCAGGCTCATCATCGCATCGACTCCGACCCCACCGAGGCTCGGATAGGCGTCCAGCAGACGCACCAAACGCTCGATGACACGCCCCGTGATGTGGAAGCTACCTGACATACCGCTCACTCCTTAGAAGAGGCTCTTGCGCTCCTGGGCGGTCATGAACGACTCGCCAGCGTCCTCATCGCCGAGCAGGATGTCCATCTGCTCGTTGCGTGCGAGCATCTTGCGGACGATCCCCTCCTCGACGCTCTTGTTGGTCACCATCGTCGAGCAGACCACCGTGGGCGACGTCGAGTTGATCCGGTGGATCCGGTCGATACGCTGCACGTGGTTGGCGTAGGTCAGCGACGACTCGAACTCGAAGATGTTCGTCGCCTCCGGAAGGTTGATCCCTCGGGCCCCAGCGTCCGACGTCAGGTACACACCAGGGCGCTCACTCTGGCGGAATTGGGCTCGGATGTCAGCGCTCTCGCTCTGGGTCATCCCGCCATGGTTCTCGTAGACGTCGAAGCCCTTGGATCGAAGCGACTGTGCCAGCACTCGAAGGACCGTCTGGCCGAAGAAGGTGAAGCAGACCGCCTTGTCGCCCTGGCCGTTGACGATGTGGTCGAGACGGACGAGAAGCTCCTTCTCCTTCGCCGACGGAGTCGCGAGGATCTCCTCTTCGCCGATCTCCTCGACCAGCATCTTGATGAGCACGGACTCGCCTGTGCGAGCCGCTTCGACCAGCGAGGCTGGATGGTCAGCAACGAGCCTCAGCGCCAGCCACAGGCCCGGGATGGGCTCCTCCTGGAGCGATTGCAGCTTGGCTATCCGCTCGTACAGGGCAGCCTGCTTGGGGTGCATGTCGACCCGGATGAATTGTTCCACCTTCTTGGGGAACTGCTCCATGATGTCCGGGTCGGTCTTGCGACGTCGGTCGATGTGAGGGGCGACCATGTCTCGGAACATGCGGATGTTCTGCATGTCGTAGCGAGGCGTGTGGTACACGGGGTGGCGAGACTTGACGAACCACTGCTCGAACTCGCCCACCTTCGGCATCGCCTGGGGGAACATGAGTCGACCCTGGTTGTAGGCGTTCTCGTACCCGCTCTCCATCGGGGTCGCCGTCAGGCCGAAGACTCGCTGCTTGGGGTTGAGCTTGCGAGCCTCCTTGAGAGACCACTCGATGGCCTTGTAGAGATCGGTGCCCCTGTTGCCCAGCTTGGCCGCTGACTCGTCGGCCAGCCACAGGACGGACTGGCCAGCCAGCCGCTCGAAGAGAGGGCCAGCACTGAGCTTGGTCCCCCGCTTCGTCTTGCCCTGGCGGTTGAACCTCACCAGATCCAGCTTGGCCGTCTCGTACGTTGTCACGATGACGTCGACCTGGCCCGCCTTCTCCAGCCGCCTCATTCGATTCGGCCCGTAGTGCTTGTGGACCACCTGATCGCTGAACGTGGTGAAGTCCTCGATCCACTCGTCGATCTTGCCTCGCTCGCACATGACGAGCGTGAGGTCGCCTCGACCCTCCTCCTGGAGGAGACAGGACATGCGGATGCCGAACACGGTCTTGCCCGCACCGGCATCCCAGACGATGAGCATTCCCCCGCCGTCCAGTACCTTGACGTAGTCCTGGGCGATGGACTCCTGCTGGAACGGGTACAGCCCGACGGGGGAATGGAAGAGCGACTCAGACATGCAGCGCATCCCGAGACAGGGCGAAGGTCCACGAGAGCTGGGAGAGCCCGTCGGCGAACTCCTGGGGGCGAGAGGCCACGACCTCGTCGCCGCACAGCAGGTTGAGGTCGAAGCGCCCCCGAGGCGTCTCAGCGAGCGCCACCAGGCTCACCGACGTGTCCTTGACGACCTTGACGGCAGGGATGGTGACACCGTCCACGACGAAGCACCACGGCCCCTCATCGTGGTACGCACGCTCTAGCTGCTTCATGGAGAAGAGTGACGCGGAGATGGACTCATCGAGCTTGAACATGCGAACACCTGCCTTCCTTGAATCTCGCCTTGACTCAAAGAATATCAGGCTCAACACTAACTATCCAACGAAAATCGTATCCATCACGAAGATGGTCTCGTCCACACCTTGATCTTCAAATCGGAGATCACGACGGCTGCCTCGGTTGATGTTGATTCGGCGATGTAGAGACCACCGAGAAGGCCACCGCCGACCAGTGGGGAGACCAGAGACTTCCCCGGTCCGAAGATCGACTGCATCGGAACATCAGCCGAAAACAGGTCGTGTGTCTGCCGAGAGCTGTTCTGGGTGTACTCCCAGGTCCGGAGGCCAAAAAGCTCGCTCGGCATTACGCTGGGGAAATTGCTATCCAGCGACCCCAGGGTGAATCCAAGCCTGACCCGACCGAAGTCCTTAACGCTGACCTGCACGCGAGCGCTGAGGTTGATTCGCTCGATCTCGTGCCCTCGGGGAACGGTGAAAGGGGAGGTCTGGTAACCCATCACGGTATTCTCTGCGCCAGTGATGTTGAGCCGCATGTAGGTCCGCTCGACGTCTTCGTCGGACAGGGGTGCGGCACCCAGCTTGGCGTGGTCCGCGTCGAGGAAGAGCTCCTGGTAGTCCACGCCGTTGTTCTGGGGGCGGGCCCGCATGATCCAGAAGCCCTCCTTCGACACTCCGTAGAGCGACTGAGGAGACAGCTTCCACTCGGACTGGACGACGGGCTCCTGGGCAGGGGTGAGGGACGTCGAGGAGTCGTCTCGGGTCATGGTGTCGCTGACCCAGAGCATGGTGGAGAAGCGGGTGTTGCCCAGCACCTTGGTCTCCGACTCGACGTTGGCGGCGAAGATCGCCTTGCCCAGCGACGACGAGCCAGCGACCGAGGCAGCACCGGCAGAGGCCTCCTTGACGAACCTCTGCGGGACACCAGACGGGGTCATCGGGTCCATCGAGACGATGGGTTCCAGCGACAGCTCTTCCCTGGCGATGGCAGGGATCGCCTGAGAGCCGTCGATGATGCTCAGGAAGGGTCGCCCCTCTGACGGGCTGAGGGGGTTGTCGTACTCCACCGAGCCGAGCGCGTAGAGAGACTGGCCCATGGGCGCGAGCGAAGAGGTGCCCACCTCCTCGACCTCGGTCACGAGAGGGGTGATCTGCCTCGTCTCCAGATTCTGGACGACCAGGGTCCTCTTGAAGGTCTGGTCTGGCTGGATGACATTGAGTACGTAGATCACCCCAGGGGAGTGGAAGTAGGGGTTCGTTGAGCCGAAGATCCACTTGGTGTGGTTGTCGAGCATGAACGACGAGACGCGCATCGTCACCGACACCGAGCCGGACTTGGCCACGACTCGCAGGACGTCGGGGTTGCCTCGACCACGCTGCTGAGCCAGGCACATGACCGACACCTCCCCGGCGTCACTCGGGCTGGAGTAGATCCCGAGGATGCTGGGTCGATCCACCAGGTCACGCAGAATCTTGCTCTCCTGCATGACCTGGCCGTACTCGTTGAGCTGCTGGAGCGATACGGACCGCTCGTCGTCAGCGCCGACGGAGGCGACGAACGAGAAGGTGGAACCAGGCACACGAACCGAGGCCGACTCCAGGTGTGGCAGGCCGCTGTTGCCCAGCATCGGCGAGGTCACCTTGACGGTGTTCTCGGCCAGGAGCTGAGTCTGCTCACCAGCCATGTCCAGGGTGAGCGTGCGAACGTAATCCTTGCGGCTCATGCCTCATCACCAATCTCGGAGTCGATCTGGACCTCGACGAGGCTGACCTTCCTCATCGTCTTGTCGGACCCACCCGGGTCGACGGACAGCACGACGTCACCGAGAGCCAGCGCCTGCATGATGGTCCTCAGTCGCTCGTCTCCTTGGCGGAGGACGAGAGAGACCTTCTGCCAGCCGCCCTCCCTCAGGTGCTGCTGCTCCACCAAGCACTCCTTGGCGGTGCCCGAGATGTCGAAGATGAACTCGCTCGTCTCGTCTGCCGTGATCCTCCATCGCACGAGCGACGGGTCGAACGACGTGCTCGCCTGGAGGACGTAGAACGAGATCCTCACCTCGGAGACGTACGTCCTGTTCGGGGCGGTGAACGCCGAGATCTGGGCGCAAACGTACGCACCCGGGTCGGCAGGGGAGAGCGCTCCACCCGAGTCGCCCGGGATGGCCTGCTTGGACTCGCTGACGAGGTACGGCGACTCGCCGAACCACTCGTACCTGCCCTCTCGACCGAGCGAGGAGTCGGCGATCCTCCTGCCACCGGGGGCGGTGAAGAACACGCTGCCGAGCATGGCACCTCCAGCACCTCCGATGTAGAAGGTGGTCGCCGAGTCGAAGGAGTCGTCCAGCACGACCTCGATCTGGTCGTTGTCGAGCGCGACGATTCGCAGCTTGGGGACCTGCCCCGCCGAGTTGATCGGGTCCGTCGGCTGCCAGTCGAACGTCGAAGAGACCACCATGTCAGGGGAGATCTTCCACACTCGGACGAAGCTGCCCTTGGTCGGGGTGCTGCCGAAGCGAGAGACGTTCTCGACCATGATCGTGGCGACGGCGTACGAGCCACCCGAGAGGATGGCGACGGCGGGCTGACCAGCCGGTCGGAACTCCTGCGGCTGACCCATGTCGGCGGTGAGCTTGAGTCGGTCCCCCGCCAGCGACTGGTAGTCCGGCTCGACGGTGGTGCCCAGGATCGTGGCCGTCTTGGCTGCCGTCACCGGAATGACGTCCGAGGACCCCGTGGACAGCGAGTCGCCCAGGTTGGCGACGCTGGAGTCGAGCCAGCGACGGAAGGCGAACCACCAGCCCTGGGGGACTGGAGTGAAGCCCTTGGTCCAGCGGGGGTCTGCCTCGATCTCCTGGAAGTAGTCGGCCTTGGAGATGTGGGCACCCGGGGTCAGCATGGAGTCGTCGGGAAGACGGCCCAAGGGCAGGGTGCTGTACCGGGGTCGGATGACGAGCGATTCCACCCTCTTGCTTGGGCGCATGGACGTGACGCGCCACACCAGTGAGGTTCCGTCGATCTCGTCGACGACCCCGTCGGGGAAGGTCATGCAGGCGTCTGGGTTGTTCCTGACCTGGCTCGCCTTGTAGAAGGTCCGTCCACCGTCGCGGGAGAACTCCCAGACGAGGGGGTCCTCGAACAAGGCGATGGAGTCGACGTGGAACTCATCCGTCGACGGGGTGTTCTGGATGAGCTGCACACCGAGCGTGCCGGTGGACAGGTCGGAGTTGCCGATGACGTCGCGCCAGGTCGCCTGGTCGCCGTTCTGGGTGGTCACGAGATCACCCCAGGTGCCCATCATCTGCACGTCCCTCCACCGGGCACTCATCGGGTTGGCGTAGGCGTCCAGATCGAGCGAGGTCCACCACTCGACCGTCTGGCCGACGTGTGGGGTGACCATCTCCTCGGCGAGCACCTGGCCGTCACCATTGGTGATCTGGAGGGCGAGAGGAGCAGTCATCGGCTTGGTGGTGTAGATTCGCGCCGCTGCGTAGACATGCCCTCTTGAGGAGACAGGGACCGGCGAGGAGGTCTTGATCCCACCGATGGGGGACTGAACCCCGCCGCTGTTGGTCAGGTCGCCCCAGGTGATGCCCTGAGCTTGGAAGCCACCCCAGGAGGTGAACGAGTCCTGGATGGTGCGCCAGTACGTTGAGCCGGAGTTGCGAGAGACGATGCCCATCCCCGACGTCGGACCGCCGATGGAGTTGGCCATCGACAGGCCAGCATCTCCCACGGGGCTCCAGTGGGACAGGGTCGTGTCCGAGATGTCGCTGTCTGGCAGGAGCTGCACCGGGTCGCTCTGCTGGGTGGCGAACTGGACCGCCGTGACTCGCCTCGTCGAGCGGAAGGGGACCGACGTCAGCGTTGACTCGGTGATCGTCTGGTCGGTGCCACCGGGGGACGTCGCGCCGCCCTTGATGGTGTCGATGGCCCACCCGGTCTCCGTGTTGGCCATGCCCTGGTAGAACGCCGACTCGCCACCGATGTGCTTGGTGCCGATGAAGGGCTCCACGTAGATGCCCGTGTCGTCTCGCGAGGTGTAGTCGACCCGGAAGGCCTGGATCGACGTCAGCCCAGCGAAGAAGGCGATCTTCTGGGTGTGAGCGAGGGAGACCTGCTCGTAGACGTGCTGCTGGGTCTGGATGAACTGCGGCACCACGGTGGTCGGGTGCCATGGCTGGAGGCTGTTGTAGACCACCGTGCTGGACCTGATCTGGGCAGCCAGCTCGGGGTCGGACGAGACGACAGCCGTCGTCGGTCGGTAGTTGCTCGACGGGTTGAGCGGGCTGTTGACCGTGTAGTGCTGAGCCTGGTCCTCGTAGAAGCGGGACGTAGCCGAGACGCTGATCGCCGAGTCGGCGGAGTCGATGGGGTTGCCGTTGGGGCCCGTGGGTCGCACCGAGGAGACCACCTGGCTCTGGTTCTTGCCATAGCCCTGCACGCCGCTTGAGGCAGCCTCGGGGAAGAGCTTGACGGTGCGTCGCTGGACCGAGTAGTCGTCGTAGGGAGCCGGAGCCAGGTTGGTGAACTCCATCTTGATGAACTTCATCCTGGTGGCAGGGAAGTGCATGTACCCGGAGTGCAGGCGGTAGTCCTGGCTGATCGGGGTCCAGAGAAGGTTCTCGTACCGGTCGGGAACCCCTCCGAGGAAGCCGAACGGGTTGAGCAGACCGATCTCCTTGTTCGACCCGTAGGAGGAGCCGGGGCGGGTCGTCGACGACATGAACGAGAAGCAGTGACGCAAGATCATGTCGTCATTCTTCGGCTCGTCGGTGACGTAGCTCATCGGGTTGTTGAAGAACTCGGTGTAGTCGTCGCTCGATCCAGAGGGCTCGCCCACCTTGATGAAGACCGAGTTGATCGACGAGTAGCAGCTCAGACCCAGGTTCGGGGATCCACCAATGCACACGTCCGAGTTCGGGGACGTCTTCTCGGCGGGCGCAGGGGAGATCGCCTCACCGCTGCCGAGGGAGCTCTGGATCTTGATCTCGCCACCAGAGGTCCGGTACACCACGGCAGAGATCATGGCACCAGCGGAGAAGGCATCGAGTTTCATTTGGACAGAGGTGCTGCCCAGCTTGGCGATGATGCCACTCGGGCCCAAGGTGACAGTCAGGTTGCCCGAGTCGAAAATGGGTCGGTCGAGATCACTGGAGGAGTCGAACTTGGTCTTGACCGAGAAGCCGAGGGTGAAGGGGGAGTTGGCGTCGAACTGGATAGCTGAGTTGTCGACGGTGATGAAGCCAACCTCCGTGGAGAAGGTCAGCCCCTTGTTGTCCAGTGTGTAGAAGCCATGACCCTGGGTGAGGGGGAAGCCCAGCGGCCTGTCGGCTGCCGGGAGGTGCTCTTGCCTCTCTGGCGTGTCGTTGCTGTAGTACAGGTTGCACGAGACGCCGGAGGTCTGGGTCCCCACCTTGAGCTTGTCGATGGTCTGCCCATCGCCCTGGCCGTCACGCACGTCGAGGTAGAAGTTCACCACGGCGTTGGGGACCGGCTGCGGCTCGGACTTCCAGACACCACCCTGGAGGACGTCGGTCGCCCGGTTCTCTCGCACCGACAGCGCGACGGGAGATCCGAGGATGTCTGTCGTCGAGGTGAAGGGCTCCCGCTCAGTCATCGACGACAAGGCTCGCGACGTCTTGGGGACGTCGCTCTTCATCTCGATGGTGTAGCCCACCTTGAGGCCACGCACGGCCTGGCCGTACTGGACCTTGTTGCCATGAATGTCGACGGGGGTCTTGCGAGGCTTGCTGCCATTGCGACGGAACTGGATCCTGAGCCGGTTCACCAGGATCGGCTGGAGCTTGTAGGAGCGGGGGATCCAGTGATCCTTGCCTCGGTGCATCGGGTGCGACTGCACGTTGTGAGCCAGCGGGGTGATGACGGCAGGAACCGAGTCCATCACGCTCTCGATGATGACTCGGCCAGCCGAGTTCTTGACCGGCATCCAGGCCGAGTCATCCTCCACACCGCCAGGGATGTAGAACATCCTCATGTCGTGCGGAAAGTGCCCCACATCGAACGAGATCGCGTTGATGAGGTGGGGCGTGTCGAAGTAGAGGTCGAGCAGATCGTTCTCGCCCGTCGCCCAGTGGTTCGGGCTCGAAGCCCAGAAGTCATCCTCGGTCTTGCCCGTCTGGGAGTAGAGGTAATACTGGTTGTTCTTGAGCGCCTTGACCAGCGCCTCGATTGGCATACCCGAGATGTAGACGGGAGCCTCTGTCGGGGCGTTGGACGAGGGGGCATTCTGTGCCTTGGCGACGAGGTTAGGCATAGGTGGGTACCGCCATTCGTGGGGCGCTGTAGGGAGAGACTTGGATGATGGAGTCCTTCGACCCTAGCGAGGAGATGAGGGTGACTGGGTCCATGATTGCACGACTCGCCCAGTAATTGACTGGACGGCCCCCGTCACCAGTCGTAGAAACGACCTCGAAGTTTGATCCGAAGACCTTACCTTCACGACTCGTCTCCCAGCTAAAGTCGTAGACACCACGGTTGCCCGCAACATTCTTGATGTTCGCGTTGTAGAACCATTCCATGGTCTGGGTCTGCGAGAATGCTGGCTTGGGGAGAACAATTCCCGGGAAGCCACTCATCGGCTGACCCCCAACATAAGGATCAGTGGACAGGTCTAGTGCATCGTTCGGTGTCACCCGAGAAACGACGCTCCAGAACTCGGAGTCGGCGAAGGTGTTGGCGATGCGGATCTCTGACTCCGATGCCAGGCCACGCGGGTTGACCGAGACGAAGACGCTGGCCGGGGCGAGCTTGCCTAGCACGTGGACGATGTCGGCGATGTCGGCCTGAAGTTCGAGATCCTCTGCCTCGCTGTTGACGATGCCCGACATGTAGTCGTAGGTCTTCTTCGGCTGGATCCAGATCTCGTCACGGGAGACGTTGACGAGCCTGCTCTCGCTCGGCCTGTTCTCGATGACGCTCCACTGCTTGCCGTTGATGTCCGACCAATTCGGGTACTTGGTCATGACGTCGCCCCAGGCACGCCCCTTGTCGGCAGCCTGTGACAGCGCGATCTCCTGCCATCCCTCGAAGACGTCGCACTCCACTCCGGTGATCGCCTCGGCGATGGCTCGCACACCAGCGACGGTACCGCCGAGTGGGAGCGCCTTGGACAGGGCGATGACTCGCTCTCGGAAGCGACCATCCCTGGCGTGGATGTCGTCCCACTCGTCGGGCAGGTAGTTCGAGGCGATGGGGTCACCCGGGAGCTGCTCCTCGGGCCGTCGAGCGATACCGAACAGCGAACCCCAGAAGCCATCGAGGTCGTAGAAGTGGGTCCCCGACGCGATCTGCTGGAGTCGAGCGACCTCGTACCTCTTGCGGAGCTGGCCGACCCCAGCGTCTCCGATGAGCGCCCTCATGAAGCGGGTGAGGTGGCTCTGGTCGCTGAGGTCATACAGGTCAGGGTCGAAGTGACTGAGGCGCTCTGAGGTGCTGCGATCCGCGCTGAGCATGCCAGAGTGCTGCTCCATCGTGGGCAGCGTCGGATCGGATGACTCGACCTGGAGTGCGAGGATCGAGACCGTCCCACGGTCAGGGTCGTCGAAGAAGAAGCCATCGTCCTGAGCGATGATCGGAGCAGGGGCGAACATGTCGGTCATGAGCTACTCCGATCAGGATGCGAGGAAGGTGTTCTGTGCCTTGACCTGGGTCGTCAGCGACTCGAAGATGGGCGACTCGTTGTCTCGGAAGACGGCGTCCTGGAGGTGGCCGTTCGAGGTGATGTAGGTCTTGATGACCGAGCCACCAGCGACGACCTGGAGGCCCGTGGCGAAGTTGTTGCGCGACGAGTAGGACCAGCCTGGGTAGTCGCCGGAGGAGAGGAGACGGACGTTGTCGACGCCACTGACCGAGTGGATGGCGGACTCGACGTCGGAGACCTGGAGGACTCCACCCAGACCTGACTTCATGAAGAGGTTGGACAAGGCCGTCTGGATGGCCGTGTTGGTCTCTTCCCTCAGGGCGGTGCGCTGGTACATGATGGCGCAGCTCACCCGGATCTGACGCTCGATAGCGCCATGAACCAGGGCGTCGATACCAACCAGACGCCAGCGTTCGATGGCGCTCTGGACGTCCCTCGGGGTCGAGTTGTATACGTAGGTCGAGTTGTTCCCCACGACCATGGACGCGCCGTTGCTCGGGAGGGCCGACGTCGAGAACTCCAGGCCGAAAAGGGAGTTGTAGGCACGCCCCTTGGCAGACACGTCGTGGACGACTCGGTAGGCGTTCTTGTAGGTCGCCGAGTTGTTTGCTCCGACCATTCCGTACGTCGATGTCCCGATGGTCAGCATCTCGGGCACGGAGATGATCGGTCCGAATTGCAGAGGGATGAAGATCGACCCCGTGTTGGGGTGAGATCCGTCGGTCCGCTCGAAGTTCTGGGTGTAGAGCTTCGACGCCGAGTTGGAGGAGAAGACCATCGAGTTGGAGAAGGTCATCGACTGAGTGACAGCCGTCGGGGTTGACCCCGCCACCATGATGTCCACCCGGCTCATGACCGAGCCGTCACCGAAGCGCGAGCCGTCCGGGTCGTTGCGTGAGCTGCCCGGGACGTAGCGGTACTGGAGGTCGAGGATGCCTCCGTCGATCTTGGAGACGATGGGGGTGGAGTCGAGACCCTTGGTGCCGGTGTCGTACGTGGTCACGTTCTGGTTGAAGATCACCACGGGTGGGCTGACGGTGGTGTCCAGCGTGTAGGCGGTCCCGTAGGGCAGGACGTAGCCGTCGTTGATGGCACCGCCCACCATGACCCCGGACGTAAAGGCGTAAGCGCAGTCGGGGTTGGTCGACTGGGCGATGAGCTGGCCCGCGTAGGGCCCGCTGGTGGCGTAGGTGGGTTGCACCTGCTCGAACCACGTCAGGTTGGACCCGACGACCTTGGCTGCCGTGACGTTCTCGTTGTTCAGCGCCTGAGCCAGGTAGAGCGACTCCGTGCCCGCCATCGAGCGGAACGCCGTCAGCTTCCACCGCGCTCGAAGCTCAGCATCCGACTCCTGGCTTGCGCCCCCAGTCAGGGAGTTCAGGTTGGAGACCAGGCTGACCCCGTCGAGCTGCGTGAGAGGCTGCGTCAGCACACCTGCTGCCACGTTCCCCGTCGGACCCGTGGTCATGACCTGGACCGGGACCGTGACGGAGTTCTCGCCGGGCGCGATGGCGGCACCGACGATGGTGGCTGCGATGATCGAGGAGTCCGTGCGAGATCGGACCTGGGTGCCGAAGGGTATCGAGATGACCTGCGTCGCCCGGATCGACGGTGGGCCGACGCTGAACGTCACCGAGCCCGTCGCTCGACGGCCCGTCAGTCGGGTGATGCCACCGATGGCCTGGGTGAAGGTGTCGAGGTCGCCACCCGTCTTGGAGTCGACGTCGTACTGGTAGTGCAGCATGTGCTGGTCCAGGTAGGACTCAGCGATTGACTCGCCGACGGCGTCGAGGATCTTGCGGGTCGTCGTCCCGACGCTCGTATCCAGGTCAGGGTCGCTGACGGCCAGGGCCGAGCGCATCTGCTCGACGATGATCGAGAGGTCTCCACTCATGGCTGTACCGTCCTCGTGATGGCCACCTGTGACCCAGTTGCGGTTCTCAAGGCCAGCTTGACCAAGATCTTGTCGTAGTCGACTGTGACGTCGATATGGGAGATTTCGGCGACGACGTCACTGGCGTCGAACCGACTCTGTCGTGACTCCAGGTGATCCTCCAGGACCTGGAGCCGCTGGGTTTCGATGTAGCTGCGGACCACCCGGATGACCTCGGCCTCGACCATGGCCTCGGTCATGTCGTTGATCGGCTGGCCGAAGAAGTCGTCGAGCACGCTTCCAAGGTCCCGGTGGAACCTGTCGCTGCCGTATGGCTCCCCCAGCGAGAGGTACAGCTCCTGGGCGACCTTCGTCGATCCAGAGACCGTCTTGTGACCGCCTGACTCGACGACGAGATCGCCGTTCTTTAGAGCAAGCGTCTTCACCTGGCCACCTCTCGATTTGGTCTCACCTCTTTCGGGTCAGGGCTGGGATCAGGACAGGGATGGCCAATCACTCGTGGTTGTCCACTCGTCCCTGACGACAAAGGCACCGGCCTTGGTGAGGGTGATGTTGACCGACTTGTCGGACGTCACCTTGGCTGATCCGACGACGACCCCCGAGTCGCTGAATACCGAGAGGAAGGACGGGATGAGGGGCTTGGAGACCATGAGGAACCCATCGGGGATCCCTACGCTGGCTGTGCCCGACGATCCTGATGACAAGCCCGTGATGAGCATGATGACCCTGGAGTCAATCCGCTTGAACGAGGCATTTCCGATGGTCACTCCACTGCCGACGGTTGGGGTCCCCTCGACCCAGTCCGTCTCGCCCCTGACGACCCTCCAGTGATCCGAGTTGGAAGCGACGGACTCCCACATGGTCGCCCCGTTCGGCTGGGACAGACTGACGTAGCGCTGGCCGACATAGTCGGACTGGAGCTTGGGCTCATTCGCCCCGAACACCACCGGAGGGACGGTGATCGCATCCTGCGTCGCCAGGATGGCCGTGAAGACCCACGATCCGGACTGGTTCTTCTCCACGACCCAGGTCTCCCCCACCCGAGGCGAGCGGCCACAGCGGACCGGGACCGTGGAGACGGTCATCGAGGCGTTGGTCCCCACGACCGAGCAGTAGGCCATGGAGGCTGACTTGTTGATGGTGTTGATGTAGACCTGGCGCTCAGAGAAGCCGGGGGAGGTCATGACGAAGGGCACGAGCTACTCCTTAGTCGTCCCCAGGCCTGCGCCGGGGCTTGTTGAGGCTAGGGTTCTTGGCAACCTGCTTGGGCGTCGGCTTCGGGTCTGGGTGGATCGAAGCACCCTCGCGGGCACCAGCCTGGGGGAGGCCGATGAACACGTCCGGCCTACCCCCAGAGCTGCCAGGCATCCTAGCTGGGTTGGAGATGTTCAGCGACGTGGTGAATCCTCCACCCTGGTTCATGTTGAAGCTGTGGCTGACGGTGGTGATGTAGGCCTGGAACTTCTGCGAGGGGATCTGCAACAGCATCCCGGGCCAGGCCTCAGGCATGAACGTGATGGGGACGTCTGCGTTGTACTGGTATCCCCAGTTGTTCATGAACCGGTAGATAGCACCGAAAAATGCCTGCGACGGCCCCACGAGACCTGGCATCTCTTCGTAGGCTGGACGAGCACCGAATCGCTTGTAGATGAACTGGGCGAACTTCTTGGCGCTGTCCTTGTCCTGCTTCACCCCGAACAAGGCCGTCAGCAAGGCGGGCATGTCAATGGTGGCGACACCTGCGGTGAACGGCCTCATGTCTCCAGCAAGTGGGTTTCCACCGTCGCCTTGAACACCACGAAGCATAATGCCTGGGTCAGATAGCTGGCCAGAGTTGATGTCAAAAACAGCAGCTCCTGCTTGAGATACTGAAACGAATTGGTGAGTGACCATTGCATCATCGGACCACTCGACAGTAAAGTCTTGCAATTCGATTGGCTCGATGATGAGTTTTGCGGCCTGGTCAAACAATCCGTAATAATCAGGGAACCAGGCAATGAGGTCACCATTTGGTGCAGAGCAGAAACTCCTCATCGAGGTATACATCAGATTCTTGATGTAGGGGAGGATGGGCTGGTCGTTCATCAGGGCGCGAGGTCCGACCAGAGAGTTGGACAGCGCCACAGCGGCGGCACTCGGAGCACCGCTGGGAGCCCACGCTGCGTTGCCGAAGAGCTCCTTGAACTCGGGGTCTGCGTTCTTGTACTCCTCGGTCTCGGAATACTTGACCATCTTCGGTGGGACGCCGACGATACCGCTGCTCTCGATGGTCTCTCCGCTGGCATCTCCCGAGCCCGGGACGAGCGGGATGGCCCCCTGCTCGTAGGTGAAGCCCGGAGGGAGCACAGCGAAGGTCCAGGGGGAGCCCCAGTTGAGCGGCTTGACCGATGCGTTGTAGCCCCAGGTGTGGGCGGCAGCCACCTGGCCTCCACCGAGAGAGATGCCGATGTGGTTCGTGTTCTTGCCGTCGAGGACGACCATCCAGGCACCCGGGGTCTTGGAGCCCTCGGCCACGCTGACCTTACGACCGCCGTTGCTGAGCGCCCAGGGCACCATGTTCGCCACTCGGGGTGCCGAGGGGTAGTTGGTGGGGAGGCGACCCAAGGTCCTGGCCATGGACGAAGAGACGAAGAGCGAGCAGTCCATGGTGATGGGCGGTGTCTTCATCATGTCTGCGAACGAGCGACGCTGGTGCTGCTCGTAGGGGATGGTGTACTTGGTGCAGAGCGACTGGGCAGCCGTCGCCATCGAGGCCCCCGTCGGCAGCGACGAAGTGGTCTTGCCCGACGGTGCCACGCTGACGGAGGCACCCTTCGGCGGGGTGGTCGAGACGATGGATGATGCAGCGCCGGAGCCGCCGCCCGACGTCGACTTGGTCATCGTCTTGAGCTGGTTCGCCATGGCCCTCGCCATGTTGAGCCACTTCTGGTAGGCGTCAGGGAGCCCCGAAGACTGGACCGCCTGAATGGCCCTTGTCTCGGACATCGAGTCTCGGTTCTTGACGTTCTTGAGGTGCTTGTAGAACTGGGTAGCGGCGTAGGTCGGGTTGGTGCATTGGGCCACCGTTCCCCACCCCATGCTCGGGCGCTGCTGGAAGAGCCCCACCGAGTCTCGGTCGCCCCCGCTGAGGTTCCTGAGGGTGGACTCCTGCATGGCACACATCAGTGCCAAGGTGCAGTCTCGGTCGGACATCCCCATGCCCTTGCCGACAGCCCAGATGGTCTCTGCGTTGCGGAGCTGGTCGCCCTTGAGTGGTACGCCACCGTAGGACCCATCAGCCAGCTTGCCGTTCATGGCTGCGGGAGCAGACATGTTCGAGGGGTCCCCTACGGAGGCGCTCGTCCCAGAGCCGTTGACGTAGCCCATAATCATCTTGCTCATGACGGCGTTCGCCGCCTTGTCAGCGTTCGCCAGAGGTCCCTGGAGGTCGACGGCGATCTGGTGGGCGATGTCGATCCAGCCCTTGGGGATCTGGCCGATATGGACCTTGCTCTTGGGCCAGCCGACGACCTTGTCGAGCACCTCGGTGGCGATATGTCCCATGCCGTGGTCGCCACTGGCCTTACCGGCCTCCTCTCGTGTGCCGGAGAGCTGCGAGAGCAGGGTGATCGACTCGGGAGCATAGGCATCCCAGTAGTAATACTGGAGTCGCTTGAGAGAGCAGGAAGCCCTCAGGTTGACGTCGCGAGGCCAGATCGACATCAGGGGCACCGAGTTGAGCAGGCCGGTGAAGACCCGCATCCAGGTCACTCGCTTCATGAGGACGACGATCCGGTCGTTCGGGGCGAAGATGCCGTCGTAGACGCGCCTGGGGTTGGTGATGGTGAAGTCGAAGGTGGAGACACCGTCGGATCGCCTCACCATGGTGCCCTGGACGAGATCCTCGGAGACGTCGATGACTCCACCCTTGGCGGAGTGGATGTAGACCCTGATCCCGGGCTGGTAGAGGAGGGTTGGCATCAGAGGTCACCCCAGCTCACCGTGGTGCCGATAGCCTGCCCGAGGGTGGTCATGCTGACGTTGTCCTTCTCTGGCTGAGGGTAGTAGGGGGAGGTGTTCGCTGTCACCCACGAGCCGCCGAACTTCTGCCGGTCGCGGTTGTCCTCGACCCCCATGAAGTTGACATCCTGGGACCACACCATCTTCCCCACAGCATCTCCCCACTGGTACCCCGTGAGTGGGATGCCCGACTTGCTGAAACGGTGTGATGGGACGGAGACGTCCATCGTCGGGAAGATCGAGAAGTCTGACCCGTGAGCCATGGCATAGTCCAGGTAGTCAGCCAGCCAGTTCGAGAAGGAGACGAACTCGTCCTCACCGACGAGGTCGACTCTGACGCTGAAACCGGACATGGTCAGGTGGTGTGGATAGAACACCTTCCTGATGCGAGCACTCGACTCCTGAGCGACAATAGAAACCCCGTGGCTGACGCCAGAGGCCCTGAGTCGATAGGCACGAGTCTTCGGCCCGATCTGGTACGAGAACGTTGCGTTCAGCCCCTTCCTAGGCAAGGTCTTCATCTCCCCACTCAACTGTGCTTGGTCGGTACCTCGGCTCGAATTGACTGCGGAACACCCTGTCTCGCTGCTCTTCTGTCAGGTCGTGGTGCAAGCCGTTGACGGTGAAGACGAATCCGGACATCGCGACGGTCGGCCCGGAGCGAAGGTAATTCGGTGGAGGGACGGGCATGGAGATGGGGACGTCACTCCCCCATGGTGCATCGCTCATGAGCTAATCCCTCCTACATGAACTTCTTGTAGTCGCCGTTGTTGTATGTCGTTGATCTGGGCGTTGCTCATGACGCACCCGAATCACCCGTTGCAGAGGTGTCCGCCACAGGTGCCATGTTGCCCACGGCGACGGTGGCTGGGCCCTGCCCCGTCTCGAATCCGGTGGTGACAAAGGTACCCGTCCCCTCGTAGTCGCCGTTGTACTTGGAGATCTTCCAGTCGATCCCGTTGGCGATGGAGTTGATGTAGTCGGACACCGCCTTCTCCTTGGTGATCTTGAGATCGCCATTCGCGCTGCCCACGATGCGCGAGGTGTTGCGGAGGTCGTTGAGGACGGACATCGTGATCTGATAGTCGTAGGAGAACTTGCCCGAGGAGTGGGTGGCGATCCCCGCCCCCTCAGGGTCGGTGGCTGCCTTGATGTAGACCTCGAAGAGCCAGTTCTTCTGGGGGAACGAGAAGATCAAGGGAGGCTGCATCCTTCGGCCTGCGATGGTCGCATCCCTGCTCTGCCACTCGACGAGGTCCTTGATGCGACTCATGAACCCCTCGGCCTGACGCCAGGCATCCTGCTGGCTCGACGACATCCCGATGGTGCCGCTGACGATGAGGTCGGAGACACTCGCGCCCAGGACCTGAACGACTCGCCCGCCGACGGTGTCGAAGACGGCGGTGTTGACCTCGAAGCCCCACTGGACCGAAGAGGGGTTGAGTAGGAAGCGCAGCTCGGGCCCACCGGTAGAGGTGATGGATGCGACCCCTTGGCCGTAAGACCTTTTGGACATCAGCGAGATCCATTCGTCGTCGGGTGCAGCGGCTGGCCAGAGGCAGCCGCCTTGGATGCAGCGTAGGGGTCGTCCCCACTGACCTCCAGGACCTTGAGCAGCTTGGCTGCTTCGGGGGTGAGGCCGATCCTCTGGAGGGCGGCAGGGACCTGGGAGTCCCTCTGCCGCTGCTCGTCCGGCGTGATGCCGTTCTTCTTGGCCTCTTCCGCCACCTGGGTCCTCTGCCCGTGGGTGTCCACAGCACCCTCGTGCTTGTCGGTCTTGCCGAACATGCCACCGACGGAGTCGGTGAACTTGCTGACGCCCTTCCCGATGCCGCTGATTACCTTTCCGGCAGAGCCAAGCACAGGAACTGCGGCACCGACCCTGGAGAGGGCGGTTCCGCCCACCTCTAGGCCCTTTCCTGTGCCCTGACCGACCTTGACCAGGAGCGATGCCGGGTTCTCGTCGACGTTGCGTCGAGCCGTCCTCTTGTCGGCGGCAGCCTTGTCCTCGTGGGCCTTCTGGTACCCCTCGCCGCGAGAGTGCTTGATGTAGTCAGCCATGGCTTCCTGGGGCGTCTGGTACTTCTGTCCAGAGAACGCCGAGTAGGAGTCAGCCCAGTCCTGAGGGTCGGTGGGGAAGTTGTGCTCGACGAGCCAGTCGAAGACGGCATCCGCGACCTCGGGGTTGTCCTGGGCGTCGGGGTGCTCTTCCTTGTACTGCTGGATGAAGGCATCCGTGCCGCTGGGCAGGCCCGTAGCCTGACCACCCATCCTGGCCAGCTTGTCCTGGGACTGGCGGTACCTGTCGGTGTTGTGCCTCTGCTCCATGGCGAACTGCCCCGGGGTCATTCCTGAGACGGCTGCGGCCATCCGGTTGGTCGTCGAGCGGGTGTTCGTCAGGGCAGAGGAGTCGACGTCCTGGGCGAAGTTGCGCCCCATGCTGATGTTGCGCGACTGGATGTCGCCAGAGATGTTGGCGGCGGATCCGCCAGCACCAGATCGACGGACCGACTCGTAGTAGCCCATGTAGTCGTCTCGGGCACCTTGTGCGTTCAGGCCAGCCCTGCCAGCCATGTCCGAGACAGTGTCGAGAGATGTGTTGACGTAGGCAGTGTTGTGCTCGTGAGCGTTCCTGCGCCACAGCTCGCCCTGCCTCTGGGTCTCCTGCACGCCCTGACCACGGGTGTTCTTGGCGTCCTTGGCGTACTCCAGGTACTCATCCCTGTCGTTGCCGCCAGAGGGGTCACGGTTGGACATACCCATGCGGGTGGCGCTCTGGTAGAGGGCGGCGGCGTCTCGGTCGTTGAAGACCATGCCCGCTCCACCCATGAAGCCAGGCTTGTGGGTCCAGGCGAACTGGTCGGCTCGCTCGTGGATGGCGTCGAGGTGGCTGCCACCGTTCGCCTGGCGGAACCAGTCGTCCTTGTCGCGCTGCTGCTGGACCTCCTTGAGGATCCTGCTGGGGCTGGCGATGGACATCGCACCTGCCAGGGCACCGCCGACGACGGGGATGGATCGAACAGCCCCGGTCACCATCCCGTCGGCCTGACCCATCATGCTGTAGAAGCCACCTGCCCCACCCGAGTTGAGGCTCGGAGAGGAGGCTGCTGGGGCGTGAGAGGGTGCCCCGGCAGCCTGCTGTCCCGTGCCCGCTCCACCACCGCCAGACCCTCCCGTTGGCGCTGCCGTTGTCGGGTGTGGCTGCTCGTCTCCCGAACCGCTGTGCGTGGGGGCGTGCGGTGGCTGCTCTGGCGTCTGCTGCGGCTGCTGACCACCCTGGGAGGCCTGCTGCGGCTGATCGTGCGCCTGCTCGCCCTGAGGCTGCTGCGGAGCAGCGTGCTCAGGGGTACCGGTGGGGGCCGTGGGAGCCCCTTGCGGCTGGCTCGCCCCTTGCTGACTGCCCTCGGTGTGCGCGGCTGCCGGAGTGGCCGTCTCACCCTGCGGCTCTGCCGCCTGGGCGGCTGCTGCCTGGGCGGCTGCTGCCTGCTGCACGTACTGCATGACAGAGGACAGCGAGTTGGTGGCACTGCCCTTGTCCCCGGCGACGTTCGAGGAGAAGGCGAACGGGGCAGCAGCCTGGGCCATCTGGTTCGCGGCCTGGTTGGCAACCGACTGAGGGGTCGCAGCGGTTTGCGGAGCCTGGTGGTGTCCGTCCTCGGTGAACAGACCCATCTGCTCTTCGGCTGCCTCCTCTTGCGCCCGACGCATCTCGTTGACGAGACCAGAGATCTCGTCAGCGAGCGCCTTGTTCGAGTCGACCATCTTCTTGATGGACGAGCTGAACTGCTGAGCGAAGAGGTCGAAGTCGTTCCCGTTGTCCTCTTGGGCCACGCCGACCTCCTGTTAGAAAAAGTCAGCGTTGTGAGCGTCTGACCAGATGTCATCGGTGACCGGCATGGATGCATCCTGGTTGGGGACGAACACCTGGGAAGACTGGCCAGCCAGGACCTCCTGGAAGGCTCTCATGTCAGCCATGATCTCCTCCTGGGACTTGCCCTGACCGGAGTCAGCCCACTCGACGCCCTTGCCGTTGTAGTCGTCCGGGTCGACGTCGTCGGCACTGACCTCTTCGACTGGCTCGTCTGAATCCTCGGTCGCCCCTTCCAGCGCGAAGTATTTCTCCACGACAGTCTTGGGGTCGACCTCTGGACGGGAGGACAGGGCAGCAGCGAAGATGCTCTCGGTGAGCTTGTTCTGAGTCAGGTCGTCGACGCCCAGCATGATCTGAGCGCCTACCACCTTGGCTGGGGAGCGGGGTCGTTCGCGAAGTGCTCCGAGGTACTCGGCCTGACGAAGGAGGGTGAGGACCACCGGATCCACTACGCCAGGCCCGACGCTTTTTCCATCGCGTCGACCACCGCACGGACTCGCTGTTCGAGGATGGTGTACTCGGCGTAGATCTTCATGATGACCGGCTTGAACCAGTGCGTGCGAGCGTAGTGGTAGCGCTTGTAGTGCCAGTTGTCGTCGTAGCCCAGAGGGGCAGTCAGGGGCTCCCCGTCGATGCTGACGATGCACAGACCGGCGATGGCCGTCTGGTAGGCCAGCATCTCTGACTTGGTGCCCTTGTACTCGTTGATGAGGTCACCGATGATGATGATGTCGTCCATCGACAGGGTGTTGATGACGAAGGTGTGTCCGAGCCAGGTGAACTCGCTCGACAGGGCACCGATGAACAGCAAGCCCTGGAGGTCCTCGACGTGGCGGGGGTCGAATCGCTCCAGCTTGTTCCCCTCGTCGTCGAGGAGAGGATCACGCTCGTCCGGCTCGTCGACCTTCTTGGCCTCCAGCGGATCGTAGGGGTAGAAAGTGCGATCCTTGGTCGGGTGCTGCTCTTCTTCCATGTCTTCTCCCTCGTCGGTGTGTGGTGGCATTCTTGCACACGAAAGAGGCACCCAGAGCAGATGCTCCAGGTGCCTCTTGTTCGCTCAGATCACTTGGAATTGAGCAGCGAAGAGTGGGTGTAGGCCACCACGATGTTCTTCGTCACCGAAAGGGTTCCGAGCGTCACGGTATCGCCATCGCCGATCTCCGTGATCGTGCAGTTGTTGTACGTCTTCCCCCTCCATCGGCTGGGGGAGTTCTCCGTGCCCGGGGGCTTGATGATCTGCTGGCACGTGACGTAAGCGGGGTCGCGAGCCAGGAACTTATAGATATCGACGATGTTCTGAGCCCGAGCCATGCCCTTGAGCTGCTGCCACACGGGGGCATCCCACAGCTCGCGGATGGTGAGGTTCAGCGTGCCGCCGCTGAGCACACGGCTCGTGGCGATCTCGACGGGGTGGTCAGCACCCAGTGGAGTGATGAACTGGTAGGGCTGACCGGAGTCGGCGAAAGCCCTCTGACCCGAATCCTCGATAGATTCGAGAAAGGCAATCGGCTTACCTCGGTAATTGAAGGTGGTGTAGTTACTTCCAACTACACGTACGCGACCATTGGGCATTTCTTTCCCCTTTCTTCGTTGGGTTACTTAGCCCGGTCAGGCCAGCGTGGAGTTGGTCGAGTTGGGGCCATCGAGGTCGGCGTCGGGGGCAGTGCCCGCGTCCGCCATGGCCACCACACCGATGTTCATGTTCAGCGAGAAAGACACGTTGATGTAGTTCAGCGGCGCGGCAGGCTTGTAGGAGAAGGAGCAGTCGATGATGCTCGGGTCTCCACCCGGGTAGATGCGCTGAGAGACCGTGACTCCCGCGTAGTTGACGATGACCTGGTTGGCCACCTCCTGCTCCAGCGCTCCGACGAGGATGCTCTGGACCCTCATCGTCGTCTCCGGCACGATGGGGGAGCCGATGAGGCCCGCAGCGTCCATGCCGATCTGGATGTCCTGGAGCAGCGTGTCACCGATCCTGACGAGCGAGATCTCCCGGGTGAACAACGACGTCATGTCGGTCGTCAGCCCGTGTCGCACGACGACGCGGCCCGAGGTGTTCGGCATGCACACCAGCACACCGCTCGACGACAGGTTGTTCATGAACGACTTGGTCATCTTCTGCGAGACCGCACCCGGGATGCCGGTGACCGTGTTGAGCACCTGACGGGTCACGCCCTGCTCGACGGGGTTCATCATGAGACGACCCGCCACAGCGGCAGCACCGTAGGCACCGTCGACCTCGACGACCTGCGAGGTGTTCGCGTTGTAGGTCTGCATCCTCGTCGGGTAGACCACGGACACCCGCTTGTTGGAGACAGCCTGTGCCACCTGCTCGAACGGGTTCGACTTCTCGTCGAAGCCAACACCAGCGCCAGCGATGGCCAGCCGACCGTTGCCTTCGGTGTAGGCGGAGACGACGTGGGAGCGCAGGTCGACGAGGAAGCTCCTCAGCGTGGCTGCGTTCGACGAGATCGACGTCGGGAAGATCGGGACCAGGACGCTGACCGACTGCATGGCCACGATGGACTTGTAGGCGTCGGAGTAGGACGTCTGCCACGACGAGTTCGAGGTGCCCCGGGTTGCCACGCAGATGATGCGCGTTGCACCATTCTCGAACGCAGCCTGAGCGGCGAACGACATCGGCGAGGTGATCTGGTCCCCGCCGACCTGGGTCGACATCGGAGCGCCGTACTTGGAGACGACGTCGGAGAACGAGTTGCACACCGTCGGAGCCCAGTAGGAGGCGTCCGTGTAGGTGTAGGAGATGACGACCGGCTCTCCGTTGGCCAGGCCGTTGGGCGAGACCGTGGAGGCGTTCGTCGGCAGCCTCTTGACGCTCGTCACCGGGGCGTCGGGGCGCGAGGAGTCGACCGAGACGACGTAGTCGGTGTTGAGCTGGAGGGTGATACCACCCATCGTCTTGACGACGAAGGTCGTGTCCTGGTTGACCCCCGGGTGAGACAGCACAGCCGGGACAGCGCTGTCCAGCGTGAGGGTCTCCTGGGCAGCCTGGAAGCCCCTGGCGGGAGCGACGATGCACATGAGGTGCTCGCCGAAGGCTGCGTTGATGGGGTCAGCGTAGGGGAGCGACTCGTCGTTGACGTATACTCCCGGAGGCCGGTAGTTGGAGAGGTCTGGCACGAGACACCCCTAACGGGAAAGGGACGGATATTTCATCCCTTCCTTGTCGCTATGGGGGGAGCTACAGGATGATCCTCACCGCGAGCCGATCCACTGCTCTGGTTGACCCATGATGTCGACGTCTCGGTAGGGCAGGGCAACGTCGACCTCGGGGTGGACGACGATCCTACTCAGCTCGACGATCTCGGAGGCCTCCGGGTCGACGTAGAACTCCCCGAACGTGTGCATGGACAACGAGATCTCGTAGATGACGTCGGACTCACCGCCCCACGGAGAGCCCGGGGAGGCACTGTCGCCACTGACGTCGACGTTCTCGTAGGTCGGGGTGATGGCGATGAAGGTCGACGACTCCAGTCGATCCCGGAAGGCCCGAGTGAGACGGCTCTCGGTCCCCGCCATGAGGACTCGCTGCATCTGATCGAAGAGCGCGTCCTTCTCCCTGCTGGTCAGGGCGACGACAGTGAACGTGACCACCCCCTCGAAGGTGAAGCGGGTGTGGCGCTTCATGAGGTGGTCGACTGACCCGTCAGGGCTCTTGGTCTGGCCGAGGGTGATCTCCTCGTGGCCGACACCCGCCCCTTGGATCTGCCCCATCGGGGTGAAGTTCACCCAGATGGTCGGGTAGGACTCTCGCTCAATGGGGTACTCGATGGAGATGCTGAGGTCCCGGAACTCCCGCTCTGGGTAGGTCTCGGTGAAGACAGCCCTCAGGGCGTCGACGAAAGCAGTCTTGGTGCGCTGGAGGAACATGACTTCACCTCAGGTAGGGGCGCATGTTGGTCGCGCCGTCGGCGATATAGAGTCGCAGCGGGCTGACCCCGTAGTGCAGTGCAGCCTGGTGGATGGAGTATCCCATGAAGAGCCTGGGTGTCAGGCCGGGGTGACGCCACCTCACACCACCGTTGCCGGGAGCGATGGCTCCAGCCACCCGTCCTGGGGTGGTGTTCGGCGACCCAGCCTCGCGCTGGTTGATGCGCCCTGGGGCACCCGGGTAGGAGGCGGCGACGAGCTTGGGCACCATCTGTCCCGTCTCTCGATTCTTCACCATCTTGGTGCGCTGCTGACCCTTTCGTGCTGCCTTGCGAAAGACCAGGACCTGAAAGCGACCAGAGGCCGTCGTCCTGGTCTTCGCCTTTGGGTTCTTGGCCCTCAGTGTGCCCGAAGGATCATCGAGCCACATTGGAATTGTGTTGTGGGTCAGGTTGTATCCTGATGTCACATACAAGCTATCCTGTGCCTCCACCCGGATACATTGCATTCTTGCTTCACTCACCTTAGAGATAGACTTGATAGTCTTTCTCATTGGCGAAGAAGACACCTTTCGGTCATCGTATCGAACCTTCTTAAGCTCAAGCGGTGCCCTAAAGGGCATGATGGCATCTGGGAAAGACATGGTTACAACATACATAGTTCGATCTTCTGGTCGAGAAGGTCTCTTTGCCTTTCTGGCCGTAGCGAAGCCACCTAGTCCTCGCGCAAGTTCAACCACGTCAAGAGCGAGCTTCTCGCTTGACGTGTGGTATTTCACCCCACCCTCCAGAGGGCATGACCCATCGCCGTCCATCAACCCCTGCAACAGGGAAGTACGCTGTTCGATAGATGATCTTTTCAGAACGTCAGGTATAAACTTTTCGTAGCTGTAAATACCATAGGTCTTTTTCTTCCTGGGGGTTGCTACACCATGGGCCTTGTTCATGTGGATGTAGACCGCACGCGATGATGTGTATGGCCCTCGACGGCTCCCCCCACTTCCGCATATGGGGCAGACCCTGGTGTCATCTGAGTTGTCGACGGCATGAGAGAGACCAAGCTCTCTGAGTGTTCGAGCAACAGGGTTCCATGTCGTCCCCTGCCTCCCCGCTCTCAGCGACCAGCTTCTGATCCCAGACCTCACTAGCTCAACCCCATCTGGGATCACCTTTGCCACCTCGTCAACGACTAGCTGCTGATCTTGGGAGAAGGTCGGGGAGCTGTCTCGACACCCCTCTGAGATAAAGATACCCAGGAGGTAAGGGTCTATATCCAGTGGCACCCGCTTACCGGAAACAGGTCGAACAAGTGGGATGGACCAGACTGATGGGTTCTTTGGTCGCATCAACTCTTCGGTAGTTTTTGTACGCAGGGTGTTGCTGTACCTAGTGTCATTTCCGTCTCGATACACAGTCCACAAGTGGTCTGCACTACACCTGACAGATGTTCCATCAGAAAACGTTATCTCGTAACAGTCTAAGACACCCTGTGGATAAATCCCTAGTACCTTAGTTGGGTATCCATTTGATCCAATAACGTATTGACCAACCTTGACGTCTCCCATGTTGATCCAACCACCGGGGGTCAGGATGGGCTCGTCAAGTGGTTGAGCCTTTCCCTCCAGGCTACGCATGGTGAATGGTCGAGTGCCGTGATCTTGATACCACAACACAGGCGATGGGAAATAGATGCCGTAGATCCCCTCAGAAGAAACAGGCTCCAGGGAGGCAGCACTAGACCCGCTCATCTTCGGGGCGAGCTGCTGAGCCGTCTGCACGGCGTACCGAGCGATCAGGTCGCAGATGCGCGCATCGAGACCAGCCTCGATGGCAAGCATCCGGTCAGGCCGACCCGACAGGTGGATCTCTGGCAAGTCGCGAGGCATCAGGAACCACTCCCCTCGTAGCTGGGGATCAGGGGTCCGTTCTCCTCCTCGTACTGGGAGAACATCACCGGAGCCGTCGAGGTCGGGGAGAGGATCGAGGACAGCGTCTCTGCGTCCGGTGGGATGATGTAGGCCGTACTGGCCTTGGGGTCCTCCAGGACGGCCCGGGACAGAGCGTAGTTGATCGCCTCATCGGCCTGGGAGACAGTGCCGAACCCCGTGCGAAGCTGGACCCTCCGAGGCGTCCTCAGGCTGTAGCGCTCCCCATTGGCTCGGAAGGCGTAGTCACCCGTGTGGACCCGGAAGTCGGTCGTCGACTGGATCGAGATCTCTCCCGTCTCGGTCACTCCCCGCGAGGTCTTGCGCTCGCTCTGGTCGGTGTCGGTGAAGATGGCCGGTCGGATGATCTTGGCTCGCACACCACCCTCGAACGTCGTGCCGTAGCAAGACCGGCACTGAGCCCGCTCAGCCTGCTTGTAGGTCGACGCGATGGCTCGTTCGACGGCGTCGTCGCCCATGAAGCACTCGGGGCAGCGACGCACCAGCCCGGCCTCGAAGTCCTGGAGGTGCCACATGAGGCAGAACATCGTGTACTCGCCGAGCGAGTAGACAGCCTGGTCGTGCGACATCAGCTCCTGCTGCACGGCCCAGCCCTGCTCCTGGCGCACGTAGTAGCGGTTGTTGATGAGCGACCGTTGGAGTGCCTGCTCCTGGATGGGGGCTGGAGCGATGTCGGCCCGGTGTGGTGGGAAGGCGCTGTCAGCCATAGAACCGGCTCCACATGCGGGGTCGAGCAGCCATCGAGCCACCAGCTCGCAGAGTCGGCCCGTAGCGACCGAACAGCCCGCCGCCGACGAGGATGGCAGAGTTGCCCAGGCCCATCTGGGCGATCTTGAACGAGTCGAGCTGGGACTTGAGCGTCGCCTGCTCGTCGGCGAGGATGGCCTGCCAACGCTGCATGTAGTCGCGACGGTCCAGGCGAGTCAGCGAGTCGCTGGCCTGGATGAGGGGGATCTCGACGTAGGTCCGGATGAGGTGCTTGAGCGCCTCGATGTAGAGCGCTCGCTCCAGGAGGGGGCCCCACTGAGCGAGCGGGAAGGGCTGTCCACCCACGCCCTCGACCGAGAACGTCGTCCACGGCTGGGAGACGGTGTTGAGCGTCCCCATGGCGATCCTGAGCAGGTCAGCCATCCTGCCTCGGTTGTAGTGCGTCTGGAAGTACGTCTGGAAGTGGGGGCCACCGGCTGGGGAGTCGTAGAGGTCAGCGAAGCGCATCCAGCACATCTCGATGACGTCCTTCATGCCCTCCGGAAGGTTGTCGTACGAAGGGTTCGGCTGGCCGATCTCGACGTACGACTCGTACGACTGGTTGACGCCACCTAGCGCGTAGCTCCAGCGGACGGTGAACAGCCCCGAGCGTGCCGTCTGCTGGGGGCTGTTCAGCGTGACGTAGCTGCCCGTGTCGACCTTGTCGGCAACGGCAGTGAAGGCAGGGTTGCCCTCTTCGTCGATCAGGGAGGTCTCGACGTCGCCGTCGGCGTCAGCGAGAACTCCCATCCGGTGGATGAGAAGTCCGACACCGTCACCGGAGTAGGGGGAGAGATAGCGCCGCTCCCTCGGGTCGGCGAGTGCCGGGTTCGTCATCCGGGTGCCTCTCGTCAGAGCGTGCTTGCGCCGCCGTTGTCCGCGCCACAGATCACCATGGCAGAGAAGGAGCTGAGCGTCGGCGAGCCGTTGCCGTTGGATGCCTGCACCTTGTGTGCAACCGTGTAGTTGCCCGGGGCGTTGGCAACGAAGGTGTTGAACCATGTGCCGGTGCGGAAGTCTGTGGTGGTGTTGCCCGCGATGGTGCCCGGCCACTGGAGGTAGGAGCCGCTGATCGGAGCTGCCGTGGCGGAAGCTCCGTTCACCTGGGTCGAGGTCGACACCCACTGGCCCGTGGTGTTGCGGATGCCTGCTGTCGCTGTGTTGATGATGAACAGAGTGCAGGGTCGCAGCACCTTGATGGTGCCCAGGGTGTAGGTCGTCGTCGTACCGGCAGAGACTTCCTGGCGAGGAGAGGACATCATGAGCCACGCGGGGGAAGCCAGGACCGGCTCCTTCCACGCTGAGCCGCTCCAGCGCAGGTAGCGACCCGTGTCCGTTTCGACGATGTTGCGTCCGGCCTGGGCAGCGCCCCAGCTCGGACGGGTCGAGGAGGTGCAGGGGAAGAACCCGGGTTGGGAGTCCAGGATGTTCCAGTTGTTCGTGAAGTCGGAGAGGAGGAAGGGGTCGGTGTTCAGGTTTGTCGTCAGGCCGATCTTCGACGTCTTTGCCATGGTGGTCTACTCCTACGGGATCAGGCGAGCGTCGGAACGACCGGCGCGGACCACTCGCTGAAAGCGGAGGTCTTGGCGGCATTGTAGGACGCGACGCGGAAGCTGTAGCGATCCCCCGGCACGACGTCACCGACGACGGCGGTGATGGTCGCCGAGTCAGACCTCGGCACGAAGGTGTGGCCACCCGTGCTGCCCTCGACGATGTAGCCCATGGCGTTCTTCTGCTCGCCGCTGACCTGGATCGTCACGAGCACGTCGCCGGGGCGACCTTCGACCTTGGAGATCGAGGCAGTCGGCAGCGTGTCCTTGCTGACGTCGCGGGGCCCGTGTCCGTTCGCAGCACCGATGTTCTGCGTGTCCATGTTCGAGATGTCGTAGCTCTTCGGAGCCTGCTCGACACGCTGGTCCGACGGAAGGAACTCGGTCTTCGACGTGTCCTTGACGGAAGCCGGAGCACCCGTCACCGACGGAGCCTTGTAGGGGTTGTCCACCGTCGGGGTCCCACCGACGCTCGGGAGCGTGGTGTCCCACGTGCCGAGGTAGGACGTGTCGACCGGACGGAACGAGTCGTGCGGCTTGGTGCCGTTCGTGCCAGAGGTGTCGATCTGATCGGCAGCCAGCGGCTTGGACTCGCGCTTGTCGACGCCACCCATGGCACCAGCGGTGTCCTGGATGGTGGAGTTGTTCGACGTCGCAGCGCCCCTGACCGGAGCGGGGGTGCCCTCGGTGTCCAGGGTGCTGACGGCGTATCCCTGGGGGAGCTTGTCAGCCATGATGGTTCCTCTCGGTGAGGGCAGAAGTTCTCTCGCCCCTTAGTGATCCTGCCGTCAGCCGAGACAGGACGAGAGGAGGGCCACCCGAACATGCGGATGGCCCTCCTCTCGTGCAGGCGAGATCACTCAGCGGCGTTGAGCACCGTCTGGCGGGGGTTCTCGCGCTCCAGTTCCGCCTCCAGGACGCGGTCACGCTCGGCCTTGTCCGCCGTCTTGAGGTACTCGACGATCTCCTTGGCCGTGGCCTTGTCGAGGTCGATGGACTTCGACGTGGTGTCCTCGTCCTTGGCCTCACCCTCGGAGCGGGCGGCGTCGGAGACACCCGTGGTGTCCGTGACGTCGTTGGTGGCCGGAGCCATCCGCTCGGAGTTGGGGGTCTGCTCGATCTCCTCCTCGACCTTCTCGTCGTCGACCCGACCGTCTTCGTCAGCGGCCTCCTGGCGGGCAGCCAGCTCGTCCGGCGACGTACCCGGGGCATACCCGTCACGCAGGGCGCGCTGGGTCGGGTCGTTCATCTTGGAGTTGTAGTCGTCGTAGCTGACCTTGAGCGCGTCCTCGCCCGACTCGGCGGGGTCGGGCAGCACTGCGTGCGAGATGCCCTCGGGGATGTTCAGCTCGGCGAACCGCTTGTCGGCGTCGTCGAAGATGCTCGACGTCGCGTCAGCGGACTCGTGGGAGTCCGACGTGGTGTCGACCGTGCCGGTCATCTCGGGCTGATCGACCTCGGGGGTGTTCTCGTTCTCGTTGCTCACGATACTTCTCCTTGTGACTCGACGACGTGAAGGTCTCCTCACGCCTGCTTGACGCGCTCACCCATCTTGACCCTCGTCCAGGACACGCTCTGGTCGAGCGCTTCGCTCCCGTACTCGGGGATGAACTCGGAAGCGAGCGACTCGTGCTGCGGGCACAGCGGCGGCTTGTCGTTCGCCTTCTGCTCACGGACGAGCACGTCCTCTCCACACTTTCCGCCCTTGACGTTGGGGCCGACACAGTGCATCGTCACCATGTCGTTGTTGGCCTGTCGGTCGATGGCGCTGGCCGAGTCGCGCTGAGCGGCGTCTCGACGGCTCTCCCACTCCTGGCGCTGGCGCTCCTGGGAGTCCTCGATGGCGTCTTCGCCGGTCACCTCGGTGAAGAGCCCCCGGCGGACCATCTTCTGGAAGGCAGGGGTGTTGAACACCTCTTCGCTGACGGCCTGAACGTCGTTGCCGGTCGGCGAGCCCTTGCCGTCCCATTCGATGTAGTTGCTGACCTTGCCGTCGGTGCTGAAAACAGTCGGGCCGGGCTCGTTGTTCTGGACGAACCTGTTGCTCATGGGGATGATCCCTTTCACTCGGGTGACAGATATTCGGCAGTATTACACGAGATGCCGAAATCGCACTTTTGCGTTGGGTGCTACCAGGCGATCTGACCAGTCTTGACGTGCCGGACCAGCAGGTCCAGGTCGACCTGTCCCGGCTGGTACATCGTCCAGTAGGCGGAGTGGCCATGAGCGGCGATGCTGCCGATCTTCGCCGGAGGAAAGGCCTCGCCAGACCTGGTGTCGATGATCTGACCCATCTTCTGCTCATCCTGGAGGTTGACGAGGTAGCGACCGTCGCCCATGTCCGCCTGCACAAAAGCCATGATGGTTTTCCTTTCGTGATTTAACGTGTATCTAATTATGGTACCACGATTAAACGCTGTACCCGAGCGACTCCAGGTCGTAGACAGCCTGCTTGGAGAGGTTTCCGCTGTGGTCGACGACCTGCCTGGTGTGGTCGACGTGGACCCAGGGGATGCCCTCCCTGTTCAGGTGGGACTTGATCTCGTCCGTGGAGTCTTGCCCCTCCCACGGCTTGTGGCGAAGAATGACGTAGTGGATGTCGTGCTTGCTCACGCCCCCGTGGTACTGGGCCTCGGTGTATTGCCCATGGCGACGATAGCCGTTGAGGTCAGCGTCAGCGGTGTACCCCTTGGACAGGTTGTGCAGTGTCCTGTGCAGGTTCGCTGCTCCAGGGTCTGGCTGCTGGTCATCCTGGTACTGCTCGCTGGGGGTGCCGAAGAACTGGTACTGAATCACTGCATGGGGCTGCATGTGCTGCGTCGGGGAGGGGGTCATCTGCTCTGCATACCCCAGGCTGTCACCCACCGATGCCGTTGTCCTGTGCCAGACAGACGGCTTGTGTAGCACTGCCGTATGCGAGCCATACTGGCGAGCGGTGTCGTTCTTCACGGGGTCGTGAGCGAGGTAGCCGTAGATCGGTCGAGCATGAGGGGCGTGCTCGGCGTGTTCGGCGTAAGACGTGCCGGGGGTGCCGTCGTCCTCGTCCTCATCGTAGGTATCGGTCACGGGATACCCGAAGTGGGCATGCTCTGTGTTTTCGCGGCCCTCGAAGTCGAGGGCTCCCCGGGATCGCCCCGTCTCGAATTGGCTCTTGAACCGGCCATCCCCCAGGACCCCTTTCAGGGCATCGGAGTTGATGCTGATGCAGGGGTGGGTCTTGTTGACCTGTGACTGGAGTCGCTTTCGAGCCCGCTCGTGGACAGCCGTGTGGACCTCGGGGTCCCAGTCCATGTGGTCCTCATGCAGACCGTCGAAGTTCTCCCCCGACGGCTGGCTCTGACTGAGCGTGCCCTCGGTGTGCCCGTTCAGGAAGGGGTTGTGGTGCCCCTCGGCCATGACTCCCCAGATGCGCTTGTCTCCCCACTTGCGGTACTCGGGGTCAGCCTCGGTCAGCGGCTTGGATCGCAGCGTAGCGCCCTCCTCGCGAGCCTTGTGGCGAGGGGGAGCCCACCCGTACTGCTCTTTCATCTTGGCGTTGGAGATCGCCATTCGACGGAAGATGGCCGTACGGTGGTTGCTGATGTCGCTGTGGTCCAGAACCCTGTCGCTGTAGCCGTCATGGTGGATCCACGGCACACCATGCTCGTCCAGCTTCGACTTGAGGTCAGCGGTCTGCTTGCCCTGTCCTCGGACGACCACGTAGTGGATGTCCTTCTTGGTCACTCCACCGTGGTACTGAGCCTCGGTGTATCTCCCTATAGGTCCGAAGCCTGCGCCATCAACGCTGTAGAGGTTGCTGATGTTCTCCATGAGCTTGTCGCCACTGTCGTCATGACTGCCGAACAGCCGGAGAGATACGCTGTGCGCCTTGGGGGACTGAGTCGGAGAAGGCTTGATGTGATCCCTGTTGTCCAGGCTATCGCCGACAGTAACACTCGTCCTGTGCCAGATTGACGGCTTATGCAAGACGACCGTGTGGTCGCCATAGGGGCGGCAGACGTCGTTCTTGATGGGGTCATGGGCGAGGTGTCCGTAGATGGGTCGCTCATGGTCGGGAGTCTTTCCTCCCTCGGGGTACCCCATGAGATTGTGCTCGACTTCGGATCGCCTCCCCTGGTCCAGCCAGCCCCCCGACGTGTTGGTCTCAAACTGGCTCTTGAGTCGACCATCATCCAGCGACTTGCTCAGTGCGTCGGTGCCGATGGCGATGCAGGGGTGCGCCTTGGCCATGACGCCCTTGAGCACATCCTCCGCTTGACCTCGAAGAGCTGGATCGTGGGGCCCGATGCTGTCCACCTTGGGGCCTTGGTCGAGGTGCCCGTCAAGGAACGGGTTGTGAGATCCGCCCCGCGCCATGAAGCCCCAGACGCGCTGGTCGTCACGGTGCTTGTAGGGGCGCGAGGTGGGGGTGATGACCTTCTCGGGGTTAAAGTCGGGTGCCATGCCGGGGAGCGTCTGCTGCCCCTTGGGGACCGACGGGCCCGAGATCGGATGCTTCGGCGGGGTCCAACCGTATTGGCTCTTCATCTCGCGATCAGTGATCGCGAGGTGCCACATGTCGCCGTAGTCCACGAGGTCTCCTCCAGAGGCTGGTTCGTCACCCCTTTGTTGCTGGGTCGGGGTGATGAACCGGAGAGGTCACTTCTTGTGCTTGTTCATGTAGATCGAGCCACGTGGGGTCGTGACGTTCTTGCCGCAGTGGTTGCAGTGGCCGTAGTTGCCCGTGAAGTAGCCTCGACGGCTCTTGGCGTTGTCCCAGTCCGCCGTACGGCTGCCGGGGCAGTAGAGGTCGTCGTCCTTCGTGCGACCATCGGTCCAGTGGACCGGAGCGGAGGGGAAGCACACCGTGCAGAGGATGGCACCGTGCTCCTTGACGGCCTCTTCCTCGCTGAGACCGCTCAGCTCGGGGAGCCAGCCGAACTCAGTGCGCTTGCCGTCCTTGTTGCAGGTCGAGCAGAACATCGAGGAGTGGATGTGCGGCTTGCTGCCCCTGGTGATGTAGAAGCGGCTCCAGCCACCACGACGCTCGAACTCGCCGAGGAAGGGCTTCTCCTCTTCCTCGGCCTGGCTCAGCGCCTTCTTGGCCTTCTCGACCACCTTCTGCTTCTTGGCGAGCAGGTCGACCACAGAAGCGCCGTTCTTGCGGGCCTCCTCCAGCCGCTCGATGGCCGTGCTCTGGAGTGCGATGATGCGCTCGTTCTTGAGCTGCTCCGCGTAGACCTCGGACCACTTGGCGTCGATCTCGGTGATGGTCATCTGGGTGAAGTCCATGGTGTGCTCCTCGGGTTGTTCCTTGGCGTACCTCTATTAAAACACACACGATCATGTGAGTACAACTTCTCGTGAACGCACTTGTCTTGCACCAGTTTGAGTTGAACAACAACTCCATGCATGGTTTACTGGTTGACGTACCCGCCGAGGAACATCACCAAGGAGCTGTCATGACCGACATCAGCAAGAAGATCGAGCTCGCCCGCCAGATGCTCGCCAAGGCCGAGAGCACCACCCCCGAAGAGGCCGAGGCTCTCACCGCAGCAGCGGAGAAGATCATCCTGCGCTACGGGATCGACGAGGCCATGCTGGCAGCGAGCGACCCGAGCCGTCAGGAGGAGATGGTGAAGGATCGGACGCTGATGTTCGAGGGGCGCTACGCCGATGCTCGACTCCGGTCTGTGTACTCCGCCCTCGAAGCCTTCGGCACCTGCTACTTCCTGCGAGTCCAGTCCGGTAAGTCCGCCTTCTACCTGGAGATCTACGGACGCAAGTCCCAGGTGGAGCGCATGGTCATCCTCGGCGCTTCGCTGGACGCCCAGGCAATGATCTCCCTCAACAACTGGTGGCGCGAGGAGCGCAGGTGGCACAAGGGCATCTCGACCGAGCACCAGAAGTTCATCGCTCGACGAGAGCACCTCCTCGGGTTCGGGGAAGGGGCTCGTGTCCGAGTCCTCTCCGAGAAGAAGCAGGTTCAGGACGAGACGCCCGGGGCAGCCTTGGTGCTGGCAAACGAGTCGGCCCTGGCCAAGGAGTTCGCCACGAAGGGCGTCAAGGTCTCTTCGTCGCGTTCCTACCGCTCCCAGGACAGCTACTCTCGCAACCAGGGGTTCGAGGCGGGTCGTAAGGCGAACGTCGGCACCACCCAGGGCACCAGCCGCAAGCAGATCGGAGCATGAGCATGACCCTCAACACCGAGATCTTCATCCACGACAAGGTCTTCATTCGCGACAAGATCGACCGGATGGAGTTGCACTGCTTCGCCAACTCGCTCGTCGGTGGGGGTGCATTTCAGGTCACCGAGAGCAAGATCGTCAACAACCCCGGCCAGGGGCTGGACGCCTGGCTGATGATCTTTGCCAATGAGGATGGCACCCCGGTCCACCCCGTGGCCGAGGAGGCCTCCCCGGAGTTCAACCCCTACCCCACCCCGGCCCACTTCGTTCGGGTGACGTTCGACACCGGGTACGCCTGGCGAGGTGCGCTAGGGGAGGACTGCTCGTGCCTGCACGCCTCCTACATCGTGCGGATGCACGACTGGCTCGCCGAGTATGGCATCGCGATGTCGTGGCGCAACGAGTACACCGGGCAGATCTCTTCGGGCAAGGAGGGGATCGAGAGCCTCCTGGACATGGGCGGCGAGACGGTCGAGTGGTTCAACAACACCCTCATCCCCGCCCTGAACAGCCAGTTCGAGATCCGGGGGGTCTGACGTGGCACTCAAGAAGAGCATGACCGTCAGCGTCGTTCGAGAGGGGTCGGGGGATCTCGACGGTAGCGATGAGGTCCTGGAGATCCGTTCGACCATGGGCGGCGTCGAGATGAGGATCAGGGGGAACGAGCAGGTCATCGACCTGGAGGCACACGAGGTGATCCACCTCATCGGGCTCCTTGCGGGGGCAATCGAGAACAACCTCGACGCCTGGTAGTGTGAGGGCTACCCCCATGGTGGTGGTGGTAACAGTGGGACCCTGGGGCCCACCGCCACCATGGGTCACGGGCACTGGCGCAGCACGGCAGCGCGTCGCCTCCAATTAGATAGTGTACTGTTTGGGTATGGTCTCTACGATGTCTGAGTACGCTCGTCGCAAGCAGAAGATCCACGACTACCTCGGTGGTAGGTGCGTCGTCTGCGGGGTAAGCGAAGGCTTGAACGTTGACCATATCGACGCTTCGACCAAGTCCTTCGACGTCATGTCCAACTGGTCTCGCTCTTGGGCGACGCTGAGGGTCGAGCTAGACAAGTGTCAGTTGCTCTGCATTGGTCACCACAAGGAGAAAACGAAGTACAGTAAGGATCATGCTGGTGGACGAAACCGCTGGTCTTCGATCCAGCACGGCAAGTTGCATGCCTACGGCAAGTACAAGTGCCGATGCGATCTGTGCAAGGCTGCGAAGCATCAAGAATACCTAGACCGAAAATCTAGGAACCAGGCTATAGCGCAGTACGGTAGCGCGCCGCCCTTGGGAGGCGGAGGTCGTCAGTTCAAATCTGACTAGCCTGACTGACAGCAGTACACCATCGGGCTTTGGGAAGCGGAGGTCGTGGGTTCAAATCCCTCGTGCCCGACCAGGCCTCTATCGTCCAAGGGATAGGGCACCGACCTCCTAAGTCGGGAATGCAGGTTCGAGTCCTGCTGGAGGCACAGCGAAAGACCCCAGCCGATCTGGCTGGGGTCTTTCTGGTTCACAGGGTGACGCTCTCCCACTCTGGGAACTTGATCCGAAAGCACCTGACGACGTTGTTCTTGGCCGACCCTCGCTCGATGGCATCCAAGAGATAGTCCTGCATCGCCTTGGGGAGCTTGGCCAGGGGGTTGCCGACCCGCTCCTCCTCCTCTGGCTGGAAGACGCCCTCTCCGTGCTCCTCCAGCATCCTCTCGGTCGAGTCGGGGTCCTGCTTGATCGGATCCATGATGCGACCCCGCTTGCCCTCCTCGCCGAAGACGGGGCTGCGACGGATGGCGACCTCTTTGGCTCGCCGACGCATGGACACTGATGCAAGGCCGTAGAGCGGCTCCCCAGGCCTGCTGAGCGCGATCTTCCACAGGTGGATCATGCACTCCTGCTGGATGTCCTCGATGGGCATGTAGTGCGAGGCATGCTCGGCGGCGATGATCCAGGACAGAGGGCGATGCAGCGCCAGGACCTCCTCAGGTGTGTAATCGGTCCGAGTGTCCTTCGTCCTGCTCACGGTGCGCGCATCTCCTCGTCGTCTTGGCTGAGTAGCTATCGTAGGGCATAGAGCGACCCCCGAGGCGCTAGGACACCTCGGGGGTCTTGCTCCGCCCCAGCAAGTCAGCGGAGCGACCTTTGGTTTGACTGGCCGCTCCGCCGACAGTGCCTCAGGCTGCGACGGCAGCCTTGGCCTTGGCCGGGCGGGAGAAGTACGCGAAGCCCTTCTCCTGGGGCTCGACAGTGGCCGTCAGGGTGACGACGTCGCCGATCTCGGCGTTGCTCAGGGAGGCGGGGATCGTGCCGAAGAGTCGGTAGCCGTCGCACTGGAGCATCATCTTGTAGGTGACACCGAAGCGGCTCTCGACTCGCTTGGTGGCCAGGAGGGTGCCGGTGATCTCGCGACGGCCAGCCTCGACCTCGACGAGGTCCTTCTCCTTGGCCAGCTCCTCCTGGGCGAAGTCGTTCTGGTAGCCCTCCAGGTAGAACGTGTCGCACTCCAGCGAGTCGCGGTACTCGATGAGGTGCTTGTTGCTGCCCTGGTAGTTGGCCAGCGCGGAGACCAGCTCAGCGTTGTCCTGACGCCACTGGGCGGCGAGCTTCTCGATCTTGGACACGCGAGCCAGGCGGGCAGCCTCACGCTTGGCAGCAGAGGCCTCACGAGCCTTCTTGCGACGGTTGACGATCTTCTCGGCCTCGGCGCGGGAGACGGTGCCGAAGTTGGCCTTGCCCTTGCAGTCGAAGCAGATACCGGCGTAGACGTTGCTGTACTCGCGCAGGTAGCCCTGTCCGTCGCAGCGACCACACGTCACGGGGATCTCGTTGCCCTCGACGGTGAGGTTGTAGTTCTTGACCAACATGGTGTGCTCCTTGGGTTCGTTCCTTGGCGTACCTCAATTAGAACACACGGAATTGTGTGAGTGCAAATCGGGTCGACCTGGAGGAGAAGTCCACGAACCAGGCCCCTACTTCACAACCAGACATCCAGCCCGAGATGGCTGGCATGACGAGCCATGAGGCGCTCCCTGATGCGGGAGAAGACCTCGTCCAGGGTCACCAGATCGAAAACCGACAAGGCTCCTCCGTCCGGGTTCTTCACGTAGGCAACCTCTTCGTACTCGACGTCGCCGATGATGGCCCTGACCGTGACCTTGGCCGGATCGTAGATTTCGAGCGGGGATACTGACTGCTTGTCGACCGCCTGGGTTACGAAGTCGTGGCGCGAGGTGACGAACGACCTCACGCCGTCGAAGGCTTGGCCCAAGGTGTTCAGCTTGTGCTCTGGGCCTGCGTAGGGGGTTACGAAGATACGATGTGAGTACCGGGTGCCTTCGAGTTCGATCTCAACCCTCACGGCAGTGGGTGGGTTGGCGACGAGGGGGTCCATGGTGTGCTCCTTGGGTTGATCCTTGGCGTACCTCAATTAGAACACACGGAATTGTGTGAGTTCAAATCAGGGATCCATCCGAGCGAGGAGGATGACGAGCATGCTCATCGAGCTGGCGAAGGTCACGAGGAAGAGGCTCATCCAGAAGGGCGACTTGGTCGTCTGCTGCTCGCTGATGAGCCCATAGCAGTTCGCGACGGAGATCACCAGGAGGAGGACGAGCATCCACAGGCTCATCGGTTGCTCAGACCCATGGCACAGGGGATGAGCATCGTCTCAGTGACGGGCTCGCGATTGACGATGATGAACTTGCCGTCTTCGTCTCGGCGATAGCGCTCCAGGCGAGCGCCCTCAGAGTCGATGGAGACTGATTTCCACTCGTTGGGGTCGACCTCCAGGATCTTGCAGATGGCCTTGATGTCGTCCTGGCTGATGGTCTTCTTCACTGGTTCTCCTCAGTGGTGTGGGTCTGTTACCAGTGTGCCCCATGACCGAGCAGAGATCATGGAGCACATGGATCATTTGGTGTGGGTGTCAGTGGGTGTTGCCCTGCTCGGATGCCATAGCGTGCAAAGTGGCCAGGAGGGTTGCTCGACCAGTCGCACCTGCGGACATGACCTCCTGGAAGTTCGTGGAGTCGATGACAACAAGTTCACCACGCTTCTCGCGCCAAGCTCGCCACTTGGCTCGGTCGGTTTCTCGTTCGAGGCCCTTCACTTCGATGTAGAGACCGTCGCCGAGCTTGAAGTCAGGGGCATATTTGTGACCCACAGACCACTCAACAACCTCGTCTCGGATGTCTCGCTTGTAGCTGATCTTGAGCACTTGGAGCAAGCCGATGACGAGAGCCTCCCATGATGAGTCGATCTGCTCCTCGCCGATACGGTAACGCTTGGCCGTCTTGCCGATGTTGGCCAACCGGCAGTCCATACTGCAATAGCGACGATTCGCCTGGCTGGCCCAGTGCTCAAACTGGCGACCGCAAGCTTCACAAGTGAAGATGGCTCTCTTCGTCTCGTCGGTGCGAGCCTTGTTGAAGCAGGCCCGACTGCAATACTTGCGATCTTCGTTACGGTGTCGCAAAACGAACGTCTCGTCGCACCCATCTCTGCCACAGGTGCGGCGGATCTCCACCGCCTGGTTGTGGCGAACCTCCGCGCCCTTCTTGCCGTACATACGCTGCTGCTCACTGGTTCGACGACTCATCGAGGGTAGGATCTCCACACCCTCACTCTTCAACCAGTTGCTGATGGTCGTCGATCCCCTACGGAGCTTCTTGGCGATGTACTCGACTGGCATGTCTGCCTCGGTGTAGAGACGAACCGCTTCGGCCTTGTCGAGCTTCTCTCGCACGCCAGCACCACCTTCGATGCCGTACGTCCAGTTGCTGATGGCGGACTTGGCAACCCCCGTGGCCTTGTGGATCTCAGAGATCAGTTCGCCACGCTTCCATCGAGCGATGACGTCTTCCTTCTTAGCTGACGCCACGACGGTCTTGCCGCCCTGGCCTTGGATGCCCATGTCCTTGAGGAGTCCGGTAATCGCGAAGAGGGATCGGTCGTACTTCTCCGCCAGCCCCGGGTACGACATGCCGCCCAGGTAGTCCTCCTTGATAGCCTCCATCTGAGCCTTGGTGAACTTCGGCTTCGGTGCCGTCATCGGGCCAACGACCTTGCTGACCCAACTGGGGGATCGGTCGACCGCCTTGGCGACCTGGGGGATGGTCATCCCCTGTAGGCGTAGCTCCTTGGCTTGATCGACCAGCCGCTGGTCTGATGCGCTTCGTGTAGTCTCAGACATGGCAAAAGCCCCTCTCGTAGTGCTTCGACACCACTCACGATAGGGGCTTTTGCTGTGCCGGTCAAGTTCCTGGGGTTTTACGAGATGGTACACATGGCTGAAACAAATCCTTCGATAACCCAACCCTTCCAAAAGGACACTTTCGCACGACACTTGCACTCTGAGGGGCGTGGCCAGTAGCACCTACATCCGCATACAAGAGAACCCCCGGACGCCCTTGTTGGCGCTCGGGGGTTCTCTGTTGCACTGAGGCCTATTTGGCCACGTGGCTGTTGAAGAGTCAGCTCTTCGTGATGCTGGCCACGCCCCTGGGGTTGAGCACAGCCATCGAAACCATCTCGTCGAAAACCCAGCCCTTCCAGAAGGACTCGACCCTGTGGTCCTCCTCCACGTCCAGGGAGTACAGGACCGGGAAGACGCCGAGGAAGTTCGGGTCCGGCGTGAGGAAGATCTTGCCCTGGGGCACGATGATCGAACGCTGGATCTGGAACTCACCGAAGCTGGTGATCGTCTCACCAGCGACGACGCGGTCCTTGAACGCCCAGCCCGTCTGGTTGATGTCCCAGCGGTACAGGTCGCGGAAGTCGAACGGGTTGATGAGGATGCGCGAAGCCTGGAGTTCGTGCATGTCCGTCATCGAGACCGCCGAGTACAGCGAGCCCGGGGTGAGCGCACCCGAGGCCTCCGTGACGTTGTGGTTCGGCGTGACGACGTGGTCGGGACGACCGGCGTAGTCCATGATCGACGCCTGGAGGAGCTGGAGCAGACGCGAGTCCTCCTGCTTGAGGATCGCCTGCTTCGTCTCGTCCTGGGCCTGCTCGACCGCGTTAATACGGAGGTAGAACAGGTCCTCCTTGCGGATCGCCGGACGCGAGGCGATGCGGAAGAAGCGGACCGGGACGCGCTTGCCCTCGAACGGGGTCACGCGGACCTCGCCCTCGGTGCCCGACATGATGTAGGCCTGGCCCAGGTCGTCCCAGACGTCGTACTCGACCGGCGTACCCGGGGTCACCGGGTCCTCGACGAGGACGTTGCGGGTGATGCCCTGGTATCGCAGCTTGAGCTGGATCGGACCGACCATGCCGACGCCGAGGCGACGGATGCCACCCGACTCGTCCTGGAGGATGAGCGCCATGCGCTTCATCTTGGCCTCGTGCGTGAGCGGGGCCGACTTCTCACGGCGGGCGATGATGGAGGAGACGTAGTCGTCCGACTTCGTCGCCTTCTTGCCTCGCAGGCCGCTGGTGACCATCTGATTCATTGGGATTCCCTTCTTAGGACTCGGGTGATCCGCGATCAGCGGAGGCCACCGACGACGATCTTCGTTCCGGACACGACCTTGAGCAGACGAGCGACCGGAGCGGTCGTGGCGCCTTCCGTACCAGCCGGGACGAGCTTGCCCTGGTTGGCACCACTCGTGCCGACGTGGATGAGCAGCTCCGTGCCGTCGCCCGGGTCGACCCACGAGGCCGTCTCGTCGAAGGCAGGAGCGAGGATCTCGAACTCCGCACCCGGGTCGAGGACCCAGACGGCGAAGGCGTTGACGCCAGCGTCGAGCGGCTCGTCGATGCCGTCGCCACCGACGTAGAGCGCACCGAGGCCGTAGGGGACGTCGGACGTCTTGGAGATCGGGGCGACGAGGTCACCCTTGGTGCGGGTGTAGCCCATGCCGGGCCACATCTTCGGGCCCGTGGCGCGGTCGAAGGCGGGGTCGAGGAAGACCGACTTCGGGGTGGCCTGGGTCCAACCGTAGAGGGGGCGGATCGTGCGCTTGATCCAGGAGTTCTGGAGCCGGGTCCTCAACATGTGAGCAGTCCTTTCTATGACTGACATCGAGACTTACAGATGCACTCGGGGCTGCACCGTGTGAGTACGGCCTGTGCCATGCCGGTATAAAATCGGGTGATTTAATGCCTGCTTCACCCATTGCTCGCGCTATCGCATCGGTCGACAGGACAGGAAAGCGCCCCGAAGAACAATGTTCTTCGGGGCGCTAATCACCAGGTGGGGGTCACAGGAACAGATCTGCGTCCTCGGTGTCCTTGGTGGCCTCGGCGCTGAGCGATGGCGGCACCGACAGGTCCGAACCGGACCCACCCGCGAACGACGGGGTCGAGCGGGAGCCAGCCGTCGCCGTGCGGGGCACGAGGTGGGCCGGACGGGCCTGCTTCTTGCTCGCAGCCTTCTTGACGCTCTCCAGCGTCTTGATGGTCTGGTTGATCTCGGAGTCCGTACGCTCGGACAGGGCGATCTTCTGGCCGAGGCTCAGGTCGTCGCTCTCCTCGGCCAGACCGGCGTCGATCTGGAGGCGAGCCAGGCGCATCGAGGCGATGGTCCTGGACTCGTCGGCGACGGGGGCCTGCTCCTTGGACGACATGCGGTAGTTCTGAGGCTGGACCCGGTCGCGAGCTTCTTCCCACTTCTCCTTTTCGCTGAAGGGCTCGACCGAGAAGTGCGTCTTGGCATCGTCATGGTTGATGTCGAGGTCACTGGCTCGCATCTCCGCGAGGCTGTCGTGCATGTCCTCAGCACGATCCTTGGTCCATCGCTCGTCGCCGTAGGACTGGGGCGTCACAGCCCAACCACCATCGGTGTGGTCCCAGACGCCCCAGCCGTGGGTGCCGCCACCGTCGTGACCGCCTTCCTCGGGGTGCTCGGACAGGAAGGCAGCCGTGCGCTGGCCGTTCGAGTTGTTCTGGCTCATCGTCCAGGGGAAGGCGATCTCCTGGTTCATCGGGTCGCCGACGCGGACGTCGGTCTCGATGCGCGTCTGGTTGAGCGGGAGCTGGGTGGAGGTGTTCTCCACCGGGGCCTGGACGTCGACGAGCTGGTTGAAAGGCTGCGTCGGCAGGTCCTCACCCGGCTGGAGGGCAACCGTGGTCGCCTCGGCGGGGACGTGGGTCAGCGAGCCCGGAGTAGCACCCGGGTTGCGAACGTCGTCGTAGGCCTCGGGGGTAGCCGCCTCCTGGGTCGTCTCCGACGGCGGGGCCGGGTTGGGGTCCGGGATCGGCTGGGCCGGGTTCAGCACGTCGGCCTTCTTGCGGATCGCCGTGACCTGCTTGGAGATGCCCGCGAGCTTGGCGACGTAGTCGATGATGCCGTCCTGGAGGGAGGCGTGGGCGACGAGCTGGCTGATCTGGCGGCGCTGCGCCTCGATCTGACGCTGCTGGGACTCCATGGCCTGGTGCAGGGCGGTACGGTTGGTGCTCATACTGCAACTCCTTCTGAGCGAACACTACGGACCTGCGGCCCGAGACGATTGTTCACCCCTTGATGGTGGAATGTGTTCCGATTACAGGCTGACCCCCGCCGAATCGAATCAGCGGGGGTCAGATACGGGGTCAGGCTGCCGGTCCCTGCATGTCCTTCTGGTCCTGCGGAGACATGAGCTGAGCCTGCTGGCAGTTCGGGCAGACGTCGCCCTCCATCGTTCCGTCGTCGCCCGGATCGGTGTACTCACCGCTCAGGCTCGTCGTCTGGGGCGGTCGAGCGTCCGAGGTGAAGCCACAGCCGGGGCAGACGAGATCCGGAGTGCCGTCGGCAGGCATGCCAGGAACCCCTCCCTGGATCTCCCCGTCCTCGCCGATCTGGCTCGGGTCGACCTGCTCGTCGCCGTCCTCGTCACCCTCGATGGGGTTGCCCTCCTCGTCGAGCTGGTCCGGGTCGAGCTGGCCAGGCTGGGGTTCACCCTGGGGCGGCTGGATGACCTCGCCATCCATGGACAGGTCGCCCGGGTCGACAGCCTCGTCCTGTCGCAGGTCGACCTGCTTGGCCAGATCGAGATCCGGATCCTGGAGGAACGCCGGGGGCTGGACGAAGCCACACACCCGGCACACACCCGAGGCGAAGGCAGAGTTGTCGCTGCCGCACACTGGACACTTGGTCTGACGCAGCGTGTCGACGCTCATCGGAGCCTTGACCTCGCCGAAGGCGACCCGCTTGGATGCCTGGTAGCGGTTCCTCTTCTGCCAGCGAGAGATCCTGGGGTCGTTCCTGGCGTAGTCCTCCCCGTACCCATGGCGATCTTCGCCATCGTTCGGGTCGCCATGGATCCAGTGATGCAGTTCCTGGTGCAACTCGTCGTGTCCGTAGCTGGGGTTCTCTACCCGGTTGCCAGTGGAGCGGTCGTGGATGGAATTGTCGACCATGTCGTGCTCTTCGTTGCCGGTCGCCGCATGGTGGATGCGAACCTGGCCGCCACCATAGTCGCGAGCCTTCCACCCAGAGCCGCCTGGGTCACTGATCTCGTAGTAGGGGTCGCCCTCTCCGTCGCCGTCCTTCTCGTGATCGTCAGCGCCGAAGTGCCCCGGGTTCAGCGGGTGATGAAGGCCGTCGCTGTAGCGGTGCGACAGGGCGTTCATGGACCGCATGTTCCGGTCGCTGCGGCGCGACTCTTCGGTGCCGCCCGGGTCGAGGATGTCCATGGTGCTGTTGAAGATGCTGTCAGCGATCCCACGGGCTCGCTCCTTCGACTGCATCCGACCGTCGATCCAGTCGCGACGAGACTGGGCGTGAGCGTGGTCGTCCGTTCCGCCACGAGGAAGGACGCCTGCGTGGCGACCGTCGCCGTCCATGACGTGGTACTTGCCGGTCTCTGGGTGCTTGACAACCTCGTACGGGCCGTTCCAGTGGTCGCCAGGGCTCCTCGGGCCCTCGTAGCCGCTGGGCGCGTAAGACCGAGGCTCGGGACGAGAGTTCAGCTCAGCCCTCTTCGGGTCTTCGGGCGAGTGCTCGAACGGAGGGCGGGGACGCTCGTAGAACTTCGAGAACGACTCCTCGTGATCCTTGGGCTCATCCATGTGCCCGTGAGCAACGTTGACCGTCTCCCAGAGCTGGTGCGCGTGGGACCTCTCATTTGATGGGTGGAGGTCGTAGCTACTGCGCCCCGCAGAGGGGCTGGTCTGAACGAGGCGGTTCTGATTGTCGACGAGCTGGTAGTCGCGAGTCTCGGGGTGGCGCGTGACGTGCCAGGGGCCATGGCCCTCTTCCCTCTCGCCGATACCGTAGGTGTAGTGCAGTGGATCGTACGGAGCCTTACCTGACGGCTTCGCCCAGTCGTCGCCTCCCCACATCGACTGGCGAGAAGTGCTGCTCAGCTCAGCCATGTGGCGCAAGAAGGCCTGGTGCTTGCTCATGCTCTCCCTGCCGAACGGAACGTTGCCGATGACGGGGCGGGCCTTGTGGGGGATGCCAGCGCCAGAGTCGATGTCGTGCTGCCAGGAGCCGCCAGGGGAGCCGTCCTGAACGAGGTAGATGTCCGAGCCGCACTGCTCGCATGCAGCAGCGTCACGGCCCTTGTGTCGACCCCGGTCGTGGTCCTCAGAGGAGGTACCGGGCAGGGCGGTGTGGAGCTTGGCCCACTTGCGCCCCGTCTCGTTGCCGTGCTTGTCGCGCATGATGAACTGGCCCTCGTCGTCGTAGTCGTGCTCTGAGGGCTCTGCCGCCGACAGAGACATCCGCTTGTCGTCGAACTCGTTCTCGCCGAAGTCGTAGGGCGAGTTGCCACCCGTGGTCATGAACCTCTTCCACCGCTCGTAGTGCTTGCGGTGTTCACTGGACGGCATGTCACGAACGTCAGGACCGCTGTAGCGGTAGCCCTGCGGCAGCTTCTCCTCGAAGTCGCGGTATCCGAGCCCCTTGGTGACAATCTTTCGGTCGTCGTGGGGCTCTTCCAGATGCGACTCGATCCAACCGGGCCTCCGGTAGTGCTCACGGACGTGCTCGTCGATGGGGATCACGCGATGGACCTTGGCCTTGTCGAAGTCCTTCGCTTTGATGAACCGCTCGCCACCGTACCCAGCTTCTCCCGTGTCGGTGCCCTTCGGGACGTGGATCTCTGCGACGTACGGGCGCATGTACCCATAACCTCGCGCCCACCCGCCGACACCGTCCTCCTTCTTGGAGACGCACAGCCCTCGCTCCATGCTCCCGCCCAGCGTGGTGTTGTTGGCTGGGGCGTAGCTGGGGTCAGGAGAGAAGTGTGGGTTATCCGTGATGTGGAGGTACTTATCCACGTCTCCAGAAGCGGTCTTGGACGCCGTCCTCCCGGGCTTGTCGACCCAGGCGAATGCTGTGGGGTCAGCGGGGTCTTCGACGAGAAGGCTGTTCTCGAAGAAGTGCAGCCCGTAGCACGCTTCACGAATGAGAATACCCACCCGTCGACCAGAGGCGGTGTGACGGTAAAGGCGATTACCCTTCTGCCCGGGCACGTGCTGGCAGTATTCGTCAGGTCGCGTCGCCTTGTTGTTGCACGCTGCACAAATGGAATGGTCGACGTCGACGCCCATCGAGGTCCTGTCGATCTCACCAGCAAGCACAGCCTTGGCCAGCTTGGGGAACCGCTTGGCGTCGACCTCCATGAGCACCTCGGCCCACGTGTCCGGCGAGCCGTCGGGGTTGGTGTCCTCGTGCAGGGCGGCGTCGATGATGAAGCCACGAGCGCGACGGTGGTCGTCGTTGTGGTGGTTGACGAAGACGGGCTTGCCGATAAAGGTCTTGTAGCCCTTCTTGATCTCATCGGCGGGGAACTCGTCATAATTGTCATTACAACGAGAAGAGATTGCGCGAGAGCGAACGTAGATGTATCCATCACGTGGTTCGTAATTGAACACAGCACGAGATGCGCTACGACGCAAGGTCGTCGTCTCTCCCGTCTTGCCCGACTGGGCCGAAATGATCGGCATCGAAGCGAACTTGCGAAGCATTACTTGTCTCCGTCCTGAGCGTCAACCCTGGCGTGGATCTGTGCTGCCAGGCCGCTGGCCTGGTTCAGATAGGTCGCCAGAGCCATCTTGTCCTCGTCGGACATCTTGGCATCGACCAGCAACTGCTGGGCCTGGACGAGCGTCGATTGCAGCTCATCGACGTTGTGGTCCAACTCCTGGTCCGAGAAGGTGTCGCTCATGCCGGATGCCTCACTGTCGTACGTTGTGTCTCGTCACCCATTGGGGGCTACTGGTAATGCGCCTACAGTCTGAACGTCTTGCGGCTGCCGTGCTGAGACTCGAAGACGTACTCCCCCGCCTCGGGGTGACGACGTCGAAGCCAGCGACAAGCGGCGACGATGGAGTGGAAGGACTGACGACGGGTCACACCTCGCTCGTAGAGGGTGTACGAGCTGCTCCCCTCGTCGACGAGCAGCCACTTGCCTCGGGTCGAGCCCCGCATCAGCCGAACTTCTTCGCGCACTCGGGGCCGAAACCGTTCGCCAGCGACTCGGGGGTGCTGAGAGTGCGCCCACAGGCGGCACAGCAGCCGCTCTCCTGGGCGTAGGCGAATGCAGCAGCCCTCGGGTCGCCCAGAAGGGTCTTCGTCGCCTCGACGAGCTTCTCGTTGCCCCGGTGCTTCTTCCAGATCGTCGCGACCCCGTCTTGGGTGATGTGACCGTACGAGGTGTAGGAGTTCCGGTTGTCCGGCCCCGACAGGTAGGCCAGGATCTGCTCTCCGGGCATGAAGTCGTCGTAGGGGTCCTGAGACTTCGTGCGGATCGTGGTGTACTGCTCGCCGGAGATGACGGTGTAGATCGCGTCGGGGACCGTCTTGGTGGCCCGGATCTTGCTCGACCACTGGGTGGGAGCGCTGGTGCCACACTGGCCGTCGAGGTGGCGCACGGCCCAACGGGATCCGTCTCGCATGATGGTGCCCATGCCCTCGGGGACGTAGGCCGAGCAGTAGGAGCAGCGACCGCCGTACTTGTTGGGCCGCTCGTTCACCTGCTCACCAGCGGAGCGGGTGGGGAACTTGACCTCGGCAGCCTGAGAACCGTCGCTGTCCATGGCACCACGGGAGAAGCTCGGCTTGGCCGAGGAGGTCTTGGTGGAAGAAGACTTGGCGGGGGTGGAGAACAGCTCTCCCTGATCTTCGTTGATGAAGCGTGCCACGATGGTTCCTCTCAGCGATCTGGTGTGATGGAAACCATCGTAGCACACAACATTCCGTGAGTCAGTCCTGCTCGCCCTCGCTCGCTGAGACCATCTTCCTCACCACGGCGAGAAGCTCCTCGTAGGAGATGTCCTCGCCGTCGGCCAGCCTCTTGGATGCCTCATCGGCATCGACCTCGCCGTCGCCTGGCTTGTGCTTGCGAAGGACCTTCTTGACCTCACGCTCGGAGGCACCCAGGACGAAGAGCTTGGCCGGGTGCTCCTTGCTCGGGGCGTCGGCACCGTCGGCGAAGGACAGGGCGAGGTGAACCTCACCGCCATCCTCGTCACGGATCTCCTGGGTGAGCAGGCCCATGTCGACATCCTGCGTCACCTCGACGACACAGGACTCCCCCTCCTCGTCGAAGAAGGGGTTGGGGTGCTCCTCGTGCGGAGCGTTCTCGACCTCGATGCTCATGGCTTGTCCTCTCAGCTCATCCACTCGTCGTCGGAGAAGGTCTTCTCCAGGTCCTCGTAGTGGGTTCCGGTGATGTTCATCCTGTCACGGTTGCGAGCACGGACGTCCTGGCCCTCGTTGATTATCATGCTCTGCTCGGCAGGGGTGAACGACTTCAACGCCTCCTTGGCCAGGAACTCCTTGGCTGCGTCGGCGATGTCGCCCGAGCCCTCGCCCGCCGTCGGGGAGAGGAAGCGTGCTGCGGCGCTGCGCTGGAACTGCTCCACCACCGACTCGCCATCGTCGTGCTCGTCGTCACCACCCTCGGTGAACGGCAGGGCACCCTCTGGCTCGTCGTGCAGGACCGCCTCGAAGCCCAGCTCGTCGTCGAGCGAAGCAGCCCTGCTCACGGGTGCCACCATGGGGCGATCCTCCACCACACGGCGCACGACGTTCTGAACCACAGGGCGAGCCCTCTGCACTGCGTACTGCATGGCCGGGGCTGCCATCTGGGCGACGCCCCGAGCGATCTCGTGGTTCATGTCTCGGCGCGGAGGGGTCGTCGTGGGCGCTGGGGCGGTACCGGTCGGGGCGGCGGGCGTCCCAGTGGCTGGAACGGCCTGGTTGGCCGGGGCGGCTGCTGGACCACCCTCCGGCGTCGGAGCAACTCTCTTGTAGACCTGTCGACGAAGCTCGTCGAGGTCGATGTAGTGCCCGGTCGGGTAGGCCCCGCCATAGCTCAGCGGGTTGTCGTACGCCTCGCGACGCATGGCGTACTGCTGAGACAGCGGCGTGGGGTTCTCTGCGGCCTCCTGCCAGCCCCTCGGGTCAGCGCCCGTGGCGAAACCCGTGGAGGCCGGGTTCGTCTCTGGCATCGCCGGGGAGGTGGCTCCACTCAGGTATGAGGGCACCTGAGAGGTCGGCTCATCCTGCCACGCCGAGGCAGCAGTCCGGGAGAGCGTGTCGTAGTCGACGCCGCTCATCGTGATCTGCGTCAGCATCGCCTCTCGCTCGGCGAGGGTGGCCGTCCGCGACAGCATGACGGACAACGGGGACAGCGACGAGACCTTGGTGTGCGGGGCCTCGACGTGACGACCCGAGTCGATGTCGTACTTCACCTTGACCATCTTGGGCACCCACGAGGGCTTGGTGTCGTCTGCCTCGATGTTTCGACCGAACATTCCCCGCGACTGAGCTTCGTGCTGGAGAGCCAGGGCATGCGAGCACATCCTCCCGGCGAACCGAGAGAAGTCGTCAGGGGCACCCCAGTGGAAGCTCCCCCACTTGCAGTTGTGGACATTGACGTCGAATGCTCGGAAAGAGTGATCGTCAGCGACTTCCACATCCCATACCTCGCCCTCGAAAGGCAGAGTATCCGTCTTGGTGATCTTGGAGAACAGAGTGTCACCCTCGATGTACCTCAGTCCACTCCTCCCCTGAGCGCCTGGACTCCAGGAAAGGCGGTAGTTAGCCCCAGCGTCACGTGTGGTCTCAAGACCACCACTGTTGTTGTCGGTCACCTTCCTGATGCTGCCCATCTCCCCCAGGCGAAGCAGGATGTCCCGAGTCTGGCGAAGCAGTTGGGGACTGGAGGAGGAGATCGAAAGAGCCCCATTGTCGGAGCTGTAGTTGCCGTCTCCACCCAGAAGGCCATACAGGAATGCTTCCTGCTCAGCGCGAGGAAGGAGAAGAATACTCTGAGAGAGCGTCTTCTGAGGGGCACGATCCCCAAAGATCATCTGGCCGACAAGGCCATGGATCTGCCACGAAGAGACTCGGAAGAGAATCTTGTTCTCTCCGGTCTTGCGAATAGAGCCCTTGGCCCCAAATCGCCGATAGCAGATCTCCATTAGCTGCTCAGCGATGTCCCTCTCTCCTGAGTTGAGGGTCCAGCCCACCTCATAGCTGTCCTTTCGGCGATGACCCTCTGCCGCATACCAGCCGAGGAGACGAGCAAGCTCGACGTCTACGTTGATGTTGACGCCCTGTGAAGCGTAGTGAGAGTCAGACGCCTCCACGGCCTCCTCGAAGGTATGGAAGTATCGGCTCTTTGCCCTACCATCCCTTCCACCAGACTTGTACTTGAACTCCCACAAGTCCAAGTTGGGCCGAGCTTTGTTTCGGTACCTGCGAACACCACGAACACCAGACGAGCCAGAGGGGTTTCGCTTCTGTGGTTTGGGCACCCGAACAACAAGATCCTTCTCTCCGAGGATCATCGTGCGAGAGAGGAAATCACCAACAGCAAGGTCCTGGATCTCGTACCAGCCCAGCTTGCCATCCTTCTTGGCCCACACCTTGTGATCTCCTGTGGCAACGAATGCTTCGTCATCGCCCACGAGTCGCACAGTCGACTTGGTGCCAGAGTAGGGCTTCTCCCAGGCCTTGACGACAGGCTTCTGGTCCCCCGTGTGAGTGATGACCAGATCCCCCTCCTTGAGCAAGGAGACTGGTACACGGGTTCCATCAGCAAGCGTGATGGGGGCGTCAGACAGGAAGCACCCGCAACTCCAGTTCGCGATTGCGGACTTCCCGGGGAGACGCTGAATCGAGGTCTCGTAGACCCCGTGGTCACCCCTGACCTCGGCGTGGAACATCCCCTTCGACGTCGCCGTGATGTGGACCCCGCCCTCGGAGCGGATCCGCTTGGCCTTGTTGCGGACATCCGACCATGACGCCGTGATGTGGAAGCGGAAGTCGGGATCGGCTGCCGCCGTCGCCAGGATGGACGCCTCATGTGCCATCGACGACTTCTCGATACCGTGAACCTTCTCCAGGTGGTGGTTCATCCCGTCGAAGTCGACGTCGACCCACTCGCCACACAGCTTGCACTTCTTCTCGGAGGCGGCTGTGACCTTCTTGGTGGCGTAGGTCACGATCTTGGCCGGGTCGGGTCGCTCGACGAGGATCGTGCCCAGCTCGGGGTAGGACTCGGCAGCGGTCCCCAGGCTGCCCGTGTGAGCAGGCTGCTTGGAGAGCTGGCTGGAGGTGTACTCGCCACCGCCCAGGTTGTCATCCAGGGTGACGTCGTAGGACTCAGCGCCCTGGGCGAAGCCCAGGTGGACCCCGACGACCGTGCCGGGGACACCGTCGACGGTCATCACCCGGTCTCCCTCGGAGAAGTCGCTACTGTCGTCGAAGGGGACCCCGACTGCCTCGACGATCTTGCGCGAAGCCAGGGTGTCGTGCTTCGACTGTCGAAAACCGATACCCATGGTGACTCCTTGATCGTGGGCGTATTGCTCTCGCCTCTTCTGCCGTCCGGTGCGAACGAGCTACAGGAGGATCAGGACTCGTCCTTGTCCTCGCGCAAGATCTCCTCCGGGGCGACGGTGGCGTGACGACGCATCCCCACGTGCTTGGGCGGGCCGAACAGACCCCGGGGTGCATCGTTGGAGATCGTGGTCTCCTCACCGTCCTTCCCTGGGACGTTGAGCGTCTCCGGCTCTGGCTGCCAGTGCTCGTTGACCAGCTCGCGCATGTTCCGCGCTCCTCGCCACAGCGACGATTGCTTCGGCATGTCGGCCCTCATCTCGTTGCTCTCAGGTGGGACGTTGGACGGGGGTGCCATGGCCTGGGCTGCCGCCTGCTGCATCGCCATGGCGGCGACGGGGTCGACTGCCACCCCAGGCTGGCCGGGGATGACCGCGCCAGCAGCCTGGTCGACCATCTGATCCTGCTGGGTCGGGGCGAGGTTCGGCGAGTCGGTCGTCGAGTCGAGGCCGAGCAGAGGCGTGCGCTGCCCCTCTGCTGCCCCAGCGGGCACCTGGTTTGCCTTGGGCTCGAAGTCGTCTCGCAGGTCCTGAGGGATGGGCAGACCGGCCTCTCGCAGGCTGCGGTACTGCTCCCGACGGGTCTCCTGCTCGGCGACGGCGAGGTCGACGGACTCCTTGCGGGCCTGCTCGATCTCGTCGTCGAGGGAGAAGGGGATGTTCATCATGCGAGTCTTGATGCTGATCGGCACGCCGGAGGATCGAAGCTGCTCGAAGAACTGGCGATGGGTCTCCTCATCGGACAGGTCCATCGTGCGGAAGACGATGTCGGGGATGAGCAGCTTGGGCTGCTCGACGATGCGCTCCTCGCCCGTCTCCTCGTCGACCTCCAGGACCTCTTCCATCTTGATGTAGCGCTTGCCGTTGCGTTCCTCGTAGTCGTAGTGCTCCTGCGCCTCGGCGACGACAAGGGCACGCTGACGGTAGTGGTTGGCGAGCAGCCGCTGGTAGGTCCCCAGAAGCTGGGAGACGAGCTGTTTGTTCAGAGCATCGGCGGCGTACGTCTCCCCCTGGCCAGCGCCAGAGAGCAGCGTCTTGGACAGACCGAACGCCTGGAGGATGCGCCCCTCGATACGCTCGAAGTCGGGCCCGAAGTCGGGCTGGCTCTCACGACCGAACAGGGACTCCATCTGAACGGCGAAGTTGGTGGCCATGACCCGGAAGTCACCCGCCATCGCGAGGTCGAGTTGGCTGTTGAACTCCGACAGGTCTTCCCGGGTGGGGATCCACGGCTGGCCCACACCCAGGTCGGTCGCAGAGGCACCGATCTTGGCGTGGATCAGCGGAGTGTAGAGACGGTCGGCGACGGCGTCCATCGCCGCGTTGAGCATCTCCTCCTGCATGATCGGACGCATCGCTCGCATGAGCAGCGGGATGCCTCGGCTGTGGAAGAGATCCCCCTTGAATCGAAGCTGACGCATCAGCACGTTCGAGACGGGGACGAAGTCCTCCTGGCCGAGGTAGCGAATCAGCTCGGGGTACTCGTTGACGAGTCGAGAGAACTCCCACGCCGGGTTGCGCTCGGTGAGGATCTTGCGGATGGTGTCCGGCAGCCTCATGGAGAAGCGAGGCTCCTTCATGAAGGGGCTGCGGGTCACCTCGACGTCGTTGGGGTGGATCAGCTCGTCCGACTCCCACACGCCCAGCTTCTCGTTGAACGACCCGAGCGGGAATGCCTCACCGAGGGTCCAGTAGCTCACGCCGATGTCGACGAAGAAGTTCTCGTAGTCGAGCCCGTCCTCGGAGAAGAAAAGGTCGGTGTAGAACTGGGTCAGGTCATCATTGCGGCACGTCAGGCTGGCACCCAGGGTGGGATACTTGGAGTAGATGTCCACGCACGAACCCACGACAGAATGCGAGCCGTAAAGCAGTTGGGTATATTCCCTGATCTTCTGGAGGTTTTCGCTCTCAGAGTAGTCGTAGGGAAGGTTGTTCTGCTTCCAGTAGAACATTGGGTCGCGAGGACGCTGGGTGGCGAACTGGGTCGTCGGATAGCCCCCACCCGACGAGATGGCACCCTGCTTCTTCATCGCGACACGACGGTTCGCCGCCATCTCTCGGGCCTCGGCATCACCCTTCTCACTCCCGGTCAGGCTCTTACCACCCGTGCGGGAGAGCCGGTCGAGAGTTTCCTTGGTGTCCTGATCCATGCCCGGAAGTCCTATCTGTCAAAGAGGTGATGGTGCATTATCGCGCACATTTCGTGCAGATCTGACCATCAGGCGAAGGGGTTGCCCGAGTCCTGATCCTGGTCGTCGGTGTCGTCCTGCTCGGGGCCCTGCTCGGGGTCCTGGCCAGGCATGGCGTTCGGGTCCTGGCCAGGAGGGAGCTGACCGGCCTGGGACGGGTTCTGGTCGGGCATGCCCGGGATCGGCACCGGCTGGCCGTTGATCGTCTGGGGGAAGGCCGGGTAGCGCGGCTGCACCTGCACGGAGAAGCACATGCCGCACATCTCGCACTCGGTCGTGCCGTCGCTGCGAGCGATGATTGCGCCGGACCCACAGAAAGCGCAATTTCCAGTGAGGATACCACCGCTCAGGGCAAAGCACTCGGTGCCATGAACCACGGGGCAGAAGACCTCCTCGACCCGATCTGTCTCCTCGACGCTGCTGATCGTCCACCCAAATCGGTCATAGCTCTTCGGTGAGAATCGTCCCCCCTGGTCGGGTCGGAGGAAGAAGTCTTCACCAAGATCATTCGAGGCCAAGCCCATCGACCAGATCGGGGTGGGTTGATCTCCATATCCCGTACGCATCGCAAAGGTTGGCTCGTAGGTACCAATCCCGAGCAGTGTTGCGATGTCGCGAACACGAAGAAGGGTCTCCTCCTGGGCAGAGCTGATCTTCGCTTGCCCAGCCTTGGAGATAGAGCCGTCAGCAGCGAAGTAGCCAGCCAGCCATCCATAGAGGTAGTCCAATGGAGCCGAGAGTTCAGGAATGACCTTGTCATACCCCCTCATGCCAGATGAATAGCGCACCCCGGGCACCCCGTTTGGCGTAATCACCGGCACCCCTCCAGGGGTCTGAGCGATCTCGTCGAAGTAAGGTGCCAGGGCTGTCTTTTCACCCCACAGCGCTACAGTCCCGTAGGTCTTGTTGTCATGCCTGCTTACAGACCCATCACCGAAGTGGAATCCGCGCCGAATCGCGTTATGGCTCATGCCACCCTCAAAGCGCTTAGCTCGTACCTGAGCTAGTCTCTGTCCAGGCAGAAGGTTTTTGGTCAGGACAGTCCGTTCCGGTCGACGCACAATCCACCTGTGGTCGGAGGTCGCAAAGATGACCTTGGTCTGCTTGTTGCGCCTCATTTCGACCCGGTAGAGACGCTGCTCGCCAAAACTACGGATGGTAGCGGGGAACCAGAAGCCTCGGTCTGATCCAGACTGTGCCGTCAGCACGTTGACCTCCTGACCCACGCACTCCTTCAGCGTCTTCGTGCCCTGGTCGGTCACGAACTCGGTGTCACCACTGAAGCAGTGCGCCAGCGTGACTCCGTCCATGGAGCCGTGTGCGTGGCGCTGGAGGAAGGCCTCGAAGCTCAGCGGGGATCGGTCACTCATCGTTATGCCCTTCATCGTCGAGCACGTCGTGCATCGCCAGCGTGCTTGCCTGGACGCACATCTCGTGCATCCCATCTTCACCCAGTGAGGCGAACGCCTCGCGGATGGACGTACTCATGCTTGCTTGTCGAACGAGGCTGCTGAACGCTTCTCTCGCCATCTCCCTGATCTCGGGTAGGACCGAGGTCGCGGACGGTGCTGGCTCCTTCGGGACGTCCAGGCTATCCTCCAGCGACTCGGCCATGTCGCTCGATTCCGAGACGAGATCCGAGCCGTAGACTGGGTCGATCTGGTGCTGACGAGATCCCGTCGACCACATGACGTGACAGACCTGGCTCTCGGTGTCCACCGAGACGACACGACCACGGTCACCTACGTCGGCCCCAGGTGCGCTGGAACCGACGTAGGTGACGAAAGACCTCTCCGAGGGGATCAACAGACCTACTCCTGATCGTCTTCATCCTGCTCGCCGAGAGGCTCCTCAGCCTGCTCGTTCGGCGGGCTGGGTTGACCCTCGGGGCGAGACCACAGGTAGCTCTCTTCCCAGATGCGCTTGGCATCCTGGGCTCGCTGCATGTAGTCGTGCGGACCTGCGTCTGACGACTGTTCGAGGTCGTCGAACGCATCCCTGCCCATCTCCGCCCCCGACGCCCTGTCGGCAGCGTAGGGCTGAGCCGAGGGCCCACCGGGCTGGTCAGCCGGTGGGGTCAGCTCCCGCTTGGCTGATGCCCTTTTGGGGCACCCACCACCGCCTCGATTCCCGCCTCAGACGGCTTCTCGGCACCGACGTTGTTGGCCCTGGCCTCGGTCTCTTCGACGAGCCACTCCAGCGGGTCAACGCCCTCTTCGAGAGCCTGACGGACGAGCGCCACGCGCTGCATGACCGAAGGCTGCTTGCGAGAGCCCTCGTGACGCCTGGCGACGTTGATCCAGTCCTGCTCAGAACCGTTGCGGTGATCGCTCTTGATCTCCTCGATGACTCGATGGGCGGCAGCCTTGTCGTCCCACGCGGAGGGGTTGACCCAGGACTCGATCTCGTGATCCTGGGCACCACTACCGCTACCTACTCGCCTACGGGATCCCTCGTAGTGGTTGGCTCGGTTGTAATCCTCCCAGGCCTGGTCGCCGAAGCTCCTTCGAGCCCAGCTCTCGTGATCCCTGAGCGCCTTCTGGTGGTACTTCATGAAGTCGGCGTCGGAGATGTTGGCGGGAACCCCACCGTTCTCCATGCCGCTGGGGTCACGCCAGCGGATCTCCTTCATCACACGATCCATGTCCACCGCCTGCTTGCGCGAGGCGGTACGGCGCTGAGCCGCGTTGGCCTCGATGACGAGCGAGGCCTTGCGACGGAAGTGCTCGACGATCTCGCCCGAGTCGATACCGTGCTCGCTGGCCACGGCCTGGATGCGATCCTCAGCCATGCCGACCCGGTTGTCGAAGTCGTCGCTCGACACCGAGGCCAGGAGGTACGGCTCCAGCGAGGCGGTGGCCACCAACGACTGGGTCAGCTTGCGCTTGTGGTTGTAGTCCTCGGGAGACTCGATGTCGTCCCAGACGGAGATGCTCATGACCTCAGCCCTTTCGCTTGTTGTTGAGGAGGTTCGCCTGCACGGTCCGACGGAAGGCGGAGGCCTGGTAGTGGTTGTCCTGGGGTGCGCCAGGAGCGTTCACCATGGGGATCGGTGGCATCGGCATCCGGTCGGGCACGACCGACTGTCCGAACGGGGTGGCACCGTTGTAGGGGGCCGGTCCTGCCGGGGCCGCTGCGTCCTGCCCGCCGTCGAGGAGTGGAACCGTGCCGGGCCCGTTGTGCGGCGTCTGGCCGGTGGGGCTGGCGTGCATCCTCGGGTCGGTCGGCTCCAGGCCCGGGGAGGAGACCCCAGCCTGCTTGTTGAGGTAGGACAGGTACTTGCCCTGGGCCTGGGCGCGACCAGCGAACTCGCCACCAGCGCGAAGGTGGGCGACGTGCCACATCTTGCGCCTGCTGTCGTCGGCGAGGTCGGCGATGCCTGCCACCAGGCCGGTCTCGAACTCGACCGACCCCGTCCTCACGAGGGGCTTGCTCTTGTCCCACTTCTGGGCGTAGGCATAGCCCTTGCGGTAGTCGCTCGTCTGGGCCGTGGCCTTCTTGACGAACTTGGCCGACGGACGGATGCTCTCCTCGACGCTGGCCGGGATGCTCGGGCGAGCGGGGCCGGGACGGTCGTTCTCCGAGCCGGGGAGCTGCTGGAGCGCGTCCGAGTACCCCATGGCGTACTGACCCGACTCACCGGCTGCCGTGGAGGCATCGGCGAACGTCGGTCGGACGCTGGGGTCGGTGGCGTCGCGACGACCCTCGGCGTAGCCCACGTCCAGGTTCGGCGTCGTCGAGGGGTTGTTGGCGACGTTCGGCTGGGGCACGTTGTGCGGGGCGTCGGACGCTCCATACATGTCGGCCTGGCGCTGGAGGCTCGCTGGCTTGGCGAACACGTTCCCCGCCCCGTCCGCACCATCGGAGCTGTCGTCCGTGCCGTTGTTCTTGCCCGGGGACATGCCCGGGATGTTCTTCGTCATCATGTCGACGACCGGGGCGGCGATGGGGTTGACGGCCTTGAGCACGTTCGGCACAGCCGACATGACGTCGCCCATGATGCCCGCCTCGCGGCGGGACATGCCCTCGGCGACGAGAGCAGCCGTCACCCCAGCGGGGGTGGTGTTGTTGTCCAGCGGGGTCGCCGGGGCCTGCTCCTGTTCCTGCTCCTGGCCCTGTGCGGGCTGCTGCTGCTTGTCTCCACCGCCCATGAGGCCAGAGACCATCGGGGCAGCCTTGAGCAGCTTCGGAGCAGCCCTCATGAGCAGCGGCAGGGCCCTCATGAGCAGCGGCAGGAAGGCCTCACGGGTGAGACCGGCCTGGCGTGCCATCCGGTCGACGTCGCCCATCAGCTCTGCCTCGACCAGACGAGCCTCGACGCTCTTGAGGGAGGCCTCGCGACGGTTGGCCTCCTCCAGCTCCTCCTGCTCGTCGAGCATCCACGGGAAGGCAACCTCGGTGTTCAGCGGAACCGGACGGGGGTTGTCGTGCGGGTCAACCGTCTGCTGGACCTGGTCCAGGCCGGAGGCGGCCTCGCGACGGAAGTCGTCCAGGTTGTAGCCCGAGTTGAGCGCCAGGGATGGCATGTCGGACAGGGAAGCGCCCTTGGTCAGGTCGTCCGGCCCGTCCGGCGCGTCGGGTGCGTCAGGGCTGTCGAAGAGACTGCCCGTCGAGGCGTCGGCGTCGCCGAACGGCGACGAGGACGAGTAGGGGCTCGACAGCTCACCCTGCTCCAGGTGACCGCCGGGAACCTCCGGGGACGCCTGGCCACCGTTCTGCTGCATGAGCATCTGCATCATCGGGGCACGCTCGGACGTCTCCGTGCCGACGACACCCGCGTTGATCGGGTGGACCTCTGCGGCGAAGTTGTCGTAGACCTCCGGGTTGAGCGGGGTCTGCTTCGGGTTGTCGTGCGGGTCGACGGTCTGCTGGATCTGGTCCAGGCCGGACGCCGACTGACGGTAGAGCGTGCCGATGTAGGCCAGTCCCTCGGAGAACACCTGGGATGCCTGCTCGCCGTACTTGTTGGCCTCGCGACGCATGAAGCCCTCGGCCTGGATGCCGAACTCGGTACGGTCAGCCTTGACCTCGGGGCTGACTCGCTCGAACCACTGAGCCGCCTCGGCGATAGCGATGTGCTTCTGGCTGGCCTCGACCCGGAAGTCAGCGAGCCAGTCGGTCTCGACCGTGCTCCTCTCGTAGGAGGCGACGGGGGTGAACGCCTCGCGCACGATGGTGTCACCCAGGTCGATCTCGCGAGCGACCCGAGCAGCCTCACGCTCGTTGCGGTCGTACTGATCGAGTGCGTTGACAGCCTCGGACTTCTCGGCGAAGGTCTTGGCCGAGGCGATCTTTCGCAAGAGGGAATTACGATTGCTCATTTGGTGTGCTCTCCTTCGTTGAGCAAAGCTGTGGCCCGTCGCCCAACAGCGGAAGTGTGTTGAATACTACTCACGTTGATGATCGACGTCTGGTTTCCGAACTGGTGGCCAGACGCACTACCGACGCCCATCGTGTTACCACAACGGGAACACAGGTAATGGTCGCCGCGCAAGGCCAAGGTATGGCTACCACACGATGGACATGTCAGAGCATTTCCCCCACCACCGTGAGGAGAATGACCGGCAGGAACGGCGGTCGTCAGCGAGTTGTTGTGCTGGTAGGCATCCATCGGGAGGTAATTGGCATTACCCCCGGGGTTTCCGTACCCCGGCATCGACTGCTGGCGGGAGTTGTGTGGTGCCACGGTGAACGAGTCGCCACGGCGAGCCAGGGTGGTGCCCTGGTCGGTGTCGACGTAGACGTGGTTGAACGACGTCTCGTGAGGGCGTACCCGCTGGACCTTCATCACCTGACCGATCTCGTTGCGGATCTGGTCACCTGGGTTGAGCTGCCAGGCCTGGGTATCGAACTGAGTCGCGATCTTCCTCGACCCGCAGTTCATACAGGATTCGTGGCCAGCCTGCCCTGGATACGAGCACACGCCACAGACTCGGATGCTCACGATGTGCTTCTCCTTGGTCCACGTGGGTGTCTTCACCTCTTCCTCGCACCGAAAGATCGGATTACAGGACGCAGGTATGCCAAAGGGCGACCCCCACTGAGAAGTGAGGGTCGCCCTTGGCGTCAGACGAGGATCAGAACCGGACGCCGGAGGCGAACAGCGCGGCCTTCGTCTTGGGTCCGACGATGCCGTCGGCCTCCAGGTGCGAGCGCTTCTGGAACTCGATGACGAACGCCTTCGTGCCCTGGCCGAAGACGCCGTCCGCACCACCGGAGTTCTTGATGGTGCCCGCGTAGCTCGGGAAGATCTTCATGGCACCAGCCTGGAGGGCGGCGACGTCCTTGCCCTCGCTGCCGAGCTGGAGGGTGCCACTGGAGGCGGGCTTGGGGGTCGAGGTCGTGGTGCCACCACCGGAGCCGTAGGCGTCCGAGCGGTCGACGGTACCCATGACCACCGAGCGGGGCCAGGTGCGAATGAACACACCGCGCTCACCGGAGGTCTTGCCGTCCCCGTGGTTGCCGCCGATGACCGTGATGTAGTCCTTCGACGGGTCGTTGACGAGCACCATCGTGATGTGGTCGGCGATGCCGTCACCGGACCAGTCATGCAGGCACCAGTCGCCCGGCTTCGACGTCTTGGAGTTCTTGAACTTGCCCGCCTCTCGGGCGTCCTGCACCACGGAGGGGCAGTAGAGCAGGCGAGCGTTGGACTTGACCGGGGCGATGCTCAGGCCGAGCGCCTCGCAGGCCGCGAGCTGGGTGGCACCGCAGTAGGCGTAGCCGACGTAGCCCTTGAACTCGGTGAGGTTCCAGATGAAGGCACCTCGGTTGTCACGACGACCGAGGAACCGGCTGAGCCAGTTCAGGGCGTCCTGACGGGAGGCCTTCTTGGTCGTGACCTTGCGCTTGGAGTTGTCGACCTCGCCCTTGCCAGCGTCGGGGATGAGGGAGAGCAGCTCGGAGCCGTCGCCGATGACCTCGGCGAAGTCCTTCGGGTCGTCCTCCGTCGGCTCGTCGGCGGTGCGCTCGACCAGGCGGGTCAGAGCGGTCATCAGCTCCTGGCGCTCTTCGTCGTTCAGCTCGACGGAGTCGGGAAGCTCGGTGGTCTTGTCGTCAGCCATGGTGTCCTCCTGGATATGTAGGCCTTCGTCTCTTGGTGGGGGTCAGCGAAGGAAAGAGAGCAGCTCTTCGGGGATGGGGATGCGAGGCGGCAGCGGAGGGTACAGGTTCTCCTCGATGCCTCGGTAGATGTCGTCTATGTGGGCGTGGGCGTCCTTGACGTACTGGAGGTAGATGAGCGACTTGCGCTCAACCTCGCCGAGGCGCTCTTCGATGTCTCGGCGGACTCGTATCTCCTGGTCTACTCGGTGCTGGAGGATGCCCACCTGACGCTGGGTCTCGATGGACTCGCCCTGCATGGACGAGATGGTCTCCAGGGCGCTCTGGAGCATCTGGGAGGTGTTGCGATCCATGCCCGTGACGATCTTCTTGCCACCGTCAGGGGTGGAGATCTCCTGCGGCGGGGTGTCGCTCTCGGTGAACTCACCGACGTCCTTGGCTCGCTCGGTGCGTCGTCCGCCGAACAGTGCCGCAACGGCGACACCCGCAGCGGGGATGCCGTACTGGAAGGCCGAGACAAGGACGTCACTCATGTCGCTCATCCTTGTCCACCCCCTTCTTGCACTTGGATCGAGCCAGCATCCTGCGCCCATGAAGTCGGTCGTAACCTGACCACGCGATGGGTGCCCACGCAGCGAACAAAGCCATGGCCAAGGATCGGAAGGAGCCGCCCACGTAGTACCAGCCATCCCGGTAGCCAGAGATGTCACTGTTTTCGATGAAGTGGGAGATGAATGGAAAGGAGACGATCCAGGCGATGGAGTAGGAGGTCACTCGCACCAGGGGCATGAGGAAGAGGAACGCCGCACCGATGTGGCCCCACTCTCGCCGCAGAGATGCGACGATGGCGATGGTGCCGGACAAGATCCACAGGAGCCCTCGGAGCGTGGCGGACATGTACTGGATGTGAGGTGCATCGCTGATGCGTCCATCGAGGTGCTGGAGCACGCCGAAGCCCTCGACCACCCAGTCAACTCCTGCGATGAGCAGCACGCACCCACGCGGACCGAGGACGAGACCCCAGCGGTAGATGAAGCGAGTGAACATCTTCATCATCACTTGCTCACCGTCCCCTGCCTGCGATGCGAAGCACCTGGTCCAAGATCGAGGAGAAGACTCCTCGACGCTTGGTCGGTTTTGACGACTTATTGGCCGGAAAGGGCGAGGGCTCACCCGTCAGCTCGGTGTAGATCTGTCCGAGGGCCTGCGTGTCGACCGAGTTGGGTGTCTGCCCCCGGGCGTTGATCCAGTCCTTCGTCACGACGATCCAGGCCTCGGCGACGTACTCGTTCCAGAAGTTCTGGGTCATCTTCTGCTCCTTGCCCCACGTGACGACGTACCAGGCGTCCTCGCCGTCGTCGTAGCGGGCAGAGCAGATGGCGTGACCACCCATGATGGGATCACCGGGGGTGACGTCCCACGACTTGCCGTCGAGGAACTTCTTCATCGCCGACGAGGGGAAGTTGATCCCGATGTAGATCCCACCGAACTCGGCGGCAGCCAGCTTGCACTCGTTGAGATCCTTGATGTCGCACTCGGCGAAGGCCAGGATGTGACGACCGTCGAAGCTGTTCTTGCGCCAGTAGTTGAGCACGTCCTGCATGACAGCGCCGTTGTCGGTCTCTGGGGTCCCGTCGTAGCCGGAGACCTTCTTGTAGAAGTCGATGACGACCTCTTCGGTCGGCGTCGCGAGGGAGGAGGCATTCGCCGTCCAGGTCTGCACCATGTGGGCGACTCCCGCACACGTGCAGTCTCCGATCTCCTCGTTCTTGTAGCCGGGGAACGAAGGCACCTTGGCATGCCAGTTGATCCTCGGGGGAGCCTTTCGGCTCTCCTTGTTGAGGAAGGAAGACACCTTCATACGAGGCTTGCTCGGGTCATTGGGTAAACGACCGAGAGGGTAGCTCATCGGGTGTCTCCTTCTTAGTGATTACTTGGCACCCGGGGTGAGCTGCCAGGTGTAGCCGGTGTTGTTTTCGACGGTGGTGTGACTGGTTGGCGAGGCATTCGCCGGGGTCGGCGTGGGCGCGTATCCAGCGGATCATGGCCGTGCCGCCTCTCGCTCGAACTCGCCGTCGGCGCGCTGGTCGGTGGTCATCAGACCGCACCCCCAGCCATGTCCGCCCACTGCGTGCCGTCCCACACGATGCGGCGCTTGAGCGAGCCGTCCCACCACTCCATGCCAGCGTCACTCGCAGTGAGTCCGGTCGGTCGTGCCTGCGTGGGTGAGTCCTGGGCGATGCGTGCCGGGTCGTCGCGCCTGGCCCACTGGATCTGCATGTTGATGAGCCATTGTGCGGGCGGCGTCGCGTACGGATTCGACGCGCCCGCGTCGAATCGCAGGTCTGTCATGTAGAAAAACGCCGGTCGCAGCTTCGACGCGGTCTTTAGCACGGCGAGGGCTTGCTCCCGCGAGGTGACCGTATGCACGACGTGCCAAAATTTCGTCGAGGGGTAGTCCGCGTAGTAGCTAGGGTGAAGATCCCACGTCGGGTTGAGGTAGTACGCAGCATCCGATTCGTACACCATGACCGTGTCCGCGCACGCCAGCACTCCTTCGGCCGTTGACGTGCCGGGGTTGCCAACGATCCAGAAGGCCTCCCCGTAGAGTCTCTTGAGCGTTTGGTAGAGGTCACGGTACGCCGGGATGTACTTGACGTCGTCTCCGACTCCGTTCGTCATCTCGTCGAGGAAGATCCCATCGACATTGTAGAACCGAACGTGCTTGTCGACATCCGCGAGAATATCGGCACGTGCTCGCTCGCCGTACTTCGTGGAGACGTACCCCATGATCTTGCACCCTCGCGCCCGGACGATCTTGACCTGCTTAAGCCAGTCCTGATCAACAGCAGAACCCGCACCGTTGCCGATGTTGATGAGCATCGGCCCGAGCACGTCAGGGTCCGTGAGAGTTCGCGCCCAGTTGCCCGTAGGGTTCCAGTAGTCGGCCCACCAGTATGTGATCGGAGACCAGTATCGACGACTAGAAGAGAACTCGAGGGCCGACTTTCCATCCGCACCTCTAGGACCCGGCCGTCCTCTTAGGTTCGAAACCTTTAGCCACTCTGACATCTTATCTCCTTACAAGTCTGGGTCGAACTGGTAGACATCCAGCGTATCGAGATCGACATAGAAGCCTGTTGTCGACTCTTTGTTAAGCGGAGGTCCATGACCCGTCGCTACGCTAGATTCGGACGAAACATAGAGATCTCCGCTACTTTCGTCATAGTAAAACGAAGTAACGACGTTGGAGCCAGGAGTTCCAGATCCTACTGTTACAGCGTCAAGAGGATTTGTAGTGGTCGGATTGTTCCATTTCGCCTCAAAGAACCGTGGTCGGTTCATGTAGGCGCTGCCCCACAGCTTAGCGACGCTGACAGTGCATACGAGGCCACCCGAGGCGAGCCTGATTTCGGGGTGTGCGTGCGCGACGTACGTGGATGCGTCGTCGCCAGGGTCGGGCACGCATCCCTTGGTGATCGTTTCGATGATCCACGGCCCAGCCAGCGTGTCTGCCTTGAAGATGATCGCGTCTCGCCGACTGGGGTCGAGGCTGAGCGCCCGGTACGTCCCGTCGAACGCCCGCCAGGGAGACCATGACCCATCCGTTACCCCGTAGTCGACGATCTGCGTTTTCGGCGTGTAAGCGGTCGGGTCGTCGATCTTCGCGTAGGGCGCGCTGGTGTGGAAGATGCCTGACTGGAAGGCGTTGCTCGGGTTCTGAGCGTCCCGGAAGAAGTGGAGGTCGCTGCCCGCCATGACAGGGTGCGTCCACGACTCACCGCCCGATGTGGGCCACCCCTTCGCCCACCCCGCGAATGACAGGTTGCCAGTCGCGGCGTCGACCTTGAGCAGCGCGCCACGGTTCGGCTTGTTGTTCCACCCGCCCTGGATCGGCTCGATGCCCAGGCAGGACACGAGCAGCGTGTCGGCGTCGATGCGCGTGACGTATCCAGGCCAGTACACGGTCGAACCCTCATCAGGGATCAGCTGCCGCAGCACCAGCCGCATTCGACCATCCTCCTGAACCATGACCATTGAGTGCATGGACGTGGAGTAGGAGTTCGAGTCTCCGAAGAACCACACGACACGTCCGTTGGCTACTGGCATGGAGAAGCCGCCGTCTGAGCCTGTCCAAATGTGGCTGGGTATCCTGTCCCACATGAGTTGGCATTCTTGGATCGTGGTTGGTGCTTGCACGCCAGGGAGCTGCGACAGTAACGATCCGGGGAGATTATTCACGTGGTGTCACCCCGCCAGAAGGTTAGCGAGGATCGCGGCGAGGAAAGTGTTTCCCTTGTCCGAGTAGTGCTGTGGGTTCGCGGGGTCACTCATGAGACCGAACCCAGAGTCGCCAGCCTGCAATCGGGGCCACTGTGTGCCCATGTCGAAGAATGCGACATGATCCGGGTTCGCTAGTGCGACGGATTGGAGGAGCTTCTGCAAGTAGGCGTACTCCTCGGGTGTCCCTGCCTGCGATCCGCTCTTGGGGACGGGGCGCGGTGGCATGACGAAAAGAATTGAGTTCGGCCCAGTCGTCGAGTTCTTGATCTTGTCGATGAGAGCCTGCACGGCGGTGTCGATGAACGCGATGCCGTTGGCGAGCCAGTCCGCGTCGCCCGCGTAGACGAGGATCAGATCAGGGTTGAGGGCGCCCGCTGCGACCCATCGTCCGGTGTCCCACGAATACCAGGTCGTCGTCATGTCTTTGATCTTCTGATCTTGCGTTGTCGCGTCGATGACGTGGACGCCGGAGTTCTCATCGCCGTCGAAGAACTCCACGGCTTCGAGAGGGAAGTTGTTAGCTCCGACTGCGACGCCCTGTAATGACACGACGTGTGACCCTCGGTTCACAGTGAAGGTCGCGACCTGGCCGTCAATGTCACCTCCAGCCGATGACAGGGTGCCCACCTTGGCTCCGTCGATAAGAACGTCGGCGTTTCCCGCGAAGGTCGCTTGCTTCGTGTAGTAGACCTTAACGGATGTGCACGTCGTGGCGGGGAAGGTGGCCGTCGCGCCGTTGTCGAGATTGAGCGTGGTGCCCGAGATGCCCTTGCCGACGGTGTAGACCTTCGTCGATCCGGTGACCTTCGCAGCCTGCGGGATGGAGGGTACCGACTGTGCGGCATTGACCCACCCGAGCCCTCCAGGCTCCCCCTTGCGTAGGCGGTCCTGCAGTAGCTTAGTGAATCGGGTGGCGGTGCTCGTCGCTCCGACTCCTTCATGGCTGCTGAGGACCATGATGCGTGCGGCTTTGAGGCCACGCGTGTGGTAGGCGACGCGCCACGCGGTGAGACCTGCCAGGCAGTCCTGCCGCACGTAGGTGTGTGACAGTGTCACCGACGCGGCGGAGTCAGGGTCGGCGAGCATGTTCGCGAATGCCGCGCCGGTCTGCGCGCCTGATGCGATGACGCTTGAGACGCCCGCTGCGACCTTGTCGGTGACGTAGCTGGCGATCCGGTCGTGACCGAAGTCAGATGGCGTCTTGGGGCCGTTCAGCCACCCGAGGGGGTCCTGCTCGACGGGAGAGTCAGCATTGGCCACCGAACTCGACGTCGGCTGCCACAGCTCGGACTCGGAGATCGCCGAAGACAGAGCATCGGTGTCGATGGCCCGCCTCATGGCGTTCTCGGCGATCTGGAGCTTCTCCGGGTAGTCGTTGCTCGACGCCCGACGTGCGTCCTCCACCCTCATGGCCGAGTGCAGCGCCAGGATGCCAGCCTTGGGAGCTGCCGCATGGATCTTGGCCACGAGCATCTTCCAGTTGTCCTCGTACGCGCTGGGGTCGAAGGGCTGCTGCCCCCAGTTCGGTCCCGCCATGTCGTTCATGCCGAGCGCCACCACGACGAGGTGGGGGTCGAAGCCACTGAGTGACTGGAGGTTGTAGTCGTCCGACACCGAGTCGCCCTTGTAGGACATCCCGCGTGCGAAGTATTCGACCGTGTGTCCGCTGTGAGCGAAGTCGGCCACCGTGACACCCCCGGTCAGGGAGGTCTGGAACAGGCAGCCAGCGACACGAGGCGTACCGGAGGTGGCCTTGATCGTCACTGAGCGGGTCGCCCACGAGCCGAAGTCGATGACCTTCTGCGCCGACGACGTCGTCGTGCTCGACACGTTGATGGTGTCGACGACCCCCGACTCGTCGCTGACGGTAAACACACCAGCAGTGGAGCGCTTGGTGTAGTGGACCGTCAGGTAGCGGAAGGACATCGACGGGTAGGTGATGGTCGCCGCCGCCGTCATTAGCTCGACCGAGCGGATGCCTGGGCCTGCCTCGTAGTCGATGCGAGACCAGTCGGTGTTCTCCGTCCCAGAGATCGACGCCACCTGAGGCAGCGGGGTCGAGTAGAGGGCGGGGACGTAGCCTGCTCCCTGGTCACCCGACTGGGTGGGGTCGAACTTCTCTCGCAACCTCTTCTGGAGCAGGTCGACCCATCGCTTGTCCTTGGCAGATGCGCCAGCACCTTCGGCCTTCTCGTCCCCGATGACGGCCACCCGGAGGGTACCAGCGGAAGCCGCCTTCTGGGCGACCGTCATGGCCCGAGCGTTGCGCTGGGATGACAGCTTGGCCTCTGCGACGCTCTTCTGGGAGGCAAAGACGTTGTTCAGCGTGAAGCGGGTCGCCGAGTCGGTGTTGGAGACGGTCCTCTCGACCATGTTGTCCAGCTCGCTGTTCAGGACCCACCTCAGGTCACCCTGGGTTTGCAGGAGCGTGCCCGACGATGAGGAGATGAGGGCAGCGGACATGGCGTCGAGCTGGGTCGCCTCGACGTAGTCGCCGTCGTCGCCGCCCTTGGTCTGGGCGGCGAGCTGGCTCACGGCAGAGGACAGACTCGTGACCCTGCTTGCCTCCAGTCCACCGAGGATCTTCTCCGTGAGGTGAGACGAGATGAGGTCATTGCCGACGTCGGAGGGGTTTCGCCGGTCGGCCAGCCACCCGATGGGGTCCTGCTCGACGGGGGTGGTCGGGTTCTTGACCGACGTGTTGATCGGGGACCACAGGTCGGACAAGAAGAGGGCCGAGGCATTTGGTAGAGCGGCGATGGCCTGGCGAGCAGCCAGCTCGAAGTCGCGCAGCTTCTTCGGGTCATCCGACGGTGGGGTGGCCGAACGAGCGTCCTCGGGGCGCATGGGGTCATGGACGAGCAGGATGCCCGCGTTCGGGATGGCCTTGGTCAGGGCGGTGAGGTAGTCACCCAGCTTGCTCTTCCACGACTCAGCCAGCCCCTCGCGGATCACAGCCATGTCGTCGGTCCCCAGGTTGAGGATGACGAGATCCGGGGCGGCGGACGTCAGCGCTGCCAGCCCCAGGCGAGCCATGTCCTTGTCCGAGCCGACGCCAGAGAGGAAGTTGCCTACGGTGAACCCACCATGGGTGGCGTCGCGCCACATGAGGCCCGTGGAGGCCGTGTCCAGGGTGAGGCCCTCGAAGACGGGGTTGCCTGATACCCAGGTGACCTTGATGTCCTTGGACGAGACGACACCGAGGTCGACGGTCATCTTGCCGACGGCGTCGTCACCGCCAGCGGTGTTGATCGTGATCGGCGAGGACTTCCCGACCGTGACCCGGAAGACACCCACCTTCGTCGAGCTGGAGAGCCAGTGAATGGTGAGGAACCTGACCTCCCGGCCCGTATAGACCACCGAGCAACCGGAGGTCTTCATCTCGACGCCCCGGTTGCCCAGGCCGCTGTGTGTCGAGAAGGCGTAATCGGTCCCCTCGGTGCCCATGAGTCGCGGCGTGGGGTATAGGCCACCCGTGGCGTAACGGGCAGGGATGTAACCCACCCCGGTGTTGGCGGTCAGACCGGTCGTCTGGCGCAACGAGTCGCGCAGGGTGTCCTGCCACCTCTTGTCGAGGATGGAGACGCCAGCACCTTCGGTGGAGCTGCCACCGACAACAGCGACCGTGGCGGAGCCCGAGCCCACCGCCTTGCGGAAGGGAGTCAGACCCTTCTCGGATGAAGTGTTGACGACAGCGGCACCCCAGCGCTGCTCGCCGTCGGTGATGTCGTCCGCCGTCAGGGTGACGTCCCCCTGCCTGCCCGCCACCGACTGAACGTCGTGGGTGAGCGAGGGGATGTCGAGCGCAGGCAGGCTCATGCCGTTGCCGAGGGAGAACAGCAGCTTGCTGTCGGAGGTGAAGCTCACTCCGGTGATGCCCACCCCCTGAGCGATCTTCTTGCCACCCTGACTCTGGGGCACGTAGGCAGGCGTGATGAGACGAACGTCGACGACGGCGTTCGGACCCGGGTCAGGAATGAGCACGGAGTCGGCGTTGGCAACCTTGATGCTCCAGCGGCACTCAGCAATCGAGGCGACCTGGATGGCAAAGTAGCCCTTGCTGTCGGAGGTCACCGAGACGGGGTCGACGATCACCGACCCCCATGGGGTGTTGTAGGGGATCCCCGGGGGCGAGACGATGATGGTGGTACCCGCGACGGGCTTACCAGCGCCATCGACCAGGGTCCCTTGGAGCGTCCAGCTAGGGTTGGCCACGGCGGTGTCCCTTCGTCATGCAACAAGGCGAGATCTCTCACCTATTGAGGAGGAGATCTCGCCCTGCTACAGGCCAAGGCTCAGCGAGTGTAGGTCAATCGGATCTTGATCCGGTCGCCCGCGCAATGGGCGTACCTGCCATCGGGGAGCCATCCCCGTGCCGCAGGGGTCCGAAGAGCGTCCAGGTTGCCACATTGTCTCCTTGCCAGGGGGGTGTCCGCCCCTTAGCTGATCGAGGGGACGACGTCACAGTAGTGATGCTGCCCCTTCGGCTCCTGCTGCTGGTACCCCCGCCTCGTGCACCTTTTGGACGGCGGCCTTGATCTATGGCGGGACATGCTGTAGATACCCGCCTTCTTCTTGACCAGCTTTTCCATCGTCTTTCCTTTCACGCAATAATAGAGCCTCCTCTGTTCAACTGCCGTTTGATCTGTCCCTTGTTGTCCCCGATGTACTCCCATTCGTTGACGATCAGCCTGTTATCGGGCACGGGGAACATGACGTCGGACGGGTGTACGTCCGTGACCGTCCACGTCTTGCCATCGAGGCTGCTGTAGGACACCTGCTGCCTTTGATTGTTGTAGTAGGACACCCGCAGTTCGTCACCCTCTGTGGTGAACGCGTAGAACCGTGTGTAGTCGCCCGCATCCTCAGATTGGAGAACACGTTCCCACGTTTCCTGCCCCGCAGGTCGAAACATCACCACGGCATGACCGATCTCCGTGTTCGTTTCGTCCAGCCTTGAACCACACACGAACGTGCCGCGTGAGTCTGCGTAGACGTCGAAGGTGTGAACCATGTCGGGAACTTCAATCCTGTGCCACTCCCCGCCCTCGTTCGTCACGTACCCGCCTGGGCCGTAGTACCAACTCGGATCAACACACGGGCCATACAGCCAACCATCGAACTCCCGATAGGGGAAGATCGCTTCCGTTGGGACATCCGTCAAGTGCGTGATGACCTCTGCCGTGTCCGGATCGAACGACACCACATCTGTTGGGCCGTTGTTGGCCCCATAGTCTCCATACCCCACGTAAACACGCCCTTGATACAACGTGAGGCTGGAAATGTCCTTCTTCCCAAAGGTCTTGCCCGCAGCTTGTGGGATCGTCACGAAATGACGAGATTGCTGGATGGGATAGCAGATCACTCCGTTACGCCGTCCAAAGAGAGAAGTCACAGCTCTGTCCCATCCACGTTAGCTTATGACACACCTGAGCCACCTGAATCTTGCCAGATCATCGAATCGACGAAGAGGTGCCAACCCATGCCGTCCCAGACAAACGTTCCCCACACCGGCTCATATGGGTCAGCATCACCGTGAATCGTGATGAAATCCCACGTGACATTGGAGTACCCGTTCACCATGACGATGAACGATGTACGCCCAGGAGGGTTGACCGACACCACAGTGTTTTCCGTGTACGTCAGGTTGAAGACCTCTCCCGCCTTCGTGTCGATGGTTTCCGCGTTCGTCAGGGTCACCGTCGTCATGTCCTGAGACTGCGTAATCATATTACGTAATTCTGTATCATCATAGGATACGTAGTTAATAACGGCATTAGGCGGAGGTGGCGTACCAACAACCTTTGAAAATTTGATTGTAGTGTCAGCCTTTGCAATCACATCTCCAACAATGTCCCCGTGACCTGCAATAGAAACCTTGACTTTATAATAAAGACCTTGTGGGTTAAGGCCGGGTGAATCGGAAGCAACAAGACGTTTCTTAAACTTACCCTCAGCATTTAGTCTGATCGTCTCAGGCTCCATGAAAATATATGTATCGGTAGGCTCATGAAACACCTGTGAAAAAGCGGGTGTAAAAGTTACTGTGCCGATAGCAGGCTCATAGTCCTGATAGTCGTCATCATCTGGCCCATCTGGCCTAGCAACACCAAAGGAACCCTCTACAAAACCATACAAAGTGCCATCAGGCAGTACAGCCATAATAAACCCACCTAAACAAATATAAAGATTACTCTTCGATAGTATCGGAACAGATCAAAGTTGGCAAAGACCAGACCACTCGGTATCATCAAGAGTCATGACAAGAACACCTGGCGCTGCATGGTTGCCAGAGTTATTGCTGTACCACGAAGAACCAGGATCAGAGGCAGGAGCAATAAAGTAGGTCTTCTTGTCACCGTAAGTCTTAGAAGCAAAGTGGTGATAGTGTCCAAGTAGAACAATATCAGCATGAGATAGTGGGTTGTTGCCAAGGGCTTGATTAGCCAGCCATTGCTCAATGCCATTTGGAGACTTCATCTGGTGCCCGTGTACAGCACCAACGTACTTACCACCAACAGCCTTAACAACAACAGATTCGTGAAAGTCTTTTGGTGAGTGGAATGTGACATGTCCGAACTTATCTGGGTACACAGAGGCCATGTCACTAACTTGGGCTAGAACTTCAATACCAAAGTCATCATCTGGCAGGCCCATCTTGTTTCGTC
>ERZ1023267.10-NODE-10-length-99268-cov-7.216302_pt1 | contig 99268 bp, 87 predicted proteins | sample MGYA00520905_ERZ1023267 | MGnify/ENA primary metagenome ERZ1023267 (study PRJEB32759, sample SAMN07749868) | skin metagenome | biome: transportation; feature: city; material: polyester macromolecule | host: Homo sapiens | place: Hong Kong:ISLAND line | collected...
ATATTTGTCTGTCTATTTTATCTAATGAAGCCATCATAAATTCTCAATATTAGTGATTTTAACTAAACAATATAATTATAGTAGCCATAAATATCAAATTCTGTGTTTTTTATAGCAAAATTTAGTTACTTCAACTACAAAAAAATGGATATAATTTCATCATAGAATTTTAAGTAAAATTAAATGTGGAGAATTAGCATGTCAATACAACCCAAAAACGCGGCTTTTAATCATAAAAAATACCAACCCTTTGCATTTGCACCAAAGATGACCCAGCGTACTTGGCCCGATAAAACCATCACCAAAGCGCCCATATGGACGTCGGTGGATTTGCGAGATGGTAACCAAGCCTTGATTGAGCCGATGAGCATTGAACAAAAAATGCGCTTCTTTGACTTGTTGGTGCAAGTGGGTTTTAAAGAAATTGAGATTGGTTTTCCCTCAGCCGCGCAAGTTGAGTATGACTTTACCCGCAAATTAATCGAAGGCGGACACGTACCCGACGATGTGACCTTGCAAGTATTGGTGCAGGCACGCGAACATTTGATTCGCCGTACCTTTGAGTCGCTAAAAGGTGCCAAACGTGCCATCGTCCACGTGTATAACTCAACCTCAAAAGTGCAGCGCGAAAAAGTGTATCAAAAAGATTATGATGACATCATTGCGATTGCGGTTGAAGGTGCAACATTATTGCGTGATTTGGCGAAAGAATACCCTGAAACCGAATGGATTTTTGAATATTCCCCTGAAAGTTTCTCGCAAACCGAGGTCGATTTTTCGGTCAAAATCTGTGATGAGGTGTGTAAAGTTTGGCGCCCGGACTTAGGTCAAAAAGTAATCTTTAACTTGCCATCAACCGTAGAAAGCTCAACGCCCAATATCTATGCCGATCAGATTGAATATTTTTGCCAAAACTTACCCATGCGAGAGCATGTGATTGTGAGCCTTCACACCCACAATGACCGTGGCTGTGCTGTGGCTGCCAGTGAGTTAGGTTTGATGGCAGGCGCTGACCGTATTGAAGGTACGCTTTTTGGTAATGGCGAGCGCACAGGCAATATGGACATCATGGTCATGGCGATGAATATGTATAGCCAAGGCGTAGACCCACAGCTTGATTTTAGTAACATGAGCGAAATCGCCCAAGTGGTGAGTGAGTGCAATCAGTTACCGATTCATCCACGCCATCCTTATGTGGGCGAGTTGGTATTTACCGCTTTTAGTGGCTCGCACCAAGATGCCATCAAAAAATCGCTAGATTATAACGAGAAAAATGCCGAAGCTACCCAAGGCTTGTGGGATGTGGCATACTTGCCGATTGACCCTGCTCATATCGGACGCGGCTATCAGGATGTCGTGCGTATCAATAGCCAGTCAGGGAAAGGCGGTGTTGCTTATATCTTGCAACGTGACTTTGGTTTTCATTTGCCGCGCTGGACGCAGATTGACTTTAGCCGTGTCATTCAGCAAGAAGCCGAAAGCCGTCAGACAGAATTGACATCAGATGATGTCATTAGCGTGTTTGAAGACACCTATTTGAACCAATCTACTTTGGCGTTGCAAGATTATGAAATCAAAAACACCGCTGGCTCAGTGAGCTTTTCAGGCTCTGTACGCATGGGAGATGACATCATAGACGTTGTTGGTAATGGCAATGGTCCGTTGTCTGCCTTTATCAATGCCATCTCTGCCAAATTGAACAAAAATATTCACGTTATCAACTATGCAGAGCATGCGTTAACGGTTGAAAGTCAAAGCCCGCTCACCCAAAACAACAGTGATGCCAATGCCGTTGCTTACTTACAGTTGAATATTGAAGGTGAGATTTATTCAGGTATCGGCACTTGCTCAAGCACCGTATCAGCGATGTTAAAAGCCGCCTTGTCTGCGTTGGCACAAGCGCAGATTGCCGATACTGAGCATCATTAATTAGCTTTTATAAAGCGCAAATTTATCAGTAGCTTTTATCCCCAAAAGAGCAATTGCCCTAGTTGCTCTTTTTTTATGGGCTAACATGTGAAATGCCTAGATTAATAGTAAACAGGGCTAATAGCAAAAGGGGTGCAATTCCAGACATACTATTTTATGGTATGATAGAGGCACTTTAAATTTTACAGTAATAATAGAGTTGTATGATGCATTGCGATATTTATAAATTTAGCAAAAAAGATGACCTGTATGTGTACATTGCTCGTCCAAATTATCCCAATGACACTGACGAGATTCGTGATTGGCTATCGGTGTTACCCAAGGATTTTCGCCAAGCGATTGGACGCGAAACCTTTGTGATGCATTTGGATTTGGCAAATACGCCAAAGCTTGCACGGGTCAATAAAGCAGAAGTGTTAGAAAAATTACAAAGCCAAGGGTATTTTGTGCAGATGCCGCCTGAAGACGTGTTGTTACGCCAAGCAAAATTGAATATGGCAGAAGCGCAGCAGAGCAAGTGGCAATAGCAAAACTTTAACCAAATGATTTGAATCATGCTAAAATAAGCTATCTATTTTTGGCAAGGCAAAATTATGTTTGCATTTTTATCACTCGACCAAATCGGTAATGTGCTAGGCGAAATCATCATTTGGTGGGCGCAGCTGGTTCAAGGTGTGCCGCCAGACAAATTACCCTTATATGCTTATGTGGGATCTTCCATTGTCGTATTACTGCTTTGGATTTTAGTGGTACGGATTTTGCCAAAAACGCTTGCAGGCTTGAGTTGGATTATTCTATTTGCGATTTTGCTCACGCCCACCACTTCCCTTGGCACCCCGCCTGACATCGCACCAGCGAGTATTTCCGTGGTGTATGGGATTTTACTCAAAGATCCAGCAATTATCTTTAATGGGTTGCTACCAATTATGGTTGTCATTACAGTGGGCTGTATTTTGGGTTTTATTTGGCAAATTCTTCGAATGGGCATCGATAAAACCAACAAAAAACATGCGCTAAATAACGCCAATATCAGCCAGCCTAGCCGCTAAGCTATGATAGTGATAAGCCAGCAAGCTGTAACCGCTTAACTTTTTATAGCTTAATCTTTTACAGCTTAACCTTTTACTTATAGCTTAACTTTCCCTAAAACTTATGATAGTCTGAAACTCATTTTTGACGATTATCATAGGTTTTTTTATGTCTGACCATCAGCAAAATGCTGCCATCCAAAACAGCGCAACCCAAAGCAGTTTTGCAAGCACCGATAGTTATATCGCCACTGACAACCTAAAACTTGCCGTCAACGCTGCGATTCAATTGCAAAAACCGTTACTCATCAAAGGGGAACCTGGCACGGGTAAAACGCTACTGGCTGAAGAAGTGGCAAAAAGTTTAGATATGCCACTGTTAACTTGGCACATCAAATCAACCACCAAAGCTGAACAAGGCTTGTATGAGTACGATGCGGTATCACGCCTGCGGGATAGTCAATTGGGCGATGACCGCGTGTATGATATTGCTAACTACATCAAGGCAGGCAAGCTATGGCAAGCATTTACCAGTCCTGAGCGTGTGGTACTGCTCATTGATGAGATTGATAAAGCGGATATTGAGTTCCCTAACGACTTGCTACATGAGCTCGATAAAATGTCATTTTATGTGTATGAAACTGGCGAAACGATTACCGCCGATCATCGTCCTGTCGTTATTATCACGTCAAACAATGAAAAAGAACTGCCTGATGCCTTCTTGCGTCGTTGCTTTTTTCATTATATTGATTTTCCTGACCAAGCAACCATGCGCGAAATTGTGGATGTGCATTTCCCCAATCTACAGGCAGACTTGGTGGATGAAGCACTCAAGGTGTTCTACGGTCTGCGTGAAGTCAAAGGCTTAAAAAAACCGCCATCCACCTCTGAATTGGTAGATTGGATTAGTTTGCTGATGGCAGATGAGTTGCAAGCGGGCAGTCAAAATGCGATTGAGCGGTTGAAAAATCCAAGCGATAACTTACCGCCCATGGCGGGGGCGTTGCTCAAAAATGAAAATGACTTGAGTTTACTTGAACGTATGGGCTTTATGCTGCGTCGTAGTCGATAGGGGATTGGTGTGTTTATCAATCTTTTTTATACCTTACGCACTTATGGCGTGCCAGTTTCCACCCGTGAATTGCTAGACCTTTATGCTTTGCTAGAAACAGGCATTGTGTTTGCCGACCGTGAACAATTCTACGAGCTGATTCGCCTATGTATGGTCAAAGACGAAAAATACTTTGATAAATTTGACCGTGCCATGGCGGATTATTTTGAAGGTATTGATACACTCGATATCGACGAGCTGATGGCAAAATTGGGTAATATCCCCAAAGAATGGCTGGAACTTAAACTTGACCCCAACAATCTCACCGAAGCCCAGCGGCGCCTACTCAAAAAATATGGTTCGCTTGAAGCACTCATGAAAGCCCTAGAGGAACGCCTAAAAGAACAAAAAGAGCGACACCAAGGCGGTAACAAATGGGTTGGTACAGGCGGCTCATCGCCTTTTGGTGCGTATGGCGACCATCCTGAAGGTATCCGCGTGGGTGGTGAAAGCCGAAAACGCTCAGCGGTCAAGGTGTGGGAGCAGCGCAAATACCGCGATTTGGACACGGATAACCAGTTAGAAACCCGCTCCATGCAGATGGCACTGCGAAAACTGCGTAAATTCGCCCGTGATGGGGCGGCTGATGAGCTTGATATTGGCTCAACCATCAAGAAAACCGCGCAAACGGGGATGCTCGATGTGCAGCTGCGTCCCGAACGCCGCAATCGTGTCAAAGTGCTCATGCTATTTGATATCGGTGGTAGCATGGATAGCTATATCGAAGCGTGTGAGCGCTTATTTGCTGCCGCTAAAAACGAATTTAAGACGCTTGAATTTTTTTATTTTCATAACTGCGTGTATGAGTATGTTTGGACAGAAAATGCCCGCCGTAATGCCAGTGCCGTGCCCACATTGGATGTGCTACACAAATACGGCAGTGATTATCGGGTGATTTTTGTGGGTGATGCCGCAATGTCGCCTTATGAGTTGCTATCTGTCGGCGGTAGCGTTGAGTATATGAGCCAAGATACGGGGCAGGCGTGGCTAAAACGTATCACTAACCACTTTGATAAAGTCGCATGGCTCAACCCTGAGACACCAAGCTACTGGCAATATACGCAAACCATCGGCTTAATCAAAGATATCATGCAAGGTCATATGTACCCGATGACCTTGCATGGTATTGAAGATATGACCAAGTATTTAGCGCGGTAGTATTGTTAAGGCAATTAAAAAAAGCATGAATCAATTTCATGCTTTTTTTGTGCTGATAGGCTGCTAGTTTACCTAAAATCTGCTAGTAACCTAGAAGCTGCTAGTTAGCTAAACATTAGTTTGGACCTGCCACACGCTCAATAACGACGTTGCCTGTACCCGTGCTTGCTAAGCCAATTTGTTTGGCGGCGGCATACGATAAATCTAAGACACGGTGGCTTGAGAATGGACCGCGGTCATTGACTTTTACCACAACGCTTTTGCCGTTTGATTTGTTGGTCACTTTGATATAACAGTTCATTGGCAATGAGCGATGGGCAGCCGTCAACGAATTGGAATCAAAAGTATCGCCGCTAGCAGTTTTACGACCTTGAAATTGACGACCATACCAAGAGGCGACACCCGTTTGGCTAAAGCGATTGACTGTATTGGATGCAACGGCAGAAAGACGTTCTAACACGTCTGAATCTTTGCTAGCTTGTGAAGTGTCTTGGCTGATAAGTTGGCTGTCTAAGGCAAGGTTACGAGGTTGGCGGGCTGATTTGACTAAGTCTGATGCATTGTTGTGCTGGCGGGTTAACTCATTAAGTACGTGATCTAAATTGCTCGTGGCTGCTTGGGTAGTTGAGCTAAGCGCCGTTACGCCACAAAAGCAAAGTAACGTCGCTACATTAGCTAAATTCGATTGACGCTTTGACATAATGACCTCTGAACAATCGCTCTTTACAATGAGCGCCTTATATTTGGGAGCACATAAGCCTTGATATGTCATGCATACAAATCGCTTATAGGGCACCAAGAAAATTTATTAGATTTAACAATTAGTTTACAAATTTTACTTTGTTTCGGTATGTAATTGTTCAATCTTGATGACCCACAATAAGCAATTACGCGATTAAAATCACGATTTATTTAGATAAACGGTATAAAAAAATAGATAAACGGTAAAAATTATTAAGTTTTACCATCATAATTGTTTAAAACTACTCATAAAAAGGATATCTTTTATGCTAACTCTTTTACGTTTTTTACATTTAAAAATACCAAGTTACATAAATAGTTACATAATGAATTGTTTATAAATAGGCTATTTACAAATAAAATAGTTTTGCAAAGAGGCTGATAGTTATTTAACATTATGCGAGGCAATTGACATCACTAAACCAAATCCTGCCATCAAAGTAATTAAAGCAGTACCGCCGTAGCTGATAAATGGCAAAGGAACGCCGACAACTGGCAAAATGCCTGCCACCATGCCTGCATTTACAAACACATACACAAAAAATGACATGGCAATCGCGCCAGAGAGTAATTTGCTATAGACAGCAGTATTGGAGTAAGCAATAAATAAGGCGCGGCATAGAATACAAAAATACAGGAACATCAGTAAACTGACACCGATTAAGCCAAACTCCTCAGAAAAAGCCGCAATGATAAAATCGGTGTGACCTTCTGGTAAAAAGTGTAGATGAGATTGTGTGCCTTGCAAGTAGCCTTTACCTGTGAGTCCCCCTGAGCCAATCGCGGTTTTTGACTGCATGATATTCCATCCAGCCCCCAAGGCATCGCTTTCAGGGTCTAGCAAAGTCAGCACGCGTCTGCGCTGGTAGTCGTGTAGCAGGTATTCCCAAGCCACAAAAACAAAGGGAATAAACAGCGCCACCGCAGAGCCAATCATCCACCAAGGTAAACCCGATAAAAACAGCACAAATAAGCCACTAGACGCCACCAATATAGAGGTACCCAAGTCGGGCTGCTCAGCAATTAGCAGCACTGGAATACCAATCGCCACCAGCGTGATAAGCACTGTCGATAAACTTGGCGGCAAGTCGCGTTTGGATAAAAACCAAGCAGTGAGCATCGGCATGCCAAGCTTCATAAACTCTGACGGCTGTACACTACCAAATCCAGGAATATCAATCCAGCGCTGCGCACCCAGACGCACCTCACCAATAATTTTGACCAGTATCAGTAATCCCACGCCACCCACATAAAAAAACGGGGTAAAATCACGGTAAAGACTGGGCGGGATTTGCGCCATGACAATCATCACTACAAACGCGATGGTAAAACTAATGGTTTGACGGATGACCATTCCCATGTCTTGAGTAGAGGCACTATATAAAATGGCTAAACCAAACAAAGCTGTGACAAACAATAGCATCAATAACCAAGGGTCTAAATGCACGCGCTGCCAAAAGGAGGGTAGACTGTCATTACCAAAGTGATGAGCTTGCCTAGAAAAACGGTACTGTCCAATCTTATCTACCATACACACCAAACATCAAATTAACCCGGTGACAATAAGTCTGTAAAAAGACACAAAAATAGGCTCAATAGTTTATATGGCTTAATGTGATTTTGGTAGTCTTAATAATGTAATAGTTTATAACACTTGTTTCATAGAAATAAGTCACTATATTAAGTGAGCTATTAATTAAGCTTAATTATGAAATGAACATAACTATTTAAGTAAGTGAAAATTTAAGTAAGTGTTAAGTAAGTGAAAATTTAAGTAAGTGAAAATTAGTTAAGTAAAAACAATTATCAAGTGGGCATGATTAGCTAAACATATCAAGCCTACTTTTTTGACAGTTGCTCATAAGTCCGTGGTGTTTTTCCATTTTGACGAAACGTGAATAGGCAGTCCATGACACATCAAAACAAGACCAAAAATAAACCAAGCATTATCGAAGACAACGCGCAAACAGCAAAGTATGCCAATACCAAGAGTGCCAATACCAAGAATATCAACACTACTAAGACTCAAAATACCAAAACCAAGATTTTAACAGGCATTGTTGGCTCAGGGACGATAATGACATTGCTTATCGCCTGTAATCATCCCGTCACACCCGTCGATAACCGAAAACCTACTACGACCATCGTTCATCAAACCCAGCCAAACCCTAAAAATACCACTGTCACGCAGACTGACAATATGCGCGGTCTTATTCTCAACCGTCAAAACCCACCCCGACCTACAACAGATTATGGCGCACTCAAAAATAGCACACGATACAATAGTAACGTTGTTTATACCAATGATGCAGATTTTAAAGATTGGCTGGCTAGCCACAGTTATCAGCAATCAGAAGTGTTGGCGTATCAAAATTACTTGCAAAGCCAATTAGGCACCATTCCGCCGATGGATCAGTTAATCACGAGTGCCAGAGATGCGCGCCGCTGCGGTTTTGAGCCGTATGAAGTGCCGCCTGCGTCACTATGGCAAAATATCGTGCCCACCCTGCAAATGCTGCAGCAACTGCAAAAACAAGGTTATTTGCCGTATTCGACAGTGATACGCTCCGTGTATCGAAACCCTGCATTGAATGATTGTGCGGGCGGTGCGGGCGAGAGTAAGCACATGACCAATGGCGCAATTGATATTTGGATACCTGAAAACGAAGCCAATAAATGGGCGATAGAAAGCACCTTTGATGGGCTTTGCCAGTTTTGGCAGTCCAACGGGCAAGCCTATAGTTTTGGACTTGGCTTGTATCCGACAGGCTCGGTGCATCTTGATACGCAAGGCTTTCGAAAATGGGGCGCAAGCCATAGCTCAAGCTCATCACCCTGCCGTTTTTAACCCTAACGCAACTGTTAACCCGTTAACCTTTAACATGGGCTATTTAGCGGTTGTTGTTGTGTTTGGCGTGGCGTTACCAACCGTCACTATCAAAAACTTGTTAGGGTCAATGAGGTCTTTATAGCTTTGATTGACAGCGTGAAGGTCGGCGCGCTGCACGCGCGTTACGTAATCGGTCAAGTAACTATCTGGCAGCTGATAAAACCCCATCATACCAACTGTGGCATTCATGGCGGCATTGCTAGCAAAGCTGGTGGGAAAACTGTTGATTAAACTGTCTTTGGTTAAAGCCAATTCGTTTGCCGTCACCCCTTTTTCTAGGGTATTTTTGATGACTTGCTTGGTCGCCTCAATCGCTTCTTGCGACTTTTGGTTACGGGTAGAAAAGCTAATGGTATAGCTACCTTGGGCAAGCATCGGCGTGGTGCTGCTATAAATGCCATAGGTGAGCCCGCGTTTTTTACGGATATCTTCCATCAATCTGGCTTGAAAATTGCCGCCCCCGACGATTTCATCGGCAATGGCAAAGTTGGTTTGATGCTGCAAGCCTAAGGTATCCGCCACGCGTTTTTGACCCAATTGCCCCATCAATACGGTGGTTTGGGTGCTGTCAAATGGGATATGAATCGTTTTAGCGGCGTTCAAAGGCTTGGCATCGGCAAGCTTTGGGGCAGCTGTGCCAACAGGCATTTGAGCGGTTAGCTGATTGGCAAGCGCCCGCGCGCGCTCAAGACTGATATCGCCTGTAATAGCAATATTCGCGTTCTTCGCCACCAAAAACTGCTGGCCAAAAGCTTTGAGATCGGTGGCATTGATTTTGGCAATGCTCTCTTCCGTGCCTTGGGTGGGGTGGGCGTAGGGATGATTGCCATAAAGCGCCGCAGCAAAGGCTTTGCTTGCGATGCTATCTGGGTCTTCTTTGGCTTGTTGCAGGCGGATTAAATACTGGGCTTTGGTACGCTCAAAATTTTTGTTTGGAAACGTAGGCTGGGTCATCATATCGCTCATTAAACCAAGCGCAGGGGATAAACGCGCTTCATCGGATAGACTGCGCAAACTCACAATAAACATGTCTTTATAAGCACGGGCAGATAAATCAATCCCAAGCTGCTCACTGGTCTCGGCAATCTCATCTTCGCTTTTATGGCGTGTGCCCTGATCCAGCATACTTGCGGTCAGACTGGCAATCCCAAAACCGCCTTTTTTAATGGCTTCATCACGAGCTGAGCCTGCATTAAAATACACACTGACATCCACAATCGGTAAATTGTGGGTTTGTACCAAAGCCACTGGGGTACCCGAATCCGTCGTAAAGTGGATGATATCGGGTAATGTCACTTTTAACGGTGCCGTCGTTTTTAGACTGGTTAATTTGTCTAAAGCGGCAATAGGTGCGGTGGGGTCAACATTGCCACTACTGTGAGCATCGCTATGGGTGGCAGGTTCGGCATGGCCTCCTTGCGTGGCAATGGTGGTCATTAGTAATAAGATTTTAGCTAAGCGTGGTTTCATTTTTTTTCTCAAAATTCTAAGGATGGTCTGACAAGCAATGTGGGCAAATTAAGTCAGGATAAGTTAAGTTACTGGTTTTATAGTTATTTATTGGGTTTATTTTCTTTTACCACATTGAGCACGGTTAAATTGTCGTTAACCAAATATTTGCTAGCGGCAGCGTGTAAGTCACTTTCTGTGATGCTATCTAAGGTTTTGGGTAGGTTAAACACCATCCGATCATCAAGCCCAATGCTGTTTAGACTGCCAATCATCTGCGCTTGTCCGCTGATACTATCTTGGCTATAAATCAAGCTGGTCATGGTGTTGGTTTTGGCACGGGTCAGTTCACTTTGTGCAATCGGTTGGGTTTTGAGCGCGTTAATCTCAGCAATGATTGCTTGTTTGGCTTGGGCAAGCGTAACGCCATCTCGCGGGGTAGCTTGGATTAAAAATAGCCCATCGCCCCGACTAAAGGCACTGTAACCACTGCCGACTGAGGCTAGTAGCTGTTTTTCCCGTACTAGGCGTTTTTCTAGGCGTGCAGATAGACCACCATCGAGCACATCGGCTAGCAGCGATAGACTATAGGCGGTTTTGGGGTCTTTTGCTGTGGTAAGCGTAGGCACGTTAAACGCCATCATGACCATAGGCACTTGCACGGGCAATTGGGTGGTTTTTTCTTGATAACCACGAAAGCCTGGCTGTATCACACTGGGGCGCGTTGGCAGGGTTTGCGGTTTTTTATCGGCAAAGTATTTTTTGACTTCATTGATGGCCTCTGTGGGATTGACATCGCCCACGATCACCAAGGTCGCATTATTGGGTGCATACCATGTTTTATACCAATCGGTTAGGTCTTTTAATCCAATGGATTCGATTTCTGCCATGGGACCAATGACCGATTCCCCTTTGGGGCTATTGGGATACGCCATTTTGCTAAACTGCTCATAGGCGCGGGCGTTTGGGTTATCATCGGTCCGCTGGCGGCGCTCTTCCATCACCACTTGGCGCTCAGCGGTAAAGTCGCTGTCCTTTAGCTCTAAATGGCTCATCCGATCGGCTTCAAGCTCTAGGGCGAGCGCTAAACGATTGGCAGGGAAAATTTCATAATATGCGGTGTAGTCATAGCTGGTAAAGGCATTATTGCTACCGCCAAATTTGGCAATAAGGCGTTCAAAATCTGCTGAGGACACATTTTTTGTTCCCTTAAACATCATATGCTCAAGCAAATGCGACATACCGCCTAAATGAGTGGGTTCATCCGCGGCACCCACGCGATACCATACTTGGCTTATCACCACAGGGGAGCGGTGATCTTCTTTGATAATCACCTTTAAGCCATTAGCCAGCGTATATTCATGGCGCGTTTTTATATTGTCGCTGTCAAAATCTGTGGTGCTTGGTGTTTGCTGGGTTGTGTCAGTTACCGCGTTAGCAGTTGGATACGCGTTAATAGGCGTATTCACTACAGTCGGGGTAGTTTTGGTCGGCATGGTTTTGGCTGCGATGGTTTGCGCAGTGGTACAACCTGATACACTGAGCGTATAGGTCAGGGCGGCAGCAAGGATGGTAAGGTTACAAAATGTAGGCTTTGACACAGGGTTTCGGTTTAACATAGTTTCTCTTTAACTTTTAATCTGGTTTTTTTGATTGTGGGGCAATAGGGTTTGCAGGCATTATAAAAGATAGACCATGATAACGGATGTTGGCATTGATTGCTATTTGAAAGCCCATTGCACGATTAAGTATGACTAAATACCACCTGCAAATTTTTAGCGCAGCAAGCTGTAAACGGACAGTTTTTTCCCATACCACACATCCTATGGGTTTAAGGGATTGACAGCATGTTTATTTCAAACTGCGAACAAACACTGTTATAATTTTATACATCTCAATATTTTAATGACAAATTTAACCATAGGCGATGATATGAGTAGCAACCAATTTAATAACAATGCTTCTAATAAGGTGGTAATTAATTTTAATAACCAACCGACTAATTTTGATGATGCTACGATGCCCAATCTGCCTGTGCAAGATGTGCCAATTATTGAAACGCCGCGTATCGCTGAAGCCGCCCAAACGTCAACGCTGCAAACACCCGTCGTGACCCCTCAATCTGTGTCACCAATGCCGCAAAGCCAACACCAAGGGCAGCCTGCAACCACACAGCAGCCATCTGCCAATACGGCTGAGCCAACCGCAGAACCTGAACAAAAAGGGGGCTGGTTTAGCCGCATGAAGCAAGGCTTGTCAAAAAGTCGTAAAAACTTGACCGAAGGCTTAACCAATATTTTGATTGGTGGTAAAGAAATTGATGATGAGCTACTTGAAGAAGTCGAAGACCAACTGTTGGTCGCCGACATCGGGGTGAATGCCACCAATCGCATTATCAAAAACTTGACCGAAGCCACTGCCCGCGGTGATTTGATTTATTCGCATTCACTGTATAAAGCGCTACAAAAAGAACTAACCGATATCTTGACACCCAAAGTTGCACCGCTGGTGGTGGATGCTAGCACAAAACCGTTTGTTATCTTGGTCGTTGGGGTCAATGGCGTGGGTAAAACCACCACCATCGGTAAACTTGCCAAACGTCTGCAAGGTGAAGGCAAATCAGTGATGTTAGCAGCGGGTGATACGTTCCGTGCGGCAGCCACCGAGCAATTGCAAGTTTGGGGGGAGCGCAATAATATCCCTGTTGTCGCCCAAGGTCATGGCTCAGACAGTGCCTCGGTGATTTTTGATGCCATTCAATCTGCCAAAGCCCGTGGCATTGACGTGCTGATTGCCGATACCGCAGGGCGTCTACAAAATAAAACCAATTTGATGGAAGAGCTGAAAAAAGTGATTCGCGTCATGCAAAAAGCCGATCCGACAGCGCCGCATGAATCCATGATTGTGCTCGACGCGGGTACAGGACAAAATGCCCTAAATCAAGTAGAAATCTTCAATGAAGCAGTGCCACTGACAGGCGTGACCGTCACCAAATTAGATGGCACGGCAAAAGGCGGCGTGGTATTTAATATCGCTGAAAACACCAACGTGCCGATTCGTTTTATTGGCGTGGGTGAAAAAATTGATGATTTGCGCCCATTTCAAGCCGATGATTTTGTCAAAGCCCTGTTTGAAAAAGATGAGTAACTCATGTATCACTTAAATATTGCTAATAAGCAGATGACTAATATTGATAAAATTCAATTTAGTGAAGTGGGTTTTAGAGAGCGCCAAGATTTGCAAGAATGGATTGTGAGCAATCCAGAATGTCTTGGCGAGCCATTATTAATTATTCAAAAAGAATTTAACGGGTTTGACAATACGTCTGAAAGATTAGATTTATTGGCGTTAGATAAAAGTGGTAATTTAGTCATTATTGAAAATAAAACGGATAGTTCTGGTAAAGATGTTGTATGGCAGTCTGTGAAATATGCATCTTATTGCTCTCGACTTACAGATGAGAAAATCATAAATATTTTTGCTGACTATCTTAGAAAATATGATAGCCAAAACTCTGATGATTATATTGCAAGCGCTAAACAAAAAATAAATGAATTTCTTAGCGATAGCACAGAAGATGATATTGGATTAAATCCCAATGAAACTTCGCAACGAATCATTTTAGTCGCTGCTGAATTCCGTCAAGAAGTAACATCAGCTGTATTATGGCTGATGAATTTTGGTATTAATATCCGTTGTATAAAATGCCAACTTTTTAAATTTAATAATGACTTTTTCTTTGATACTCAGCAAATTATTCCTGTACCCGAAGTTGAAAGCTTTATGATAGATATTGCGGAGAAAAAACAAGAAGACATTCAAATCAAAAATAATAAACAAAGCGTACTAATAAGTTTTTGGTCGCAATTTATCAATGCGACTTTATCAAATGCTGAAAATTTATATGCTAATAGGACACCAAGTAAAGATAATTGGTTAGGTACTAAATTAGGAAATGGTGTCGGAATAAGTGTTGTAATTACAAAGGAATCTGTAAAAATTAGAGTTGAAATAAAAGGTAATAATAAAGAAGACACTTTAAAAATATTCGACTATTTATATCAGCATAAAGAAGAAATCGAATCAAAATTTCAATATCCTATTAATTGGGAGCGTTGTCCTGAAACTGTATATAGTTTTATAATTATCACAAATGAAGCAGTTGGATATTCAGACAAGTCTGAATGGCGGGGTGCAAATGAATTTTTGATTGAAGAAAGTTATAAAATGCAGAAAATTCTTAAATCACTTCTAGATAAATTTGTCTTATAAAATGCTTACCACAAACTACCAACTATCAATCAAATTACCAACAATTACCCTTGTCGCACATAAGGGTTGTCTTATCGCGCTTGATTGGCAAACCCAAAAAATCCTACAACAATTAACTGCACAAGCGCACTATATACAAAGCAAAGATTTGGCTGACTCAGTAGATGACGATGCCAAAGTCTTACGAAATACCATCAGTCAACTTGACGAATATATTAATGGACAGCGACAAGTATTTGATATGCCCATCGCCCTCTACACAGGCACACCCTTTCAGCAAAAAGTATGGCAAGCATTACGACAAATCCCTTACGGTCAAACAATCAGCTATGCACAGCTTGCGCTACAAGTGGATAATCCCAAAGGCTTTCGCGCAGTCGCGCAGGCCAATGGTCGCAACCCACTAAGTCTCATCATTCCTTGCCATCGCGTGATTGCCAGCGATGGCAAATTGGGCGGTTATACCGGTGGGATTGAGATTAAGCAAACATTGCTTGATATAGAGCAAGCAAGTTATCAGCGATAAACAATAACCCAATGAGGCGTTATTCTTTATCATCTGCGTCTTTTTCTTCCCAAGTTTCTAAGCGTTCATAAATACGACCATAAACGGTATTTTTACGATACTTGCCTTTTTTGGTCATCTCATCCGGCGCTAGACCCGTCAATAGATACATGGCTTCATTGACATGCTCTACGGCATAGATGGTAAATTTACCTGCCGTCACGCTATCGATGATATCTTGACGTAGCATCAATTGCGCCAAATTGGCTTTGGGCACAATCACCCCTTGTTTACCCGTCAAACCTTGCTCGACACACGCATCATAAAACCCGGCGATTTTGGCATTGACGCCGCCGACCGCTTGGACTTGACCAAATTGGTTCATCGAGCCAGTCACCGCAAAGCTTTGATTAATCGGGGTTTGCGATAAGGCAGACAGCAGCGCGCAGGTTTCGGCTACTGTCGCGCTATCGCCATCGATACCGCCATAACTTTGTTCAAAAGCCAGCGATGCGGTAAAGTTGAGCGTGTGGTCTTCTGCAAACAGTGCTTTTAGGTAACTGCTCATAATCAGCACGCCTTTGGCATGGATAGAGCCGCCTAAATCCACATCGCGCTCGATATCAACAATATCGGCGTGCGCGGCACTATGATGCACTGACGCTGTCAACCGCGCAGGCATACCAAATTCACTATCTGCGTAGCTGATGACTGTCAGCGCATTGATTTGACCAATCGCTTTGCCTTGGGTGCTAATCAGCTGTTGCCCTTTTTCTAGTTCTTGCCAGAACAATTGCCGTAAATAACCCGAGCGATGGCGAATATCCTCAATGGCTTGGCGGACGTGGCTAGCGGTTACTGTGTTTGCAGGGCTAAGCTCTGATTGATTGATGATGGCATGACGATTGGCTTCGAGTAAGAGCTGCGCCAATCTGTCCCCATGTAGGCTTAACTCATGCTGGTCTTCCGCTTGCTCGCTGAGATAATCCAATAAACACGCCAACGCGGTGTTATCAAACGTTAGCAATTGGTATTTGCTTATCATATCAGCAATTTTGGCGGTCATCGCTTGTTCGTTGGCGTGACTGCGTACCACGCGATCATGAAAATCTGCACGGATTTTGAATACGGCATTAAATTCAGGCTCAAAATCTAGCAGGTCATAATATAAGTCTGGCTCACCGAGTAAAATAACTTTGACATCAAGCTTAATCGGTTGTGGCTCAAGGCTGATACTACCAGTCAGTGTCAGCATTTGCTCAAGGCTCGACATCTTGATTTGGCGGCTTTGCAGCGCGCGTTTGAGACCTTGCCACGCATACGGATATTCAAGCAAATTAGTTGCTTCAAGCACCAAATAACCGCCATTCGCACGATGCAGTGAACCGGCGCGAATCAGACTGACATCCGTTGACACAGTACCCAAATGGGTAATTTGCTCGACATGACCGAGTAAATTTAAATGGGTGGGTAAGTCTTCAAACACAATCGGTGCGCCTTGATCGGGCGCATGGCTTGCAATCACATTGACAAAATAGCGCGCAGGCAATGGCGAAAAATGGCTGGGCAAAAACTCTTCATCATCTTCATTGATGATTCGTTCTACATGATTGACGATATCGTCATGCACGTCTTGCAAATACTTACGAACCTTTGGTAAGGCTTGATACTTGTCAAATAACGGCTCCATCAATGGTTTTAAGGTACGCCGAGTCAATGAATGGTGTAGCGCTTGCAGGGTCTGATTGGCTTCATCTTCAATTTGCTCAAGCTCAACGGTCAGTTGGCTCAAGCGTTTTTGCATGTGGTTCTTATCTTGATAATTGGCAACATACGGCGACTTTGGGGTTAAGCCAAAGCTGGCTTGATTGGTTGCGCTCGAGGTATTATTAGAGGCGCTAGTTGTGGTATTAGAGGTTTGATTAGCTTTAAGTGGTAAAACTGGCGCTTTGCCACTGGATTTTTGGCGACCCAATTTATTAGCAGGTTTGATTGATAAATAACCATCGCTTGGCTCGATATCATTGTAACTGTCATTGTCATTGCCATCGGCTCGGTTGTCACTAAAATCAGATTTGATAAAAATCGGTTTATTGTCCGAAGGTCGCAGCGCCAATGCAAGTGAATACTGTTTGCCTTCTTCATGCAGCGCATGATAGACCTGTTCTTCACGAAGGCTAATTTCATTCTTTATGGCTTCTACTTTACTTTGATAGTGCTCACTGCGAAAACGCTGATTGAGCTGACGCTTGGTGGTTAGCCAAAAGGTTTTGACATCTTCCGCTAATTGCTTGCCCATGCCAGCAGGAAGGTCAAGCGCAATCGGGGTGCGCGCATCAACAAAATTATGCACATATACCCAGTCATTGGGTGTGGGTTTTTGTTTGGCGTGTGCTTGTAGCAGGCGAGTGATTAAGGTGCGTTTGCCCAGTCCGTTTTCACCTGCAGCAAAGATATGATAACCATTGGCATTGATATCAAGCGCAGTGGCAATCGCTTTACAGGCGCGCTCTTGCCCAAAGCCAATTTCAAGCGTTTTGGTATGGTGGCTATCTTTTGGCAAGGTCGCTGGGTCGGTATAACGGCGCAAGTGCGAGATTGCAACAGGCTGTAAATTGTCAGATTTGATGGTATCGGTAATGATAGCGGCGGATTTTGAAGTCACAGGGGTAGTACGAACAGATTTTGCAAGGGTATTTTTCATAAAACAAGTTTCATCAACGCATTAAAAAGCGGTAGTGGGAAAGATAAACAATGACAGTGACAGTGACAGTGACAGTTAGAGTGACAGTGCTTAGGGTCTGAAGTCTAAGGTTTAGGGTCACTTATAGTTAACAGATAGGTTTTGGTAAGTGGTAATAAAGTATCAGTATGATGTGGTTTTTTGTTGATAAAATCAATGGCTATTTTTTCGCGAATCGTTGCCTTAAGGTTTCAGCCGCAGTAATATAAAAGTTGATGGGTAAGTATTTGCTAAGATAACATATTGACGCTTAACACAATCGTTTGAGACAACAACATGGCTAAAACAGAAAACGGATTTATTTTAGCGCTGGATCAGGGCACTACCTCAAGCCGCAGTATCATCTTTGATAGCCAATTAACACCCATCGCCATCGCCCAAAAGCCGCTGGGTATCATCACCCCAAAAGCCGGGTTTATCGAGCAAAATGCCAATGACATCTGGCAAACCCAAATTAGTACCGCCCAAGAAGTGATTGCCAAAGCAGGATTGTTGGCGACAGATATTTCAGCCATCGGTATCACCAACCAACGTGAGACCACCATAATTTGGCATAAAAAGACCGGTAAGCCTGTCGCACCCGCCATTGTCTGGCAAGATAGACGTACCCATCAGTGGTGCAGAGACTGGCGTGATAAAGGCTTTGATGCCAAAATCCAGCAAATTACCGGACTACGTATAGATCCGTATTTTAGTGCCAGCAAAATCGTATGGCTGTTAAACCAAAACCCTAAGCTTCGCCAACAAGCGCTAGCAGGTGAGTTGGCTTTTGGTACCGTGGATAGTTGGCTACTGTTTAACATGACAGGCGAGCATAGCATTGATATCACCAATGCCTCACGCACCATGCTGATGTCTTTGCAAACAGGCGACTGGTCTGATGAATTATTGGATTTATTTGATATTCCCAAAACCATGTTACCTACCATCAAGCCATCGGATGGCGATTTTGGGGTCACCAAACAAGGGATGTTTGGCAAACAAATCCCAGTCACGGCAGTGCTGGGCGATCAGCAAGCGGCATTGTATGGGCAAGGCTGTAACCGAGCAGGCATGGCAAAATCCACCTATGGCACCGGCTGTTTTTTATTAATGAATACCGGCGATAAGCCCTGTGTCAGTCATCAGCAATTACTCACCACCGTCGCTTGGCAAACCACAGAGGCGAATCACACTCGTCAACCTAACCGGCATGAACCTTCAGGTAAATTGCCCAACTTGTTAAAACCTTTACAAAATTTACAACGAAATAAAAAAACAAGCACGCAAACACAATATGCGCTTGAAGGCAGTGTGTTTATGGCAGGTGCCATCGTGCAGTGGCTACGCGATAACTTAGGTATGATAGCGCGCAGTGAGGACATTGAAACCTTGGCGGCGCAAGTACCAGATAGCCAAGGGGTGACCCTGATTCCTGCCTTTACCGGGCTTGGCGCACCTTACTGGCGAGCAGATGCCACCGCAAGGCTTATCGGGCTGACACGCGGCACTACCAAAGCGCATATCGCTAGAGCCGCCTTAGAAGCGATTGCGCTGCAAGCTTATGATGTGTTAATCGCCATGCAAAAAGATAGCCCTGTGCCGCTGCACGAACTGCGCGTGGATGGGGGCGCTGCCAATAACAATATCTTAATGCAATTTCAAGCCGATATACTCAATGTCCCTGTGCTGCGACCGACGACCACTGAGAGTACCGCAAAAGGGGTGGCATTATTGGCAGGGCAAGCGGTGGGGCTATATGATGACACTAGCATTGGTGAAAGTTGGCAGTTAGACCGTATCTTTGAGCCTAAGATGGCATTGTCTGAGCGCCAAGCCATCGTGGAGCGTTGGCAGTTTTATATTAATCAACTATTAAACGAACAAAATTAAAGCAAGAGAATCATTAACATAGCTTTAAAAAAATAAAAATAATGTAAAAACAAATGGTTAACTATATGACAAATTTTTTGAAAGACTCGACACGAGAGTGATTTTCGTTAGCAATTAAGTACATTAAGTAAAAAAAAGCACTTTATGTACCCAATTTTTAAACCCTGCTTAAAAATATCAGCAAATTTTGGCTAAAAAAAGTGATTTTTTGTGTAGAAATTGAATAAAAAAATGTATAATGCTTCAAAATTCGACACTGTGTTGACAGTGATGAAAGTTATGAAGATGAAAGTCAGGAAATTTTTTGGACAATGTTGCTACAAGCAAGCAGGGATAACTGGTAACTAAACATTAAGGATATGACAGTGGACAATCAATTTGTTATCGCTACGGCAAATTTACTTAACTTTGCACTGCCCAATCGGGTTTTTTATCGAAACCAAGACGTGTATACGCCGCAGCAATATCAACAAAAAATCAATGCACTTGCCCCCATCTTTCGGCAATTGCAAGCTGATATCATTGGTTGCCAAGAAATTTGGGATGAGCAAGCACTCATTGACTTATGTCATGCAGCCGGTCTCAATGACTATCATGTCACTGTGCCGTTAGCCAGTAATCAGCCAGACAGTCCATTAACCCAAGGGCGAGGCGCAGTTGGCACCCCGAGCGTAGGTTTGGTATCGCGTTTTGAGATTATTAACACCCAATTGCTCACGCAGATGCCGGCGATTGCGTTGTTGGACGTTCCTGATGTTGGGCTTTATCAACAATTTAATCGCCCCCCGCTGATTGCCGACATCAGATTGCCAAATGGCATGGTGGTCACCGTGATTGTGGCGCATCTAAAAAGTAAACGCCCTGAGTTTTTAGAAAACGCGCAAGGCGAGCCGTTAGAAGATCGCAATGATCCGCTAATTCGAGTCCGCGCCAAGCTGCGCAGTCTTTGTATGCGGGCAGCGGAAGCGGCAGGCATTCGCCAAGTGGTCATCGAAAAACTGTCACACAACAACCATCCGCTGATTTTGTTAGGGGATATGAATGATGTGATGCAAAGTGTCACTTGTCAGCTTTTAAGCGAATCGGGCGAAGTATTTTATGATAAGTCGATGCGGGATATCGTGCTGTATGATGCCTCTACGGTACAAAGCCGTATGCACTGGCTTAAAGATGTGGCGTACACCCATATCCACCAAGGTATGCCAGAAGTGCTTGACCAAATTTTGGTATCTGAACAATTTTTAGCTGATAGTAAATTTAACATCGGTGAAGTATTACAAGTTGATTATTTTAACGATCATCTCAAATTTATTGTAGAACAACGCCCAACCGATCATGGATTGGTACGGGCACAAATTAAACTTTATTCATAATCAGTCGATAGAGAGGAAATATGTCAAGCGCTTATGATGAAAAAATTGAGGATGTGTTGGTGGACTCTGAGCTCGCTCGCCGCTTGGTCCCTAACAAATTCAAGTTCACTAGCCAGCAAGGTCGTTTGCGTCGCCAAAAATTATTAGCCGCTGCCAAAGAGTTGAGCGCGACCCGACCTGTCAGTGAGATTAGTTTGGCTGATGTGTGTGAACGAGCGGACATTCCCAGAGCCTCGGCCTATCACTTCTTCCCAAACGTTGAAGCGATTTTTTTGGCATTACGTTTTTTAAATGCGATAGAAATCTTTAACAAGCTTGAAAAAGTCGATGCCAAACAATTTAGTCGCTGGCAGGCTTATATCACCACAGTCATTGAGACAGGCGTTGATATTATTCAATCTGATTTAACGGTTGCCCGTTTGATTTATGAGACCAATACCCCAGATTTTGAGGGCAATGCGTTTGGTAGTGAAATCGAAAAAAGCCTCGCCCAAATGGTGTATGATAAGTTGTCTGAGCATTATAAAATGCCGGCTTTAGAAACCATTCATCAGCAATTGTTAGTCGCATACGGTATCATTAATGGTATTTTTATTTTAGCCTATCGCTCAGAAAAAGAAATTACCGATACCTATCGCCAAGAAGCGATTACAGCGGTGATTGCTTATCTACGTTGTTATTTACCTGAAAATTTGCCAAAAAACGGCTAGTTTTATAACCTACTAGGGTTATAACCGATAGGCAATAAAATAGGCAATAAAAAACCCATCAGCGAGATGGGTTTTTTTACTTAAACAGAAAATCTACTATTAGATTTTGTTTTCAGTTTTTTGTGCGGTATTGGTTACTGCGTCACCTGTTTTTGATACGTCTTTACCAAAACCTTTGACTGTATTACAACCTGTGACAGCAAACATAACAGCGATTGATGCAGCGATTAATTTTTTCATTTTAAATTTCCTCAGATATATCCATTATTTTTTAACAGTTTTTAGCTACCAGGTTAAATCATGCGACTTTATTGATTCATAGAAGATTGGTTCATAGAAGTTAAAATAAAGTAAAACATGCTTGGTAGAGTCATGGTAATGCAGGTTAGTCTAACGTCGCTATAGCGTTAATGTAACCAAAACTATCAAGTTGTAAAAAAAACTTAAATTTACGCAATAAGTATAGGTTTTTTGTAAATTAATCTTCGTATTTAGCGCTTTTTTATTTCAATCTGGTTAAGGATGTCGACATGATTCATGTGGTATTAGTTGAACCCAAAATGCCAAGCAACACAGGCAATATTATTCGGTTATGCGCCAATACGGGCGCAACGCTACATTTGGTTGAGCCACTAGGGTTTGAGTTAGAAGATAAAAAATTACGCCGAGCAGGGCTCGATTATCATGAATGGGCAAATGTCAAAGTACATGCCAATTGGCAGGATGCACAGGACAGTCTAAGCCAAAGTGGGGTACAAAGAATCGTTGCCTTGACCACCAAGCTTAGCAAACCTTTATATGATGAAGATTTTACGCAACTGGCAAATACCGCTTTGGTATTTGGGTCAGAGACAGCCGGATTACCCGAGCCAATTCGCGCGGCAATTGGGCAAGACAACTGGTTGCGTTTGCCTATGTTGCCGACCTCTCGCAGTTTGAATTTATCTAACAGCGTGGCAATTACATTATTTGAAGTTTGGCGTCAGCAGGGGTTTGGCGGTGATAACGGTCACAGTATCGGTTATGACAATCTCGTCCCTTATGACCCAAAATAATCTCAAAATTTATAAGCAATTTGCAGGTTTTGGCAACCCTGCAATGCGGTTGACATGACGCGCGACAAGACCCGTGTTAAACATGGCTTGCAGTTTGGTGTTATCAATCGCCAATGAGGGCAATTGCTTGGATAAAAACTTGATTAAAGGACGGGTCGTCGGTGGATGGCTATACAAGTCATAATATTGACGTACCGCGTCTATGATTTGATAGTGCTCAGGGGTTAACGTGACATCCAGCGTGTTCGCCAATTGTTGCGCGATATCTGGTGTCCAGGTTTGATGAGCTATCAAATGACCGTCTTGGTCAAGGGCGGCTTGGTCAAGTTCGAAAAGTTGGGTCATGGTATTTATAAGTCAAAAGCGGTATCAAAATGAGGCGGTGTGGTTGGCTTTAGCGCTACTTGAGCACACCAATCAAAGGTTGTTGATTGGTTCGCTTGCCACGCTTTTAATCTATTAAAATCTGCTAGCGCCAGCCAAGCGGGCGCCATATCATACATATCAAGGGATGCCAGCATATGGGCAAGCTTGCCTGTGGGCTCATCAAGTAGTAAGTTTAGCATGCCATCACCGATAGTCAGCTGAATTTGGTGGTCAAACGCCGCCAGCGCAAACGCCATTGATAAGGCTTCATGACAAAGCAAAAACGTGTCAGCGTGAATATTAATGACAATTTTCATAGTAAACCGCTATCGCTAAACCCATCCCAATTAAAACTGATAAACCGTTTTTGCCCTGTGCAGATGCATGGCTAATTCACCCAAACCGACTAATTCAAAGCCATCTGCCAAATTGTCACCTTGTAGCTGATGTCTAGTCGCATTGTCAGCATCTGTCACCCCGCGAGCCAAAGCGGCACTCACACACACTTGAATGGTTAAATCATGACTCATAGCAAAGTGTTGCCAATTTTTTGCCAGATTTTCGATATCATCGGGCAGCCAAATTAATCGGTTGGCCAACATCACCGCATCACTATATAAGAAAATTTTAAAATCGGTAGTAGTTAACGGGTTTTGCTCATCGGTTGTTTTACTATCGTTTGCACATAGCGATTGGGCGCATTCAAGCGCTTGTTTGGTGAGCGGATGACTAGGCGCATGTGTCATCAGTATCACAATCGGTGTATCCAACGTCGAAGTATTTGGCATGGCGGTATTATTCGATGTAGTTATCAAATCAGTCATTTAACCATCTATAAATTAATCTATAAAGTGCAATATGCCCGCTATTTTAGCAAAATCGACCCCTATTTGCGATGCAATTGTCATCAAACTGTTATCAAATTGACATGAGGTTGTCAATGGCGGCTTATAAGCTTAACCCATACAAAGGATTGATTTAATTTACCGAAACGGCTTTTGTAGTCAAACAAAGCAGTCGGTTGTAATGGTTGATAACATACTATGAGTGACAACACTGTAAACACTAATTTGTACCAGGCTTCGTCTGACACTCAGACGACGTCAGCAAATCACATGAATCTCTCAACTCAAGTTGCAGGCACGCCTTTTCATGACAATAGGCCATCATTGCATATCGCTTTGGTGACTGAAACTTGGCTGCCTGATATCAATGGGGTAGCCTCAAGCGTTTATCAAATCATGCGCGAACTCAAATCGATGGGTCATCGCATCACTTTGATTCGCCCCAAACAAAGCGATGAAGTCGAACAACATACCCTAACGACAGGGCTTAACACTGCGGCTGTTACCACTGATTTGCAAGTGCCAAGTTTGCCCATTCCCTATTACCCGCATCTGCGCATGGGGCTACCTTGTTACCGATTTTTAACGAAGCAGCTGCGCAAGCTTCGTCCTGATATCGTGCATATCGTGACGGAAGGTCCTTTGGGGCTTGCGGCGTTGATTGCTGGCAAACAGCAAAGCATTAAAGTCTCTTCAGGTTATCACACCGCGTTTCATGATTTTAGCCGATATTTTGGCTGGAAAGTTGTCTCAGTGCCTTTGCTTGCGTATATGAAGCGTTTTCACAACCATTGCAATGCCACCTGTATTCCAAGCCAGACCACCCAACATCAGCTGGCTGAATTTGGTTTCAAGCATTTGTACCAAGTCGGTCGTGGCGTTGATACAGCGCGCTATGCACCGAGCAAACGTAGCCAAGCATTACGGCAAAGCTGGGGCGTGGGCGAGGGTACCACAGTGTTAATGTGTGTGAGCCGTGTTTCCCCTGAAAAAGGTATGGATACCGTCATTAAAAGCTTCAAAGCGCTACAATTACAGCAGCTGCATCGTCATGTCAAATTAGTGATTGTCGGTGATGGACCATACAAAGAAGCGCTCGTTAAACGGCATGCCAATGATACAAGCATTATTTTTGCAGGCTTTAAAACAGGCGAGGCGCTGGCAAGTTATTATGCCAGTGCCGATGCTTTTGTGTTTGCTAGTCAAGTGGAAACTTTCGGTAATGTCGTCACCGAAGCGATGGCATCGGGTTTGCCAATTTTTGCCTATCATGATGCGGCTGCGGCGCTGTTGGTGGATGATAGTTGTGGTAAAACCGTACCGCTTGGGCAAGAACAACGCTTTGTAGAGATGATTAGTGAATTGCCCAAACAACAACAGCTTGATCAGATGCGACTAGCTGCGCGACACAAGGTAGCTGCTTTTTCTTGGCAAAAACCTGCCCAAGAAATGTTGACCATGTTTTATGAGGTGCTATCAATCCAGACCAATACCCTAACAGCCAGCACAGTGACGCCAGCCATTTTGCCTTCTCAATCAATAGTTCAACATCCGCTAGCGGATTTGACAATCGCCCTCACACCTGAGTCAGTTCACCCGACTGTCGTGGCAAAAAACCACCCACGATATAGTCATTCACCCCAAAATAGTCACTTAAACCAAAATAGTCACCTAACCCAAAGACCCGCTGAATCTGCCGCGTTTTTTTCCAAAACGTGATGTTCAAATAGGCAAAAAAAAGGATGGCGCCATGAATCAATCAATGAATCAACCCATAAAAAAATCCAAACTGTCACTTGCCAATTCAGAATTCACCTGTACCTCTGTTAGCTCTGTCGAAAACTTACCCAATTTAATGCGCAATTATTATCAGTTTTTGCACAGTAAGCCTAAACTATATCATTTGCAAAAGCGCGTGCTGCAGTGGGATACTCGCTTATGTTTACGGGTAAATTTGCTGTCGCAATTGAAGTTTTTTGCGCAGTTTTTCAAAACCATCAGCCGCTTAGGGGATGGCTGGTTTTGGGCGGTATCGACGGTAGTGATGCTAGTAGCGTTATTATCGCAAGGACTGGTCGCTAGTATCGTCGCTATTAAAGTGTGTGCGGTGTTACTCAGCAGTTTTTGCGGTTATTTGCTGTATAAGTATTTAAAAGTGCATACAGTACGTCCACGCCCTTACCAAGTACACCAGACCATTACTTTAGGTGAACGGCCTTTAGATGTATTTAGTTTTCCATCAGGGCATACACTGCAAGCGGTATTGTTTACCACCATGATAGGTCATCAAGTGCCGATGATGTTATGGGTATTGCTACCATTTACGATGCTGGTGGCATTATCGCGCTTGGTGCTAGGGTTACATTATCCCACCGATGTGTTGGTGGGGGCAGGCATTGGTGCAACATTTGCGACCATCGGTAACAAAGTGAGTGATTACTTGGTTGCGTAAAGGATGTTGCCAAATAATGATATCGCAAACTATTAAGGCAAATGAAAGCCAAACTGCGCACACATCGTTAACCAATCTGTATCCACAGGTGCCGTGATATCAACACGGCGATTGTCGGTCAGTCTATGAAAAGCCAAGGTATGCGCATGTAACATCAATCGATGCACGCCGATATGTTGACGGATGGCGCGATTTTGGTGATGATCGCCATAACTGGTATCGCCAATAATCGGATGAAACACATGCTTCATGTGGCGACGTAGTTGGTGTTTTCGTCCGGTAATGGGCGTCAATCTAGCCAGACTAAAGCGTGAAGTGGGATAGCGTGCGCGCGCTTGAAACGGCTGCTCAGTTGTTGCCAAGCATTGCCAATGCGTTTGCGCAGGTTGCAGTAAGGTTAATTCAGCAGGGCTGCTAAGGACTTCATCAAACATGTCTGTCGAACTAAGCTTTCTTTGTTGCAGCGCCCGCAAACTTGGTTTATCGCCAATTTTATCCAAAATTTGTGTGAGTGGGTAATCAATCAGCCCAGATGTCTGCGCATTAACTGTCAAATATCCGCGCACGATGGCTAAGTAAGATTTTTGCACTTGCCTGTTTTCAAATTGCTCACACAGTTGCCGCGCTGATTCGCTTGATAAAGCAAACAGTAACACCCCCGATGTCGGTCGGTCTAAGCGATGAATCGGATAAACATATTGACCCAATTGATCGCGTAGGGTCTGCATCACAAACTCGGTTTCATGACGGTCAAGCCAGCTTCGATGGACGAGCATACCCGCAGGCTTATTGACTGCCACACAGTGTTCATCTTGATATAAAATTTCTAACATAGCGTTTTCCCAAAAGCCACAGACATAAAAAAGGTCAGAATCGTATCTGACCTTTTCACCACATTAACCATTATTCATGTTCGTTGTGCATCGGTGGATGACGCTTAAAGCCACCGGTTTTAAATGCCAAATAGATAAGACCGATTACTGCCCAGCTTAAACCCATTTTGATGGCGATGGGTTCACTTTCTTTCCACATTAGCGCCACACTGATAAAGCCCAACAGCGGCACAATCAAATACATAAACAAATCATAGGCACTGTGGTAGCGTTTTTCACGGATGATGTAGGTCGCAATCACGGATAAATTAACAAAACTAAACGCCGTCAATGCCCCAAAACTAATCAAATGCGCGATGACATCAAACTCAATAAAACCCGCGGTTAATGCAATCACACCCGCGATATAGATATTGTAGGTTGGGGTCAAGTATTTTGGATGAATATGACCAAAAATACGTTTATTAATGACCCCATCACGCCCCATTACATACATCAAACGAGAGACACCGGCATGTGCAGAAATACCTGACGCCATCACCGTGACAATTGCAAAGCCCAGTACAGCGGCTTGAAACGCAGAACCACCGACCAACATCAAAATATCTGGCTGGGTAGCAGCCACATCTGGGAAATATTTGTCAGGGGTTTGTGGGAAATAAATCTGCATAAAGTAAGTGCTAATGATAAACACAATACCTGCAATCAATGCGGTCAAGAAAATTGCTTTTGGTAGGGTTTTTTGCACATCTTTGGTTTCTTCTGCCAATGAGCTTAGTGAGTCAAAGCCTGTGAAAGAGAAACATAAAATCGTTGCACCACTGATAAGTGCCGTCATGTTGGCAATATCACTCCAAAACGGCTTTAAGCTCCATAATTGGTAAGCTGCGGCATTGATAGTGCCGTCCGCATTGGTGCCCGCCATCAATTTGCTATACACCAACCACGTAAATACACCGATAATCAATAGCTGAATAAACACAATCCAACTATTAAAATAAGCCACGACTTTGGAGCCATGCACATTAATCCAGGTCATAAATCCCGTCAGAATAAATACCCAAATCCATTTGTTGACATCAGGGAACAGTGCTTCAAGATAAATCACCGCTAGGATAATATTCACCAAAGGTGACAATAAATAATCCAACCAAGAAGACCAACCCACCATAAACCCGACATTGGGATGAATCGATTTTTGCGCATAGGTATATGCCGAACCTGCCGAAGGATAACGACGAATCATGCTACCGTAACTTAGCGAGGTAAGCAAAATAGCAATCAATGCAATAATATAAGATGTTGGAACGTGCTGATGACTGGCTTCAGAAACCAAGCCAAAGGTATCAAATACGGTCATGGGCTGAATATACGCCAAACCAATAATGATAATGTGCCAGAGTGCCAATTGACGTTGCAATTTAGCGGGCGAATTAGTCGCAGTGGGGGTATTGTTCAAAGCTACCTTTCTCCTATACCCAGTGGTGTTAAAAACAGTCAGCTGTCAAAAGACAAATGGGCGCTGTTTTTAGCCAGTTGAGAGTAGATTAATGCAGAGCATTTAATCCATGAAAAAAAAGAGCCTATTATAAACAAAATCTAAGAATAAACTATTAACAATTAAAAAATCCTGTTAAAAAAATCATGCATGGATTGTTCTATGCATGATTTTGTAAAATTTAACCTATAGTCAAAATAGCAGTACAATGGTTATTGGTCGCGATTGGCTTTTTCGCGTTTTTTGAGTAACACCAATACTGCACCATTGCCACCTTGTGCCGCAGGCGCTGAGCAAAAAGCAAGCACTTCAGGAATCTGACGCAACCAGCCATTGACGCAAGTTTTTAAGATACTATCAATGCCTTTGCCATGAATGATTTTCACGCAATTTTCATTGTTTTTTTGAGCCTGCAAAATCAACTGACTCATGGCTTCACGGGCCTCTTCAATGGTGGCACCGTGTAAATCTACGGCATCATACCAGCGAATCTTGCCTTGTTTGAGCTCATTAAACACTTTGTTTTGTAGCGTTGCGGTTTTATAACTTAAATAAGCATCGCCAGAGACGGGGTTGAGCAGCGCTTGCATATCAGACAATACATGCCCGCTATCATCGTCACCACCGACTGCCGCCGCGCGTTTGGCTAGCGTCGTCGCATCAAGCTTATTGCCAGCGTTGTTTTTATCCGCCAAGTTTTTATCTTTGATTGGCTGCACGCCTGACATGGCTTGCATAAATAGCAATTTATCATCATCAAGATGTTCGCTATTATATTTTTTAACTTGTTTGGCGACTTGTTGCTTGCTCAATAAACCCACGGTTTCAGTCGGTTTGCCGTTTTCATCGGTCTCTTTGGTTTGGCTGCGACCTTTACCCAGTTCGGTTTTAAGCTGCTTTAACTGGTCTTGCATTTCTTTAGAAAATAAATTTGCCATACAATAACTCTATAAATCGGTATAAAAAATAGGGCGTTTATCGATGAAACGCCCTAACATCAATTATTTAACTTGGCTATTTTACGCATTTTGTTGCGATTGTGCCAATAACTTTGCTAATGCCGCGCCTGCATCGCCTGTTTTCATAAACTGCTCACCAATCAAAAACGCATGGATGTCATGGCCCAGCATCAATTTTACATCCTCTGCCGAATGAATCCCGCTTTCTGTCACCAATAAGCTATCTTGTGGAAACAGTGTTTTTAGGCGTAGGGTAGTGTCCAAACTCACATCAAAGTTATGTAGATTGCGATTGTTTACCCCATACACGTTTTGGCGATGGGCGGGCAAGCGTAACGCCCGTTCCACTTCTATCTCATCATGACACTCGATGAGTACACTCATGCCAAGTTTTAACGCCAATTCGTGTAGCTCAGCGACTTGCGCATCCGATAAACACGCCATAATTAGCAAAATACAATCTGCCCCAAGCGCACGTGATTGCAAAATGTGATACGGCTCAATCATAAAATCTTTGCGTAGCACAGGTAGGCTTACCGCTTGGCGCACTTGCAATAAATACGCATCCGAGCCTTGGAAGTAGTCGGTATCCGTCAATACCGATAGGCAAGCGGCACCCGCTTGTTCATAGCCAACTGCAGTGGCGACAGCATCGAAATTAGGGGCGATGATGCCTTTGGATGGCGAGGCTTTTTTGACTTCCGCAATGACACGGATACCCGCTTTGCGCAAACTGCCGGCAAAATCACGGATGTCATCGCGGTTCGTTGCGGCAATTTGCTCAAGGTCGTGCCAAGATTGTTGTTGCTTGGCTCTGACTAGTTCTTGACGTTTGGTGTCGACAATTTTTTGTAATACCGAGGGGACTGCTTGATGAGGCATGGTTTTTCCAAAAATTTAATGAGAGGTGAATTGCTGAGTAAAGCTTGCTAATGCTGCCATTTTTTGCAAGGCTTTGCCACTGCTGATGATATCTTGTGCCATGGCTACGCCTTGTTTTATGGTATCTGCTTTACCTGCTACATAGATGGTCGCACCGGCGTTTAAGGCAATCATATCCGCTGCTTTTTTGGCGATGGGGGTTTTATTGGGATTGTTGTCGAGTGCTTCGCGGATGAGGGCTAGGCTTTGGCTTGGACTGTCAATGATTAAGCCTTTGAGCGTTTGCGATTCGATACCAACATCTTCAGGTTCGATATCATATACGCTGACTTTGCCGTCTTTAAGTTCAGCCACGTGGGTATAAGTCGCCAGTGAGATTTCATCAAGGTTATCCACTGAGCCGACGACTAGCACATGCTCTGCGCCAAGGTTTTTGAACACATTGGCAAGCGGTTCGCACAGCGAAGGATTAAATACCCCAATCATGGCATTTTTGACGCCCGCAGGGTTGGTCAAAGGTCCCAAAATATTAAACACCGTGCGCGTTTTTAGGGTGCGGCGAATGGGCATCGCATGTTTCATTGCCACATGGTGATTGGGCGCAAACAAAAAACCAATACCATGGGTCTTAATCGACTGGGTAATCTGCTCAGTATTTAACGCCAAATTAATACCCGCTTGCTGAAGCAAATCGGAACTGCCAGATTTGCCGGAAACGCCGCCATTACCATGCTTGGCGACATGGCAGCCGGCAACCGCTGCGACCATGGTAGCGGCGGTAGATACATTAAACAAATTTGCGCCATCGCCCCCTGTACCCACAATATCGACGACGTTGGGCACATCCGACAAATCCACTTTAATCGCAAGCTCCCGCATCACTTGGGCGGCGGCGGTGATTTCTTCGATGCTTTCACCTTTCATACGCAGCGCGGTGAGCAGCGCGCCCATCATGGCATCGGGGCATTGACCTTGCATGATGGCTAGCATGACGCCGCGCATTTCTGCATAAGTTAGGTCAATGGTATTGATGGCGCGATCCAGCGCGGTAGTAAGTAGTAGTTGGGTTTGCTCTGGGGTTAATGGTTGGTTGTTTTCAATAGCCGTGGTAATGTCACCAAGATAGGGCGTTACAGTATGGGTCATGTCAGTCTCGTATGAGTTTTATGGCTTACACTTGATATATCATTGTACTAGTATACTATAACAAAGCCGAACTTTAAAGCCAAACTTTAACCCGCAAAACTCAATTATCCCAGTCTAAGGGTTAGCGTTTTGATAGTTTTAATAGTCTTCATAGTTTTTGTAGTTTTCATAGTTAGCTAAAAAATTTTTCAAAATCGCATACCCATGCTCACTCAAAATAGATTCTGGATGAAACTGCACCCCTTCAATCGGCAATGTTTGATGCCTAATGCCCATCACAGTACGGGATGGCAGAGAATTATTTGGGTGAATATCATCACACCATGCGGTAATCTCTAGACAAGCAGGCAAACTGTCTGCCGCAATCGCTAAAGAATGATAGCGAGTGGCGTTAAAAGGTGAGGGAAGCCCGGCAAATATCCCTTGATGGTGATGAAAAACTTGCGACACCCGCCCATGCATAATCGTTGGGCAACGAATGATATGGGCGCCAAATGCTTGCCCAATCGCTTGATGACCCAAGCAAACGCCTAATATAGGAATAATGCCGGCAAAGTCTTTGATAAAACTCAACGTATTGCCTGCATCGCTTGGCGTACAAGGTCCAGGGCCAATGACCAAATAATCAGGATTTAAACGAATGATGTCTTCACTGCTGCAAGCATCATTGCGCCAGACTTCAACGGGTTGTCCCAATTGCTCAAAATACTGCACCAAATTGTAGGTAAAACTGTCGTAGTTATCAATAAAAAGTAGCAATCCAGAAACCCTATGCTGTAATTGTTGGACGATGGTTAACCGATGAAAAAACTTCACCGTTATTTTAGTTAATTATTTTATCACAACCATTCTACAAGTGACTGACAGCAAGTGAATGAAACCGAATAAATGAAGCCGAGTCGGAGAGAGCAATGTTAATGATTTTCACTAAAATAGTTAAACACATATTTTATGCACCATAAAAGTGAATATTGATAAAATTTTCATTAAAATGGTGCGAGTGTTACAGCCGCATGGCGATTTGAAGGTTATCTAGGCAGATAGTCATATCAGCCAACTTCATCAGTAAATCCAATCTCAAATAACTAATTGAATTATATATAAAAATTTAATTTTTATTATGACATGCAAAAAGTTGGCACATAACTTGAAAGTTTAATCTCAACAAGCACCACTTTGTTTATCTCTTGTCACAGCACCAAAAAGAGTATAAAGTGGCGTAACGTTTTTTTAATCATTTTTTGCGTAAGTAAAAGGAAACGAGCAATGTCGAATAAATTTTTAGATTTAATCAAATCTAGCGAAGCAAAGTGGGTAGATTTTCGTTTTACCGATACTAAAGGTAAAGAGCAACATGTAAGCTATCCAGCTGACAGCATGGACGAAGACATTTTTGAAGAAGGTAAAATGTTTGATGGTTCATCAATCGCTGGTTGGAAAGGCATTGAAGCGTCAGATATGATTTTGATGCCAGATGCTGATACCGCATTTGTCGATCCTTTCTTTCGTGAAACGACCGTTGTTGTGACCTGTGACGTTATCGAGCCATCAACCATGCAAGGTTATGACCGTGACCCACGCTCAATCGCGCGACGTGCTGAAGAATACCTAAAATCAACGGGTATCGGTGATACCGCATTCTTTGGTCCAGAGCCAGAATTCTTCGTATTTGATGATGTAAAATGGTCAATCGACATGTCAGGCGCCCGTCACACCATCTCAGCTGATGAAGCCGCTTGGTCAACCGATAAAGAAATGGAAGGCGGTAACTATGCGCACCGTCCACGCGTCAAAGGCGGTTACTTCCCAGTACCACCCGTTGATAGCTCACAAGATATGCGCGCTGATATGTGTGCCGCGGTAGAAGCGATTATGGGTGAAGGCCGTGTTGAAGTCCATCACCATGAAGTTGCCTCTTGCCAGCTAGAAATCGGTGTATCATTTAATACCCTAGTTCGTAAAGCGGACGAAGTACAACAGTTCAAATATGCGGTACACAACGTTGCCCACGAATATGGTAAGACTGCGACCTTTATGCCAAAACCGATGGTTGGTGATAATGGTTCAGGTATGCACGTTCACTTGTCAATCCAAAAAGATGGCAAAAACACCTTTGCCGGTGATGAATACGCAGGGCTGTCAGAAACTGCTTTATACGCAATCGGTGGTATCATCAAACATGCTCGTGCATTAAATGCCATCACTAACCCATCAACCAACAGCTATAAACGCCTAGTACCGCATTATGAAGCGCCTATTAAACTGGCTTATTCAGCGCGTAACCGCTCAGCATCAATTCGTATTCCATACGTGGCAAGCCCGAAAGGCAAACGTATCGAAGCACGTTTCCCAGACCCAGCAGCCAACCCTTACCTTTGCTTTGCCGCATTGTTGATGGCAGCGCTTGATGGTATCCAAAACAAAATCCATCCAGGTGAAGCCGCAGACAAAAACTTATACGACCTTCCACCAGAAGAAGAAGCATTGATCCCAACGGTGGCGGAGAACTTGGAAGTTGCGCTTAAAGCGTTAGAAGACGACCATGAATTCTTAACCAAAGGTGGCGTATTTACCAAAGAAATGCTTGACGCTTACATTGCCTTGAAAAAAGAAGAAGTAGAGCGTTACAACGTATCAGTTCATCCAATCGAATTTGATATGTACTACAGCTGCTAATAAGTTCGCTTTTCAAAAAACCCAGCTTATATAGGTTGGGTTTTTTTATGTGAAATTTTTAGGCTAATAGGCAAAATTATTTAGGGATTGATTATCAAGCTTGCTAAAATATGCACAATAATGGGTTTTGAGGGGAAGGCTTATATGATTTTGAAAAAATACAGTACCGATCATAATAGTAGTTTGCGGTATAGCTTTATACTCACGGCTGTAGTGTTATTGCTGTCACAGTTAAGTCATGCTGAAGTGTATAAGACGACCACCTCAGACGGTCAAGTGGTATATACCGATAATATCAATACCGCTTATCAATACAATAAAAGCAGCAAGAATATCAGCGTATTAGATAAATTACCCACCCAATCACAAGTATCATCGACGATCAATCAATCAACAAAGACATCTAATAACTTGAACAATGAAGTTGATAACGCAGCGAGTACGGCTACTGACAATCGTTTGCCTGATAGTTTAGGTGATAGCTTAACTGGTCGCTTATCGACCCAATCCATCTCAGCAAGCCAGCAGGGCGATTATGTCATAAAAATTGTAGCGCCTGCAGCCGGGCAAACGCTGCGACGGGGTAGTCAACCCATTGAGATTAACGTTGCTTTGACGCCGAGTTTAAAAACAGGGGATAGAATCGTCTATCAACTCAATAACCAAACCTTAGCAACCATAAAAGACACTAGCTATACTATCGCAACTACCACGCTCGATCCTAACCCTTATACCATTACCGTAAGTGTTGAAAACGTCTTAGGGGAAGTCATCGCGCAAGACACTCGCGCTATCACTCTCATCAGTAATAATGTACTGTATCAAAAAAAACGTAAAGCGATTGCGCAAGCACAAAAGAAGAAAGCCAATCAACCTTGGTATAAAAAAATACTTTAATACTTTAAGCTATCGTTAAATTTGCTTATACCATAAGGCACTACCATAACCGATGCAGCTTTATCCAATCGAAAACCATAGCTGGGTGGCTATTGATATTCACCATAATTTGGGTGAACAGACTACCTTATTAACCCATAAAGCAGGGTCGATGTCTTGTCGTCAATTGCTAAAAAACCTACAGCAAGCGCTCAATGTGACAGGCGAGTTAATGGAGGCAAACTTTCCTTATCATTTTATAACGGCTGATGGTTACACTTGGTATGTCAGTTTTAGCCATAGCCGCCAACATGCCGCAGTATTGATTTCACCCTATACAAATATCGGCATTGATGTTGAAGACAGCGCAATTAGTCATCAGGTTGCTTCACGCTTTTTTTCACCCCATGAATACCAATGGTTGAATCAAAAGCCTGCAGTCAATCAAGCAGTTTTACTAAACCTACTATGGCGACTTAAAGAATGTTCAATCAAAACCCATCAACATGCCGACAAGCAATTAATCAAAGAATTAAAACATGATGTGCTAGATGAATTGGGTGAGGAAGTTATCAATCAACTTATTGGCATCGATGAGATAAATGCTAAAGATAAGCCCATACAATGTGTGCAAACCGACGCTAAAATAATTGGCAATTTTAGTAGCAAACCTTGCAGTTTTATTATTGTAAACCGTTAAATAAGGCTAAAAAATCGCTGTTTAAAAAAATAACCAATTCTTACGAAATTACTTTTTTTTGTAAAAAACCCATGCTATGATTGCTATAAGAACAATTTACTATGTAAGCGACATTGTAGAGAAATGTTTTAACAAACTATTACAAAAGCTTAACTAGTACATTAATTAGCAGGCGTAGGTAGTGGGTAGCTAAACTTAACTAGGCTTAACTAGCCTTGGTTAAAAAACTACTTTAAAAACCTACCATTAATAGTGTTAAAGGAAGTTATAATATGTCAGTTCGTGAACAAGGCATTGTAAAATGGTTTAATGATTCAAAAGGTTTTGGATTTATTCAGCGTAACAGCGGTGAAGATATTTTTGTTCATTTCCGCGCGATTCAAGGTGACGGCTACCGTTCACTTCAAGATGGTCAAAAAGTTGAATTCATCGTGGTTGAAGGTCAAAAAGGTCTTCAAGCTGAAGAAGTTACCAAAGTCGAATAAGTTGAGCCAAAAAGGGGTTGAAGTGTTATTTTTGACCTTTTTGCAAACCAAGTTGATGTCATTAACTTGGTTTTTGTTGTTTCTCATAGCCAATGATTGATTGGTCAAAATAGGTTAAATCTCTGTGTTTCAAACTTTCTCACAATTACCCCTTCATCCAGCGCTCAAACAAGCGATTGACCAACTAGGCTATCAAACGCTAACGCCTATCCAAGCGCAGATATTGCCCAATACACTCGCTGGGCAAGATGCCATTGGGCAGGCACAAACAGGTACAGGTAAGACAGCAACGTTTTTACTCACCATCATCAATGAATTGCTGAATAATCCTCTAAACCCTGAGGTTGATGGCGATCGTTTTTTGGGTGAAACCCGTGCGCTGGTGCTCGCGCCGACTCGAGAACTGGCTCAACAAATTTATCAAGATTGCCTTGAACTCACCAAGTTTACCAAACTGCATACTGTTTGTTTGCTCGGTGGCACAGACTATGACACGCAGTCAAAGCAGCTGCATCAAAAGTTTGTCGATATCATCATCGCCACCCCAGGTCGTTTGATTGATTTTTGCTTTCAGCACCATGTGTATCTCGATCGTCTTGAAATTTTGGTATTAGATGAAGCAGATAGAATGCTGGATATGGGGTTTATACCTGATATCAAACGCTTGATTCGTATGATGCCCGCCAATACGCATCGGCAAACCCTGCTTTTTTCCGCTACCTTTAACCAAGATGTGATGAATTTAGCTTATCGCTGGTTATATCAGCCGATTTTTGTAGAAATTGCGCCCGAACAAAAAACCAGTCAAACCATCGAGCAACTGTTTTTTACCCTGATGGAATCGGATAAACTGGCGGCGTTACAGCAAATTATTGAAAAAATTTCTCCCAAGAAAATGATTGTCTTTGCCAATCGTAAAGACCAAGTCAAACGCCTGTATGACAAACTTAATCGTCAGTATAAAGTAGTGATATTGTCAGGGGATGTCATACAGGCCAAACGCGAGAAGTATTTGGCACAATTTCGTCAAGGCGATGCCAATATTTTAGTGGCGACTGATGTCGCAGGGCGAGGTATTCATGTGGATGATGTGGCTTGTGTGGTCAATTATACCTTGCCAGACAGTCCTGATGATTACGTTCATCGTATCGGTCGCACCGGTAGGGCAGGCAATAAAGGCATGAGTATAAGCTTTATCAGTGAAAACGACGGATTTAACTTACCGGCTATCGAGCAATATTTGGATGAAAGTATCAAAATGCAGCAATGGTCGAATGATACGCGTTTTTTAGAGGATTAAATTTTTTAAGTGATAAAACATGAAGGGCGCTATCAATCAATAGCGCCCTTTTTTACAGCAAAAATACATTAATAAAAATAACGCTATAATCTAACGATATCGACTTTAGCAAGACCATTTGAAGGATTAGCAATTCTGCTAAAAGCACCTTTTGACAAATCTAGCGTACGGCCATATTTGCCGAACCCACCTGTGTCAGTCACGCGTACAACCACACTTTTACCATTGGCTTTGTTAGTGACTTTAAGTAGGCTACCTAATTTGTGCACATTGCTGGCGGCAGTCAGTGCATTTTGATTGAATTTCTCGCCAGATGCCGTGGTGCGACCATGATGCTTACCACCATACCATGAAACAACATCAGCATTGGCTTGCTGGGTGGCTAAAGTAGTAACAATCAAACTGGCAATGATATATTTCATCGGATGTTCCTTTTATCAATTAAAGCGGTCAATAATCTGACTACTTAAAGGTATCAAGGGGCATTTCCCGTGATTTACATAGTAAAAACAAAGTAATATTGTTTAATATCACTTAAGCGGTGTGTATTCTAATTACAAAGTTATGTTATTTCAAACAATTTATTGTAAACAAAATCTTTAATATCGGATATATTTTGCTAAACATATAAGTTGTGTAACTATATCGGCTAGTTTTTCTAACCTGTTGATTTTATGTAAAAATGCTATCTTCATTAGCTTATTAGATATAAAAAATGCAAAAAAAAGAGAATGCAGTAATCTGCATTCTCTTTTTTATATATGGTGGAGATGGCGGGAGTTGAACCCGCGTCCGCCAGCACTACGCCCATGACTCTACATGTTTAGATTCTGTCTATGGCTTTAATGGTTGGCGAACCGACAGTCAGGATGCCAACCACGAGCCTCTTAAGTTTTGCTCAAATTGGCGAGACAACAATTTAAGCTATCCATCGTGCGTTCGCTTCAAGGAGAGCAACCAGACCAATGGCAATCTGTGCCGTCCCAAGCAGCCCTTAGGCTGCTAGAGCGTAAGTTTCGTCGTTTGCGACTAGTTTAAAATGTATATTTTATTTACGAGTGGACATACTCACTCGACATGCATCATTGAGTTTCATTACCAGCGTCGAAGCCAGAACATCCCCAAATGAACTGTTAATTATATAAGGTTAGTAGCTTAAAATACAAGGCTAAACGTCATAATAGTCAGATAAATTACTAAAAACACACACAGCTTTTAAAACTGTCCAAATTATTGTCATGCATTTGACGTATTGAGCTGATAAGCTGAGGGGTTAAAGTAAGTAAAATTTTTTTGATATATTTTAGTCAAAGAAATAATAGGCTGGGTAAATTAAAATAGGTAAGTTAGACTGAGTCAATTGAATAAGCTAATCGGATAATTAATGGATGACAGGGAATAAAAAAAATTCGCCAAGCATCATGCGGATGTCACAAAATCAGCTCAAACGCCAGCGTGAATGGGTGTATTTGGCGCATTTTTTAGCCATGCTGCATTTACATCCTGCCAAAACCATCTCAGGTACGGATGATGGTAATGAGCCAGATTTTACCTGTATTTTTTATTGTGACAAAGGTGAATATGCAATTGGCATCGAATTGACCACCTTGCCAAGACTACGCGATAGACTCGGTAATGACAATTTAATGTTAAAACGTTGGTACTGGCAGTCACTGCTACAGGTGTCAACCAAATTTACACCAACGCGGTTTAATGGTGCGGGCGAGATAGTAGGTATCAAGGCTAATTGGGCCAATTGGGTCAATTGGCAAAAGATTGATAACCGAAAGATTGTCAATGTGTCGCAGCAATTTATCGAGCCATCCCGTGATTTGCCACATCCTACGCTCAGTAGTAAATTACAAAACGGTATTGCCAAAACCATGCGTTGGTTACCCAGTGCGTTTTTTACCGATATGGCCAATGAAAACGAAGATTTACCGATTGATTCCTACATCAATCAAAGTGATATTGATGCGGTGATGAGCAAAAAAGCGCATAAAGTCCAAGCGTACCACAAAAAAAGAGCGTTGGATGAAATCTGGTTATTGATTCATACCAATGAACAGCAAGAAAAGGGCGTATTAACTTTTGATACAAGTGAAGCCTTGCATCACGGTAGTGAGTTTGATCGAGTGTTTTTAACCTTATATCCCACCACGACACTGCTACAAATTGCTCAATAAAAAAGGCTAAATCTACATTTAGCCTTTTTTATACTGAAAAATTTCATTTAATCATCGAGTTGTTCCATGACATCATCAGTAAAGTTGACGTTGGTATAGACTTCTTGTACATCGTCCAAATCTTCTAGCATATCAATCATTTTCATGATTTTTTTAGCATCTTCGACATCAGTGACATCCGCCATGGTTGAAGGGGACATGGTCACTTCTGCGTTGTCGGATTTTAAACCGGCTTTTTCTAAGGCATCCATCACGTCACCGAAGTTCTCTGGCTCAGTGACCACTGTGATACTATCACCGTTATTTTCAATATCGGTTGCCCCGGCTTCAAGTGCGACTTCCATGATGGTGTCTTCTAGCGACACATCATCAAAGGTAATTTCACCGCGTTTGCTAAACATATAAGCCACTGAGCCTGATGTACCCAAGTTGCCACCATTTTTGCTAAAAGCGTGACGCACTTCGCCAACGGTACGGTTGAGGTTATCCGTCATGGTCTCGACAATCACCGCAACACCGCCCAAGCCATAGCCTTCATAGGTGATTTCTTGCATGTTGTCATTGTCACCGCCGCCTGCACCACGTTCAATCGCCCGTTTTACAGTGTCTTTGGTCATATTAACTGAGTTGGCTTTTTCCACCGCCGCACGCAAACGCGGGTTACTCGCTGGGTCTGGGTCGCCTTGTTTGGCAGCGGAGACCAGCTCACGAATGATTTTGGTAAAGACTTTACCTTTTGCCGCATCTTGTTTGGCTTTACGGTGTTTGATGTTTGCCCACTTGGAATGTCCGGCCATGAGTGTATCCTTTATCTAACTATCTAACGTAACAATCTGATTTTCAAAATTTTGCGTGCGCTATTATAAACGAGCAACCCCGATTTTTGATAGGGGGTTGCACTTATGTCATCGCAGGAAATGTTATTGAAAGTTAAAATCAAACCTAAAGGCGAGGCGAGTCGTCAGGTCGTGGCAATGTCGGCAAATCAATATAGCGGTGTATCAACTCACTTAAATCAATTTTTACCTTTAAATTCACCAAGTTCCAATACTGTCCAGAAATGGTTCGATCAAGCATCATGGTAAGTGGGGCAGGTTGAAAGCTTTGCCAGTATTTAAGCGACTCTTTTGCTTTGGCAATCGCTTGAAAATGGGTTTGGCTGGTGGCAAAGTCATAAGGCGCGTGTTTGGATAAATCAAACAACTGGGTAAAACCATACGGGGTCAAACCAATCTGCAACCAATCGTTATAAAAGTCTGTGGGCAGTGGTTCATCATTGTCTTTTTTGATGCCAATGCTGACCAAATCTTGCTCAAGCGCTGTCACATCACCGCTCAGACAGTGAATGGCAAAGCGTTTGAATAACGCAACTTCGTCATGGCTGTAAGATTTGATACCACCAAAGTCATAGGCAATGACCGAGCCATCAGGGCGAAACGCAAAGTTACCTGGATGGGGGTCACAATGCAGACGATACAGTTTGAACAATTGACCGGCACTAAAATCAAATAAGCGAGTGGCGATTTTTTGTTTGGTGTCATTGTCCCAAGTGGCAGCCACTTCGAGCTTTTCACCCAGTTCTTGTGATAGGGTTAAAATACGTTTGGTCGAATGGCTATGAAAAACTTTGGGGATAATCAGCCCATCATCATCACTGTGAAAACTGCCAAAAATTGCCAAATTATGGGCTTCTTTGCTGTAGTCAAGCTCGTCATACAGGCTATCACGGATTTCTGCAAAAATTTTATCTTGCAAGGTTTTATCCATATTGAGCACGCCAGTTATCTTAAGCGCCAAGCGAACGTGTTTTAAGTCACTATCGATACTGGTATCAACATCGGGGTATTGCACTTTGACTACGACCGCTTCACCGGTTGGCAACACCGCTTTATGGACTTGACCGATAGAGGCTGCCGCAAAAGGTGATTGCTCAAACTGGGCAAACAACGCCTCAATCGGTTGCCCCAATTCTTTTTCAAGCTGCTGTTTGATGACGGCAAACGGCATGGGCGGCGCGTCTTTTTGTAATTTCTCCAGCGCTTTTGAGACTTCAGGCGGGAACACATCTTTATACTGCGAGGCAATTTGACCGACTTTCATCACCGCGCCTTTCATTTCGCCCAAGGTGTCGGCGATTTGCAGCCCTACGGTTTGCAGCATTTCGCTACGGGCTGTGAGTTTATCTTCTTCAGAGCCTGCAAAAGACTTAATAGAATTTTTAGCTGCTTTCCCTGCGATACTGGCAGTCATACCGGCAAGTTTTAAAAAACGTTTTTTTGATGACATAGTGGTTGTCTTATAGCAGAATTTTTTAATTAATTTATCAGTGAAACTATCAGGTAAATTATAAAATTTTAAGTATTGAGATTAGCAGAAAATGGCTATTTTTGCTATGTACCGTGCTGAAATTTAGCGAATTTTGTGCATAGCTTGGCATAAAAAACTTGGCACAAAAAAAGGCGCCACGATGACACCTTGTTTATCCAAACTGTTAAAAATTATTGTAAAAATAAGCGATAGCCTAAGTTATCGGTGAGGTTTTCGCACTCATAGCCAATGTCTTGCAGTTTGGCAAGTAATTGCTCGGCGGTTTGCTCACCCATTTGAATGCCCGCTAAGATACGCCCTTCAGCCGCCCCATGATTGCGATAGTGGAATAAAGAAATATTAAACTGTGAGCCCAATTTTTCAAGGAAGTTGAGCAGCGCGCCAGGACGCTCGGGAAATTCAATGCGAAATAATTGCTCGTCTTTTAATCCCGCGTGTCCGCCGATTAAATAGCGAATATGGGTCTTGGCGACTTCATCATCGGTCAAATCAATCGCGGCATCATCGGCTTCATTGAGTAACTGGTGGATTGCTTTGCGCTCTTTTTCCCCTTCTTTGAGGGCGATACCGACAAAAATATTGGCAGCGTGATGGGCGTAGTTGGGGTTGGTGTTGATGCGGTAGTTAAATTCGGTGATGTTGCGACCTTTGAGTGAGCGGCAAAAATCCAAGAAGGCGCCTGTGCGCTCAGGAATGGTCACCCCAAAAATCGCTTCTTTTTTCTCACCAATTTCGGTACGTTCAGCGATATAGCGTAACCGGTCAAAATTCATGTTGGCACCACATAAAATCGCCACACAGTTTTTGCCCTGTAGATTATGATCTTCGATGTATTTTTTCATACCCGCGACCGCCAACGCGCCTGCAGGCTCGACGATGGTGCGGGTTTCATCATACACGTCTTTAATCGCCGCACACACTTCATCATTGCTACAAGTGACCACATCAGGCTCGACCACGGGACCTGAGTTATCGCTTTTTGGCATACGGCAGACGTCAAACGGTATTTCACCCAGCTGCGCGACTGCCACCCCATCGACAAACAACCCCACTTGGGGCAGACGTTTGCGTTCGTTAGTGGCTAAAGCAATTTTTAAACAGGCTGCTTCTTCTGGCTCGACCGCCACGACTTTGACATGCGGTGCAACTTCCCCCAAAAACGCTGCCACACCTGAGATTAAGCCACCGCCACCAACCGCAACAAACACATATTCCATTTTACGCCATTGTTGTACTAGCTCCATGGCAATGGTACCTTGACCTGCGATGACCAGTTCATCGTCATACGGCGGGATAAAGGTCAAGCCATCGGTTTGGGCGCGTTCAATGGCATAGCGGTTTGATTCATCAAAACTATCGCCATATAGCACCACATTACCGCCCAAGGACTTGACGGCACTGACTTTGATATCGGGGGTGGTGGTCGGCATCACGATAATGTTATTGAGTCCCAAGCGGCTAGCCGAGAAGGCGACGCCTTGCGCGTGGTTGCCGGCAGAGGCACAAATCACGCCTTTGGCTTTGTCTACTTCGCTCAACTGGCTAATTCGATTGTAGGCACCCCGCAGCTTGAAAGAAAACACTGGCTGAAAATCTTCACGTTTAAAACGAATATCGTTGTTAAACCGTTCACTGAGTTTTTTGGCGGGTTCAAGCGGCGTTTGAATAGCAGCATCATACACGGTCGCTTGAAGGATAAGGCGTACCCAATCTGATAACATAATAATGACCTAAGTTTGAAAAATACGTTTGAAGATTTATTTTTACCCTCTGTGTGCTTTCATAACCAAAACACAGCAAATCGTTAGAGAAGTAAAAAATAAGTGATTAGATTAGGACTTTAGGGTTTAGCTTGCAAGTGCTTTTACGGTAAAATAAGTTGGGTAATTGATAGCATTAAGTTTTCTATCTGTTTTTTTGATAAATTCCTAACAAGGCTGGGTCTATGAGTACGATGAATGCAAGCACGCAACAACAACAAAAACAAGCCGTGGCAGCAGACGCGTTAAAATATATCGAATCAGGCATGATTTTGGGCGTGGGGACGGGCAGTACCGTCAACTGCCTCATTGAATTATTGCCAAAAGTTAACCTAAAGGGCGCTGTGGCAAGCTCAAAGGTCACCGAAGATAAGCTCAAAGCCCTCGGTATTGAGGTGATGGATTTAAATTTCACGGGTGAGTTAGACTTATATATTGATGGTGCCGATGAAGTAAACGAGCACTTACAGCTAGTCAAAGGCGGTGGCGGCGCTTTAACCCGTGAAAAAATTGTTGCCGCTGCTTCTAAGCAGTTTATTTGCATGGTTGATGAAAGTAAATGGGTGCAGCAATTAGGCGTTGGCTTTCCACTACCGATTGAAGTATTGCCGCAAGCGCGCTCGTATGTGGCGCGTGAGTTGGTGCAGCTTGGCGGTGAGCCGGTCTACCGTGAAGGATTTGTCACCGATTATGGCAATTTGATTTTGGATGTTTATGGCTTAGATATCGGCTTGGACATTGAGAAGGTAGCAGCGTTTGAAGCAAAGTTAAACAATATCGTTGGGGTGGTGTGTAATGGGTTATTTAGCGCACAGCGCGCTGATATCTTGCTGATGGCAACGGCAGATGGCGTAAAAAAATTAACAGCCAAGTAAGTTACCAGTAAGTTAACGGTTGTTAGTAATGTTGTCATACAACAAAAAAGACCAAGTCACGATGACTGGTCTTTTTTAATTTATAGCCGATTTAGTTTATAACCGCTAATGGCAAGCTTGATGGCAGGCTCATTAGTGCATGTATTGACCGCCGTTTACGTTGATGGTCTCACCTGTGATATAAGCAGCGCCATCGCTGACCAAATACATCACGGCAGCAGCAATCTCTTCAGGTTGGGCGATACGACCCATTGGAATGCCTGCTTTGATGCTTTCCATCACTTTTTCAGGCACCGCCATCACCATTTTAGTGCCTGTATAACCCGGTGCAACCACGTTAACGGTCACCCCAGATTTAGCGCCTTCTTGTGCCAACGCTTTACTAAAGCCGATGATACCCGCCTTGGTGGCTGAGTAGTTGGTTTGACCAAACTGACCTTTTAAGCCATTAATTGAGCTGATACTGACAATACGCCCAGATTTTTGCTCAAGCATTTTGTTAAAAACGGGTTGGGTGACCGTGAATAGTGATTTTAAGTTGGTATCAATCACCTCTGACCATTGCTCATAAGTCATTTTTTTGAAAGTCGTATCACGGGTGATACCTGCGTTATTTACCAACACATCAATGTGACCTGCTTTTTCAATTGCATCAACAATGGCTTTGGTGGCTGCTTCATGGTCAGTGAGATTGGTTTCAACAAAGGTGAAATCGCTGGCATTCATGCCTTCTTCTTTTAACCAAGCTTCGCCGCGGTTGACAGTGCTATCCGCTTTATGGGTGTAGGTTGCAATGATGTGATAGCCAGCTTGGATTAGCGCATGACAAATAGCAGTGCCAATACCACCTAGCGCACCTGTTACCAGGGCAATTTTTTTATTTGCAGTTGGGTTGTCCGTTGTCATCACAGTACGCTCCTTGTTTGTTGTGATTGTTGGTTGTACTAAAAAATTCAATGATTAAAATAGTTTATAAGATAAATGTGTTTTTTTTACAATTGAACATGCGGCTAAAATATCACTTACACGCGATTGATATCAGGGTCAAAAAAAAACTATAGACCGAATATTCACATAAATTTATTGACTTTTACTTCCTTGTTTTTTTCATCATATATGAAAATTTGATAACTACCAATATTTTTTACGTTTTTATTTCTATGACAAACATTTTGCTACGCGCAAACGAGTATTTATAGGTTTGTGTGCTAAAAAAATTTGCAACAATAGCGGTTTGTGCTAGGCTATAAGGATAACTTTAAGCAATGTAAGGTTGAGCAAAATACCCTGTATCAACCGCACTTAATCAAGGCTAATTGCTAAATTTCTTTCCTGATGGTACAAAGTTGGCTTAATTGTACAAACTTGATTGGACAAGATTGATTGTATCGATACGCAAGCGTGAATGCTTAGTACTTATATATACCACGATGAGGTGGGTCTGTTTATTTAGTCTGTTTATTTATTTGCCACACGGAAATTAGAATGCCGCAACTCTTACCGACGATAGAACAAATCGCTGTATTACAGCAAGCTAGTAATTTTGGCTATCAGTATTGGCAGACTAAAACAAACGTTGCACAAAGCTTTTTAAAAAGCTATCCGCTTACCCAAACGCTCGATGTCCAACATATCAAAGATTTAATACGCGATTATACGCTGGATGAAGATTACCAATTGGCGGATGAAGCAAGCGTGATGCGGGGGCTGCGTCATCTACGCAATTTGTTGATGGTGCGCTGGATTTGGCAAGATGCATTAAATCTGATTAGCCTAGAGCAGCTGACATGGGAGCTATCAAAATTTGCCGATTATTGTCTCATCTTTGCCAAAGACTATGTGTATCAAGATTTAATCAGTCGCTATGGCGAGCCGTATTTTTTTGATGAAAAAAATAAACCACATAAAGATGATTTAGCCATCATCGCCATGGGTAAAATGGGGGCAGAAGAGCTCAACTTATCAAGCGATATCGATTTGATTTTTGTTCATCAGGGGCAAGGTGAGACGGTGGTTGACCCGTTAAAACAACCAGGGTCAAAAGCTGCTAAATCCATCGACAACAAGAAATTTTTTACCAAATGGGGTCAAGGCATCATCAATCTGCTTGATAAAAACACCCAAGATGGTTTTGTATTTCGCATTGATATGCGCCTGCGTCCTTGGGGCGATGGCAGTGATTTGGCAATTCATTTATCGGCACTGGAAAAATATTTTGCCCAACATGGACGGGCGTGGGAGCGATTTGCTTGGCTAAAAGCCAGAATCGTCAACCCTGTCACCTTTAGCGATAGCTTAAAAGCCCTTATCAAGCCGTTTGTATTTCGTTATTATGTCGATTATAGTGCCTTTGCCGCACTACGTGAGATGAAATCGCTGATTCAAAACCAAGTCGAACAACGTCAAGATACCGACAATGTCAAGCTTGGGGCAGGTGGTATCCGTGATATTGAGTTTATCGTGCAGTCGTTTCAGTTGATTTATGGCGGGCGTGTCAGTGATATCAGAGTAAAAAACTGCCTACAAGCGATGAGCCAACTGGAAAAACATGGCTTTATCGATGCTGTGACCCATGAGCAATTGGCACAAGCCTATCGTTTTTTACGCAGATTGGAGCATGGTATCCAAGCCATCAATGATGAACAAACCCAGCGACTACCACAAGATGCCATGCAGCGACATCAGCTTGCCCAAGTGTTGGGGTTTGCTGATTGGGCGGCATTGTTAGCCAAACTCAATGAATACCGCCAAATGGTAAAAATACCTTTTGACGAGCTGGTCAGTGATCGTAAGCAGTCTGATGAGCAGCTACAAGTGGATCATCAGCACAATTTATCTGAGCTTGAGCAAAAATTAAGCGCTGACAATAAAGATAAATTAAGCCAGTTTTGGCAAAGTAAGCTCATCACAGGACTCAGTGAAGAAGCCAAGACTCGCTTAAATGCCGCCTATCCGATTCTAATCAATGGGTTGTTACATTCCGATTTAAGCGAAGATGCAATCAATGTGGCGTTACCTAGAATGTTGACATTGCTAGAGGCGGTAAGTCGTCGGTCAATTTATTTGGTCATGTTTGCCGAAAACCCAACGGCAGCCGCCAAATTGATTCCCATGTTGGCAGCAAGCCCTTGGATTGCGAGCGAATTGGTAAGTTATCCTGTTTTGCTAGATTCATTTATCCGTGAAAAATACCGTCATTTACCTGATAAGGCAGAACTTAGTGACATTCTGCGTCAGCAGTTGTTACGGGTAGAGCCTAATGATGAAGAAGGGCTACTCAACGCCTTTCGTTTTTTCAAAAAAACCCAAGTCTTGGCAGTGGCGGCGAGTGATGTGTTGGCGGATAGACCGTTGATGAAAGTCTCTGATTCACTCACCTTTATCGCTGAAGTGGTGCTTGAAAAAGCGTTGCAACGGGTATTTGGTGAATTGGTAAAAAAACATGGGTATCCTGTTAATGCCCAAGGCGAGCCTGTGAGTGAAGCGCATAATGGCTTTGCGATTATCGGTTATGGTAAGCTTGGCGGGCTTGAGATGAGTTATAGCTCAGATCTTGATCTTGTGTTTATTCATGACATTGATGAAGAAGCGATGACGCTCGGTGAAAAACCCATCAGCGGTATGAAGTTTGCCGCACGCCTTGCCCAAAAACTGATGAATTATTTGACCACCCAAACGCGCGATGGCCGTGTCTATGAGATTGACATGCGCCTGCGTCCTTCGGGTCAAGCGGGTATGATGGTGGTATCTACCCATGCGTTTGAACTTTACCAAATGCACAAAGCTTGGGCGTGGGAACACCAAGCGTTGGTTCGCGCTCGTGCGATTTGTGGCGATAACCGCGTGATGACGCGATTTGACCAAATTCGTAAAGAAGTATTGTGTCTGCCGCGCGATAAAGACAGTGTCCGTATCGAAGTATCCACCATGCGGCATAAGATGCAAGACCATTTGGGCAGCAAACCGCATACCAAGCAGCAAGGGTTATTTCATCTGAAACAAGATGCAGGCGGATTGGTTGATATTGAATTTATTGCCCAGTTTGCTGTCTTGGCGTATGCCAATAGTTATCCTGCGTTGGCAGTTTGGAGTGACAATGTGCGTATCTTTGAAGCGCTTGCCAAAACAGGTATTATCGAAACCGAAATATGCCAACAGCTAACGCACGCTTATCTTCGCATCCGCAGTATGACGCATCGCTTGGCTTTGGCAGAGCAGCCGATACTGGTGGATGAAGCCCAGTGGCATGAGCTGCGTAATTTTGTTGATGCGCAATGGCATCGCTTAATCGGGCAACGACCAGAATAGATGTAACATCAATTTTTATTTAAACAAAGCACTTTTTATCTCAAACAAAAAACTTTTTATTTAAAACAAAGCACTAGGAGTAATCAATGGCAACAATTCCCAGCATGGCAGACCGTGATGGTTTTATCTGGATGGATGGCAACATGGTAGACTGGCGTGATGCCAAAATCCACGTATTAACCCATACACTGCACTACGGGATGGGCGTATTTGAGGGGGTTCGAGCCTACAAAACCCATGATGGACGCACGGCGATTTTTCGTCTAGAAGACCATACCCAGCGCCTGCTAAATTCCGCTAAAATTTTCCAGCTTGCTGTACCCTATTCGTATGAAGAAGTGTTACAAGCACAAAAAGCCGTGGTACGTGAAAATAACCTTGAATCGGCATACCTTCGCCCATTGATTTGGGTCGGTTCTGAAAAATTGGGTATCGCTGCCAAAGATAATAGCATTCACACCATCGTTGCCGCTTGGGTTTGGGGTGCTTATCTGGGTGAAGAAGGCATGGCAAAAGGTATCCGTGTAAAAACCTCAAGTTTTACCCATCACCATCCAAACGTCACCATGTGTAAAGCCAAAGCCGTCAGCAACTACCCAGTATCTATCATGTCAAACCAAGAAGTCACCCGTCATGGCTATGATGAAGCGGTATTGATGGATACCCAAGGCTATGTTTGTCAAGGCTCAGGGGAAAACTTATTTTTGGTCAAAGATGGTGAACTGCATACCCCAGATTTGTCAGGGGGTGCATTGGACGGCATTACCCGTCGCACGGTGATACAGTTTGCACAGGACTTGGGCATCAAAGTGCATGAGCGTAGAATCACCCGTGATGAGTTTTATATCGCGGATGAAATCTTTATGACAGGTACTGCTGCCGAGATTACCCCAATTCGTGAATATGATGACCACGTCATTGGCTGCGGCGCGCGTGGTGAAATCACCGAAAAACTGCAAAGTCTATTTTTTGACGTGGTGCAAGGCAAAAATGATAAATACGCGCATTGGCTCAGCTACGTGGATGAATAATCGGTAAAATTGTAGATAAGTGAAAATAAAAGGATAGTTATGTTAAAATGACTATCCTTATTTTTTGAAAAATTATCGGTACTTTGGAAGTGACATGACAACATCGAGTGCAACCACCCCGCTTAAACAAATTATTTGTATCAAATGGGGCACCAAATATGGCGCAGATTACGTTAATAAACTCTATGGGATGGTAAGCCGTAATATCACCCCGCCGTTTCGCTTTGTCTGCTTTACCGACAATACCGATGGCATCCGTCCTGAAGTAGAATGTCAGGATTTGCCGCCCAGCGATATTGTGATGCCTACCAATACCCTTGGTAAATGGCCTAAGTCACGGCTTTGGAATGCACAGCTTGGCAATGTCACAGGAACGGTATTATTTTTAGATCTTGATGTAGTCGTAGTGGGTAGCCTTGACGACTTTTTTAGTTTTGGCGATGACGATCAGACGGTTTTATCTTACAACCCAAGTAACCCCTTAGAGAAGCTAGGTCAAACCTCGTGTTTTCGCTTTAAAGTCGGTAGTTTGGTTAGTTTGCTAGAAAAATTCCGTGCCGATCCACAAGGCGTGGCGGATAAATATCGCTTTGAGCAGCGTTTTGTCACTCGCAATGCCCCAGGTGGGGTTAAGCTTTTTCCCAAAGAGTGGGTGGTGCATTTTCGCCGCAAATGCCGTCAGCCATTTCCGCTAAATTATTTTATCCCGCCAAAACTGCCTCATGATGCACGCATTATTATTTTTCCTGGCGATTTGTATCCGCAAAATGCGATTGCAGGGCAATACAACAAAAATTCTGCCGATAATGCCAAAGACCATTTGGCGCAATTATTTACTGCTGAAAAAATCAAAAAACCGATTTCGCATTTACGCCATTTTATTTTGCCGACTGATTGGGTGGCAACGCATTGGCGAGAATAGAGGATAAACTATGGCGAACTTAGACCAACCTATCAAAATTTTTATCGGCTGTGACCCTAATAACAGCGACCTTGAGCAGATGATGGTGCTAGATTATAGCTTGCACAAACATACCAGCGAGCCTGTCGAGATTATCTGGATGCAGTTAAGCCGTGACCCAAGTAGCGTATGGTATTCCAATCCGCAAACAGGTGAGGGCTGGCATACCGAAAAATGGGCGACCCCGTTTTCGGGCTTTCGTTGGGCAATCCCCGAATATTGTGGCTTTAGCGGACGGGCGATTTATATGGATGCCGATATGGTGGTGTTGGACGATATCGCTAAATTGTGGCAGCACCCGATATCTGATGAGGCGATTCTTGCGGCTAAAGGCGATGGCGATTTGATGCGACTGTGCACCTGCGTATGGGATTGCCAAAAAGCCAAGGATTATCTTGAGCCTGTGGCACAGCTACAAGCCGATCCTGAGAGCCATAGCAAAATGATGGCAAAATTTAAAGCCAATCCGCAACTCATACAGCTCTACCAAGACAGCTTTAATTGTGTGGATGGCGAAGATTTAGCGATTGAGGATATTCGGATTTTGCATTATTCCGACATGGGAACGCAGTTTAGCCATAAATATTCCTTACCGCGTTTACAAGCCGAGGGCAAAACGCATTGGTTTGATGGGCAGATTTTGCCGCACCCTCGTCAAGATTTGGTTGAGCTTTTCGATACCTATTATCAAGAGGCGATACAAGCGGGCTATAGTATTGAAAACTATCGCACTACGCCGTTTGGTGAGTTTCCAAAAAGAACTTATAAAAAAGGTTACAGAGGTAATGCGGTTACTCGTCCTGCGAAAAAACCTTCTTTATTTAGTCGTTGGTTTAAATAGTCAATAGAGTATTAAATGGCATTGGTTCAGTCACAAAAAATCGTATTAGTGATTAATTCACTGCAAGGCGGTGGGGCAGAAAAATTTGTTTTAACCTTGGGGGAAGCCCTCTACCAGATGGGTTTTGAGGTGCATATTGTCCGATTTGACCCGATTGTCGAACATACATTAAGCGAAAATTTAATCTATCATCTTATTCCTTTTCGCAATTATCGACGCTTGCCGAAAGGTAAAATTCGGCATTTCTTTTTTGCACGGGCGGTTGATGGCTATATCAGTAAACATATTGGTCAGCCTGTGGCAATATTCGTGAACTTGTACCGTGAACATGAGGTATTTTATTATTCAAGGCAAAAAAAGGTGGCGTATGTCATCCATAATCAACTGAGTGAAAAATTAAAACTTGCTACCTTGCCGCCCAAGCAGCTTTCTTACTTTCAACGAATTTATACCAAATACCCTGCTATTTGTGTGAGCGGCGGGGTAGAGCAAGATTTTGCCCATCAATTTGGCGAACCGACCAAAACCACCACGATTTATAACCCCATCGACCGTGATAACATCCGTGTATTAGCTGAGGCAGCTAGCCCAGATTTACCCGCCATCACCCGACAGGGTTATCTTATCCATGTGGGCAGTTTTAAAGCGCAAAAAGGGCATGAAATTTTATTGCAAGCTTATGCCAATTCGGCACAGACATTGCCCTTGGTATTGGTGGGTAAGGGTAGTCTGCAAGCGCAAATTGAACAAAACATTATCGCGTTAAACTTGCAAGATAAAGTGATTTTAACTGGGTTTCAAAAGAATCCTTACCCATTGCTAAAGCACGCCACAGGGTTTGTGTTATCCTCGCATTTTGAGGGCTTTGCATTGGTATTGGCAGAGTCATTGGCATTGGGCGTGCCTGCGATTAGCACCGATTGTCCCTCAGGACCTAGTGAGATTTTGCCGCCGCAGAATTTGGTGGCAGTGGCAGATATCCCTGCTTTAACTGAAAAAATCAACCAATTAATGAGCCATCCTAGCCAGTTTAACGTGCCATTTAACGAAGCTTTTTTGCCGCAAAATGTTGCCCGTCAGTATTTGGCATTTATGGGGGTTGGCTTTGAATAAATCCAAGCGAGAAAAGTGATGCTAAAAAATTATGTGATTAGTCTCGCTCATCATAGCAAGCGGCAAAGCCATATCCAACAAGAGTTTGCTAAGCAGCACATACCTTTTACTTTTTTTTCGGCGGTCACCCCGGATAAAAATACCCAAGTCGCTCAGCGACTGGCGATTGATATCACAAAGTCGGTATCTAGTGACACCGAAATTGCCTGTTTTTTAAGTCATGCTAGCCTGTGGCAACGCTGTGTGGATGAAAATCTTGATTATATCGGGATTTATGAGGATGATATTTTTTTAGGTCAGCAGTTCGAGCAGTTGATTCGTCAAATTGATGTTTTGCAAAGCCAAGCTATCGATATTTTAAAATTAGAAAAGGTAAGCCCAAGGGTGCATTTGGCTCATCCGATAGTCTTACCTCAGAGTAAACGGACGATTTATGAATTAAAGTCTCGCCATTTAGGCGGGGCAGGTTATCTGCTATCCCATCGCGCTTGTCAGTATCTATTACAATATATTAGAAACCTACCGCAGCTTGAGGCAGTCGATGTGATGCTATTTGATGTGGGAAAATACCCCAAAGCCCTGCCTGTATATCAGCTTGTACCTGCTATTGTGATTCAGGAGCATCATCTATTACCTCAAGTTGCTTTGGCAAGCAGCCTGCAGGCAACCAGAAGCCGAGAAATTAAACGACCTTTAACAGGGCTACAAAAAATCAAACGTGAAGTCCTGCGTGCGACACGCCCGCTATATATGACCAACCTTACCTTTGAATAAACCTAAGGAGCCACTTGTGAGCTGCAACCCCTCAAATATCATTGTGTTGGTTATCAACTGCTTGCAGGGGGGCGGGGCAGAAAAGTCAGTATTGACGCTCGCGGAAGGCTTTTATCAACTAGGCTATAAAGTCCATGTCATCCGATTTAAAGCCACCACAGAATATGAGCTTAGCCCACACATTGATTTTCATATTGTCAACTTTAAGTGGTTTAAATTAATCCCCAGTGATAGGGTGCGTTACCAACAATTTGCCAAACATTTAGATAACTATATTTTAACGCATATTGGTCAGCCATGTTTGACGATTGCAAATTTGGAACGGGCGGACAAGGTGTTAAGCTATAGCCAATTACCCAATGTGATTCATGTGATTCGTAATACCCTTTCTCAAGAACTGAAATTAGCCCAAGCTCGCAATAAGCCTATCGATATAGCGCAGCTAAAGACGACCTATCATGCGCAGCCTTGTGTGGCGATTAGTGAAGGGGTGGCGGTGGATTTTAAGGCAACATTAGGGCTAACGAATATTACTACGATTTATAACCCGATTGATAACAAACTTATTGAGGCAATGGCAGAGGCATACCCGCTAGAGATTGCGGAGTTTATTGTGCATGTGGGCAGCTTCAAGTACCAAAAAGCCCATGATATTCTGCTAAAAGCCTATGCCAAAACCTCGCAACGCTATCCGCTGTATTTGGTGGGTCAAGGCAAACTGATGGCAGAAACCAAACAGCTTGCGGTTGATTTAGCGATTAGCGACAAGGTGGTATTTACTGGCTTTAAATCCAACCCCTATCCGTATATCAAACACGCTAAATGCTTAGTGTTAAGTTCTCGATTTGAGGGCTTTGGGCGAGTGATTGCCGAAGCATTAGCCGTGGATACGCCTGTGATAAGCACCGACTGTCCGTATGGTCCTAGTGAGTTGTTACCAAGACAAAATCTTGTCCCTGTTGATGATATTGACGCCTTAGCCCAATTATTAGAACAAGCAATGGCAAATCCATCGGCGTTTGCCGTGCCGTTTGATGAGCGATTTTTACCCAAAAATATCGCTAACCAATACATTGAGCGATTCGTGACCTCTAATCTGCCCGATACGGAATAAATGTAAACAAATCCTTAGAAATGGGCGAGTGGTTATAAATTTGCACGCCTTTTTGCTGATAGTTGTGGGCTACCCAATCAAACGACGGTACGATACGGTGGGTGATAGCCTTATCAAGTTTGGTCGGGGCAGCATTGTCTTGGTTTTCATAAAACCGTGGCTGCTGGCTATTGATTAAATCAATGCCATACAGATGTATCATTTGAAATCCTAGAGAATAAGCAAGCTGTAACGCCACCAACGCTACCGTTCCCCCTTCAACAAAGCCGTAACGAATATCCCAAGACACCCCAATTTTTTTGTTAATAGTATGATAAGGGCTATGTTTTAGGTGTTTTAGTCGGGTACGTTTATTGAGTGTGACAGCTATTTTGCCTAAAAGGCTAGTTTGCTGAAGGGCAATCAAACTATCATCAATCGGTCTATCAACTGGATAGATGATATAGATATGGTCGGCATATTGAACTAAAAAATCGGGCGCATCTTGCCATAGTTGTTCTGCTACTAAAGCACTGATATACAGCGGATAACCCCCCTGATAATACTGCAGCGGAATACTACAGTTATGTTTAATAAAGCGTGGGTCGGTGATGACATACGCCACAATCTTGTCAAATTTATAGTGTTCGGTCAGGCTAATACTGCCATTTACAAATATAACCGACTCACAACCAAGCGGGTCGATGGCATTGGTCTGGATGCTCGGTCCTGACGCCAAAATATGTACCGTCGTATCAGAGACTTTTGGTAGCACAAATGCAGGATTGACAATACGTAGGGCGATTGTCTGAGTAGATCGGGTAAATATCAAAGAATGATTGGCTACCACCATGCTGATTTTTCATCCTTATGTAGTTGTTTCAATGTGGTGAATGCGCTAGGTTGGTCATGCAATCTAGCAAACACCTTGAGTAAGAGTGTGGTAGAAAAAGGGTCTTCAGCGTAAAAATGCTGATACCGCTCACGCATATGTTTTAGTGTATCGTCCTTACCTAGCCTAAAATAGGTCAAACCAGCATACAGCGGTTTATGATGGGCGTACAAAATAGCGGATTTTTCCTCATCTAGGCTGGCAGATGAACGACACAGATACTGCTGGGTTTCGTAGACTTTTACCGTATTAATCAAAGTAATAATATTGAGTAATATTGCCTTTCTAGTGGGTTTTGGATCAAAATCAATAAAGGTATCGCAGGCAGAGGCAATCCACCGTAAACTTAAATTATCCATCAAATAGTCAGTCTGTGTTTGCCAAAGATGGGTAAAGGTTTGAAAAGTTTTTTCAGGTTGAAACCGACGGCGTAATAATACAATCAGTATCGCATGGTAAAAACTAAGTTCAGATTGTCCTATAAACTCGTGTTGCAACGTGGTTAAATGCGTGTATAAATTGCGAATACGCCGTGGCTCATAGTCCATAAGCGGGTTTATCGGTTCATCTCGTTGGGTATCATCTAATAAATAGGGGTGAGCTTGAATAATCGTATCAATGATAGAACAAGTATCACTATCAATCACACGACTTTTCATCGCCTCAATATTTTGCCATGCATAGTGGTCAATAATTTGATTCGCCCCAAGGCGTTTTTCACTTTTAAATAATAAAATAAACTTACGATACCAGTTTGCCATTTTTTATTATTCCTAAAACCGCAAGCTTATGTGAAATTTCTTCTAAGTTTAATTATCCAATGCTTAACTATCCATTAACTATCTAAGGCTTAACTATCAAAGGTTGAGTTATCGCCAATAATCCCTAATCCAGTCAGTTGGTAATACCTTACGATACCATTTACCGCTTTTACCCATGATGGCATCAGGTGGATTCACTTCCCCATGAAAAATCACCATTTTTGCCCCTTTAGGCAAAATCGGCGGTTTGACAAAACTTAAGGGAAATGGCTGCACACATTGGTATTTAAAGCTCACGCACCAAGACGCATCCCAATATTCAAGGTGATGATGCTCACGCAAATAATTGGATAGATAAGCTTGCTCATGGCGTACTTGGCTACGAATCTTGTCAAAATTTTGCTCAAAATTTGATAACAGATTTGGGTAAGTATGTTGTCCGACTTTAAAGCGATACACCGATGAATTACCCACCATGCGCCACGGTTTTTTCCAATCACGGATAATCACCACACTGTCATCGTGCTGCGCTTGATAAGTAAAAAAGCAATCAATATTATCGACAATCACAATATCAATGTCCAAAAATAACGCCGTGCCTTTTAAATCATATAATTCAGGGCTAAAGGTGGTCAGTTTTTTCCAGCCACGTTCAGGAATATTACTGGGTAAATTGAGCTCAGGAATTGGGTAGCATTTGACGTTGGCATCTATCCCTGTGCTATCATCGGTCAAACATACCATTTGAAAGGGCAACGTCAAATGTCTGTTTACCATATTGTACAGGCGATTAACGTACTCAGCACCATATTTGGTGCCCCATTTCATACAAATAATGTAACGGTTTTCATCGGGCAAAGCAGGCGCTGAAGTATAATTTGGTAAAGTCATAAGTAAATGATTATCATATTAAGTAAGTGAATTGATAATATCATGATTGCTAAGTTTTGGATAACGCTGGCGAACCGCTACTGCGATGGATGGCTTGGCATTATAAATAACCGGAAATCCTGGCACACGTTTAAAGCGCTTATAGCCCCACATATATTGACTGGGGAAACGGTCAATCATCCGCTCGATGGCGTGGTTCATCGCGGTTGTCGCTGTCACCATGTTTTTGTCATACAAGGCGGGGTCAGTTAACTCATCACAATAAATATCAAAGCCTTGTCCATCGTCACGGCGTACACAGGTCAAACCTACCAAGCTACATTTGGTTTTACTGGCTAATTTGCTAGCAAGGGTACTGGTCAATGTCGGAATACCAAAAAACGGCACCACTTCACCGCCAGATGGGTCAGGGACATGGTCAGGCAATATGATACTAAAACCGCCTGCTTTTAGGGTTTTAAAAATCGCTTTGACCCCAGTCGCATCGGTTGGTACCAAAGTTGCGTTTAGGCGCTGACGCCCTTGTAGCACAAACTGATTGGCTTGTTCACCTTTCACGGGTTTATACATGATGGTGGGTGCACCAAACTGGTTGAGCCACGCATTCATGATTTCCCATGTCCCCAAATGCGGCACAATTGCAAGCATGCCATTGGGATTTTGTAAGCCTTGCATCAAAACTTGTTGATGATGCACGGTATGGATTTGTTTGACCGACCACGCAGGTGGCATCGCCCAGCTTTTAGCCGATTCCACCATATTTTTGCTCTGATTGGCAATACAGGCTCTGGCAAGCTGGTCACGCTGGGATTCGGTGAGTTCAGGATAGACAAGTCGTAAGTTAGTATCCACCGTTTTCATGATACTTTTGTCACGACGAAGTGAAATGATAAAGCTTGCGATATGTGCCAATAGATATAGCATCCACATTGGCACATATTTGAGGAGAGTAAAGGCATTCATCTAATTAAAGGTGTGACCTTGATTAAGATTGTGGCGCTTTACTGTCTTTTTCGCGTATACGGATACCCAATTCACGCAGTTGTTTGCCATCCACAGGCGCAGGGGCTTCAGTCAGCGGACATTCAGCCGTTTTGGTTTTTGGGAAGGCGATGACGTCTCGAATCGATTGTGAGCCTGTCATTAGCATAATTAACCGGTCAAGACCGAATGCCAAACCACCGTGCGGTGGCGCACCGTATTTTAGCGCGTTAAGTAAGAATGAGAATTTCTCTTCGGCTTCGGCTTCAGAAATACCCAATGCTTCAAATACCGCTTTTTGCATATCTAAGGTGTTGATGCGCAGTGAACCGCCACCGATTTCAGTACCATTCAATACCATGTCGTAAGCAACAGAAAGTGCTTCACCTGGATTGCTCTTCACGTCTTCTACGCTAGATTTAGGTAGCGTGAATGGATGATGAACAGAAGTCCATTTACCATCGTCAGTTTCTTCAAACATTGGGAAGTCAACCACCCAAAGTGGTGCCCACTCACAAGTTGCAAGGTTGAGATCATGACCGATTTTGACACGTAGTGCGCCCATTGCATCGTTTACAACTTTGGCTTTATCAGCACCAAAGAACACGATATCGCCATTCTCGGCACCAACACGTTTTAATAGATCAAGCACGATTGGCTCGATGAATTTAACGATTGGTGATTGCAGACCTTCGATGCCTTTTTCAAGTTCGTTGACTTTGATATAAGCCAAGCCCTTAGCACCGTAGATACCTACGAATTTGGTGTATTCATCAATCGCGCTACGTGGCAGTGAACCTGCACCAGGTACACGTAAAGCTACAATACGGCCTTTCGGATCTTTAGCAGGGCCAGCGAACACTTTGAACTCAACGTCTTGCATTAAGTCTGCAACGTCTACCAATTTCAGTGGGATACGCAAGTCTGGCTTGTCAGACGCATAATCACGCATGGCTTCTGCGTATGTCATACGCGGGAAGGTATCAAATTCAATGTTCATCATGGTTTTGAACAAGTCTTTTGTTAATCCTTCGGCAATGTTCATGATATCTTCATCACTTAAGAATGAGGTTTCGATATCGATTTGGGTAAATTCTGGCTGGCGGTCAGCACGTAAGTCTTCATCACGAAAACACTTAGCAATTTGATAATAACGGTCAAAACCTGCCACCATCAATAGCTGTTTAAATAGCTGAGGCGACTGTGGTAGGGCATAAAATTCACCGTTTGACACGCGGCTAGGCACCAAATAATCACGCGCGCCTTCTGGGGTGGCACGGGTCAAGATGGGGGTTTCTACATCCAAGAAACCTTGGTCATCTAGGTAACGGCGAATGGTTGATGTCGCTTTGGCACGAAACTTCATACGCTCTTGCATCTCTGGACGGCGCATGTCTAAAAAGCGATATTTTAGGCGCAGTTCTTCAGAAACGTTGGTGAACTCATCATTGAGGGGGAATGGCGGTGTCTCAGAGGTGGCGATTGTTTCGATGTCTTTGGCCAATAACTCCACTTGACCGCTGGTCATGTTTTTGTTTTCAGTACCGGCATAACGCTGACGCACACGACCGGTGATTTTGAGCACATATTCAGAACGCGCGCTATCTGCTGTAGCGAATGCTTCTGGGGTATCTGGGTCGATGACCACTTGCAGTAGGCCTTCACGGTCACGCATATCCAAGAAAATAACCCCACCGTGGTCACGGCGACGATGCACCCAACCGCAAATAGTGATGGTTTGGTCGTTTAAGTTTTCGGTGACAAGCCCGCAATAGTGTGTACGCATCATAATGAAGCAATCCCAATATTTTTCGTAATGTAAGAAGTAGCAAAAATTTTTATAAACGAATATTATGCCTTGTTTACTCAAATTTCACAATATGAAACACGGTTTATCATGCATATCTACTAGCCATGCCTGTCACAGACATTTCGCGAATATTGTGTGGATAAGCGATTGAAAACAGCAAAATAAACGCTATATAAAACCCATTGTGTGAATTTTTTCCTTAATTAGAGCCCTTAATTAGAGAGTTATTATGCTATTTCAAAATGCCAAACATCCGGTTGAAATGAAAGTCACCCATTTAAATAAAGTCAAAGCCCAGCGCAAACAACAATTACAATTGCAAATGGTGAATGATAAAGGGTTAACATCACTCATCAGCCGCGCATTTACAGACTTGACGAAAAAAGACAATCCCAAAAAAACCTCAAAATTTGGTCTGTTCAAAAATAAAACCGCCAACAAAAATTGTTTTGTGCTGGATTTTCATGGCGATATCAAAGCCACTGAAGTACAGCAACTGCGTGAAGAAATCAGCACGCTATTGACGGTTGCGCAAGCTGAAGATGAAGTCATTGTGCGCCTTGAATCCTCAGGTGGCATGGTACACGCGTATGGCCTCGCTGCTGCCCAGTTGGCACGTATAAAAGAAGCAGGGCTACACTTAACGGTCTGTATTGATAAAGTCGCCGCCAGTGGTGGCTATATGATGGCGTGTGTGGCTGATAAAATTTTGGCGGCGCCATTTGCGGTGGTGGGCTCGATTGGTGTGGTGGCACAAGTGCCTAATTTTCATGATTTATTAGAAAAACATGACATCGATGTCGAAGTATTTACCGCAGGTAAATACAAACGCACGGTAACCGTTTTTGGTGAAAATACCGAAGAAGACAAACAAAAATTCCAACAAGAACTGGAAGAAACGCACAAACTATTTAAAGACTTTGTGCGTAAATACCGTCCAAGTTTGGATGTTGAACAAGTGGCAACCGGTGAGCATTGGTACGGTGAAGATGCGATAACGCGCAATTTGGTCGATGCCCTGCAAACATCGGACAGTTATATCTTAGAAAAAATGACAGATAGCGAATTGTATGCCATTCAATCTCGCCAAAAACCGACCATCGCGCAAAAGCTAGGCATCTCGCAAGCGGCACAAGCGGTGGTAGCGACAGCGATTGATAAACTACCAGATGCCTTGGCAAAGTTAGAAAGCGCTAAAATGCCGATGGTCAAAAAATAACCGTAAGATAAAATAATAAAAACCTGTGACAAAAATCTGTGATAAAAACCTGTGAGGCTTGGCAGGTTTTTAACTTTTTAATGGCGACACATTTGGGCGTATAACTATGAAACTATTTATGTTAAAAATCGGGGCGCGTCCCCAAGGACGACTCATTGAACAGCATGATGTGATGTTTGTGATTGCAAATAGCCTAAGTGAAACAATTGAGACTGTCAATCAGCACTGGCCGGCAGTCAAAAACAATTGGCACTTAGACGCATGGCGAGAAGTGAAGCGGGTGGGTAATTATCAAATTTTGTTGTCGACAGATAGCTTGTCAAAGGATGGATTGTCAAAAGATAACGCGCTGGCAGATAATATATTGACAGATGAAAGGGTAGATAACAAATTAGATAGTCAGGGCAAACAACTTTATTTTGTCAATTTAGGCGGTTATCTACCGGGTCAATTTGAAGAATTTCATTATAAAACACTTGTGGTAGCCGAGACGCTAGGTAAAGCAACGGCGCAAGTTAAAAAAACGGCATTTTATCAAGACTATACATTTGATAATGTCGATACCGCCAAAAGCGGCGTGGCAACCAGTCATGTAGATGATAAGCATCAACTAGACTTGGATGATATTCACTGTGTGGCTGATTTACTGCCAAATGACGTGGCATTAACCATTCAGCCATTAACCGAGCCTGAAAAAAATCAGCTACCTGACGATGCGCTGCATATTGGTTATTTAAGTCTCAAGCAAATCAAAACCATGATTGACTAACCCGTGAAGCGTTTGATGGCGTATTTTGGTGCTGTCAATCATTGCCTTTCCTCGGCTTTGCCTTTATAGTAGGCTCATTTTTAACTCGTTTTTTTTAATCCCTTCTTTTTTATCTACAAAAGCTTTGTATAACTAATGAAACAAGCCACCGCCCTTGATATCCTTAAAACTGGTAAAAATGTGTTTTTAACAGGCTCAGCAGGGGCGGGCAAGACCTATACCATCAATCAGTATTTGCATTATCTGCGCGCAAGGGATGTGGCGGTGGCGGTGACGGCAAGCACAGGCATTGCTGCCACCCACATGAACGGCATGACCATTCACAGCTGGGCGGGCATCGGTATCAGTAACGAGCTAACCGCCAAAGACATCGCTCGCATCAAAAAACGCACGGTGGTTGTGGAGCGCATTGAGCGCACCAAGGTATTGGTGATTGATGAAATCTCAATGCTGCATCGACAGCAATTTGAGCTGATTAACCAAGTGCTACAAGCCATCAAAGAAAACACATTGCCGTTTGGTGGGATACAGCTATTGGTTGCCGGGGATTTTTTTCAGTTGCCGCCGATTGGTGAGCCCCATGAGAGCAACCGCGATAAATTTGCCTTTATGGCGCAAGCTTGGCTGGATGCAGATTTTCAAATTTGCTATTTATCCGAGCAGCACCGCCAAAAAACTGACAAAACAGCGGTGGCAGGCAACACCTATTATGGCTTGGATTTGAATGCGATTTTAAATCAGATTCGTAGCCAGCAGTTTACCCCCCATATCATGCCTGCTTTGACCGCTACGGCTGAGCATGTGCTAGCCGACAACCGTACCCGACTGTTTACCCACAATGTCAACGTGCAAGCCATCAATGAGCAGGAACTTGGCAAACTTACCACAGCGGCGCATACTTTTCGCGCTTGGGGAGAAGGCGATGAAAAGCTGGTCGAGACGCTAAAAAAATCCGTACGCAATACCCCAGAACTGGTGCTCAAACTTGGCGCAAAAGTGATGTTTATCAAAAACAACACCGAGCTTAATGTCTCAAATGGCACCATGGGCAAGGTAGTTGATTTTGTTGCCACCACCCTTAAACAACCAAATAAACAAACAGACGATAGCGCATCAAAAAACAGCCCATCAAACAATCACCCATCTGAGCCGCTCGATGAACAAGCGCTGGCAGCAGATGCAAGTGCCTTGCTCGATGCCATCGAACAAGAACAACAAGCCGATATGGCAGACTTGCTGGATGAAGTCAATGGCGGTCAATCACAACAAACTCACCCCAGGGATGAGGAGAGGGATGAGGATGATATAGCCGCTACAGACACGGCTGATGACAAACTGTCGGAGTTACTTTACCCCTTGGTTGAGCTCAATGACGGCCGCAAAGTCATTGCTGAATATGATTCATGGCGTATTGATGATGAAGAGGGCGAAATACTGGCTGCCTATTACCACATCCCCTTGACGCTGGCGTGGGCGATTACCATTCACAAAAGCCAAGGCATGACGCTAGATGCGGCAGAAGTAGATTTGTCCAAAACCTTTGAAAAAGGGCAGGGCTATGTGGCTTTATCACGGTTAAAGCAGCTATCTGGACTACAATTACTGGGCGTCAATGAATTAAGCTTACAGCTTGATCCCTTAGCGCGCGGGGCTGACCAGCGATTTCAAGCGATCAGTGCAGAGCAAGAATGTGAATTTTTGACGCGCAGTAAAAAACAGCTCAATGACCTTCATCGTGAATTTATTATTCAATGCCGGGGTACGCTGGATAAAGAAAAAATCGCTGCGTATGAAAATCGCGCCAAACAACAGCAAAAACTGATTGAAAAACGTCGCCATGCTGTACAGCAGCTGCAATCTTTGGCGGATGATGCGGCAGGCGTTATCACCCCCACGGTGCTGGAAACTAAAGCCTTGTTGGATGAAAGTTTGACCATTGCAGAAATTGCGCAAGCCCGTAATCTAGCCCAATCAACCGTGATGGGGCATATCGAGAAAATTGCTGAGCATTTTCCCCGCGCCAACATAGCGCATCTACGCCCTGAGGACGAATGGCTACAGCCGATTGATAAGGCGTATCAAAAAATAGCCAAACGTGATGACAAACGCGATAAAGATAACGATGGCAAAATCAAAATTCGCGCGATTGTCGAAGAATTAAGAAACGCCTATTCTTATAATGATGTCAAACTTGCCTTGTTATTTTTAAAACCGCATGGCAATTGAGCACTTGTCTAGTAAGGAATATCCCTGATTGAATGCTTCTACCATCAAACCTTTTAACATCGCTATTAATGGCTTTGGTCGTATTGGGCGCAACGTGCTACGTGCTTATATCGAACGGTTTTGTCAAAATCCTTTACAATTACAGCCGTTAAATATCGTCGCCATCAATGATATTGCTGAGCCAGCAACCCTGTTACATCTACTCAAATATGACAGTACCCATGGTCGATTATCTGCGGTCAGTGATATCCATATTGAATTAAAAACAGTGGATTTGGGGGAAAAACAACAGCATTTTTTGCTATTAAGCCAAGGGGAGTTTCGGCAAAAAATTGCATTGATACAGCAGCCCATTGCCACCAAATTACCTTGGGAAAAACTGGGCATCGACATGGTGCTTGAGAGCACGGGTCATTTTCGTAGCTATGAACAGGCGTCGCAGCATATTATCGCGGGCGCCAAGCAGGTGATGATTGGGGCTGCCCCGTTTGATCATGTGGATGCCAGTATCGTAGTGGGCGTCAATGACCATGAGCTTAGCCGTGATAAAAAGATTTTATCCAGTGTGTCGTGTACCACCCAAGCGCTCGTGCCTTTACTATATGTATTGCATCATGCCTATGGCATCGAATCAGCGATGATGACCGAAATCCATGCGGTGACCGCTGACCAAACCGTGCTTGACCAAGTGCACCGTGATTTGCGCCGTGCACGGGCTTCTGGGCATAACATTATCCCAACCACATCAAGTAGTATCGCTGCGGTCAATCGGGTGATGCCGCATATGGCAGGCAAGGTGAATGGGTATTCAATCCGCGTACCGACCATGGATGTCGCGGCAATTGATGTGACATTTACCTTTGACAAAGCCACGGATGTTACCGCTATCAATCAGCTGTTAAAACATGCCAGTGAACAAGATTTATTGGGTATCATGGATTACAGCGATGAGCCATTGGTGTCCAGTGACTTTATCCATGATGCGCATTCATTGGTGATTGATAGCTTACAGACCATGAGTGTGGGGCGGCAGTTTAAAGTGTTTGCTTGGTATGATAATGAATGGGGCTACGCCAATCGCATGCTCGATATTTGCCAAACCTTAGCCAAACTCTAAACCTAAGCTCAGCTATAAACACTAACGAAGCTATAAAAAGAAAAAAATTATCAATTAAAAAAGGCGAAACCTAGTCAGTTTCGCCTTTTTTATGCCTAACAAAAATTAATGTCTAAAATGACGCATACCGGTGAACACCATCGCAATGCCATGTTCATCGGCTGCAGCGATGGTTTCGTCATCGCGCATGGAGCCACCTGGCTGGATAATCGCCTTAATCCCCACCGCTGCGGCATTGTCAATACCATCACGGAATGGGAAGAAGGCATCTGATGCCATCACCGCACCCACAGGCGATAGACCAGCGTGCTCAGCTTTAATCGCGGCAATACGGGCTGAGTTGACACGGCTCATTTGACCTGCGCCTACCCCAATGGTACGCCCATCTTTGGCATACACAATCGCGTTGGATTTCACATATTTGGCGACTTGCCAAGTAAATAGCAAATCATCGAATTGTTGCTGAGTCGGCTGTACTTTTGTCACCACTTTTAAATCATCTAAAGTAACTAAGCCCAAATCTTGCGCTTGCACCAAGAGACCACCAGTGACGCGTTTGAAATCAAACTGGGCTTGGCGCTCACTTGGGTTTGGTAATTCACCGCAGACTAACACGCGCACATTTTTCTTGGCAGATGTGACATCGAGTACACCGTCGGCAATGCTTGGGGCGATGATGACTTCAACAAATTGCTGATCCACAATCGCTTTTGCTGTTTTGATATCTAATTCACGGTTAAAGGCAATGATACCGCCAAACGCAGATTCTGGGTCAGTGGCAAAGGCTTTTTGATAAGCATGGGTTAAATCGGCATCCACGGCCACACCACAAGGATTGGCGTGTTTAACAATGACACACGCAGGCATATCAAACGATTTCACGCATTCTAACGCCGCATCGGTATCTGCGATGTTATTGTAAGATAGTTCTTTACCTTGTAATTGTTTGGCGGTGGCAATACTGGCTTCTTTTTGACCATTAACCTGCGCTTTTTCGACATAAAAAGCGGCTTGTTGATGCGGGTTTTCACCATAGCGTAAGTCTTGCGCTTTGTCCATTTGCACGTTAAAGGTACGCGGGAATTGGTCAGCCGATTCAAAGCTTTGCAGGCGGTTGCCTAAAAAGTTGGCAATCATACCGTCATAATGTGCGGTATGCTCAAATGCTTTTACCGCTAAATCAAATCGGGTGGTATCACTGATGCGGCCGTTTGCTGTTAGCTCGCCCAAGATTGCTGCATAATCGTTGGGGCTTGTCACAATGCTGACATGGTCATGATTTTTTGCCGCGGCACGCACCATGGTAGGTCCACCAATATCAATGTTTTCGATGGCGTCTTCTTTGGTGACATTTGGGTTGGCAACGGTTTGGGCGAATGGATATAAATTGACAACGACCATGTCAATGCGGTCGATGCCATGCTCTTGCATAATGGCATCATCCGTGCCGCGGCGACCTAAAATACCGCCATGAATTTTTGGATGCAGGGTTTTTACCCGACCATCCATCATCTCTGCAAAACCTGTGTATTCTGCGACTTCAGTCACTGCTAAGTCATGTTGTTTGAGTAGTTTGTAGGTGCCGCCTGTTGATAGTAGACGAAAACCGTGGGTGATTAGACCTTTGGCAAAATCCACAATACCCGATTTATCAGAAACAGAGAGCAATGCATAAGCTTGATTCATAATTGACTCGACTCGTTGACAAAAAAACACTAGGGGCAGAAAAAACAAAAAAGTCAGTTATGACGAACTGACTGATTGGCTTTCATACCCCGACTCTATTAATCCCAAAATATGGCGATATCTTATCATAAAAAAGCGGGTATTTTTATCAATTATAGCAATTGGTGGGTTTTGAGTTTTTTCCGCAATGTACCGCGATTAAGTCCCAAAATCTCGGCGGTTTTGGTTTGATTGCCGCGGGTGTGTTCAAGGACGACACTGATTAGCGGTTTTTCAAATTGTGACAACATAAGCTCATAAAGCTGGGTCGGTTGTTGTTCTTTTAAATTATCGAAGTACTCTCGCACCACAAGCTCAATGTGATGAGCTAGGCTTGCGCTGGGAGAAGTTTGCGATGGGGTATGGGTAGTGTAGGGATTAGATGGGCTATCTGACATATTGGAATACTTGGCGCGATTTTGTAAAGCAACAGAATTGGGCATAACAGATTCTCAAACTAAATTTGCTGACAAATTTATTGAATAATTCGTTAGTTAACAGATTAAATAAAACTTAAATATCAAGACGAATAATAAAGTTATTAATACTTATACTAAAACAATTATGAAACTGATAGCAAGCTTAAGTTGTTTACAATATGTAAAATTCTGCGATAAATACTAGATACTGGAGGCTTGGTGTATCAATATTGGAATGAAGCTAAAAAGAAGCTCAATTGAATGAAGCCAAAAAAATTTAATAAATCAGCTCAATATTAGCGGCTTGAACTTTGGTTTTTGGAAAGTCAATACGCAATTTGACGGGTTTTATTTGATGCGGCATCAAATAGTTGTTACCCGCTTCTAGATAGTCTGTAGGGGTAAGTAGCGTCTGCGCGAGTATGGTGTTGCCACTGCGCAGCGAAACCTTAACACTTGGGTAGACAATATTATTATCCGTGGTATTGGTCAGGGTAAATATCATGTCAGTCTGCCCCGCTTGTTTGGATGAATGGGCAAGCGCTAGCATCTGCACATCAATAAGACCCGTATCAGCGATAGGCAATTGACAGGCAGGGATTTTATGGCAAATATTTGAGAGCACGGCCGCGTTTGCTTTTGAAGTGATTAAGGTGTCGATGTTAAAAATAATATATTGCGCGGCTAACAAAAAGACTAATAGTAAACTGCCTAATCCCCAAATAATGCTCATATTAAAAATTTTTGCATTCGCCAATTGCTGCGAGGAAACTTGTTGCGACAAGCGTTCATCAATCTTTTGTTGATAGGCTAACAAATCTGCTTGTTGCTCACTACGAGTATCAATCGGAATTTGGTCAAAAATATCTGTGTTAAACACCCCATCCATGCCTCGCTTGGCGCCGGCTGTGTCGTCCGCTGCTTCGTTGTCATCCGCTTGTGCCATTAAGCTTAGCAGCCAAGCCTGCTCATCGCCTAACGTCTCGTTATCTTGGGCGAGGTCTATCGCTTCAACGGCGTCCTCATCGCCAATCAATACCTTGGGATTGCTATTTTTGGCTATGGGCAGTTGGTCAAAATTGTCTATAATCTCTAAGTCATCTATGGTGCTGTTTGATTTAGCATAGGCTGATTTTGTATGAGATTGTGACAAGGGATAGGGTGAGATGGGTTTAACTGGTTCATCGACAATGAGATTGCCGGCTTCATCAATACCTGACTCATCGTCAAATAAAATCTCCTCAGATTTATCATCGATGAGCGCCGAGGACGTCTGATGGTTTGGACTTGCCGGCGGATTGTTGTTAGTAATTTTTTGTTGTTCTAGCTGGTCGGCGGCGGAGAAAATGGTTTTGCAATAGGAACAACGAACGTACCCATTTTTAACGGCTAACTGTTCATCATTGATTTTAAATGCGTGTTGACAGTTTGGGCATTTGGCATTGTACAAATTCATCGCAACATCACTTCCCTTTTAGCATTTTTAGTTTGCGTCTTTGATTGTTAATAATGTCGTGTGTTAAATCATTTAATGACGAATAAAAAATAAAGTCAACAAATTTCCTAGAGTTTATGTTCACTATGCTGCTAGCTATGATACTAGCTACGTTATTAGGCTTCGACGGGGAAAAGACGGCCTTACTTCCTTGTAAGGCTTTTTATACGAATCGCGACTTGTTCTACTCGCGGCGAAAACCCGAGAGGCGATGCCAATGTTTATCTTCCTGCGCGCTAAAGGTAAATTCGCCATCCATCTCAAAATAAGGCTGATAGGCAGCTTTTACATCTTCCACTTGGTTTTCAATCAGACCGGCCAACACAATGCTACCTTGAGATTTCAATAATGTCGCAAAATAAGGGGCAAGGCTCATTAGCGGTTTGGCTAAAATATTTGCAGTTATCAAGTCCACAGGCAAAATAGCCTGCTCTTTACAATAGTCACTAAATTGTTCAGGTAAAAAAGCCTGAAGCTGATCGGCTACCTTGTTGCGCTCGGCATTTTGATGGGTTGCTAAGACTGCTTGGGGGTCAATATCGACCGCGTACACCTGTTTTGCGCCTAGCAAAAGCGCCGCAATGCCCAAAATACCTGAGCCGCACCCATAGTCAATCACCACTTTACCTTGCAAAGGTTGTTCTGTCAGCCAATCAATGCAAAGACGGGTGGTTGCATGGTAACCTGTGCCAAATGCCAAGCCTGGATCCATGATGATGTTAATCGCATTGGGGTTAGGGGGTGACATCCATTTGGGCACAATCCAAAGTCCATTGGCACATTCAATGGGATGGTAGTTCTTCATCCACTCACGTTCCCAATCTTTGTCATCCACTCGGCTGGTCCAAACTCGCGTCGCCACCACATCATTGGCGATATCTTGACTCAAAGTTTCCAAATTACAATCGCCATCAAATAGCCCAGTCACAATCACATCATCCCACAATGGCGATTCACCTGGCAATGGTTCAAATAGCGGTTGGTCACCTGCATCATCTAAACTGATACTGAGCGCATCGGCTTCTAGCATCAAGGTTTCCGCCAGTTCGGCTTGCGATTTTTCGCATTGAATATGTAATTGCTGCCAAGGCATAAACAGTCCTTAAAAATAACAAATAAAATAATGAAAAAATAACATAATGAAACAATAAAAGGTGAGCGCGCTGGCTTGGTAGTATAAACGCATTCAGCCAAAAATGCGATGTGACTCAAAAATGAAAACGCCCATGTTATTGCTTGGCGCACCCAAGCCAAAACACCTAGCGGTAAGGGTAAGGACAAATAAGAAGGTTCGCCTGTTATCGTCTCTAAAACATTTCTTTGACCGATTTTTCTAACCAAGACTGCGAGCGCGGCGCCGCATTGAGTGGTTGGTTGTTATTGGTCGGGTCGCCGCCGTTATTAGGGTTATTAGGGTTATTAGGGGTATTAGGGTTATCGGAGTTGGTCTGAGTATTCCCCGTATTGGCATCCTCATTTTGGTAGCGATTGGCTGCAGGTGGGTTATTGCCAATGGTATCTTCATCGGTTTGTCTGCGCTCAATATTGTCATACCGCTGTTGTTGGCTTTGTCCAAACTCACTCATTGCCTGTTGTTGCTGTGCGGCAAATCTAGCTTCTTGCTCACGTTGATAAATTTGCACCGCACATTCACTACTATCTTGCGGTAGATTGTCGGTATCAACAGGTACATAGATGGCATTTGGACATTTTTCATGGGATAATTGTGATTTGCCGTTTTCCATCCATAGCCATTCGATATTGCCTGGCGCGATGAGATTAACTGGCGTAAGCTTTTGCTGCTTCATAAAATTCATCCACATCGGCAAAGCGCCATTACCGCCACTTAGACCGGTGGGTTTGTTGTCATCTAAACCGACCCAAACAACGCTGACCACATTGCCACTATAGCCTGCAAACCACGCATCGCGATAATCATTGGTAGTCCCTGTTTTACCTGCAAGATTGAGGTTGTCACCGAGCGCTAGCGCCGCTTTGGCGGTACCTTGCTTGATGACCTGCTGCATCGCATAATTGGTGAGATAGGCAGCCGTGGGGTTGATGACTTGCTGATTTTTTTGTTCCAAGCCCTGAACCACTCGTCCTTGGTCATCAATAATCGTGCGAATGGTATGAATTTCATGACGCAAGCCACCTGTTGCCAGCACTTGATAAATCCCCAACATATCCATGGGCGATAGATTCACCGCGCCAAGCAAGGTAGATGGATAATTGGGCAATGGGCTATTGATACCCATACGGTACAATTGATTTAAAAAATTGGGAATACCGACTTCCATGCCCACACGCACCGCGGCTTGGTTATAGGAATTGGCTAAAGCGCTGGTGAGGGGGATAATACCATGACTGCCGCCACCGTAATTGCTGGGTGTCCATGTCTTACCATCGGTCATTTTTAGCACAATCGGGCTGTCATCGACACTACTTGATAAATTGTAACGACCCTGCTCAAATGCGGTTAAGTAAATAATCGGTTTGAGTAAAGAGCCAACTTGGCGCTTGGCATCGACGGCGCGATTAAAACCGGTAAAATCACGACTACTTCCCACCACAGCGAGCAGTTCACCGTTGTTGGGATTGGCGCTGACTAGGGCGGCTTGCAAATTAGTGAGCTGTTTGGGATTACTTTTTTTTAACTGATTGACGCTTTGAATGACCGCGCTGGTAGCGGTTTTTTGAACATTGGGGTCAAAACTGGTAAATATTCTTAAGCCTTCGTTTTTGAGATCGTTGGCATCATAGGTACGGGTAAGTTCTCGTTTGACCACATCGAGATAATCTGGAAAACGCGTTTTACCAATCACAGGATTGTAAGAAATGCTCAGTGGCTGTTGCACCGCTTCATCATATTGCTGTTGGCTGATTTTACCGGTTATCAGCATATTACTCAGCACCACGTTACGGCGTTTTAGGGCAGCATCGGGGTAGCGTAGCGGATTGTACTGGGTAGGACCTTTGGCAAGCCCTACGAGCATCGCCATTTGGTCGAGTCGAAGCTCTTTTAGCGGGCGGTTAAAGTAAAACTGCGAGGCAAGCCCAAACCCGTTAATGGAGTGATTGCCATTTTGACCTAAGTTAATCTCATTCATATAGGCTTGCAAAATCTCACTTTTGGTGTAATGCATTTCCAGCAAAATCGCCATCACCGCTTCATTGGCTTTACGTTTGATAGTACGGTCTGAGTTGAGATAGAAGTTTTTAACCAGTTGCTGGGTGATGGTGGAGCCGCCTTGGCGTGAACCGCCCATAAAATTGCTATAAATCGCACGTCCTATCCCGCGGATAGACACGCCGTGATGCTGATAAAAACTGCGGTCTTCTGTTGCCACCAGCGCATCAATTAATGGCTGCGGATAGTCATTGATGGTTAAAACGATGCGATCTTCATTGTTGTCTGGATAGATACCGCCAATAAAAATTGGCTCAACCCGCGCCACACCCGATGGATTGGGATGGGTACTTTGTAATTTTTCAATTTGGTTATCTTTGAGCGTGACCTTAATAATTTGCGATGGCTCAGTATCGTTGGCGGCAAATTTAAATTCGCGGGTATGAATATAGTACTCGCCATTTTTTTTGCTATAAGTCCCGGCATTGTCATAGTTTTTGTCAGGGGCATAGGTGAGTAAATTTAACCAATTTTCCAATTCATCCGAGCGAAGTGGGTTACCCACCGTCAACGTTAACGGTTGCGAGTACACTTTTGCAGGGATATTCCAGCGTTTGCCCTCAAATTTTTGGGTGATGACATTATCTTGGCGCACCAAATATAACCCAAGCAAGACCAAGCCGCCCAATACTGCCACCACAAAGATAAAACTCAGGATAAACATCCCTTGTTGGTTTGAGCCATGCTGGAATTTAGGCGAGTTTAGGCGATTTTTAGCGGCAGAGATAACGGTTGAATTCATACAAAAATGCGTCACGATCAAGGGTATAAAAAAGTGCTTTATCATGACCCAAAATACGCCAAAATACAATGTCAACATCGTGCTATTTTGCCACGTTTATACAGGATTTTTGAACTTTAATAGACCGTTTTGGAGTACAATAACAGTCATTTTTGGGTGAGTTAGGGTTTTTGCCCTAGGGGTTTTGATGATGCCAAACAATAGCCAATTTGGGGCAAAACAATCGGATATTGGGCAGTCGGTTGTGACCGATGTGCCTAGCCGTACGCTTGTTGAAGCGGATAGCAAATTTACTACCACATATCAAGATGTGGAGCTGGTGTTGCCAGCAGAAGGGCATTGTTTTCATTGTGGCGACCCGCTACCAAGCCCGCCATTTTTTACCCATGTATTGGGTGAAGATCGGGCGATGTGCTGTATGGGCTGTCAGCTTGCTTCGCAAAGTATCATCGAGGCGGGGCTTGAGCAATACTATCTTGACCGCAGTGAAATCAATCGTACCGCCAGTCTCCCTGATTCGTTATATCAGCTGCAAGCGTATGACCACGATGATATCAAATCGCAATTTATTTACCATCAGCAAGGGCACAGCGTTGCTGAGCTGTCAATCAGCAATTTGCGCTGTGCTGCCTGTAGTTGGCTGATTGAAACCCAGTTGTATCGCCTTGATGGCATGGACACTTGCCAAGTCAACCTCACCAATCAACGGATGCGCGTGGTATGGGATGACAAAAAACTGCCGATTAGCCAAATTTTGGCAAATGTGCAAGCCATTGGCTATGATGCCAAACCCTATCGGCAAGATACCCATGAAGCGATGCTCAAGCGAGATAATCGCCGCATGTTGTTTCAATTGGGCATTGCGGCATTGGGTGCCATGCAAGCGATGATGTTTGCAGTGGCGCTATATTTTGGGGAATATTCAGGTATCGGCGTCAACGATCGGCAATTTTTACGCTGGGTATCGCTGTTTGTTAGTATTCCTGTGTTTTTGATTGCAGGGTTGCCATTTTTTCAATCGGCGTGGTCAGCGATTAAAGCCCGCCAAGTCAATATGGATGTGCCGATTAGTATCGCCATTGTCATTACCTTTTTGGCAAGTTTATATGCGACATTGACTAGCACAGGCGAGACCTATTATGACTCGGTTAGTATGCTGATATTTTTCTTATTGGCGGGCAAATTTGTCGAGCACAATGCCAGGCTAAAAGCTGCCAATTTAGCCAATGATTTGGTGGTCGTCGAACCTGTGTTGGTCGCAAAGCTGGGTCATGAAGCGCCGTTAGCGATAGAGAATATGGATGCCTTACAAGTCGCGCTATATGCCAGTCAATATAAAGACCTTTTTTATCAGTCACTGAGTTTAGACCCTGCCAATAGGGGTGATAATGAGCAAATGGTTTCGGCGCAGTCGTTAAAGGTTGGTGATATTGTCCGCATTGATGCCGGTAGCAGTATCATCAGTGATGGTATTTTGCTGTCGGATAGTGCCACGGTGTCCGAAAGTTTATTGACCGGGGAGAGTGACTTAATCGTCAAACGCTTGGGCGATAGCATTGTGGGCGGTAGCCAAAATGACAGTCAGCCGTTTGTGATGCAAATCACCACATTACCCAATGACAGCCAAATGGGCGTGATTGATAGGCTAGTGAATCGCTCGCTCAGTGAAAAGCCGCAAATCGCCTTAAAAGCAGACAGACTGGCACGCTGGTTTGTCGCGCGGGTACTGGTGATTGCCAGTATGGTGTTTTTGGCATGGTATTTTATTGAGCCGAGTCATGCCATTTGGGCAACGGTTGCCGTATTGGTCGCTACTTGTCCCTGTGCCTTGTCATTGGCCACACCCATCGCATTAACCGTTTCTACCAATCGATTAGCAAGCCTGGGGTTTTTAGCGACGCGGGGGCATACCATTACCACACTCGCTGAAGTCACCCATGTGGCGTTTGATAAAACCGGTACATTGACGTACGGTCAACCCAATTTGATGGCGATTGAAACGCTGGATGTACCGTATGGTGTTAAACAAAATCCCTCAGTGGATTTTACTGAAGATGACACCAAAAACGAAGACGAGATAAAAAACCATTTTTTAAGTATTGCAGCGAGCCTTGAAGTGGGTAGTCGTCACCCCATTGCTCATGCGTTATTGACAATGACTCGGCAAATGCATTTGCCCGCTACCAGCGATTTGGTACACATTCCGGGGGGCGGTCTGCAAGCTACGATTGATGGGCTAAGTTATCGTCTAGGTCATCACGGTTTTGCAGTTCAATCAGGATTAGACGATGAGTTACTGCCAAATTTGAGCAAACACCAAGCCAGTACCAGTGTGACCTTGTCGAGACAAGATAGCCTAAGCAAAAAATGGCAACCACTGGCGCATTTTTATTTTCATGATAAAGTCCGTGAAGGCGCCTTAGCTACCATTAAACATCTCAAAGACCAAGGCGCGCAGGTGCTAATGCTCACCGGTGACCCAAGTGCTCAGGCGTTTGAGGTAGCGCGCGAGCTTGGTATTGACACGGTTTATAAAGGTCTTACCCCGAATGATAAGGTACAACATTTAAAAGCCCTGCAGCAGCAAGGACACATCGTGCAAATGGTCGGGGATGGGGTAAATGATGCGCCGGTACTTGCCGCTGCCAATATCTCAACCGCTATGGCGGGTGCGGCAGATTTGGCGCAAGTCTCCAGTGACTCTTTGGTGCTCAATGGTCAAATCCAAGCCGTGGCAAAAGCGCGTGAGGTGGCGTTCAAGACCGATCGCATTATTGCCCAAAACTTCAAATGGGCGCTAGGGTATAACTTTATCGTACTGATACCCGCTGCGTTAGGCTATGTGCCGCCTTGGTTGGCTGCGATTGGTATGTCATTGAGCTCACTGTTTGTGGTGCTCAATGCGTTACGTCTCAAACGCGCTTAATGGCGCAATTTAACAAAGCTTTATGCTTTTGGCTTACTAAAATCATACGCCGTGACTATTTGCGCGTTTTTGGCAAAATCGATGAAATAATAGAAGTATTTATCATTCTCATCAATCACCCGATCGCCGTTGGTATCGGCTTGGGTTGAGAAGTAAAAACGCTTGCTCTCAGGCAGCCATTTATAATGTTTAAAATATTGATTATTGGGCGTGAGTTTCAATAAATTTTTGCCATTTAAATCGCTTAAATACAAGGTAAGCTGCTGATCAAGATTGGTTTTATTGTCATCATCATCAGCTATCTCTTTGACTTCATAGATAAAATAGCCTAGCAGTAAGGTATTGCCGACTTTGACTGCCAATGGGTTGGTTGCTTCTTTAGCGGCTTGCGGTTGGGTAGGCGCAGTTTGCGTGATGGCAGCTTTTTTCTGCGCTGTTTTGTCATCTTGGCTTAAATCTACCAAGGGCGTGTGCACCGCTCTTATCACAAAGTTATCTTGTGGAAACAGCCGGTGTACTTGCCCGGTTTTTAGCCCTTCAAACACAATATTGTAAACACTGCTTTGAAAATCATAGGGCGCAACTTCTTGAAAGTAGCTGACGGGTGATTTTTTAGCATCACTGGCATCGCTTTCAGCTTTGCGATTGATGGGCACTGACGGAATAATCGGATGCAGTAGGCTTGGCACACCTGCCAAATACACCGGAAAATCCATGCGTTTTAACCCGACTGTGGCAGGTGGGATACTGGCTGGGGTTTGGGCAATGATGACTTCAGGTACGTTAGACGGTGAAGGGGCAGTGTCGCTGGCTTGGTTATTTGTCTCAGGGGTGGGCTGGCAGGCGGTAAGTCCCAAGCCTAGCCCCATAGCGCTCAAGGTGCTCATAGTGATATGTAATGGTCTAAAAAAATTCGCATCACGCCATTGGTTAACAAAAGACATAAGAGTCTCCATTACAAAGATAATCAAATATACTACTAAAATGATAAGACATGTACAATCTTTGGTTATATCATCGCATTCAGCGCTATAATGGCATTGACTGTTTTTGTCTTGAGTGTTTTAAAAAGTAAATAAGAAAGGTAACTAAATTTGAAATAACCCGACACGGGGCAAAAGGCGCGTGAGTAGCTATTTCATAAATTTAGGTTATAATAGTCAAAATTTAGTTAGACGCTTTATTTTTTGCTTTTAAACTTTTAAGGATAGGGCGGCGAACTGGGCAGCACTATGTTTGCCGACCTATATTTATAGTGGTTTATGATTTATTTTCAAAAAGGGATATCTTACCGATTGCGAGTGCATGAATGTCGGAACAATTAAGTCTAAACTTAAATATCAAGCAGTCCGCGAGTATCAGTGACTTTAGTGGTCCAGGCTGGGTATCCATCATCGATGTGGTGCGCCAAATGCATGTAGGGCTATTGACGCAGCTATATCTATACGGCGAGCGCGATACAGGTAAAACCCATCTACTCAACGCTATCTGCGAATCCTTCCGTGATATCGACCAATCTGTTATTTATCTATCGCTGCGTGAACTGATAAACGCCAATATGGATGCCATGGTGTTGTCATCGCTAGAAAATACCACAGTGATTGCGCTTGATGATATGGATGAAATTCAAGGTCATCCTGAGTGGCAAGAAGCAGTTTTTCATCTGATTAATTTATCGCAAGAATACGGCAATAAAATTATTTTTGCCAGTCGTTTGCCTGTCAAAGCGTTAAATTTTGAGCTGCGAGATTTGCTATCAAGGCTTGCTCGAGCCGCGACTTTTCAATTGCCAACGGGCAGTGATAGGCTTGATAGACAGCTGATTTTGGAATCGGTATTACGCCGTCGTCATTGGCACTTTGACCCGCGCATCATTGACTATTTGCTCAACGAAGGTCCACACCGCATCGGCGCGATGTTGGCAGTGTTAAACGAATTGCAGCCATTGTTTTCTAACATGGAACGCACCCCATTAAACAAAGTGAGCAAAGCCAAAATTCAAGATGCGATGAACATCATTGATAATTTAACGCTCAATTTTGAATTGGCGGACTTTGATGAAATTGCAGAAAATGAAAATTTTTTAGATTTTTGACCGGGTTTGTCATAGGAATTGCGTGATAAATGGGTTAGAATCCATCAACAGTTTGATGTAAAACAACAGGATATCCTATGAATAAACAGTACTTATGGACGGCTGCCGCGTTGACTGCGGGCGTGTTAGCAACCACACAAACATTTGCCCAAGTCACCTTGAATGTTGCTGATAATACCGTGGTGACTGCCATTAATGGTCAAGAAGTCAAAAACGGCTTGCTTTCAAAACCGCAAAAAACCTACAAACTTGAGCCAGGCAAACATGTGATTACTGCCAAGTACAATCGGTTGTACGAGCTGCGCGGTGACAATCACGATGTGTTACGTTCAAGCAATATTAGCGTTCCGGTAGAGCTTGCCGACAATCAAACGTATGTGTTGGATATGCTAGGTCAACCAGAAGACTATAATGCCGCCAAAGAATATGTCAAACAACCCACACTAGCGGTGCTACAAGGCAAGCAAATCATTGCAAGTCAGCAAGCTACGTCAAGCAGTAGTTCAAGCATTTTTAGCGGCTTGGGTAATGCGTTAGGCGGTGTGTTTGGTGGTAGCTCAAAAGCGGTTGAAGCCAATCAACAAACCATCAATGCCTTAGGACAATCAGGGGGCGCGATTCCCGCTATCAATCAACCTAGTAATCAATATGGCAATCAAGCTGTTGTGACCACGGTCAGTTCATCGGATAGTCTCGATCAATTTATGCAGTTATGGTTGAGAGCAACGCCAGCAGAGCGTGATAAAATCCGTCAGTGGGTGCAAAAATAATCACCCAATGCGCCCCCATGCGCCAAAACAACGATGCCAAGTGCATCGTTTTTTATGGTCTTTTACTATTATTTACTTTTACCATTAGTTAATAGATAAGACAGACTGTACTTCAAGTTTATCGAGGGCTGGCTGGTTGATTTGTAGTTGCTGGATGCGGATACCTTGTTGTTCAAACTGATTAAATATATTGGTGATTACGCTGGCCTGCGCGTGACTAAAAGCAACTTGGATAGTATTGCCATTCTCGACCACTTGCGCATTGACAATACCTGATTGGCTAAGTATTTGTTTGATAGCATCGGCTTGACTGACTTGTTGGGTTTGGTTGGGATTGATGTTACCTGCTTGACTGCGTAGCCAAAACACATCTGCCATGGTGTCATCGTATTTTTTTTGTGCTTGGTTGGCTTTGCTATGCAGCGTCCAACCACCGACACCGACCACAAAAAAAAGCAAGAACATTGCCAATATCAGCAGCGCAATCTGATCACGACGTGATAAATTTTGAAAGGCATGACCCAGAGGCGTGGTTAGTTTTTGCAGGGATTGGCTCAGTGAGGCGTGCGGTTTCATAAATTCATCTCAGTCGTAGGTTTAGTCTGCCAATTCAATATCTATCATCGCAAGGGCACTGCCAGCAGAAGTTGGCGCCAATGCGCTGGAAACCGCACTGGCAGTATTCGAAGACATTGCAGCGGGCATAGCAGCATCCACAGACCCTAGTTTTGCTTTTATCCCTTTGTTTACCATCTCATTAACGGCTTTGCTTAACGAGTCGGCGCTTGATGATAAAAGCTGCAGTTGTAAGTGATTATTTTGAAAATTAAGCTGCTTGGCGGTCAGTTGGTACTGCTGCAATACCGGCTGTATGGACGACAATGTCTGAAGTACGTTTGGCGTGGCTGATTGCTGGGTGGTTAATTTGCCAGATAACTGTCGTTGTAGCGTAAGTTTGCTACTAAGCGGCTCATTGGGAAACCACTGCGCGTATTGCTGCGCTAGCAAAGTTGAGGCTTGTTTTTGTGCTTGGTTGTAATAATACCAACGAAGCGCATCCACCACAAACGCTGTCAGCAGCGCACAAACCGTGACTAGGGCGATGACTTTGGCATAAGGCGCAAGCGTCGTTTTACCTTTGATTGTCGCAAAGTTAAAAAAATGTCTGACCGGGTCTTTGATTGGGGTAGGCAACAACTCAGACGATTCTATGGATAAATTAGGCATACTGGCTAATTGCTGGGCAACGGTTTCATCGTGAAAACCCGTTAAATATAGCGTTTCTAGCATGGGTAATTTGGTGAGTACCAGCGGTAAAAAACTAACCGCCATGCCGTGATAAGTATGGAGTTTTAATAACTGGGTATCTGCATCTTGGTAGTAGACCGCGCTTGTGGTAGGTATAGCCCTAGTATTCATACTAGTATCTATTCTAGTATCTATGGTCGGCAGCAATAAAAAATCTGGCACTAAAGCGATTATCTCAATACCCGCCAACGAGGCAGCATTGATCCATGAATGAATATCGGCAGCATGAAGCCCAAATAACGCGGGTAACTCGCTGTTGGTAGCGGTCGGCTGGATTTTGACTTGTAAATCTTCTACCGACCCAATGCTGATATCTTCAAATAAATAGCGTCTGCCGGTGTCGCCCAAAGCGTTGAGCTGGCTTGCTGAAAGGGTAGGCTGGATTGTTAATAAACTGACACTAGGAAAATAGAGACAGGCTTGTAGCTTGGCTGATTGCGTGGTTTGCAGATTGGCAAGGGTCGCAAGCGTTTGCCAATTGTCAGCCGTTTGCCAAGTCTGGGTGGTTTGTTGCCATAAACGTAAGGCAGCATGCTGAGTTGGCAACCAAATATGAATCACAGAAGTGTCCTACACAAAATTGACAAATTAAATCACCTAACAGGTGGGAACAAAGCGTTTGATCTCAGCGGCAAGACTGGGTGCCAATATACCCATATCATACACACGCGCTTCAGCCAGCGCAAAACCCTCTAAGGGTTCATCCGTGAGAATATGGGCGATTTTGGCAATGATATTCATATGACAAACCACCACCATGCAGTCGCCAACCAATTCGCCTAGCGCATCCACGGCGATGTCTGCATCGTTATCGGGGGTGATGCCCTCATACGTGGTCACAGGCACATGGGGAAAAAATTGCTGGATTTGGGCAAGGGTTTGCTGGGCGCGGTTGTAAGGACTGACGATAAAATGATCGGGCTCAAAGTTTTCGGCAAGCCACGCTGCGGTCTGTGAAGCTTGGGCTTGACCCAGTGCTGATAAATTTCTTTCATGGTCTGGCAGGGTATAAGCGCCTGCATCGCCATGACGAACTAAAATTAATTGCATGTATTTACCTAAAAATATTTAAAGTTATGTTTGTCAGTTATGCTTTGGCTGCACTTGATGCGGCATGACAAATTCCACATCACTTCTAAATCCTGCTTCCATTAAGTTTAACGCAACCCCAAGCGGCGCTTTGTCTTCATAGATAATATCGTGCAAGGCATGGGTAATTGGCATATAAATACCCGCTTTCATGGCTTTTTCATTCACCTGCTGGATAGTATTAATCCCTTCCGCGGTTTGCCCCAGTTTTTTGATGGCTTGGTCAAGGCTCATGCCACGCCCTAGCATATTACCAATCTGGTAGTTACGGCTTAAGGTCGATGAGCAAGTTGCATACAAATCACCCACGCCCGACAACCCCAAAAAGGTCAGCGGATTAGCCCCCGCTTGGACACCAAATCGGCTCATCTCAGCCAATGCGCGGGTTAAAATCATGGCTTTGGTGTTTTCCCCGATGTCATAGGCAGCCGCCATGCCCATGGCGATGGCATAAATATTTTTAAGCGCGCCGCCAAGCTCCACGCCAATTAAATCATCACTGGCAAACACGCGAAAAAATGCACTGTGCAGCGCTGTCTGCACGGCAAGCCGTAGCGCTGCAGATTGGCTGGCAATCACGGTGGCAGACGGCATATTATTCATGATTTCTTTGGCGAGATTGGGGCCGCTCATCACGCCAAAAGCCACATTGGGCAATTCATCTGCGATCACATCACTCATTAGCGCAAAGGTATCTTTTTCCATACCTTTGGTTAAAGACACGATGGCTTGAGCGCTGATAAAAGGCGCAATTTTTTGTAAGGTTTCGCGAAAAGCAGCGCTAGGCACTGCCACAAAAATCAAATCTTTGCCTTTGACGGCTGCTTGCAAATCATGGGTAAATTGCAGGCGCTCATCAAGCTTATGGTCGGGCAAATATTTTTTGTTGATATGGGTTTTTTGCATCGATTTGACGCTGCGCTTATCGCGTACCCAAAGCGTGACTTCGCAGCCATTTTTGGACGATAAATTTGCCATTGCCGTACCAAAACTACCACCGCCCAGCACGGCAATTTTGAGGGGTGCAGGCTCGTTGGCGAGCTGATTGTCTAAGTCTGTCTCTAATACCGCTGGGGTGTCAGGCTTAGACTTTTTGACCGCTTTTTCAATGACGTCGGCAAACAGCTTGCTGGCTTTTTCACGATTGACATTCAGCTTTTCTAAATTTTCACTTAGATTGGTTGCTAACTGGGGTTTTTTCATTGAAAATCCTTGAATCCACTTGTCCTGCAAATACTGACAACAGGGCACCCTTTACATGAGCAAAATATAAAAACGGCTAGCTTAGCCGTTAGTTTGTGCCATTATCATAAACAATAAATGGTGTGACGTCTATCTTAGAACGCGGCGGGATGGTCGACACGGCTGTGCCAACATAGACAAAAGCAATGACTTGGTTATCAGCGGTTACATTAAACAGTTGTTTGATTGCAGGCGCATTGGCAAGTGGACCGGTGCGCCATACGGTGGCAAACCCTTGTGCCGACAAGGCAAGCAGGAGATTTTGCACCGCACAACTACTTGCCGCTATTTGTTCCCAATGGGGGACTTTATCATGGGGTTTAAAATCGGTCACACACGCGATAATCATCGGCGCACGCAGCGGCATATTTTCCGCTTTTTTGAGGGTTTTCTCGTCGGTTTCACCTTGTGCCATCGCCGCATTTTTTAACGCCGTGCCTAAGTTGTTGAGCGCTTGGTTTTCAAGTACGATAAAACGGTACGGGTTTAAATCCTTGTGATCGGGGGCGGATAGCGCCACTTCAATCGCTTGTTCGACTTGCTCGCGGTTGGGGGCAGGGGCGACAAGATTGCCGATTGAACGGCGCGATTTGATAAAGTCTAAAATTTCTGAATTTGTCATTTTTATTCCTTAAAGAGGTTATTGATTAGCGTTGCCATATTATCCGCTGAAGCTGATTGCAGTTGTGTTAAACCGTCAATCACGCCTTGCTGATTATCCAAGGTTTTATTTTGGCTAAGTTTAAATTTGGCTTCAAAATTATGAATGGTCAACTTAACCCCCACAATCGCGCGGCACATGGCATTGATATAATCACTTGGCGCATCACTTAAAGACCAAGGCTCATGACTGGGGTTAGTTTGTTTAAGCTGATGTTCAAAAAAATCCGTCATCGTCGCGACAATCTGCTTGATTTGAGTTGCGTCTGTGATTAGCTGCGGTGTCACCGAAAAAATCACCGATTGATAATTCCACGTCGGCACTTCTTTATGGGTCATCGCCTTGGTAGGATACCAATTTGGGCTGATATAATGACCTTGGCTAGTGAAAACAACTTTCCAGTTTTTAGCGTCAATCTTTACAATCGGATTGACTTTTGCCACATGACCCATCAAATAGCCAAGCGGATTTTGTTCATCTACTTGCCAAAGTAGCGGAGCAGGGCAGATTTCAACCGAATCGCCGTTTAATGCCATTATATTTGCTAATGGCGACCCAGCAATAAAATCTTTAACGGCTTCAAAATCGGTTTGGGAAAAATCTTTGGGAATATACATCGTTAAAGCCACTCACCTGCATAACAATTAAGGCTTTGGATTATTTAAATGGTCATATCTTCTTTTTTTATCTCATCCAAACGATGTTCCGCTTTGAGATATTCTTCTGATTGCATCTCTAACAGCCGTGAGCGCGTGCGCTCAATCTCAAACGCCAATTTTTGCCCATCATACAGTTGTAAAATCGGCTGTTCTGCACGTACCAAAAGCTTGACGCGGCGATCATAAAACTCATCGACGAGGTAAATAAAGCGCCTTGTCGGGTCAGCGATAATATCGTTGAGTATGGGCACATCATCCACCAGCACCGTGCTAAACTCATTGGCGATTTCAATAAAATCGCTGGCTGAGCGCGGCTGCATACATAATGCCCGAAAATCAATGTACAAGGTGTTTTCGGTGCGACCTTTGATGGCGATATCACGACCATTGATATGAATGGGGTCTTGGATAATGTGTTGGTTGTTGCTTAGCGCGGTAAAGCGGTTGGCAAGCCAGTGGATGTTTTCTTTGGTCAACGGAGACACGTAAAGTTCGGCTTGCTGCAATACGCGCAGACGGTAGTCGATACCACTGTCAATGTTCATAACCGTACAGTTTTTTTCAACTTCGGCAATGGCAGGTAAAAAACGGTCACGGTGAATACCATTTTTATACAAGCCATTTGGTGCGATATTTGATGTGGCAACCAAGGTGATGCCTTTTTTAAATAGCATGGTAAACAAATCACCCAAAATCATCGCATCGGAGACATTGGAGACAAAAAATTCATCAAAACAAATCACATCCGCTTCATTATGGATGATATCGGCGACTTTTTGTAGCGGGTCTTGTTGACCTTGTAGCTTGTTGAGCTCGGCGTGCACCCGCTTCATAAAGTGATGAAAGTGTTGGCGCATTTTGTTGTCGGCAGGCACCGACTCAAAAAACATATCCATCATCCAAGTCTTACCACGACCCACGCCGCCCCACATATATAGCCCTTTGGGCGGCTCAGTACGTCTTAAAAAGCTAAATAGCCCACGTTGTTTGGCGCGGTTGTCCATGATTTGTTCATAGACATTGTCCAAATAAGTCATCGCAGCGCGCTGCTGTGCGTCTTCGCTAAACTCACCAGATTTTAGCGCAAGCTCATAGCGTTGTAAGGGTCGTAAATTTGAGTTGGGCATGTTATCTCTCAGCGTAAATTAAAAAGTTGTCAAAATTCCATTTCAACGTGCTTTGACGTAGGGGTATTCAATAAATAGATGCGATTAAATAGACGGCATTAAGGTGCCAAATAGCTCACGATGTCAAATACACCAAAAATCCGAATCAAAAACACCCATCAAAAACACAAATCAGGAACTAGGATAAAATAAAAACTGCGTTATTTGCTACTTAACGCTTCAAGCAGCTGTTTTAATTCCCCTAATTTACCATGAAAAAAGTGCCCTGTATCGTCAATGATGTGCGTTTGAATACCAAAGTTTTCCCCAAATTGTTGTAGCGAGCTTGGCGCAATCACTTCATCATTCGCACCATAAATCATAAAGGTTTGCGCGGTGGGCAGTAGCAAATCTGAGGTGTCGTTTTTTTCAATAGAAGGGGCAATCAATGCCAAATCCGTGATGTCAAAATCATCGACTCCCAAAAATGCGCCTTGTTCATTGACAAGCTGGGCAAGCTTGGCGGCGACAAATCCGCCAAACGAAAATCCGCCAATCCATAGCTTGCGCGCCTCGGTTTGGCTATGAATCCATTGCAGCACGGTTAACGCGTCTTCGATTTCACCTGTCACATTGCCATACTCGCCCGTTGACTGACCCACACCGCGAAAATTAAAGCGTACCACGTGCATGTTTTGGTCGCGGGCAAAACGATACATGGTGGTCACCACCTTATTCATCATCGTGCCTTCTTGCAATGGGTTTGGGTGACAAAGAATGGCAACACGCTCAACCGACGCGGCGTTTGGGTTAGCAACGCCCGTTGAGTCAGCTTGCCAAAGCGCGTCAACTTCAAGCTTACCGCAAGGGGCATCTATTAATTGCGAATGGGTTAATTGTGAATGGGCAGGTGAGCGCATAATCGTCCTAATCTCAGCAAAAAACTTTAAAAAAACCACCCATCATGCTAACCAATTTCACCCAAAATAGCTAGTTTGAAAATCAACAAAGCAGCCAATTGTTGCGCGGATTTTATGATTTGTAAGACCACTTGCGGCGGCTCACTTTTTACCACACACTAATACAAGCCATCAACCAAATTCTATTGTTGAAATGGTGAGTTTGCCTGTATTGTTGATAATTGATGAGAAACTTAACACCGCTATTGAAAAGGGACAGCCTGCAGATCATGAAATCATCTCTCAAACCGTCTTTATTAAAAGTGACAACATTAAAAATCACCCCATTAAAAATCACTACTATCACGCTATTAGCAGCAATGAATTTATCTGCTTGTCAAAGCACACCCACTAATTTACCCGTGCTACAGCGCGCGAACAACACCCTAGAAACCACTGGGTTAGGCAAAAGTAAAAATATCGCCAAATTAAATGCGTTACATATCGCAACCGAGCAGTGCCGCGGAAAATCGCCCATCGTGTTGACCGATAGCTACCAGTATAACGGCGTGTTGGATGAAAACATGGGACGCGCGGCTGACCAAGCCATAGGCATGATTGGCAGTGTGTTTGGTAGCAAAAAAACCCTTGCCCGCGATGATGATTACGAATATACCATCACCTTTAAATGCCCCTAATTGTCAAAGTCAAATCATCTATCAATAAAAAAAGGTTAGGAGCGTTCCTAACCTTTATTGTTTTTGTGTCACTGGCGATTTAACAAATGCTGATTGAGCTGTGCAATCACCGCTTTATCGCCTAACTGATTGATACTGTCACGAATTTTTGGAATCGGCTCGGCAGCAATCGGCTGACTATCAAATAGCTTTAACAACCGCAGTTGTAATGCTGGCTCACCTTGCTCAATGACAATATCTACGAGGGTAGGCACATCAAAGGGCAAATCCGAGGTTGACTGTGCCATTGCCACCGCATGATAAGCGCCATGTGGGTCTTGGTCGGTTATGATACGGGTATTTACGGCTCTGTAAGCTTTTTCTGAGGTACCGCCTAAGACATTGATTTTGTGTAAACAGTTAAGCGCAGAATTATCTTGTAATTGTGCAATAGCAATGATGTCTTCAGCCTGCTCTTGCAAATAGGCGCGTTTTTGTGCCAGTGCCTCTAATTGCTGCTCAGTCAGTGGCTCAGCGCTTTCGGCTTTTTTTAAGTTGGCATTAAATTGAATTTCTGACATGGCTATCCCCTTATTTATATGGTTATTAGATAAGGGTTTTTTTTATAAAATCAAATCCACTGGTTAGACGAGCGCATTTTAATGACAATCAAGCTATTTAATCACAATCCAGTTATAATCAATCAAAATCACAAAAGGGCGTGCTATGTTAGTGTTAACACTAAATCCTGACCATATCAGTGTAACGTTGCAAGATAACCTATGGGACATTGGGCTTACGCTAAACGTAATTGCAGAGACATTGCACGCATTGCCACCCACCGAATTGGCTTGGGAAACGGCAATTATGCGCATAGAAGATGCTATTTCACCGCTAAAACCTAGATTGCCCAAAGATGAATTATTAAAGGTGATAGGGGCAGAGGATTTACGCTTACTAGCGTTTGAGCAAGATGACAATGGCGGCTATATTCGCGCTGAGATACTAGAAAAAGCTTTTGCAGTGCTGGCGGGCTATCGCTCGCTGCGAGATTTGCCTGCTATGCCCAATGACCTAGCGTTTTATGCAAAGGTATTGCTACTACGAGAATGGGTACACCATTTGGATTTTGATAAGCTTTATTTGGGTTAATTGTCATCAATAAAACAATCGCCAATAAAAAACGTCAATAAAAAAATCGCCAGTACACAACCAGCGATTTTTTTAAATAGGTAATTTAAGGCTGTTTTGAATACTTACTAACCGGTATTTCTTAAGCCTTGGGCAATACCATTGATAGTTAAATGAACCAAGTTAAGCGTTGCGGTATAAGACGTTTCATTATCGCTCGTCGTTTCATTGGTGGTTTCAGTGGTAGACCTCTCATTAGTAGACGCTTCATCAGCAGTCGCTTCGCGAAGTTGTTTTAGTAAGGCCACTTGCAACCAGTTCAAGGCATTCAAATACGGCAAGCGTAGCGCAAGTGAGCGTGCCAATGTACGGTTGTCATCCAGTAGCGTTTCTTTATTGGTCAGTGTCAGCAAGGCTTTAAGGCTGCGGTGATATTCTGCAGTAATAAGTGCAAAAATAGCGTTGGCTTCAGTGGCATCGTTGGCAAGCTCAACATAGGCTTGGGCGATTTCGATATCGGTTTTTGCCATGACCTGTGCCATATTTGATAACATGGCTTGCATAAAGGCGCTGTGTTGGGCGTTGTGTTGCAGTTTTGCTAAGTTTTCTGGGTTATCTGCAATCAGTTTTTCGACTGCGGTGCCAAAGCCATACCACGCTGGCAGCATCAAGCGATTTTGCATCCAAGAAAATACCCAAGGAATCGCGCGCAAATCTTGAATACGCGCCAAAGACTTGCGGCTAGCAGGACGTGAGCCAATATTTAAACTGGCAATTTCTTTGACCAAACTTGTCTGCAAGAAATAGTCAATAAAATACGGCTGAGTGATAAGCGCGCGATAGCAATTAAAGGCTTCATGCGATAATTGATTCATTAGGTCGCTATCAGGGCTTTCGCTATGGCTTGGCAATAGGCTCGCTTTGAGCGTTGCAGCAATCAGCGTCTCAAGGTTGCGTTCCGCGTTGCCCGCATCGGCATATTTTGCGGTAATAACTTCCCCTTGCTCGGTAATACGGATTTGACCATCCACTGAGCCTTCTGGTTGTGCCAAAATCGCTTCAAATGACGGACCACCACCACGACCCACGCTACCGCCACGACCGTGGAATAAACGCAGTTGAATGGCATATTTTTCTGCCATTTCCACCAGCTGAATTTCAGCTTGGTATAGCGACCATTGACTGGTGACATAACCGCCATCTTTGTTACTGTCTGAATAACCGAGCATAATCTCTTGCAGATTGTCACGACTGGCTAGCACCGATTTGTACCAAGGTTTATCCAGTAACTCACTCATGATGCGGGTACTGTTTTGCAGCGCTTCAATGGTTTCAAACAAAGGTACAATATTGATACGGCTCACGGGTACGCCATCTTTGACCAATAATAGCCCTGATTCTTTCAATAACAACGCCAATGCCAACAAATCACTCACTTGTTCGGCATTGGAGATAATGCTTTGGGTAATCGCTTTGTCACCAAAGCGATTTTTGATATCGGCTGCGGCTTGAAAAATCTCTAGCTCACGCTGGGTTTGTGGCTCATAAGTGATATAGGGGTTGTATAAAGGACGCGCAGTTGCCAATTCACGCAGCAGCACACGTTGACGTGCGGACTCAGACAAAGAAAGATAATCTTCTAAATCGGCATGTTTGAACAAATCATGGACCGTTTCGGCATGAATCCCTGAGAATTGGCGCAAGTCCAATGGCATCAAATAAAAACCAAATACTTCCACGGCGCGGATGATATCGGTGAGTCGTTCATTAGCCAGTAACTCACTGCCATTATCCACCAATGACTGATAAACGACGTACAAATCATCTAAAAACTCGTCACAATCAGCGTAGGGCTCACTAAGTCCAAAGCGACAACCGTAAGACAAATCAAACGTATGCGAGGTAGCGACTAAACGTGATGAGATAAACCCGATGGCGCGGCGATAAGGCTCTTCTTCTCTAGAGATATTATCTTCTTTGGATTGCTCGGAGAGTGCCAGTACCGCATCACTCACTTTGACATGGCGGATAGACAGCGGCAACTCTTGATATAGCTTGCCCAGTTGGTCACGATAAAAGTAAAACACCGTCGCCGCTTGGCGTTTGAACGCATAGCGAAGGGTATCGGCTGACACAAACGGATTGCCGTCACGGTCGCCACCAATCCAACCACCGATATTAAGTAAGTTTGGCATGTCAGTGTCGGGGAAACGCTCTTTTAACTGATAATCTAATTTGCGATACAAACTTGGCAAGGCTTCAAAAAAACTTAAATCAAAATAGGCAATGCCATTGTCGATTTCATCTTTGACAGTAATTTTAAAATGGCGGGTTTCATTGGTTTGCCACTGCGACAATAACGTGGCTTCTAGTTGCTGCTCGATACGATGACGTTGGTAGCCAATCGCAGTGTGGTATTGCTCAAGTAAGGCACGGATTTGACGGCGCAGTGATAAAATAGTTTGACGCTGTACTTCGGTCGGATGCGCGGTCAATACCGCACTGATAAAGGTATCATCAAGCTGTGCTTGCAACTCATCGCTGTCAATCCCTTGGGCTTTTAATTCATCAATCACATGGGCAAAACTACTTTTTGAGGCAGATTCGTCTTGTTCGTGGGCAAGGCGGCGGCGCTCATGGTGCATATCTTCGGCGATGTTAAACACTTGCGCAAATAAGCCACAAGCCCGAATGAGGTTCTTGCGCTGTTGATGGTTGAGTGTTGGCAAAATGGCTTGAATAGTCTGCTGGGGGTCTTCGCCATTTAACAGTTTATTAATGGTTTGTTTGACCGGTTCTGAGGTTTGCTGCTCAACGACCGTTATCAGCACGCGGCTAAGTAACTGGGTGTCCGCTAGCAAAGGAGAGTCTTTATCATTGTCGATAAGCTCAACAAGTGCCGTATTTGACGGATGCGAGTTTAAAGGGGTTAAGCTTAAAACGTGAGGCGGTGCAAGGCTGTTTTCATTTTCAGCTGGGTTGGCGTTGGTCTGGCTCATGACTTTTCCCTTATTTGCTTTAGTCTAAAAAGTGTAACAGGACAATTATGTTAGCACAAACTATTATCACCATAAGAAATACTAATCGTTAAAAATTCGAAATATAAAAAATTTAAAATTAATTTGGCAAGGCTTGACGTAAGTGAGTCTATTTGCTATATTCAAAAACGATACAAAACGTATCATTTGAGTTTATAAAATGAATTCAAGGAGTGAATTCATGCAATGAGTACAATGACAGGCTTTGCCAAGCAATGAAATGTTTTGCCAACCTCTGAAAACCAAACCTACAATCGACTTTCACCATCCGTTAAGATTCTAGCTAAGGACAGCCAATGAATTTCTCTGACTTATACAATCAATCCATCAACGACAAACAAGCCTTCTGGGGCGAGCAAGCCAAGCGAATCTATTGGCATCAACAACCTACCCAAATTTTAGATGATAGTAAGCTGCCCTTTGCCAAATGGTTTGTCGGTGGGGAAACCAATTTGTGTTACAACATGGTCGATCGCCACCTTGAAAACCGGGCAGAGCAAGATGCCTTTGTGTGGGTCTCTACCGAAATCAATGCTGAAATGATTGATAATTACCCCAATATTCAGAAAGCTTTTAAGGCACTCGGCAACCCTGTTGAACTGTATACCGACTATGCCAAACGCCGTTTAACTTACAACGATTTATACAAAGAAGTAAACTATTTTGCCGATGTGCTAAAACGTCATGGCATCGACAAAGGCGACCGTGTTGTCATCTATATGCCGATGATTTTGGAAGCGGCGTATGCCATGCTCGCTTGTGTGCGTATCGGGGCGATTCATTCGGTAGTATTTGGCGGATTTGCCTCGCATAACCTCGCTGTACGCATGGATGATGCCGAAGCCAAAATGGTGATTACGGTCGATGCAGGGCTGCGCGGTGGCAAGCTCATTAATTATAAAAACTTGGTCAATAAAGCAGTCGAAGAAGCCAAAGTCAAACCCCGTGTGCTGGTGATTGACCGTGGCATTATGCCATACACAGCTGAGCCGCAGGACATCGACTATGCCACCGAGCGGGCGATAAGTGCCGACAACAATGCCAAAGTCGATTGTGTTTGGCTAGAGTCCAATGCGCCATCGTATCTATTATATACCTCGGGCACGACAGGCACACCCAAAGGCGTACAGCGTGATACAGGCGGTCATGCAGTAGCCCTTGCCACCGCGATGGATTTTGTCTATAACGGTAATGCTGGCGAGACGTTTTGGGCGATTTCGGATATCGGTTGGGCAGTGGGTCACTCGTTTAGCATCTATGCCCCTTTACTGACAGGCATGACCAGTATCATATATGAAGGCTTGCCAACCACGCCAAACCCGGGGATTTGGTGGCGAATTGTCGAAGCCAATAAAGTCAATATTTTGTTAACCGCACCGACAGGCGTGCGGATGCTACGTAAACAAGACGAAATGTGGATGAGCCGTCACGATATCTCAAGCCTAAAATCATTCTTCTTGGCAGGTGAGCCACTCGATGAGCCAACGGCCCAGTGGCTAACAGGTCACATGGGCGTGCCAATCATTGACCACTATTGGCAAACTGAGTCGGGCTGGCCCATCCTAAGCCATGCCCCAAAATTTGCAGACAATCCCGACCACAAGCCACACAAACAAGGCACACCCGGCTATCCGATGTTTGGATATGACGCCAAAGTCATCAATGAAACCACAGGCGCACCTTGCCAAGCCAATGAAAAAGGCATGCTGGTGTTAGCCGCACCTTTACCACCCGGTTGTTTGGCCACCGTTTGGCGAAATGACGAGCGTTTTATCAATGGCTATTTTTCACTACTTGATGGCAAACAATACGCAACATCAGACTATGCGGTGATGGATGAATACGGCTACTACTATATTCTAGGGCGAACCGATGATGTCATCAATGTGGCAGGTCACCGTTTGGGTACCAAGGAAATCGAGGAGGCCATCGGTCATCACCCCGAAGTCGCCGAATCAGCGGTTGTTGGCATCCATGACGAGCTTAAAGGTGAGCTACCCATTGCCTTTTGTATTCTAAAAAATCATGACTTAGTAGCAGAAACCGAAAACCGTTTCCGCATTGAGCAGCAAATCGTGGGTGAAGTCGCAAGACAGTTGGGCGCCCTTGCTAAACCTGCGGCTATTTATTTTCCCAAAGCTTTACCCAAAACCCGCTCAGGCAAAATCTTACGCCGCTCTATCAAGGCACTGGCGGAAGGCAAAGAAACAGGCGACATGAGTACCCTTGATGACCCAACTGCGATTGAGGCGGTCAGACAAGCGATGGCGGATTACTAATGGCAATTAAGTTGTCCACCAATAAGTTGTCAGGGCTTAAAAATCAGGGGTGATTGTGATGGAAAATTATGCCTTACTGGCTTTTAGGCACGCGCCCACGCCGATAGTGGTATTAAGCTATCGGCGTATCAAAGCGCTCAACGATGCCTTTGCCAATTTGTTCGGTTATGCGCACGATGAGCTACTCAATCAATCGATGCAAAAATTGTTTCCCAGTGTCGAAGATTTTGAAAAAATTGGCAAAGAAGCATTAACAGGTTTGGGATTACAGACCAATATGTATTACTGCGATGAGCGCTTTATGCGTCACAAAACAGGGGAAATATTTTGGGCAACCACCCACGGACGCACCTTAACCCCAGATGACCCGTTCAAACTGGCAATTTGGCATTTTGAAAAAAAACCGCAAGTATCGTCCGAATCGCAGCTCACCGCACGTGAAGCCCAAATTGCGCAGTATGTGGTCAATGGCTATACCTGTAAAGAGATTGGTAAGTCACTTGGTTTATCCCCCAGAACCATTGAAGTGCATAAAGCCAACTTAATGAAAAAACTGGGCGCTCGCAGCAAAGGTGAGCTAGCCTCAAAAATTATTGTCATTAACCCTATGGCAGCCGCCCAGCAAAACCACTCTAGCAAAACTACTCCAGAAAAAATACTTAAGTAATTAAGTATTATTGACAGTACCCCCCAACTCATTCACACTGTTTTGCAACGCGTTTAACGCTATCAAACGCTATACACCCAACACGGTAAAAACAAGGATTGTTACGATGACTACCCAAACTGTAAAACAACTCATCAACGGCGAATTTGTCGAATCAACCACTAGTGAGTGGATTGACCTGACCAACCCAGCTACCCAACAAGTGATTGCCAAAGTACCCCAAACTACCCCCGATGAAATCAACCAAGCCGTCGCGGCGGCGGCAGAAGCGTTCAAAACCTGGCGCAAAACCCCAATCAACACGCGCTCGCGCATTTTCTTAAAATACCAACAACTGATTCGTGACAATATGGACGAGCTTGCCGCCATGCTCACCGAAGAACAAGGCAAAACCCTAGCCGATGCCAAAGGCGATGTGTTCCGTGGTCTTGAAGTCGTCGAACATGCCTCAGGCATTGGCAACCTGCAACAAGGCGCGTTTATCGAAAACGTGGCGACTGGCGTGGATATGTATAATATTCAGCAACCACTTGGCGTGTGTGCGGGTATCACCCCGTTTAACTTCCCCGCCATGATTCCACTTTGGATGTTCCCAATGGCAATTGCCACCGGTAACACCTTCGTATTAAAACCATCAGAACAAAACCCGATGGTCACCATGCGCTTGGTAGAATTGGCGTTAGAGGCGGGAATTCCAAAAGGCGTATTAAACGTGGTGCATGGCGGTAAAGATACCGTTGATGCCATTTGTGACCATCCAGATATCAAAGCCATCTCATTTGTGGGTTCTACTGCAGTCGGCACCCACGTCTATAACCGTGCCAGTCAAGCAGGCAAACGCGTGCAATGTATGATGGGGGCTAAAAACCATGCGGTCATCCTACCCGATGCCAACAAAGAACAATGTCTTAACCAACTAGCCGGTGCTGCATTTGGTGCCGCAGGTCAGCGCTGTATGGCGTTATCCGTGGTGATTCTAGTCGGTGAAGCCAAAAACTGGGTGGGTGACATCGTGGAACGTGCCAAAAAATTGGTGGTGGCAGCCGGTAAAGATGACAAAGACTTAGGACCTGTGATTTCAAAAGCGGCCAAAGCGCGTGTTGAACGTCTAATCCAAGCGGGCGCGGATGAAGGCGCACAAGTCCTGCTCGATGGTCGTGGTATCAAGGTAGAAGGCTTTGAAAACGGTAATTTTGTCGGACCGACCATTTTAGATAACGTCACCACCGACATGACTTGCTACAAAGAAGAAATCTTTGGACCGGTGCTTGATATCATGTACGCCGATAGCCTAGATGAAGCGATTGCCATCATCAATGCCAATCCAAACGGTAATGGCACGGCTATCTTTACCCAATCAGGTGCGGCAGCGCATAAATTCCAACAAGATATTGATGTGGGTCAAGTCGGTATTAATTTACCCATTCCTGTGCCACTACCGATGTTCTCATTCACCGGTTCTCGCGCCAGTAAGTTGGGTGACTTAGGTCCTTATGGCAAGCAAGCGGTACAGTTTTATACCCAAACCAAAACCGTCACCGCCCGTTGGTTTGATGATGAAGCCAGTAAAGGGGTGAACACTACCATTTCATTAAAATAAATAGACGTTAACAATTAATATTTCGTGATTAAGACTGATTGAATTGGGCTATCAGGTTAAAAACGTTATAGCCAATATAGCCAAGCGTCGTGATTTTGCATTAAGTTAAAGCAACGCTTGGCAACGACTGATGGCATGGATGTAATTTAGCCATAAAAAGGAATTTACCATGAATTTTTCCCTTACCGAAGACCAACAAGCTTTTGCTGATTTAGCTGCTCAATTTGCCGCCAAATCACTAGCACCTAACGCTGCCGAATGGGATGCCACAGGCTATTTTCCCAAAGAGGTGTTCAAAGCCGCAGGTGAACTGGGCTTTATGGGGCTTTACACCAACCCTGATTTTGGCGGACTGGGCTTGCCGCGCCTTGATGCGGCAATTATCTTTGAAAAACTGGCGTATGGCGATACCTCAACCGCCGCATTCATGACCATTCACAACATGGTCGCTTGGATGATTGGCGAGTTTGCCAAACCCGAGGTTGCCGAAAAATACTTGCCTGAATTATTAGCGGGCGAAAAATTGGGTAGCTACTGTTTGACAGAGCCCAATGCTGGCTCAGATGCGGGTTCATTAAAAACCAAAGCGGTCAAACAAGGCGACTATTACCACATTACTGGGCAAAAAATGTTTATCTCTGGGGCAGGGGCGACCGATGTGCTTGTGGTGATGGCGCGCACCTCGGACAATGGGGCAAAAGGCGTGTCTGCCTTTATCGTCGATGCCAACAGCGATGGCATCAGCTACGGCAAAAATGAACATAAAATGGGCTGGAAAAACCAACCGACCGCAGCGGTACATTTTACCGATGTCAAAGTCCCTGCCGAAAATCTACTCGGTGAAGAAGGACAGGGCTTTACCTTTGCCATGAAAGGCTTGGACGGTGGGCGTATCAATATCGCCACTTGCGCGGTGGGTACGGCTCAAGCTGCCCTTGACCGTGCCGTGCAGTATGTACAGGAGCGTAGCCAGTTTGGCAAAACCCTTGACCAATTCCAAAATGTGCAGTTTAAACTTGCCGATATGCTCACCCATTTGGTGTCGGCTCGGCAGATGGTGCGATTGGCGGCGTATCATTTGGATAGCAAATCGCCCGATGCCACGGCGTATTGTGCGATGGCAAAACGCCTTGCCACGGATTTGAGTTTTGATATCGCCAACCAAGCGCTACAGCTACACGGGGGCTACGGTTATCTACAAGAATATCCCCTAGAGCGTCATGTGCGCGATTTGCGCGTGCATCAAATCCTAGAAGGCACCAATGAAGTGATGCGGATGATTGTGTCTCGCAAAATGATGGAAGATGGGGCGTTGGCAAGATTGCAATAAATTTAAAGGCATTTTAAAAGGAATTTACCATGTCAAATTACACCAATTTAAAATTAACAATCGACAATCACATTGCGGTTTTGACGCTCAACAATCCGCCTGCCCACACTTGGACCAAAGAAAGTTTAGCCAGTTTAAAACAACTGATTGGCGACTTAAATGCCAACAAACAAGTTACCGCTTTGGTGGTGCATGGCGATGGCGAAAAGTTTTTTTCCGCAGGGGCGGACTTGAACAGCTTTGCCAGTGGTGACAAAGGTCAAGCCGCGGAGATGGCGATGGCATTTGGAGAAGCGTTTGAAGCGTTGTCCAATTTCCGTGGCGTGTCGATTGCCTGTATCAACGGCTATGCGATGGGCGGCGGTCTTGAGTGTGCGCTTGCCTGTGATATCCGCATTGCTGAGAGCCATGCCCAAATGGCACTCCCTGAGCTATCTGTTGGCTTGTTGCCGTGTGCAGGCGGTACGCAAAACTTGCCGTGGCTGGTGGGTGAAGGCTGGGCAAAGCGCATGATTTTATGCGGTGAGCGTATCAAGGCAGATAAGGCGCTGCAAATTGGTTTGGTGGAAGAAGTCGTGGAAAGTGGCAAAGGGTTAGAAACGGCTTTAGAATTGGCTCAAAAAGTGGCGAAGCAATCCCCCGATGCGATTGCGTCGAGTAAAACCTTGATTATGTCGGCACGTTATCAGCCACCAAGTTTTAACTGGATAAAGGAACGTGAGTTATTTATCAAGTTATTTGATGGCGATAACCAACAAGAAGGCGTCAATGCGTTCCTTGAAAAACGCTCGCCAGAGTGGAAATAAACAAAAACTATTTATGAGTGAAATTCAACTATTCTTCATAACCGATATTACCAATTTAGTTTTTGCATATGAGCACCCATTAAATGAAGAATGGGAAAATAAACTACTAATAAAAAATCTAAGGCACGTACTTGAAGCACTTAAAAGATAAAAATAAAGGCTCTCTAATGTGTTTAGGAGCCATCTAACTTATAGTTGTTTCGGGTGAGGCTTATTTGTTTTTGTGCTCCAGTGCTGTAAGTGATGTACCTACGATAAATATAGACACGACAAACAAGCCTAAATCTTTTAGCAAAAACTGGCCAGGAACCACAGAGATCGCAGGAAACCCAAGAGATGCCTCAAAAACACCGGGTGTAGTCAGCATGAACGACAATGTCGTAAAAAAGAGTCCGGTTGAAAGTACACCGCCCAAGATTGCGAGCTTAGGGGAGAAAACTCGTGCAGCGATTAACAGGCCAACTGAAATTTCAAGCACACCCAGAAAATTTGAGAATCCTTGAATGCTGAGGAAGCTATACATCCACGAAAGCAGAGGGCTATTACTAACAAAACCATGTATACCGTTTGCTTCGTAGCTAGTGAATTTCATGCCACCAAACCACAAATATATTATCGTCATGGCAACGTAGATGCCACCTATACCAAACTTAGTGATTTTTGCACCGAGATTATTACTAAGGGTATTGGTAGTCTGGACACCATTTTCAATTTCGGGAATAGTCATCTTATATCTCCAATTATTTTTAGCCATGTGGACTCACTCTATGTAGCCCACTAAAATGATATGACTCTTGAGAAAAACTATATGTTTACTCGAGTCGAACCTAACTTAGGTAATTGCTGTAGTTGAGCACCAATGGATTAGACATCAATGCCTAGTGGTTGAACGGCCGGGAAGTCGACCTCGGTCTGTGTCACTTCGTTAACGTAGTTAGTGAAAGTGTTCAGGGCAACAGCCAACAGAATATCCACTACATGTGCATCACTGTAGCCAGCGTTCAGCACCGCTTGGACCTGGTCATTGCTGACTTGCCCGCGCTGGCGGACTACGGCGGCAGCAAAACGCACGGCTGCGTCGGCCTTAGGGTCATTTGATGCACCGCTGCGGTTGGCAGTGAGTTCAGCATCATCAAGCTTGGCCACCTTACGGCCTAGGAAGGAATGGGCAGCAAGGCAATAATCGCAGCCGTTGATCTCAGCGACGGCTAGGGCAATACGCTCAAGAGTCGCTGTACCCAAGCCGCCCTGTGCTGATGCTGCGCTCAATTGCAGGTAGCCAGTCAGCGCAGCAGGGCTGTTGGCAACGACGCGGAACATGTTAGGAACGCGGCCCAGTTGTTTTTCCACAGCCTTGAGTGAGGTATGGGTAGCAGTAGGCGCGGCGTCGATTGTGGTAGGGGTGTTCAAACGTGACATAAATTTCTCCTAGTGATTTGAAAGACAGCACGCTGTATTGGCGTGGAATAAATTGTATTTAAGAAGGTTCTGCTTGATAATCCGTTGCTATCAGACAGCTCATCTTCACGTCTTGCGCAGTCGCCATTTCAGTGCCACTACACACCTTCGTTGACGTCACGCCGTCCTGATTTCTAAGGAGGTCTTCGAGACTCCAAAAACACCC
>ERZ1023267.11-NODE-11-length-99189-cov-7.203755_pt1 | contig 99189 bp, 86 predicted proteins | sample MGYA00520905_ERZ1023267 | MGnify/ENA primary metagenome ERZ1023267 (study PRJEB32759, sample SAMN07749868) | skin metagenome | biome: transportation; feature: city; material: polyester macromolecule | host: Homo sapiens | place: Hong Kong:ISLAND line | collected...
ACTCAGATGTTGCCGAGCGTCCATCTATTGATGATGCAGAGGCTTTGTGGATAGACGCTTTTGATGACTTTCAAACGTCTGATAACTTAGATGCCAGCTTTATCCCTTTTGGTGAGTATGATGATGCAAGCGTTGGCGGGTTTTCACCCTTTGATGACTTGGGTAATAGCAGTCCGCAGGATAGTTCATCAAGTTTATACGACTTACTGACCCAAATCTGCCAGTTTTATCAACATCAATTACAGCAAAATAGCTTTGCCCAACATTATTTGCTCAAACGTGGTCTGACGCCGCACACTATCGAAGAATTTGCCTTGGGTTTTGCCCCAAACGGTTGGCAACATCTTGAAGAAGCCTTCCCCCAAGACATCGAAGGTTTAAAAATCTTGGGATTGGTGCGCACTTCGCAAAATGGCCGTGATTTTGATTTGCTGCGCAATCGGGTGATTTTCCCCATCCGCGACCAACAAGGACGCGTGATCGGCTTTGCCGGTCGCACCATGTCTGATGATGAGCAGCCCAAGTATATCAACTCTTCAGATTCACCGGTATTTCATAAACAAGCCGTGTTATATGGTCTTTTTGAAGGTCGCAAGGCCAAAGCCAAAGACTGGCTGGTGGTTGAAGGTTATATGGATGTCATAAGCCTTCATCAAGCGGGCGTGTATGGTGCAGTTGCCTCCATGGGAACAGCGCTGGCGCAATCACAAATCGAAAGATTACTGCAATTTAATCCCATACTTACTTTAAGTTTTGATGGCGATAGTGCAGGACAAAAAGCCGCTTGGCGTGCCATGGAAGTTGGGTTGCCTGCGCTCACTGATGGCAAGGAATTACACTTTTTGACACTGCCAGATAATCATGATCCTGATAGTTATGTCAAAGCGCATGGTTTGTTAGCGATGCAGCAACAAATCGCCCAAGCCGTTCCCCTATCAGCGTATTTGTACTCAAGTCTGACGCGTCAATATCCTACCAATACCCCTGAAAATCGCAGCAAGATTTTGCAGCAGCTCTCTGCGCTGACCCAAAAACTGCCAAAAGGCAGTTATGGCTGGTTGCTGCGTGAAGACATCAAGAACAAAATGGGATTGGGGCGAAAAAACCAAGCACGGCAAGCGCAAGATGCCCTGCTCAATTTTGATAGCGAATTGACGGTACAACTGCATCTGCAGCTGTGTTTTTTGTTTCAACCAGAGCTGTTAGGCAGTCTGGAAAATAACCGCATTAGCCAATCTGTCATCCGCGATATTTATCAGCGCAGCGAAGCGGCTAATGTTTTTAAACCGAAACACCCATCTACCAAACCGACAGCCCCGATTCGATTGGACGAAAATTTAACGGGTGACACTGAGGGTATCACTCATGCCATGGATACGCCCTGCAAAAACTATGATGAAAGCTGCTGCCTAACTTGGCAAGCCATTGCCGATGAAGAATTATTGAAGTTGATTACTTGGATTCAAACCATTCAATCAAGATTGCAGGATTTTGATAACCCAAAATGGTCAACTTACGAGCGAATCAATGCCAAAGCACATTTTATACTGGCGGGCTTGACATCAGAGCAGCAAAATAAACTTATCAAACATTGGGCGCGGTTTTTTAAAGAACTTAGTCAGCGCAATATTGATGATATCTCAGACCTGGTGACAGAGTTGGTGGTTCAACTGATGTTAGAAACTCTACAGCGCGAACAAAAAACCCTAAAAGCAGACTTAAAGGCGCTGAGCCTATGTATCAAACACCACCAAGCGATTTTAACTTGGCTTAGAACATGGCTACAGCGCAAAGAGGATTAATTCATCGCGTGTTTATGCCATTTTAATCCGCGCATCATGAAACATATCCATTTCAGGGGCAAGTACTTTCATAAAACGGTCAAAATATAACAGTTGCTTGGTCAGTAGCGCAAAATCTCTTGGGAAGTGAATACCATGGCGTTTACCGACTTCCACCATTTCAAGCAACATTTGGTTGATTTCATCAGTATGATCTTTTAATCGGTTTGGCATGGTTTGGTCAATGGTTTTGCCCATAAACAAACTATCATCTGCCAAGATTTTTTTCATCACTGATTCAAGATCTTGGGCAAGGACATCGACATTGACTTGCTCTCGCGCATGGGTCATATCCATTTCAACCATATAATGCGCCATGCCGCGATAGTCTTCTTTAGCAAAACTATCCATCATGCCCATACTGGCTTGCCACGCTTTGGGTTCAAGTTTGCCTACAATCCCAAAATCAATAAAGCCAATACGACCATCGGTCAACAACATCAAATTGCCTGCATGCAAATCGGCATGAAAACTATTGCACAGCATCAAGCTAGAAAACCACGTATTTAAAGTATCTGTCATCACCTGTGCGGGGTATTTGCAGTATTGACGCATGGCAGCATCATCAATCATCGACACCCCAAAGAACCGTGTCATGACAAGTACTTTTTTGGTACTGATATCATGATAAACATCGGGCGCGACTACTTTATGATTGTCGGTTTTTTTCAAAAAATCTTGGAAATCATCAATGTTTTTGGCTTCTTGTAAGAAGTCCGTTTCTGCTGCCATGCGCAAACGGATTTCATCAATAATGGGTGAAATACTGGCAAATTTTAGCGACGGTGCGATACTGTCAATCAGTTTAGTCAACCCAACCATCATGCCTAAATCGGTTTGAATGATGGTATCTACTTCAGGTTTTTGCACTTTTAACACCACATTATCGCCATTTTTTAAAATAGCACTGTGAACTTGGGCGATGGATGCAGACGCTAGCGGTTTGACCTCAATACTTTGAAAAATATCCTCTAAGGTCTGCCCATCTTTTTCCAGCTCCTCTCTTAAGACGCCTTCAATATAGCTATAAGGCATGGGCGTGGTTTGATCCAGACAGCCTTGAAATACTGTCACATATTCGCGGGGAAAGATGGACGGGGTACTGGCAATAAACTGACCGATTTTGATATAGGTAGTACCCAACTCTTCAAAGCTTTGACGCAGCAGCGCTGGGGTCATTTTTTCGCCTTGGGCGATACGCAGCCCTGCTTTGCCAGCCACGGTTGCCGTCTTCCCGACCCGCTGAATGACATTTAAGGATTTTTTTAAAAAGTGATTTTTTTGCATGATTAACTCTAGTTTAAATTACGTCTGTGATAGCGGATGGTTGGCTACAAATCTCGCAGTTCGCGTCTTTACGATAGTGAAGTTTTTTAAGATTCATGGTTTTGCCGTTCCATAGCAATAACGTTTGCGCTATAGGATTGATGCCCAGTCCCAAAAAACTTAAAGCCGCTTGGGCTTGAAGGTTGCCGATGATTTGGGTGGTACTGGCAAGCACGCCGCTAGTGGCACACGTTCGCTCATCATCCCCTGCCCCTTGAAACAAGCAATGATAGCAACCCTGCTGTGGCGCAAATAATGCCAGTTGCCCTGTTTGCGCAATGGCAGAGGCTGATAATAATGACAAATTTGACTTGACAGCGATGGTATTAATGAGGTCTCGTGCTTTGAAGTTATCTGTGCAATCACAGATTAATTTGCTTAGGCTATTTATTTTCGCTTGTTCAACCATTTGTTGATAATTATCGGCTGTTAAACGTGCTTGTATGGCGATAACATCACAAAATGCATTGATTTCATGTAATTTAGCTTTGGCTACCAGCGCTTTAGATTGACCGATATCGTTAGGGGTAAACAACGACTGCCGCTGCAGATTGCTCTCATCAATCGTATCATCGTCAATAATAAGCATTTTGCCAATGCCAGCACGGCACAAGGTCTCTGCAAGTGGGCAGCCTAGCCCGCCCATCCCAATAATAATCGCACAGCTATTTTTTAGCCGCGTTTGTGCTTCTATATCCCACCCTTCTAGCAATATTTGGCGGGCATAGCGTAGCATTTCTGCATCGGTTAATTCTGTTTGTTTTGACATAGTAGTTAAATTTCACATATTTACTTAGGCTATTTTAGCCCATTAATTTAGTACACCCAGCGTTACTCGGTCATTGTGCCCATAGTCTTTGACGGTGATTACATCGCCAAAGCCATTTGACAAAAACACGCCCCTAACCTGTTCGCCCTGATCATACCCATGTTCAATCGCTAATAACCCATGAGGCTGTAAAAATTGTGGCGCAGTTTTGACAATATGACAGATGTCCGCCATTCCCTTATTATCCGCGATTAGCGCGCTAATAGGCTCATCGGTTAAGCCTGCCAAGTGGGGATCGTTGGGATCGATATAAGGTGGATTAGATACGATGATATCAAATTTGTTGTTTTCATCTGCATTGGTTGTCATAAAGGGTTCATACCAACTGCCTTCAAAAAACGCGATATTACTAACCCCTATTCTTTTAGCATTTTGTGCTGCCATCTTCAGCGCCTCAGGCGACTTATCCACTGCGCTAACGGATGAATTTTTAAATTCCTCTGCCAGCGTGATGGCAATACAACCTGACCCAGTGCCTAAATCCAAAATATTCATTGGTTTGCTTAGGCTATTTTTATGGTGATTAAGCACCGCCTCTATCAACCGCTCGGTATCAGGACGCGGTATTAAAGTATGCTGATTGACTAAAAACTCATGCTGCCAAAAACTTTGTTTACCTAGCACATAAGCGAATGGTTTACCGGCTATCAACTCCTCTAGCGCAGCAAAATATTGAGTGGCTATTGCTGCAGTTACCATTTCGCTATCATGGGTAATAAGATAAGTCTGCCCTACATGAAGATACTCACCCAGCAACTGTTTGCGGATGTGTTTTTCAACCGTGCTTGGTACAGCCAACAATGATTGAATAGTGTAAGATGACATTGGGTTATTCATGGGTGATGTTATCGCTTCTTGTCGCATCTTGGCTCATCACATGCTTATCTACCATATAAATCAACAACAGCACAGGAATGCCAATCAGTGCGGTAAAAGTGAAAAAAGCAGGATATCCCATGGTTTCTACCATCGCACCTGAGTAGCCACCCAAAATTTTTGGTGTTAACGTCATCAATGAACTAAGCAGTGCATACTGTACCATGCTAAAGCGAATATTGGTCAATACCGATAAAAAGGCGACGAAGATGGCACTTGCTAGACCTGATGCGAGGTTATCAAACATCACCGCTGAGTACATATAAAAAAAATCATGTCCCTTGCCCGCCAAAATCACAAACAATAAATTACTGGCTGACGCTAAAATAGCACCAATCAACATAGCATTCATGATTTTAAAACGCTCAGCAAGCAAACCGCCTAGAATACCACCTACAATTGACATCCCCATACCAAAGGTTTTGACCGCCAAGGCGATATCGGTTTTGCTAAAGCCTAAATTGACATAAAACAAGTTTGACGTCGTACCTGCCACAATATCTGAAATACGATACAAGCCTATCAATAAAATCAGCCATACGGCTTTTTTACCATAACGAATGAAAAAGTCTTGAATCGGCGCGACCCACATGTCAACCGCGACTTGCTTTTTGATGATTTTGGCTTTTAATAACACTAACGCGGTGCCAATGGCGATAACCACAGCGCCAATAAATTTAATACTCTCATAAACAAAGCCCAAAAACTTTGACTCAGTCTCTGGAAGCACATGACCGATGACAATAAAACTGGCAATCAGCGCAATCACTGAAATTAAAAATAGTAAAAACAGTTGAAAATAATCCGACATCGGGCGTTCATGCTGCTCACGGGTGACGGTGGGTTCTTTAATCAAAAGGGTGGTGACAACCCCTATGAGCATCAAAGATGCCATAATATAATAGGTTTGTTGCCAAGCAGCGTAGTTGTAAGTGGCTTTGGTCGAGCCAAAATATTCTGCCAAGAACAGCGCTCCCGCCCCTGCGACAATCAGACCGATTCGGTAGCCTGCCATAAACATACCAGAGAGTACGGGCTGCATGGATTTTTCAGCAATTTCAATGCGATAGGCATCAATCACGATGTCTTGTGTCGCCGCTGAAAAACCTAATAACACGGCAAAAAATGCCATGTAATCAAGTACAACATCACTGGTGGGATTAAAACTACCAAGCATAAAAATTGCAAAGGCAACCACAATTTGTGCCAAAGCTAGCCAACTACGGCGTTGGCCTAGCATTTTGGTTAACAGTGGAATCGGCACGGCATTGACGAGGGGCGACCAAACAAACTTAAACGAGTACCCCAGCATCGCCCAACTAAACATGGTGATAATTTTGATATCAAACCCTGCTTCTTTGAGCCAAATTGATAAACTAGAAAATATCAATAGATAAGGCAACCCTGAAGAAAAACCCAATAGCAACATCACCCAAGCGCGCTTGTCCATATAGGCTTTGATGGCTTCGCCCCAAGACTTTTTTGTGCCTGTTGAGCTTTCGCTTGGTAGCGCCGCTTGGTCGTTTGACACAGGTTGTTTTGATATTTCCATGTTACCTCTCACTCATCACGCACGATTTACCACAAAACTTCATTAAAATCTTGCTATTGTAGCGGTTTTCTAGGTCTAGACAAACTAAAATTATTATGGCTGTCTGAAACGTCGATATCTGAAACAAGGCAGCACTGCAATCAAGTCGATAACTGAGTCAATGTCTACAGACTTGTCATATTTCAATTTTTTAAATTTTAAGCCTATTAAATAAGCCTGACTTAAGCAGCTAGGTTTTGAACCTGCTATTTTATGGTAATATGCTATACTTGACACCCTGCGGTGACTTTCAACCTTTTTGTTAGCGGCTTTGAGGCAAATTATGCAATACCCGATTGCTATCTATCAGCAAAATAATGCCTATCATGTCACGGTACCTGATATTGAAAGCATATCTGTAGTCGATAGTAGCATGGCAGGCGCGGTGTCTAACACAGATATGGCGGTAATGCCTAGTTTTGTTAATATTTAAGTTCAACCAAGCTCATATAACGAGCATTTTATTTCGTTTTTTTATTCGTTTTTTTATTAAGGTCATTTTATGGCAATCAATGTTGTCATCAATCAACGTTATTTACAAATCCAACTCAAACAACTTGAAACCGTTTGGCAGACTGTGATTAATAATTACAATTTGAGCCAAGCCGCCAAAGTATTACACACCAGTCAATCCAGTCTTAGTAAGCATATTGCCGCGCTCGAAAGTCAGCTTCGGGCAGAAGTTTTTGTACGTCAGGGTAAACGATTGGTGGGTCTATCCCCTATCGGTGAGCTGCTACTACCGCATATTGAAAAAATCTTTGTGGAAGTAAGGTCGATTGAAAATTTAACTTTAGATTTTCAAAATCCCCATCAGGGTGAGTTGTCAATTGCTACGACGCATACCCAAGCACGTTATGTGTTGCCTTGGGTGGTACAGCGCTTTAAACAACAATTTCCCAATGTTCATCTGATTTTACATCAAGCTGACCCCGAGTCGATTGCCAATATGGTGGCACAAGGTCAAGCCGATATTGGCATCGCAACTGAATCGCTGCTTGCGCACGATAATCTACACTGTATTCGCTATTATGATTGGTATCATCATGTGATTGTGCCAGTGGGACATGAGCTTGAGAGTCGCACTGAGATTGATATCCAAACCTTAGCAAATTATCCGATTATCACTTATCACGGCGGTTTTACGGGTCGTGGTGCGATTGATAGAGCCTTTAGCGCGGCAGAACTGACGCCCAATATTGTACTTACTGCTTTGGATGCCGATGTGATTAGTACCTATGTCGGTATTGGTATGGGCGTGGGCACAATTGCTGAAATGGCATTTGAAGGTCAGCATTATCGCAATCTTGTCAAAATTCCAACGAAAATTTTTGGAAAACATGTGACGTGGATAGCCACCCGTGTCGATGGCGATATCCGTAATTTTGGCAAAGCTTTCATTGATATTTGTCAGCAACAATTTGGGTGATTGATTTTTTTGGATTCGCCATTATAAAGGGACTACTATTCTTTTTATGATGACTACAATGATGACAAAGATGACCAAACAAATCCCTATTTCATTTTTAGACCTTGTTCCTGTACCTGAAGGCAGTGACGCTAAAAACGCGCTTAAGCAAGCGGTGACTGTTGCCCAAACTGCCGAACAAGTAGGTTTTAACCGCTATTGGCTGGCTGAGCACCATAACATGCGCGGCATTGCCAGTACTGCAACCAGTGTGTTGCTAGCTCACATTGGCGCTCACACCTCAACGATTCGAATTGGCTCGGGTGGTATCATGTTGCCTAACCATGCGCCCTTAGTGGTCGCAGAACAGTTTGGTACGTTAGCCACTTTGTATGGCGAACGTATCGATCTTGGCGTCGGCCGTGCCCCTGGTACGGATGGGGCAACCTTCCGTGCCTTGCGCCGCACCATGAATGATGCCGAAAACTTCCCGCAAGATGTGCAAGAGCTGATGCATTATTTTGACCCGCTCGATGGTCAGACAGTGACTGCCATGCCGGCTAATGGCTTAAATGTGCCTGTGTGGATTTTAGGGTCGTCTTTATTTGGCGCCAGTCTCGCTGCTGCATTAGGCTTGCCTTATGCATTTGCGTCGCATTTTGCCCCGCAGATGTTATCGCAAGCGGTGACATTGTACCGTGAGAATTTCAAGCCTTCTCGCTACTTGCAACAACCTTATGTGATGGTAGCAAGTAACTTGCTATTGGCCGATACCGATGAGGAAGCCGCTTACCAATTCACCTCAGCGCAGCAAAGTTTTGTCAATTTGCGCCGTGGTAAACCCTCACAAATGCCAAAACCGATTGAGAATATTGATGCTTTTTGGACATCTGCAGAGAAATACATGGTTGAATCGTCGTTGGCAATTTCGTTTGTCGGTACACCTGACAGTGTCAAACCAAAACTTGACCATTTTCTTGAGACTATCCGCCCTGATGAATTGATTGTCACTTGTAATATTTATGACCAACAAGCCCGCCTCAACTCCTTATCTTTGGTGAAAGCGCTTGATTTATTTAGCTTAAACAGCTAATCAAAACCATAAAAACGCAAACCACAAAAAAGCCCAAGATTAACTTGGGCTTTTTTATTATTTCAATAATTCTGATAACGTCAAATCATTGAGCCGATCCAAATCCTCTTGCGTGTCTACACCGGGCGGCAACAATTCTGAAGCGATATCAATGGCGATACGCATGCCTTGCTCCAAAATACGCAATTGTTCCAATGATTCAAGCTGCTCTAGCTCGCCTTGCTGCCAAACACTAAATTGTTGTAACAAACTGACCCGATAAGCATAAATGCCTAGGTGTCGGTAAGCGTTTTTTGGCGCGCTATTTTCATCACTGATTGGCTGGTCAGTCAACAATGCTGTATGGCGATCGCAAGGAATCGGCGCTCGGCTAAAATACAAGGCTTCCTTGTGGGCATTTTTGACGACTTTGACCACCGATGGCCGTAAAAACTCTTCAACGCTTTGGATGGGTTCAGCCAAAGTCGCCATCACGCAATCTTTTTTTTGTAGCAGAAGCTCAGTCACTTGTTTGATGAGTCCTGCAGGCACGAGTGGTTCATCGCCTTGCATATTAATCACGATATCTTCAGTTGACCACTGCTGAAGTCTAGCTACTTCAGCAAGCCTATCAGTGCCAGACGCATGATTGGGGTCAGTCATGATGACATTTGCCCCATAGTCTTGACACAGTTTAGCGATGCTATCATCATCGGTTGCCACAAAAATATCATCGGCAATTCCCGCCGATTTCACCGCATTGGCACGATCAATCACCCATAGAATCATCGGCTTGCCATGAATTTCTAACAGCGGTTTGTTGGGTAGTCGGGTACTTTTTAGACGGGCTGGTATGACCAAATGTTTTAACATATTGTATTTCCTACAAGTTTTTTAATTGTCAGCATTGTCAGCTAGGGCAACCAATTCACCGATTTGTCGGTCGATTAACGCATAAAAGGCAGGTGATAATTCAGCTTCTACCGGTAACACCCAGATGTTTGTTGCAATGTCATTTTTTTCATGACCTTGGGCGAACAAAACACGCAATTTGACCGCATCCTTATCGGTGACGATAATCGGTAACTTTGGCAAGTTGGCAAAATCTTGCAAACTATAAGTGTGATGGTCATTCAATGGCATCGGTATGATGTCAAACCCTAATTGGCTTAGGCTATTAAAAAAACGCTGCGGCAATCCAATCCCTGTCATGGCAATCACTTGTTGGGCAGGTAAACTATTTTGCGAAGGCGTTTCAAATAAAGGTGTTTTAAATAAAGGCGCTTTAAATAAAGGTACTAGCGGTTTTTGTAGCAAACGCATACGAACATCGGGTGATATGCTATGACAATTTTTGCTTAGGCTATTTGAAAAATGGGTTAAAGCCTGAGTATCCTGCCAATCACTTTGGTGAAATATGACGGTGGTATTGGGCTGATACAGGCGTTTAATCGGTTCGCGCAGAAAGCCTGTGGGCAATAGCTGGCGGTTACCAAAGCCGCGATCGGCATCGACGACAATCCAGTTTTCATCCCTATCCAAGGCAAAATGTTGCAGTCCATCATCCGCCAAAATAAGTTGAATGCTTGGGAATTGCTCAAGCAATAACTCAATTGCTTGACCACGGTTTGGACAGACTGCCATTGGCACGCCTGTACGCTGCACAATCAGACACGGCTCATCACCAACCTCACTGGGCTTTGAATTTGCTGTCACGATACAAGGCATCAGCTTGGCTTGTCCACCATAGCCACGACTGATGACGCCGACTGTCAGCCCTTTTTGCTGCAGGTAGGTTACCACCGCAATGATTAGCGGCGTCTTACCGCTACCGCCAACCGTGATATTGCCCACTACAATGACGGGCACGTTGGGATAATAAACGGGTTTTAGCCCTAATCGATAAATAGTTTTATTGAGCCAAAAAACCAATCCATACAACCAAGACACGGGCAATAACAACCATAGCCAGAGAGATTTGTTGCGCCACGCCTGTAGTAGTGTCTGTTGCATTAGCTTGACAATATGTCCTCTTCAAAATGACGCTCATACAACTTGGCATACGTACCTTGCGCGGCTAGCAAACTGTCGTGGGTACCGACTTCAATAATTTCACCTTTATCCATGACCACGATTTTATCGGCATTTTGGATAGTGGTTAATCGGTGCGCGATAACGATGGTGGTTCTGCCATGCATGACGCGCTCCAGCGCTTTTTGGATATAAAATTCTGATTCGTTATCTAGCGCGCTCGTGGCTTCATCCAAAATCAAGATAGGCGCATCCTTTAGCAGGGCACGTGCAATGGATAAGCGTTGGCGTTGTCCGCCAGATAACTGCAGACCCTGTGAGCCTATCTTTGATTGGTAACCCTGCGGCAATTGCATGATAAAATCGTGCGCAAAGGCTGATTTTGCGGCATCAATCACTTGCTCCGAGGTTCGGTTAGATAATTCGCCATAGGCGATATTGTTGTGGATAGAGGTATCAAACAGTACCACTTGTTGGTTGACACTGGCAATCTGACTACGCAGTGAATGTAATGTCAAATCTTCGATAGCGACATCGTCAAGATAAATATTGCCCTTTGTGGGCTCTAGCGCGCGCATCAGACAGTTGACTAGGGTAGTTTTACCTGCGCCACTTCGACCGATTAACGCCACCGTTTCACCGGGATTGACCACCAAATTTACGTTATTGAGCGCTTGTTTTCCATCCTCAAAAGTGACGCTTAGGTTGTTAAGTACTATTTTACCACTCAGGGTTTTTTCAACCTTGCCTGTGTCTTTTTCTTCGGCTTCATCGAGCATTTCAAATATAGAATCCGCCGCCGCCAAACCTTTTTGCAAGCCTTGGTTGATATCGGTCAACGAGCGCACGGGTTTGCTCAGTAGCCCTGCCGCACTGATATAAGCGATAAACTCGCCTGCGGTGGTATCACCTAATACGTTCGGTCTTAATGCAATCCATACCACCACAGCCATCGCGCACGCCATCAATAATTGAATTAATGGGGTATTGATGCTATTGGTCACCACCACCTTTAGCCCTTGTTTAAGATTGGTTAAAGAAGCGTTGTTAAACCGCGTCAGCTCATTTTGCTGACCGCCATAATTTTTGACCACTTGGTAGCCTGTGATGACTTCATTGGTAATATGACTGACCTCACCCATGGATTTTTGAATACCGCGCGACAGCTTGCGAAAGCGTTTACTGGCTTTACCGACTAACAATAAAATCGGCGGCAATACCACAAACAACGACAGGCTTAATTTCCAATTACTGTAAAGCAAAAACGCCAACAACCCAATCACGGTCAAACCATCGCGTAACAAGGTTTTGAGCGTATCGGTACCCGCCGCAGTGACTTGCTCGACATCAAAGATTAATTTTGCAGAAATCTGACCGGCATTGTGGCTCAAATAAAATTGGCTGGGTAATCTGAGCAATTTTGAAAACACTTGCATACGCAGCTGATAGACGACATTGCGTGAAATCACTGCGCTAAAGTAATTACCCAAAAATGAGCTAAGTCCGCGCAGTACAAACAACAATACGATTAAGGCTGGAAAAAGATTGATATGCGCTTGATCACGTTCATTAATCGCATCAATAATGAATTTGACCAGCTTGGCAATGCCCACTTCGGTGCCTGCATTTAAGGTAAAGCCAATGACTACGAAGGTCATCGCCCACCAATACGGCTTGAGATAACCTAGCAATCTTCGATAGGTCTGCCAACGTGGGTGAGCATTGGAAGGTTTTGAAACGGTCATGGCATCTCAATATATAAAAGAACGACTTAACAGCTATTGTATCAGTAAATTGAAAAATAAAAATTATTTGGCATCTGGCGCTGGGGCAATATTACTATCGAGCGAAGTGGCGGGTATCACGGTACTGATATTTAAATTCATAAAGCCCATTTTACCCGCTATATCCATCACTTTAACCACCGATTGGTGACTGGTATCGGCATCAGCAGAGATAACAAATAGCTGCTTTCGGTCTTCACCTGCTTCTTGGCGGATCATCGCCGTCAATTCAGCTTCGCCATTGCCAGATAAAGCAATGCCATTGACCAAATAGCTACCATCTTTTTGCACCGCGATTTCAATGCGTTTGCTTTTCTCAGTAATCGGTACGCCCTCTGCTTGCGGCAAAATGATATTGAGTTTACTAAAATGGTTAAAGGTGGTCGACAGCAGTAGAAAAACAATCAAAAACAGCAAGCAATCAATCATCGGGGTAAGATTGATTTCTAAAGGTTCGACCGTGGGTTTACGAAATCGCATGGGTTGACTCTTTTACGCAGCTATACGCCATTAACGAGGCGTGATTAGACCATTGTCCAGTAATTCTTGCATCATCAAACCCGCTTCTTGTTCAAACGCCGCATTAATATCAATAATACGGCGCTGAAAAATACGGTACGCCATCACCGCAGGTATCGCAACCAGCATACCCCCTGCTGTGGTAATCAGCGCTTGTGATACGCCAGCTGCCAGCATGGTCGGATCTTGCATTGCGCCTTCGGTAATGGCTAAGAAGGATGAAATAATCCCCAGTACAGTACCTAAAAGACCCAACAATGGGGCGATAGCACCGATGGTACCCAGCATATTGATATGTTTTTCTAATTGGTGGATGGTGATACTGGCGCGGTTTTCCATATGCATGGTCATTGAATCAATCCCATGCTGGCGATTCATGAGTCCTGCAGCAAGGATATCACCCAAAGGCGAATTGAGTTTGACATTCTCAAGCGATTCACGATCAATATCGCCCTGCTCAATCAAATGCTGCATCAATTGTTCACGCAGATGAGCGGGTGTCACTGTACTGACTTTAAGTTTTATCGCGCGCTCAATGATGATAATTAACATCAAAATCGAACATAGGACAATGGGCCACATCAACCAACCGCCTGCTTTAACTAATTCCCACATCGGTTATACTGCCTTTGCATGTCAATGACTAATAAATTGAGAAAACTAATCTAATGCGCAAGATTAATGCTCAAGTTGCGACTGAAACTGCACAATCAAAGCTTGTAATTCCTCTTCATTGTGAAAAAATATCTCAATACTCCCCTTGCCTTTTGAGGAGCCTTTGATTTTTACCACGGCACCGAGTTGTTCAGAGAGGTGTTGGTTCAGTCGCAGCCTATCATAATCAATTTCTTGGCTTTGTGTCGGCGCTTTTGGATTTAAAATGTCTTTGACTAAGGCTTCAGTCTGACGGACGGTCAGTTGACCTTGTATAATTTTTTTGGCAATAACAGGCTGCTGTTTGGGCGACAGCGCCAATAATGCCCTGGCATGCCCCATATCCATCTGCCCCTCGTTTAACGCTTGTTTGACATCGTCATGTAATTGGTTCAAACGCAACAAATTAGAAACCGTTGTTCTCGCCTTACCCACAACATCCGCAATTTGCGAATGACTCATGCCAAATTCATCATGAAAACGCTGCAATGCGGCAGCCTGTTCCATGACGCTCAAATCTTCCCGTTGGATGTTTTCAATCAATGCCAAAGCGATTGCCAAGTCATCTGACATGGGGCGCATGATGGCGGGTATATGGGTTAAACCTGCAATTTGCGCCGCACGCCAGCGACGTTCACCCGCGATAATTTCATGGGTAATCGGGGAATTGGGCAATACTTTGGCTAAGGGTCGAATCACAATAGGCTGCATCACGCCATGTTGCTTGATAGACGTTGCCAGCTCTTGCAAGGCATCTTCGTCCAAATCAAGGCGCGGCTGATACTTGCCACGCTGCAAATACGCGACGTTGATATGCATCAAATTTAACCCAGCCACATTACTACTATCATTACTATTATTATTGGCATCGTTATTTATGGGTGTGTTATCGGTATTTGACGTTACTGTTTTGGCGGGTTTTGGGGTGAGTGGTTTGGGGGTTACCGCAGCTGTAGGCGATTTTTTGGCTACAGCTATAGTGTCGCTAGCTTCGGCTGATTCATCATCCGCGACATTTTGCCCATCATCGCTCGATTTGGCATTTAGTTTTTCAGCGCTTTTCGCGTCATCGACAGCGGCTCGAACACTCGCATCGATTAGATTACCGGTAATCAATTTTTCTGTTTTGATTGAGCCGAGTAACGCATCAAGTCCTCGATTTGATGCCAATCCACGCTTTTTAACCATGTCGAAATTCCCAATGCCATTAAATAGTTAAAAATGACTGATAAAAAATTAAACCAATGCCGCCATTTTTGAACTGGCTATTTTAGCAGATTCGCCATAGCTTGAAAAATAGTTTCATTGCTTTTGTCGGTGCGCACTTGCCAACAAATTAACAAAGAAAGTGCCTAAACAGTTTAATTTAGGTAAGTTGGAATTGGCGACTTTGCTTGATAATTTCATTGGCAAGGCGAATATACGCTTGTGAGCCTTTTGAATTCATCTCATAATCAAGCGCAGGGATGCCGTGCGCCGGTGCTTCTGCTAGACGAATATTACGGGGAATGATGGTATTAAATAAAATCGGACCAAAATGCTCAATCAATTCCATAGAGACATCATTTGCCAAGGTATTGCGCGGGTCAAACATGGTTCTTAACACACCGCGGATATGCAGTTTTGGGTTTAGCGACTTCAAACGCTCAATGGTTTGCGATAAATCCGCCAATCCTTCCAATGCAAAATATTCACATTGCATCGGGATAATCACCCCTGATGTGGCACACATCGCATTGATGGTAAGTAAACTTAAACTCGGCGCGCAGTCAATCACGATAAAATCATACGGCTTAGTCGCGCGGCCGTTTTTGGCAGGCATATCAGCGAGCTGCTGCATGGCTTTTGACAAAATTGCATGGTTTTCAGGCTTTTGACTTAAATGCAAATCACTGCCTGACAATTCATTGTTGGCACCGACAATATCAAACCCATTTGCGGTTTTGACAATCGCCTCATGGATTGGCAAATCATCTAATAGCACATCAGCAATACTGTACTCTAACTCGCGTTTATCCAGTCCTGATGCCGTGGTCGCATTGCCTTGGGCATCCAAATCAATCAGTAAAACTTTTTTGCGGCGATGTGCCAGTGCACTTGCCAAATTAACCGCGGTGGTGGTTTTGCCCACCCCACCTTTTTGATTAGCAATGGCTAAAATATCCATGAACTGTCTCGCAATGTGTTGATAAAAAGGTTGAAAATTGTAGTCAAAAACAGCCAGTTTTTCAAACCCTAATACCGGTAAAACTGGCTGAAATGGGGTGTTTATCTTTGCAAATAAATCAAGTGGCGTGATTCATAGAGCTTTGGCACGGTTAACACTTGGGTGTTAATTTGCCACTCATTTTGAAGCGCTTGAATCTCATCAATGGGTTCAACCCCCTTCATGGCACAAATGATACCATTGTCTGCCAATTTGCTTTGACTATGGGTGACAAAATCCACCAGCGATGCAAACGCCCTTGAGGTAATCACTTGATAAGTACCTGCATGCGCTTCGATACGACTGGCAACCGGTGTTAGATTTTTTAACCCCAATTCACTGGCGACTTGTTTGATAAAGCGAATTTTCTTTTGGTTGCTATCGAGTGCTGTCACCGCACGTTGTGGCTGACAAATAGCAACTATCACCGCTGGCAAACCCGCACCCGTCCCAATATCTAGCAAATCACCGGCTGGCAAAAATGGCACAATCGACAAACTATCAAAGATATGTTTGATTAACGCTTGTTGGTCATCTTTGATAGCGGTCAAATTATACGCTTTATTCCAAAATAACAGCTGCTGTAGATAGTACAGTAGCTGTAATTGCTGCTCATCCGATAGCTGCAACTTTAACTCAGAGAGTGCTTGTTGCAACTGCGGTTGTAATTTTACGTACTGGGGTTGTAGCTTTACATTAATCTGCGCCATTAAAACACCCGATTAAGACCATTGAGTGCAGCAACGCGATAGGCTTCTGCCATCGTTGGGTAGTTAAAGGTAGTATTGACAAAGTATTCTAGCGTATTGCTGCCCTTACTTTCCATCACTGCTTGTCCGATATGAATAATCTCAGAGGCGTGATTGCCATAACAATGGATACCTAAAATCTCTAAGGTTTCACGGTGGAACAGTATTTTTAACACCCCACTACGCTCACCGATGATTTGTGCGCGGGCAAGGTGTTTGAAGAAGGCTTGACCCACTTCATACGGCACTTTTTCGGCCGTTAATTCTTGTTCGTTTTTACCAATGCTTGAAATTTCAGGAATGGTATAAATACCCGTTGGCACACTGCGAACAGGTTGTGCGTTTTCATCGCCCACCATATAAGCAGCGGCGCAGCGTCCTTGGTCATAAGCTGCCGATGCAAGCGATGGCCAGCCAATCACATCCCCTGCTGCATAAATATTTGGGATATCGGTTTGGTAATGCTCATTGACTTTGAGTTGACCACGGCTGTTTGCGGTGAGTCCGATGGCGGCAAGGTTGAGACTGTCGGTATTACCTGAGCGACCGTTTGACCATAAAATAGCATCTGATTTGATGCGTTTACCACTTTTTAGATATAAAATCACGCAGTCATCATAAGTTTCTAGCCGTTCAATTTCTTCTTTGTTGCGAATCAACACGCCAAATTGTCTAAAGTCATGCGACAATGCGTCAGAAATCTCATCATCTAGATAGCTAAGCAACTGCTCTTGGGTATTAATCAAATCTACTTTATAGCCAAGACCGGTAAAAATAGACGCATATTCACAGCCAATCACGCCTGCACCATAAATAATAATGCGCTGTACCACATAATCCATTTGTAGGATTTTATCAGAATCAAACACGCGAGGATGGCTAAAATCTAACAAATCTGGGCGATAAGGACGGCTACCCACGGTAATAATGGCTTGTTCAAAGGTAATGTCTTGCTCGGTACCATCACTCATATCAACATGAATGGTATGGGTATCTTTAAAACTTGCCCAACCATTGATTAAGTCAATTTGATTGCGCTCATAAAAACGGGTATGCGTTTCTACCTGATTACGCACCACTTCGCGCGCTTTGGTTAATACTTTATTGAGTGGAATTTGGTGATAGTCAATGCCTTGGTTTAAGATAGGATCGCGGCGATTACCGATAATATTAAACACTGACTGACGCAATGCTTTACTTGGAATCGTGCCTACGTGCGTACAGTTGCCCCCCACTTGTTTGCGTGGATCAATCACGGCAACTTTTTGCCCAGATTTGGCGATTTTCATCGCTGCTGCTTCACCCGCGGGTCCTGCGCCAATCACAATAGCATCATAATCATAGGCATGGCTAACGGCATCTTGACGTTTATAACGCTTTAAATTGATGCGGGTGTTATCTAGCGGGCTAATTAAATCAAAATGCACCGATGCATCATCAAAATGTTTTACCTTATCGTCGTCTTCACTGATACTGACGGTATTGGCTTTTTTATCAGAATCCGAAATTTCAGTTTTGGTTGGTTTTGCCAAAATTTCGGTAATATTTTCTTGGTGCTCAATAATTGACTGCGTATTGGAATCACAGATGTTTTCGTTGTCATTGTTTGTAGGGGGAATTTGAGTAACTTTGTCATTAATCCGTTTTTTTGGCATATTAGCTCCCATATTTTAAGCCTTGATAATGAATAAAAAATTTTTAAATTAAATATAAAATACGATAAATTAACCGTATGTTAAGAAATTACATTAACCAATTCGACGTTTTAACCCCGTCATCTGTAAAATACGCGTCGCGATTTCTTCAATCGACATCGTGGATACATCAATATTTGGAATCCCTTGAGAAATATAAATACCTTGAATGGCGCGCAACTCCTGCTGACATTGCTGATAACTTGCATAGCGGCTACCTGCACGGCGCTCGTTACGAATTTTTACCAGTCGATCGGTGTCAATCACCAAACCAAACAGTTTGTCACGGTAGGGCTTTAACGCTTTGGGCAACGAATTTTCATATAAATCATCTTCAGTCAACGGATAATTCGCCGCACGAATACCAAATTGCAACGCTAGGTATAAAGAGGTGGGCGTTTTGCCCGAACGTGACACCCCAATCAAAATAATATCTGCCGCATCATAATGGGTGGTACGCGCGCCATCATCATTATCTAAAGCAAAATGCACCGCATCAATACGTGATTTATAGTTCTCAGAATCGACATCCCCATGCGCATGACCGGTATGCGGTGCAGGTTGTACTTTGATTTCATCGGCAATTTTACTAATTAAGCCTTCATAAATATCCAAGTTAAAGGCATCTGCACCGTTGATTCGCTCACGAATCACAGGGTCAACGATGGTATCAAAGACTAGCGGCTTTACCCCATCACGCTGGTGGGCAAGATTGATTTGATTGACCGCTTCATCGGCGCGATCGAGGGTATCAACATAAGGAATAACCCGGGTCTCAAATGGTACCGTGGGAAATTGGCTTAAAATAGAACGACCTAGGGTTTCAGACGTAATCGCGGTACCATCGGAGATAAAAAACACACTTCGCAACGACTGCGAATTTGCAAAATTTAAGGCGTCTTTATTTTGAATCGTGGCTTTGATTTGCTCAATGGTCATGAAAAATTATCCAAAAAAATGACAAGCAGCGTCCATACTAATTTAAATTAACACTGGTTTAAACTCATACTGATGGTCAACCTCACACATTAACTGCGTTTTTGGCAGTGAATGTCCTCTATTAATGTCGTTATCAGTGCCGACACTATCGTTTGTCTTACAGGTCGAGAGTTTGTTATTATACGTGACTTGTAGGCTTTAATCTAACAAATCGATGCTTAATTTGCCTTAATTAGCCATCAGTTATTGTCATTGAAGGCTTATCTACGTTTTTTATCCCCTTAAACTCAAAGATATCCAAGCAAAATTTTAGTTGAATTGTTGATCGCTGACAGTTTTTTTAAAATTATAAATTTTTTGCTAGAAAATCATTTTTTAAGATGAATTTTCTACGAAATACCGTTATAATCTTTTCAAAATAATCTTTATTTCACGGAGTTATCACCTTGAACGCACAAGTTATCTCACTCGACAAGTTAGGCAAAAACGACATTGACAAAGTAGGCGGTAAAAACGCTTCATTAGGTGAAATGATTAGTCACCTAACGGATTTAGGGGTAAGCGTACCAGGTGGTTTTGCAACAACGTCTGAAGCTTTTAACAAATTCTTAATCGGTACAGGTCTTCAAGACAAAATCAAAGACGCGCTTCAAGGTCTGGATGTGGATGATGTTGCGGCATTGACTGCCACGGGTAAAAAAATCCGTGACATGATTATTGAGCAAGAGTTGCCTAAAGATTTGGAACAAGAAATCCGTGATGCTTTTGCCGAGATGAGCCAAGGCGAGGACATCGCTGTTGCGGTTCGTTCATCAGCGACTGCTGAGGATTTACCAGACGCCTCATTTGCTGGTCAACAAGAAACTTTCCTCAATATCCGTGGTATTGACAATATCTTGATTGCTATTAAAGAAGTCTTTGCTTCTTTATACAATGACCGCGCCATCGCTTACCGCGTTCACAAAGGTTTTGAGCACGCAGGTGTTGCCTTATCAGCTGGCGTACAACGCATGGTACGTTCAGAGACAGGCACTTCAGGTGTGATGTTCACCATTGATACCGAAAGTGGTTTTAATGACGTGGTATTTATCACCGCAAGCTATGGCTTGGGTGAAATGGTGGTGCAAGGTGCGGTGAACCCTGACGAATTCTACATTTCAAAAGCCTTATTAAATGCCGGCAAACCTGCGGTTATTCGCCGCAACCTCGGCAGCAAACAACAAAAAATGGTTTATGCGGACGAGCACTCAGCCGGCAAATCAGTCAAAATAGTCCCAGTAGACAAAGCAGAACGCAACCAATTTTCACTGAGCAATGAAGAGTTGGTTGAACTTGCCAAACAAGCATTAATCATCGAAAAACATTATGGTCATGCGATGGATATCGAATGGGCAAAAGATGGTGATAGCAACAAATTATTCATTGTGCAAGCGCGTCCAGAGACAGTAAAAAGCCGTGAAAGCCAAAATGTCATGGAGCGTTACATCCTTAAAGAAAAAGGCGATGTCATCTGTGAAGGTCGTTCAATTGGTCAACGTATCGGCGCAGGTACTGTACGCGTGGTCAACTCAATCCATGAAATGGATAAAGTACAAGAAGGTGACGTCCTTGTGTCTGATATGACTGACCCAGACTGGGAACCCGTCATGAAACGTGCGGCTGCTATCATCACTAACCGTGGTGGTCGTACCTGTCACGCGGCAATTATCGCGCGTGAATTGGGCGTCCCTGCCATCGTGGGTTGTGGTAACGCCACTGACCTATTGACCGATGGTCAAGCAGTCACTGTATCTTGTGCAGAAGGTGATACCGGTTATATCTACGAAGGTCAATTGGACTTTGAAATCCAAAACAACTCAATTGAGTCAATGCCAGACTTGGCATTTAAAATTATGATGAACGTCGGTAACCCTGACCGCGCCTTTGGATTTGCCCAAATCCCTAATGAAGGGGTGGGTCTAGCACGGTTAGAATTCATCATCAACCGTATGATTGGCGTGCATCCAAAGGCACTGCTTAACATGAACACCCTACCACGCGAAATCGTACAAGCGATTCAAGAGCGTATGGCAGGTTATGCTTCACCGGTTGACTTCTACGTTGATAAATTGGTTGAAGGTATTTCAACCCTAGCGGTCGCATTTAAAGATAAGAAAGTTATCGTACGTATGTCTGACTTTAAATCGAATGAATATGCAAACTTAATCGGCGGTAAACTATACGAGCCATCTGAAGAAAACCCAATGCTCGGTTTCCGTGGTGCCAGCCGTTACGTATCAGAAAACTTCCGTGACTGCTTTGAATTAGAATGTCGTGCATTAAAACGTGTTCGTGATGAAATGGGCTTAACCAACGTTGAGATTATGATTCCATTCGTACGTACGACGGAAGAAGCGCGTAAGGTATTAGAGCTACTTGAGAAAAATGGTCTTAAACGTGGTGAAAACGGTTTACGCGTCATCATGATGTGTGAGTTGCCAACCAATGCCTTATTGGCAGAAGAGTTTTTACAATACTTCGATGGTTTCTCAATCGGCTCAAACGATTTAACCCAGTTAACGCTTGGTCTTGACCGTGATTCGGGTATCGTATCTCAATCATTTGATGAACGTGACCCAGCGGTTAAAAAACTACTGAAAATGGCTATCGATGCCTGTAACGCACAAGGCAAGTATATCGGTATCTGTGGACAAGGTCCTTCTGACCATCCAGACCTAGCGATGTGGTTAATGGAACAAGGTATTACTTCTGTTTCATTGAATCCGGATTCGGTGTTAGACACTTGGTTCTTCTTAGCAAAAACCGAAAAATAAGCTTGTTGGCATTCATAAAGCCCTTAGTTTTGACTAAGGGCTTTTTTTGGGCATTAAAAAACCCAGCATGCACATGACACGCTAGGTTTTTTTGCGCTGCAATTTATAACAACACGCGGCGTGGATCTGCTAGTAATTTTGCAATATATCGGGTAAATACCGCAGCGTCCGCACCATTGATCACACGGTGGTCATACGATAATGACAACGGTAGCATTAAACGTGGCTCAAACTCGCCTTTGGTCTCATTCCAACGTGGCTGAATACTAGATTCACTGATGCCTAAAATCGCAACTTGTGGCCAATTAACCAGCGGCGTAAAATAAGTACCGCCAAGATTGCCTTGACTTGAAATCGTAAATGACGCGCCGGTTAACTCTTTGGCAGATAGTTTTTTATCACGCGCTTTTTTGGCAAGCTCACCGATTTCAATCGCTAGTTGCTTGATGCCTTTTTGCTCTACACGTTGAATGACAGGGACTGTCAAACCCTCCTCGGTTGCGACGGCAAAGCCTAAATTCACAGATTTACGGATGATAATTTGGGTATTGTCATCGCTTAAATGGCTGTTAAATTTTGGATGTTGCATCAGCGCGTAAGCGGTTACTTTCATGATGAAAGCCAGAATAGTTAGACTCACGCCTTCTTTTTTCATCTCATCTTTTAGGTCACCACGCAATTTTTCAACATCGGTAATATCTGCCAAATCAAACTGGGTGACTTGTGGCAAATAGGTATTGTAATTAAGCTGCGGAATTGAGACTTTTTGTAGACGGGTCAAATCTTGGCGCTCAATTTCTCCCCAAATTTCCGTTTTACTCATATCGGGTAAATTAGGTAATCCTGAGCGAGCCGCTGAAGGCGCAGAGTCCTTGTTTGCAGCGGTTGGCGTGCTAATTGCTTTTATTGTATTTTTGACATAAGCAAACACATCTTCTTTGACAATACGCCCATTAGCGCCCGTGCCAGTCACCTCACTGACATCAACACCCAATTGGCGCGTAAGTTTGCGCACCGCAGGACCTGCATAAACCGCGGCATTTTTGGCATTGATTTGCGCCTCAGACAGTTTTGACTGTGAATTTGACTGACTAGATAGTGTACTGGCGCTATTAGTTGCAGTTGACGCGGTATTTTGCGTTTTAGCGACTTCTTGCTGAGCGGTATGGGTGGTCGCTTGCGGCTGTGATGCTGAACTTGACGCTGATTGCACTGACCCCACCGCTTCAATTACAACAAAGTCTTGACCATTGGTGACGGTATCGCCAGCGTTAACCAGTAATTCAGCCACTTTACCGGCGACTGGCGAGGGGACTTCCACCGAGGCTTTATCGGATTCTACCAACAACAAGGGTTGTTCTGCTGTGATCTCATCGCCTACTTTGACCATCCATTCACTAATCTGTGCCGACTCTACCCCAAGATCAGGCAAACCAAAGGTTTGTTTACCAGCGGGTGTTGATGATTGAGGGGCAGATACCGTTTGAGCGGGTGGCTCATTTTGATTTGTCGCTGAATTGGCTTGACTAGCGGCTTGTTCTGATGGGTCACTAGCTAATGGCTGTTGCGAAGCTGCTTGGGAGGTCATCACGATAAAATCTTGACCATTGGCGACCGTATCACCTGCATTGACTAAAAATTTGACAATTTTTCCACTGACAGGTGCCGGTACTTCGACCGATGCTTTATCGGATTCGACCAATACCAGCGGTTGTTCAGCAGTGACAGTATCGCCTTCTTTGACCAACCACTCACTAATTTCTGCGCTATCGACACCCAAATCTGGCAATGTATAGGTTGCTTCAGCTGATGTGGGCTGTGATTGATTTGGCGCAGCCATAGACGGCGCTTGCGATGAAGTCGCGTTAGCTTCTTTAATTTCTTTAGCTTCGTTAGATTGGGCTGCTTGTTGGTCTGTCTGTTGCGCAGATTGCTCTACGGGTGTAGTGTTGGATTGGCTATTGTCTACACTATCGATGGTGAGAATCACATCACCTTCTTTGACCTTATCGCCGATTTGGATACTAATCGCTGTAATAGTCCCTGCTGATGTCGCAGGTACTTCTACAGAGGCTTTGTCAGACTCTAATAAGACAATGTTATCGTCCACATTGATGACATCGCCGACTTTGACCATAATTTCGCTGACTTCAGCGCTATCAACGCCTAAGTCGGGAACTTTGATTTCCATGGGTTTATCCTTAAATTTTTATTTTTACTAAGTGGGCAATCAGCCGCTAATACGTGGCTGATTACCTACTATTGATTTCTATTATTCAGGTTTGTCGTTAAGAATTGGCGCATCGGCTTTATCTTCTGCTTTGCCGTCTGCTGAAATCGCTTCATCATCCTCTTCAACCAAGGTTGGTACAGGTTTTGGATTCGCGCCTAAAATCGCTGGTGCATCTGGGGATTGGTCGATTTGTACTTGAGGATACCAAGCAGGTGAAGCATCGGCATCAATACCCAAGCTACTAATCGCATCTTTGACCAAACGCGCATCAACTTCACCTTCATCTGCCAATAGTTTAAGCGTTGCTACCACAATGTGGGCGGCATCTACTTTGAAGTAACTACGTAATTGGCGACGACTATCCGAACGACCGAAACCATCGGTACCTAAGGTGGCATACGGACGACTGTCTGGTAGGTAGGCGCGGATTTGTTCAGAGAAAATGCGCATATAGTCGGTGGCGGCGACTACAATACCTTCATGCTGGGCAAGTTGTTCAGTAACCCAAGGCGTACGCTGTTCATCTAGTGGGTGCAGACGATTGTACTCATCACATGCCATGCCTTCACGAGTGAGTTCATTAAAGCTTGTGACACTCCACACATTGGCATTGATATTGAATTCTTCAGCTAGAATTTGTGCGGCTTTTTCAACCTCACGTAAAATCACGCCTGAACCTAGCAATTGCACTTGTTTTGAACCATTGTCTTTGAGCAAGTACATGCCTTTTTTGATGCCTTCTTCTACCCCTGTTGGCATGGCTGGTTGCTCGTAGTTTTCATTCATTAAGGTGATATAATAGAAAACCCGTTCGCCTTCACCATACATACGGCGCAGACCATCTTGTACAATCACCGCTAGCTCATAACCATAACATGGGTCATAAGTGACACAGTTTGGCACCGTGTTAAATAAAATCAACTGATGACCATCTTGGTGCTGTAAGCCTTCGCCATTGAGTGTGGTACGACCTGCGGTACCGCCAAGCAAGAACCCTTGCGCCTGCATATCGCCTGCGGCCCAAACTAAATCACCGACGCGTTGGAAACCAAACATCGAATAATAGATATAAAAAGGAATCATCGGTAACGCATTGGTTGAATAACTGGTCGCTAACGCAATCCAAGCACTCATCGCACCCGCTTCATTAATGCCTTCTTCAAGCATGTGACCGTCTTTGGCTTCTTTATAACCCATCAAGGCTTCATGGTCTTCAGGGGTATAATTTTGACCCGATGCCGAGTAGATACCCAATTGGCGGAACATACCTTCAAGACCAAAAGTACGGGCTTCATCAGGCACAATCGGCACCACACGCTCTTGCAGCGCTTTATTTTTTAGCAGTGCCGCTAGCAAGCGTACAAATACCATGGTGGTAGATTGTTCTTTGCCTGCACTACCTTGTAGTAATTTGTCAAAAATCTCCAATCCTGGGACATCGAGTGGAATATGACCACTACGGCGATTGGGCAAATGTCCGCCCAGTGCTTGACGGCGACCTTTGAGGTATTGGATTTCAGCAGAATTTTCATCAGGACGATAAAACGGCAATTCTTCAAGCTGCGTATCGGTAAATGGCAAATCAAAACGGTCACGGAAATATTTTAATGAATCAATTTCGAGTTTTTTGATTTGGTGGGTTTTGTTGACCGCTTGGCTTTGGTTAGATAAGCCATAACCTTTGACGGTTTTAACCAAAATCACCGTCGGCTGACCTTTGGCTTTCATGGCTTCACTAAATGCGGCATACACCTTCATCGGGTCGTGACCACCACGGTCTAAATTTTGGATTTCTTGGTCAGTCCAATCTTTGACCATTTCGGCAAGTTCTGGGTATTTACCAAAGAAATAGTCACGGACAAATTTACCATCACGCGCTTTATACACTTGGTATTCACCATCGAGGGTCTCAAGCATACGGTGTTTGAGCGCGCCTGTATGGTCTTTATCTAGCAGCGTATCCCATTTACCGCCCCAAATAACTTTAATCACCCGCCAGCCTGCACCGCGAAACACGGATTCAAGCTCTTGGATGATTTTACCGTTACCACGTACCGGGCCATCTAGACGCTGTAAGTTACAGTTAATCACCCAAATCAGATTTTCTAGATTCTCGCGACCGGCTAGTGAGATAGCACCTAAGCTCTCTGGCTCATCGGTTTCACCATCGCCCAAGAATGCCCAAATCTTGCGACCTTCTTTTGGAATCAAGCCACGATTTTCAAGATATTGGTGCACATGCGCGTGATAAATTGACATGATTGGGCCTAAACCCATCGACACGGTTGGGAACTGCCAATAGTCAGGCATCAAATAAGGGTGTGGGTAGCTAGATAGCCCCTTGCCGCCTACTTCACGGCGAAAATTCGTCAGCTGCTCTTCAGTCAATCGACCTTCTAAAAATGAGCGAGCATACATCCCTGGCGAACCGTGACCTTGATAATAAATCATATCACCGCCAAAGCTTTCACTCGCTGCGCGCCAAAAATGGTTAAAACCTGTTTCGTATAACGTCGCGCTTGAGGCAAACGTCGCTAAGTGACCGCCTAAGTCGTCGTCATTTTTGTTGGCACGCATCACCATCGCCACCGCATTGTAACGAATGATAGCGCGAATTTTACGCTCTAGGGTTAAATCACCGGGATACGAGGGTTGATCTTCTACAGGAATAGTGTTGATATAAGCGGTGTCAAGGCGATTAACGCGTAACCCTTCTTGTACCGCCTTATCATAGATGGCTTTTAGTAAAAAAGTGGCACGTTTTTTTCCCACTGACTTGATCACCGAATCAAAGGCGTCAAGCCATTCTTGGGTTTCTTGACTATCAGGGTCTTTAAAATACTGATATTGCATTTTTCGTTCCTTCTGGCAATGGCATCCATCCATGGAAATAACCTAGAATGGAGCTAGGTTGTAAACGACTCAAAGTATTCAACTATTAGACACAAAACATTGTTATAAATAGCGATAGCAATATTTTACATGAAAAAAATATTTATGTATTTTCGCTAATTTTTAATAGGTATTTAGCTATGAAATAAAGGTGAAAAAAACAACTGTTTTTTCTGACCGCCTAGTAAATTTATCGACAAAGTAAAGCAATAAAAGCATTAAATCGCTTGACAGTCAACCATCAACACTTATCAACCGCTTTTTGATAAGCTGGGCGAGCTTGGCATTTTTTTAACCAATTGTGAATGTTGGCGTATTTTGCCTCTAAACTATGGGTTTCTTGCATGGCGTTTATGGCAAATTCAAGCTGTATATCAGCGCCGCTAAATTGGTTGCCAGCAAGCCATTCATTATTTCCCAAATGCTTATCTAGCATTTTGAGCTGTTCGGTTAATGAATGATTCAGGTAAGATTTGTCTATCCCCGATTTGAGTAATTTTGCCACTTGCTTGATACCTATCGGTGATTTTTCTATCATGGTAGCAAATATTAGTCGGATAATAAGCAAGGGCATCAACGAGCTTTCGGTAAAATGCAGCCAATATCGATACTGTTCATACGCCTCACTGCCATAATCTGGGCGAAATTTTTTATTCAGCACCAGTTGTGAGATTGGCTGTGCATCTTGCTGGTCGCTTAACTTATCATAGTTATCAATCAAATACTCAATGATATTGGCCGATTCAATCAGCGTTTTTCCATTATCTTGCAGGATAGGTGCCTTACCCATCGGGTGAATTTTTTGCAAAGACTTGGGTGCCAAACCATGATGGCGTTCGTACTTGGTTAACTGGTAAGGCAGCTCTAATTCTTCTAATAGCCAAAGAATTCGGAATGAACGTGATTTTTCAAGGTGATGTAGATGCAGTTTTGACATGGGTATACTCGTCTTTTAATGTAATAGGATTGTTGGAACAAAGTAACTTTAAATTTTATAAGGCTTTAAACTTGCTGGCTGTTGCGAAATTGTAGAATTCAGCGAAAAAAACCAGCTTATTGATTGATAAGCTGGTTTGATAAAGCGAGGTTACAAATAGCAAGGCTACAAATTAGTCATCTAGCTGTTGTGCATCGGCTTCTAGTAAACCATCTTGCTGCAAGGCTTCAGACAACTCGATGTCTTGCAAATCCGCACTGTTTCGTAAATCAGTACCATCTTGCGCGATATTGTCAGCCAATGCTGCCTCTAAGCTATCTTCGTCCAGCTCGTCTTCACTACCGCCTTCAACCAAAGCGATGGAAACCAATGATTCATCTTGTGAAATACGAATCAGGGTGACCCCTTGCGCATTACGACCTGTTTGCGCGATTTGTCCGACAGGTGTACGCACCAGCGTGCCTGCATCAGAAATCAGCACAATATCATCAGCATCGGTTACCGCTAATGCCTGCACCAGCTCGCCATTACGCGCCGTGGTTTTGATGGCGATAATGCCTTTACCACCCCGACCTTTGACAGGGAAATCAGAGACAGGGGTACGTTTGCCAAAGCCACGCTCACAAGCACATAAAATCTCGCCTTGCTGTGGGGCAACAACCAACGACACCACACGGCTAACCGCAACGACACTGTCATTGTCTTGGTCATCTTGGCTATCGTCTTCAAGCTCGGTGTCCTCGTCTTCGATACCTTGATTGGCCAGTAGCGTCACCCGCATACCGCGTACCCCTTTTGCGGTACGACCCATCGCACGGATTTTACTTTCATTAAAGCGAATGGCTTTACCTTCATTGGAAAATAACATGATGTCTTGCTCGCCATCGGTAATGGCAACGCCAATCAAGTTATCGCCGTCATTGAGTTCAACAGCGCGAAGTCCGTTGGCGCGAAGGTTTTTAAATTGTGACAATTGGACGCGTTTTACCATACCCGATGCGGTTGCAAAGAACACATAGCTATTGTCATTTTGCTTGTCGTCTTCGGTCACAGGCAAGATGGCGGTGACTTTTTCATCGGCATCGAGCGCAATCAAATTGACCATCGGACGGCCACGCGAACCACGGCTGGCAATAGGCACTTCAAACACTTGTAACCCAAACACACGACCCCGATCGGTAAAAATCATCACGTTGTTGTGTGTGGATGTGACCACCATATGGTCAATGACATCGTCTGCTTTCATGGCAGTGGCTGACTTGCCTTTACCACCGCGTTTTTGGGCGATATAGTCGCTGATAGGCTGGGTTTTGGCATAGCCCGTGCGTGAAACAGTCAACACAACGGTCTGTTCAGGAATCAAATCTGCACGGCTAAAGTCACTGCGGCTATCGACGATTTGGGTTTTGCGCGCATCGCCAAAATCATCACGGATTTGGATTAATTCGTCTTTGATTACTTGCATTAATTGGTCAAAGTTATCCAAAATGCTTTGTAATTGGGCAATGAGTGCCAAGATTTCTTTGAATTCTTGCTGTAGCTTGTCTTGCTCTAGCCCTGTTAAACGGTGCAGCTGCATATCCAAAATAGCATTGACTTGGTCAGGCGATAGACGATAATGTTGGTTGTCATCAATCAGTCCATATGGGGCGTTTAGGTCTTCGCCTTCAATCACATCAGGGCGAATCGAATGACTGCCTGCTGCCTCTAACATGGCAATCACGCCACCTGACTGCCAAGTATTGGTTAGTAAGTTATCGCGGGCTTCTTGGCGGTTTGCCGATGCCTTGATAGTGTCAATAATACCATCAATGTTGGCAAGAGCAATGGTAAGACCTTCGAGCAAATGACCACGCGCCTGCGCTTTTTTGAGTTCAAAAATAGTACGGCGAGTGACGACTTCTTGGCGGTGACGCACAAAGGCGGCAATTAAATCACGCAACGTCATGATTTTAGGTTGACCTTCATCTAAGGCAACCATGTTAATGCTAAAACTCGATTCTAAAGGCGTTTGGATAAATAGATTGTTAACGATGACTTCCGCGTTTTCACCGCGTCTTAAGTCAATGGCGATACGCATGCCATCTTTATCTGACTCATCACGAATCTCGCTAATGCCTTCAAGTTTTTTATCGCGTACCAATTCTGCGATTTTTTCAATCAATTTTGCTTTATTGGTTTGATACGGAATCTCGGTAAATACAATACGTTCACGTTCTTTATTGGCGCCCGTTTCACTCATCGGTTCGATGTGATATTTGCCGCGCAAATGCAGGCGACCTTTACCGGTGCGATAAGCATCGACAATGCCTGAGCGACCATAAATAATACCGCCTGTTGGGAAATCAGGACCGGTGATATGCTGCATGAGCATTTCACCAGAGATGTGCGGATCATCGGCATAGGCCAAACACGCATTAATCACTTCCGTCAGATTATGTGGCGCCATATTGGTCGCCATACCCACCGCAATCCCTGTGGCACCATTGACGAGTAAATTTGGAATACGGGCTGGCATGACGCTTGGCATTTGCTCCGAGCCATCATAGTTTGGCTCCCAATCCACAGTGTCTTTATCCAAATCACCCAGCATTTGGTGGGTAAGCTTTTGCATGCGCACTTCGGTATAACGCATCGCTGCGGCAGGGTCATCATCCACTGAGCCAAAATTACCTTGACCATCGATGAGCATATAGCGCATTGAGAACGGCTGCGCCAAACGTACAATCGCGTCATACACTGCGGTATCGCCATGCGGGTGGTATTTACCGATAACATCACCGACCACACGCGCCGATTTTTTGTAAGGTTTGTTAAAGTCGTTTGATAATTCATGCATCGCGTATAACACACGGCGATGAACAGGTTTGAGCCCATCACGCACATCAGGTAAAGCACGGGAGACAATTACGCTCATGGCATAGTCGAGATAAGATTGTTTTAATTCATCGACGATGCCAATGGGGCTAACGGAATCGGTGGACATGCACGCTCCTTTTATCAAGCTACTTAAATATACGAGTCATCTTATTTATTTTACTTTTCAAGGCGATAGCTAAGTTAACAACCATGCGTTTAAAAGCAATGCGCAATTTTGACCAAAAGTTGCAAAAAACCCCAATCAAAACTTTTAGAAAAGTAACACAGATGACGTTATATTTTTAGGATAGTAAAAAGGAATAATTATAGCATAAAACGCATGATTTAGCAGTTAACTCACCGCCAAATGTCGACCGTAATGTCAAAATATCATGCTTTGACGGGTGTTATTTTACCCCCATGATAAACTGCCCAAACTTCACCAGCTATCTTAATCAACTATTGTAATAATCTATAAAATAAACTGTCTAATGACAAAGCCTGTTGATAAACAGGCTTTGTTAAATGAGAATCAGTTAAGTGCGTGTTGGTTAATTGGCTATAGCTTCAGGCTATCGCAAATTTAGAACTGGCTAAACTTAGAACTGGCTAAACAATGTCTGTGCCACACCCATACAATACGGCGTGACTAAACCATGATATTGCATAGCAACGGCTTGTGATGGATTGCCCCCGTTGGCAGCCGCATTTGCCGCAATATTTTGCACTTTACTAGCAAATCCTGCCTGCATTTTTTCTGATTGAGACTGGATGCTATTATTGTTGACGGTATCAAAACCTAACGTTTGATAAACCGGTTTTTGACGCGTGGCGCGATTGGTGACATCGATATCAATAATTCCCAACTTGGTCGCGCTAGTTTTATTAGTATCTGTGTCCCATAGTTTTTTCATTAAACTACTATTGACGTCAAAGAACACCATCGGATCTTGGTTACCACCACACATAATGACAGGCATTGTTGGTAAATAGCCGCGCAAGTCATTGGCTTTTAACGCTTTACGTAGGGGATGTTCAGGCAGTGTAGCAGGCACTGGGCTATAGTTGGTATAGCCTTGTAAATAAGGCACTGCCCAATCGACATTTTTTTGGGCATCTGCCAAGTACCCTAATCGGTAGTCATTTTTGACTAAATACTGCGTCGCGTCAAAGCCAAAGCTAAATGCTGGGTCAGACGGTGATATCGCATCGAGCGTTGAATTGCCCGTTGGCGCTTTTTGAAACATCGCTGAGGCAGGCAATTTACCACTTAAAATGAGCTGCATATCAGTCATGCTGGCGCTAGGCAGTAGCGAGGGGATTTCATCGGCATTGGCTGGCGCAAACATGTCACTGGGTTTGGCATAAATATTGCCATACTGCTCTTGATAGTTGCGAGCCATCAGCGGGGCAAAAAAAGTCGCACCGAGCATGACTTTGCCACCAAATACCACATCACCAAAGGCTTCCATGGCATAGGGTCCAGAAATTGGCAGTGCTGCTGTCACAGGTTCTTTAAGCGTTTCAAGATAGCGCGTGGTTGCCATGGTGACATAGCCACCTTGAGAATAACCTGTAACAAACAATTTGCCATTGTCAGCGACATTGGTTGCACTGCCTGTGCGGCGTACCACTTCCCTGCCTGCTTTTAACGCATCTGCCATCTCGTGTGACTGCTGCTGGGCATTGAGGTACGGATGATAAGCTAGGCTTGATTTGTCATAACCTGCATAATTGGGTGAGATAACCACATAGCCTTGCCCTGCAAACAAAGCCGCTAACAATGTCGCGGCTGGTCCTGCTTCATTGTTGGCATTACCGACTTCTGCAAAATTATAGGCTTTGGTCGTTGCCGTACCGTGGGCATTGAGTACAATGGGTCGATTGCCACTACAGCTTGCATCCGTGCCTGTTGGAATAAACACAGCACCCGTCGCATCGGTCTTATTACCTTTGACATCGACGGTATCATATTGCATGTATTCTACACGCACACCGCACTTGGGCGTGGCTGCAACTTTGCTAAAATCGGGGTCTGTGGTATTAAATAACTGGGTTAAGGCGCTGGCGGTGAGATTTTTGGTCGTTAATGGATCTTTGATTAAATTACCTGTGGGCAGTGAAGCAACGCCTGTTTTGGCAGGTGGCGTTGTAGTGGAATCATTATCGCTACCACAAGCGGCTAAGGTTGATGCCAAACACACGGAGATAAAAATTTTGGTTAGGTTAAAAGCAGGGTGGATTAAATCAGACTGACGGTGCATCTCATACTCCTTATGAGGAAATTAATGGTTCATATCCTTGAACAACGCATCATATTACCCAAAAAAAACGGGCATGAAAGCGATACACTCATCATGCCAGTTTTTATACTATTTGAACATCCGTTTCTAAAAAAAATTACTACTGAAACAAAAAAACCTAAAGTAGCTCTAAACAGGTTTGCGTTTAAGCTTGCTCCAAACCGCAGTTACTGGGCCCGATAAGGCGTAAATCACGCTAATCGCGAGCAATCCTGCAGGAATATTATACAGCACGATACCGAGCGCAAACACAATCAAAATCAATGCCACAAACGGGACACGCTTTTTATCAAACTCTTTAAAGCTATAGTATTTTAAATTACTCACCATCAAAAAGCCGGCAACCACCACCCAAATGGCTGCCAAGATTTGAAAAGCGGGACTGGTCGCAGGCAATTCAACTTGCCAATCCATATGTACCATCACAAACGTGGTGACTAAAATAGCGGCTAACGGACTTGCTACCCCGACAAAGTATTTTTTATCAACGACACCAATTTGTACATTAAAACGCGCCAGTCTCAGCGCGGCACAGGCAGCATACACAAAGGCGCAAGCGATACCAATACGCCCCAACGGCTCTAACGCATAATGATAAATCAATAACGCAGGCGCCAGTCCAAACGCGATGCAGTCGGCTAGCGAGTCTAGCTGCTCGCCAAAGGGACTTTGTGCATTGAACAGCCTTGCCGCCCGACCATCTAACCCATCTAGCAATGCCGAGATAAAAATCGCCACACAGGCACGCATATAATGCCCTTCCCCCAACGCGCTTTGGGTAATCGAATAAAATGCCGCAAGCAGCGACAATAGCGTAAATGAATTGGGAATTAAATAAACGCCTTTTTGCGCAATCGTTTTGTCAGCGACACGCGCATTTTCAATGACTTCAAAGGTGAGCCCATCATAGTCATCGGTTTCTGCCAATTCACGGTTACGCTGATGCTCAAGCTGAATTGGATTGATATCCTTAGTGTGCTGTTGCGGCTGTTGCGGCTGTTGTAATGCGTCGATGGGCGTCTTGATAAGGGTTGGTTGGTTATTATTATCGTTATTCATTGATTATCCTTGCAGGTTGTCTCTTGCAGGTCGTCTATAATAAATCGTCTGTTGCTAGGTGCATCGAGCTCGGTAACAAATTGCAAAATTTGGCGGGTTTTGTGACTACTTAACCCGCCAAGTGTGACATTATTCGCCAACCAACCATTGTACTTTGGTGCGCTGTTCTACGCTCATTTGTGGGCTTTCAGGATGCTGCAAAATTGGCTGTAGATATTGCAAAATCTCTTCGGCTTTAGCATCAAATTGCCACGGTGGGTTAATCACCAACATACCCGTCCCATTTAAACCCATCGGCAAATCGGGTGGGAAAATATTCAGCTCAAGCACCAACTGACGGCGGATTTCGGTGCGTTTCATTTTTTTATAAAACAGCTCAACCGCATCGTTGTTTTTGATGGGGTACCAAAGAGCCAATACCCCGGTTGACCATTTTTTATGCGCTTTGACCAATAAATCTACCAATGCGCTAAAATCACGGTGTTCCTGTTCAAAGGGGGGATCGATTAAAATCAACCCGCGTTTTTCTTGCGGTGGTAGCACCGCCAAAATCCCTTCATAGGCATTGCGATGTTGCACGCCAATGGGCAATTGGTGCAGTTGGTAGTTGAGCGCATCAAACTCGCTTGCTTTCCATTCAAACGCTTCGGCGCGATTGTTAATCTCTGGGTGAGCGTCTTGTTGTTTTTCGATGTGATGGGCAATAAACCAAGGCGAACCTGGATACACATGCTTATCGTAGAATTTTTTGGCGTAGCCAATATCTTGTAGATAGGTTTGCACCGCCTGTGGTGCTTGGCTGTTATCTTGCGCTAGCAGTTTGGTAATGCCATGGATGGCTTCGCCCGTTTTTTTGGCTTCATCACTGGCCAGTGAATACAAACCGCGACCACCATACGCATCCAAAATATAATAAGGTTTTGGCTTGGCGCTCATCATCTCAAGTAATTGGAGTAATAAAACGTGTTTTACCACATCAGCGAAGTTGCCCGCGTGGTAGCTGTGTTGATAATTCATAATAAATTTTTCGTAAACAAATTAGCAGGTATGGTAGCATAGCTATCAAAAATTGGCGAAGTTTTTGCTAGAAGTTTTTGCTAAAAATTGCCCAGTTAAATGTTAAACAATGGTGGAGGAAACATAGCGCATATGCCAGAGTTGAATTTTATCCTGCCCAACTGGTTTGAAAAAATAAATGACGCACAGCTTGACGGTCTGGTTAATGACGGGTTTATCGTGCTAGATGACTGTTTTGACGTCAATTTTTTTCAGGCGTTACAAAAAGAGAGTGGCTTGATTGATTACCAAGCCGCCAATTTGACGCAGGGTGAGCGAATCACTAGCATTCGCGGGGATAGCACCCGCTGGATTGATGAGCACTGTCCGATTGGTATGCAGTATCTACAAGCGATTAATGAGCTCGCGCAATTTTTTAATCAAACCTTATACACCGGCATTCGCCGTAGTGAAGCCCATTATGCCCGCTACCCTGCAGGGTTTGGTTATCAGTGGCATTCAGACAATCCGCAAGGGCGTGATGAACGTGTGTTATCGGCGGTTTTTTATCTCAATGAGGGTTGGGGCGCGCACGATGGCGGTGAAATTGTCGTCATCGATCAGCATGACACACAACAACAATTACAGCCCCAAGGTAACAGATTGGTGATTTTTAACAGTAACTTAGTCCATCAAGTCGCAATCACCCATCGTGAACGCTTCTCCATTGCCACTTGGATGAGAAAAGATGGGCTAATTAGCCAGTAATAAACTTGCCGCAATCCCCCACATCACAACCCCGATGAGGATATCAAGAATTTTCCAAGACAGTGGTTTGGCAAATAGCGGCTGCAGCACACGCGCACCATAACCCAAACTAAAAAAGAAGATAAACGAAGATAAAATTGCACCCAACGCAAACGCCAGTTTATCGGTAACCTGTGATGCAATCGTCCCAAGCAAAATCACCGTATCTAAATACACATGGGGATTGAGCCAAGTAAACGCCAAGCACATGGCAATCACTTGTTTTAAATTACCAACGTCTTCACCCTGCGCCACGAGCGATTGGTTTGATTGATAAGCCGCAATAAAACTTCGGGCACCATACACAATTAAAAACAACGCCCCTGCGTATTTTGCGATGGTGATAATCAGCGGAAATTGCGAAATCAGCTTGCCAAAACCAAACACGCCACCCGTAATCAACACCGCATCGGATAACGCGCAAATCAAACACACGATAAACACAAATTGTTGTTTTAGCCCTTGTTTAAGCACAAACGCATTCTGCGCCCCAATCGCCAAAATTAACGAAAAGCACACGCTCATGCCCATTAAAAAAGTAGAGATATTCATCGGTACCACACGTCCCCAGTAACATTCGCAAAAAACACAAAAAAAGCACAGTGAGAAAAAAAGCGTATTGTAGCCAAAATCCTGAGCGATTGCGAACAATGCGACCCGCTAAGGCGCTAATTTATGCTAATATGCAGCGCAAATAAGCGAGATTTTTGAGAGATTTTAAGGAAACGACAATGACTGATTATGCCAGTAACGCCACTGATTTAGACCACCTTCAAGCGCAAACCTTAGCACTAAGTTTACAGCTGATGCGCGAGCCATCAGTGACGCCGACTGACCTTGACTGTCAAAATATACTGGCTGAGCGGCTTAACCACCTCGGCTTTGATTGTGAGTTTTTATACTTTGGTGAAAAAGGCGCAACAGGACGCGAAGCAGAAGTCAAAAATTTATGGGCAATCCGTCAAGGTCGTGGGCAGGCGCAGGCGCCCGTATTATGTTTTGCAGGACATACCGATGTCGTGCCCACGGGCGATGTCAGCCAATGGACTTATCCGCCATTTGAGCCTACTATCAAAGATGGCATACTGTATGGGCGTGGTGCTGCAGACATGAAAACAGCGATTGCGGCATTTACTGTCGCTGTTGAAAATTTTGTCGCCAAGCACCCCAATCATCACGGCTCAATTGCTTTCTTAATCACCGCTGATGAAGAAGGTCCTTCGGTTAACGGTACAGTCAAAGTGGTGGAAACATTGCAATCGCGCAACCAACCCATAACCTATTGCTTGATTGGCGAACCCTCTAGTACTCACACCTTGGGCGATATCATCAAAAATGGTCGCCGTGGCTCGCTTGGCGCCATTTTGACAGTCACCGGCAAACAAGGCCATGTTGCCTACCCGCATTTGGCAGTTAACCCCATTCATTATGCTTTGCCAGCACTATCCGAGCTTTGTAGCCAAACTTGGGACAATGGCAATGCGTATTTTCCTGCCACCACCCTGCAAATCTCCAACCTTCATGCAGGCACTGGGGCTAACAATGTGATTCCTGCAACGTTAAGCGCTGAGTTTAATTTTCGTTTTTCAACTGAGACCAACGATGAGAAACTTAAAGCGACCACCCATGCGATTTTTGACAAGCATTTTCAAGACGGTGCAGCCAGTTATCACATCAATTGGAAACTATCGGGCAACCCATTTTTGACGCCGCAAGGCAACCTCGTGGGCGCCTGTCAATCCGCGATTAAAGCCGTGACAGGGACAGATACACAGCTTTCAACCACAGGCGGCACCTCAGATGGTCGTTTTATCGCAACCTTGAATGTTGACAATAGGTCGCCTGAAGTGGTTGAGCTTGGCGTGCGTAATGCAACCATTCACCAGATTGATGAGTGTGTAGAGGTTGAAGATTTGGGTAAACTTGCCGCAATTTATGAGCAAATATTACAAAACTTGCTGTTAGACTGAATACTATTAACCCAAATACTGCATGCTAACAACCCAGTGATACGGCTAATTTTGCTGGGATGGCAATCTTCGTGGGCGTGGCAACTGATTATTTACCCAAGCCAAATGATTATTCACCCAAGTCAAATGACATCAAAGACCGTTACTTTTTGGCTGACGCATTAAGCAAGTGCGGGTCATTTTTCATGGGTAAATTAATTTAGCTGCTGCTCATTAACAATCTAGTATGAAGAAGAACCTAGCATTCAGCTTAGTCTAGTTCGTCTAACCAAGCCATTTGAATCGCTTCTAGTTGTTTTTCGGTCGATTTGGTTGGGTCATCGCCAAATTCTTCTAACTGCGTCACATACCGATGCAAATCAGTAAAACGAATATATTGCACGTCTTCATCAGGGTATTTTTCAGAAAGTTGAATGGCAATTTCTAATGTGTCGTTCCATTTAAGGGACATATTTTTCTCCAGTTACTTGATGGGGGTGAGTTTTTTGATTTCGTTAAGATTGTCTTGCCAGGTTTTGATGACAGGGTGAGTTTGTTCATCTTGCTGTACAATGACGCTGGTCGGTTGCACTTGCTGGTCTAACATCAATACAATTTTGGTCAGTGCCACCACATTTAAGTCATTTTTCACCCAAAACTCGTGGCGAAAATACAGGTATTTTTTATCCCAAGCCAATAATTGACTGCGAAGCGCCAATTTATCAAACAAAAAGCTTTCTTTGATGTAAGTTAATTGTTGCGATGCAATCACCCAACCTAGCTTGTCCGTTGGGCGTTGCTGCATCAGCCACTGTTGGATATTAAGCTCAATAAAGCTTAAGTAGCGATAATTAGGCACATGGTGACGAAACCCCATATCATGTGGCAAAATCCGATAGTGGCGTATGATTGCATCGCTATAGCTTGGTTTAGATGACTTTGCTTTATCGGATTTTAGCATCAAGCATAAGATAAGATAACGAAGTAATAAATTCATGAATTTTCCTTGTGATATCCGCCTGATTATAGCAAATAAAAAACCCTGACTAAACTGGTTAGTCAGGGTTGATTAAAGTTAAAAAAACTTAGTGACCTGTGCCATTGATATGGCGAATCATGTCTTCCACCACTTTTTTGGCATCGCCAAAGATCATCATGGTTTTGTCCATGTAGAACAAGCTATTATCAAGACCTGCGTAGCCGGCACTCATTGAGCGTTTGATGACCATCACGGTTTGCGCTTTGTTTGCTTCAAGAATTGGCATACCAAAGATGGGTGAGTTTGGATCGTCTTTTGCCGCTGGGTTGACAACGTCATTGGCACCGATAATCAGCACAACGTCAGTACCGGCAAAGTCCGAGTTGATTTCATCCATTTCTAAGATGTCTTCATACGGTACATCTGCTTCAGCCAATAGTACGTTCATATGACCTGGCATACGACCTGCCACGGGGTGAATCGCAAAACGCACGTCCACGCCTTCTTCTTTGAGCATTTCATAAAGCTCTTTTACCGCATTTTGGGCACGGCCTTGCGCCATACCATAACCTGGCACAATGACGACACTGCTAGAGTTTTCCATCATAAAGGCGGCATCTTCAGGTGAGCCTGTACGGTAAGTTTTGGGTCCCGTATCTTCTTCTGTCGCAGCGGCTGAGCTGCTTGACATACCGCCAAACAATACGTTGAGCAGTGAACGGTTCATGGCTTTACACATAATGTAGGACAAAATCGCCCCAGATGAACCGACCAATGACCCTGCGATAATCAGCATTGAGTTACCTAGGGTAAAACCGATACCGGCTGCCGCCCACCCAGAGAATGAGTTGAGTAGCGATACCACCACAGGCATATCACCGCCGCCAATCGGCGCAATCCACATCCAGCCAAAAATAATAGCCAGAATGGTCATGGCATAAAACGCTGGCATGGATTGGGTAGTAAAATACATAATACCAAATGCTAACATCGCGATGAATAATAACGCTTGGACAGGTTTTACCCAAGTGCCTTTAAGCGTCTTTGCCCAGCTTTTTGCCGCCAATTTACCAAAAGCAAACATTGATGCTGAAAAGGTAATTGCACCAATAAAACAGCCCACAAACAACTCAAACCGCGCGATGGTGCTATGCTCGACGCCTGTATGCAACACGCTCGCTAGTGCAATGGCAACTGCCGATAGACCGACTAAAGAGTGCATCAAAGCCACGGTTTCTGGCATTTGCGTCATGGCAACAGTACGTGCTTTCCAAGTGCCGACCACCGCGCCTAGCACCATCGCGCCAACAATTAATACAAATACCGGACTGGGTGCCAAGAAAAAGGTGGTGATAATGGCAATCGCCATACCTATCATACCGAATCGGTTGCCACGGATGGCGGTTTTTGGGCTTGATAAACCCCGTAGGGTTAAAATAAATAGCACCGCACCAATCAAATAAAACCAATCAGCATGTTGGGCGACCCAATTCAAATTCTCATTCATCAAGCATTTCCTTCTTTGTTTGGCTCAGCTTTGGCTTTTTTATCTTTTGATTTAAACATCGCTAGCATACGTTCCGTCACCGAAAAACCACCAAAAATATTGATGCTAGCTAAAAACACCGCAAACGCCCCCAATAAGCTGGTTGGGGTAAACATATTGCCACCGATGCTGACGGTCTGCAGCATGGCACCGACGATGACAATACTGGATAATGCATTGGTCACCGCCATGAGTGGGGTATGCAGTGCAGGTGTTACCCCCCAAACCACGTAATAACCCACAAAAATAGCCAAAACAAAGATACTAAAGATTGCCACAAATGGGGTGGCAGATGTCGCAGACGCTAATAGGGTCAATAACATAAAACCTCCTAACCTCGATAGGTAAAATTAAATGAAAATTAGGTTAGCGACTGGCTAACAATACTTGACCTTGGCTAGTAACCAGCAAGGCTTTTTGGATTTCATCTTCTGGATTAAGCGCAAACACTTTATTGTCATCCATCAAGGTTGCAAAAAAGTTATATAAATTATTGGCATACAATGCCGATGACTGCGCCGCCAAGGTCGATGGAATATTGGGCACACCCATGATAGTGACACCGTTTGGGGTGATGATATTTTGTCCGACCACTGAGCCTTCTACGTTGCCGCCTGTTTCTACGGCCATATCGAGTAAAATTGAGCCAGATTTCATTTTATCGATGGTAGCTTGGTGTATCAAACGCGGGGCATTGCGACCCGGAATTTGAGCCGTGGTAATCACAATATCTGCTTGGCTGACTGCTTTATCGACAACCGCGGCTTGGTCTTTGATATATTGCTCAGACGGTGTCCAGGCATAGCCGCCTGTGTCTTTGGCTTTGGCTTTTTCCTCATCGCTCATGGGGACATCGAGCCATTTACCACCGACTGACTCCACTTGATCACGCACGGTGGGACGTAAGTCACTGGCTTCTACAACCGCTCCCAAACGACGCGCGGTGGCAATCGCTTGCAGACCCGCGACGCCCACGCCTAGGATGACAATACGCGCAGGTTTCACCGTACCTGCCGATGTCATAAACATGGGGAAAGGACGACCAAACTGGTTGGCAGCCAAAATCACCGCTTTATAACCTGCCAAGTTGGCTTGGGATGACAGCACGTCCATGTTCTGCGCCCGCGACAAAGTTCGCGGCAATAGCTCCATGGCATATACTTTGGCGTGGCGATTGGCATAGTCCTGCAAATTGGCATTGCGATACGGATTCATCATGCCGATAACAATTGCTTCTTGTTTTAGCTGGTTGATTTTTTCAATCGGTAAGCTATTGACCGTCAACACCACATCACTTGTTGAGATCGCATCATCAACAATTTGCGCCCCTGCTTGTTCCAACGCATCATTGGTAATAAACGAACCTTTACCCGCATCACGTTCGACCACAATACTGTGACCCAACTTGATGAACTTTTTGATGGTATCGGGGGTAATCGCAATCCGATTTTCATATAATGCAGTTTCCTTTGGTACACCAATTTGCATACACTCTCCTCAAGCGGTTCGGTTGAATTCTCAATCCACAACTGACGATTGGCTAAGACAGTTATAAATTAAAAAAATGATAATTAAATTACCATAAATATAATTAATTATGCAAAACAATTCTAGGCGGAATAACAAGTAAATTTGACTGGTGCGTATAAAAAAAAGTTATCAATAAAACTTTTTACAAAATTTTCTTTTAATAAGATAGCTTTTTGGGGGTTAGTTTATTCGTATATTGCGTTTTTTAACATTGCCATGGTCGATTTCAAATTCATCAAAATCTTGGGCAAGCCAAAAATTACCTTGATAACTGGTAGCCACTTCTGCCCGAATATCTGACATATTCAAAGTTTTACTGCTAGGTTTATCAAAAGGTTGAAAACGCGCGCTAAAATGGGTCAAAATCAGGTTTTTTAACTGTGATAGCTGCGCAAATTCGGCAACTTGCTTGGCGGTTGAATGCATGGGGTCAAAATAGTTAGGGGCTACTTTTCGTTTATCAGCGATTGCTTGGGTATAAGTCGCCTCGTGTACTAGCACATCGGTATCTGATATGGCATCGGCTAATAGCTCAGGTGAGTCATTGTCGCCTGCGACTATTAGCACGGCTTTATGCAGCGTGGTGGTGATAAAATCCGCGGATTTTAGCAAGGTGTTATCATCTAGATTGACGTCAATACCGTATTTAAGCTTGCCCCATAGCCGTTTATCTACCACGTTAAGCTCGGTGAGTTTTTGGGTCAATAAGGTTTTTTTGGACAGTCGCTGGGTGAATTTAAAGGCATGGCTAGGGATACGGTGTGATAGCGCAATCACGTCAATTTGTAGCTGATGGTCGTCTGTCAAATCCAGCGTGACAGGTTGGTAACTATCCCCCTGCGCTCTATTTTCAATGGCGATAAAATTAATGTCAAAACTTATCATCAGCGCTGTCGTGGCTTGCACGGCGGCAAGATAATCGGCAATGGCTTGTGGGGCGATGACGGTTAGCGGGTGCTTGCGTCCACTCATCGCCATACTAGCCAATAACCCTGGCAAGCCATAACAGTGGTCGCCATGCACATGGGTGATACAAATCAACGCTAGCTGCATCACGGACAACGGGGTTTTGAGTAATTGATGCTGGGTGGCTTCCCCACAGTCCACCAATATCCAAGGGACATTTTTTGCTTTGCTATAAGGATTGATGAGTGATACAGCAAGCGCGGTGACGTTGCGGTGTTTGGTGGGTATCCCTGCTGATGTGCCCAAAAAAGTGAGTGTTAACATGATTACCTCTTGATCAAACGAGTGTTACATCGTTATAGTGAATGTTTATCAATTTAACTATAAAATAAAATGCGCTAACAAATTTCACAACAACTTTTGACTGGGCTATGGCAATGACTTCAAAGCTTTCTTTTAACCCCTAGCCTTTAACCATTAGCCTTTAGCTTTTGTCTTTTATCCTTTATCCCTTATATCGTGTCTGGCGAATTGGACAATTCTGCTTTAAGCCTCGGCCTTATACTTGTTGATAGGCGGATTTGGGGCGTGCTTTATTACGGGTCCAACGGCTGGCTGCCCGTTTACGTTTTAAAGATTTGGTAACAGATAATAGCAATAATAATTTGGCAAGCGGGTTATTATTGCGGATGATTTCACTGAGTTTTGGTATACTCAATGATGCTTATATCATCTCTTGTATCACTTACGGAACAAAATAAGGAATGCTATGTTCAAGTTTTTTACCCCATTATGCTTCTCATTAAGTTTATTTGGCTGCCAAGCTGTTAGCCCAGCTCAGCAAAACCCCCAACCTATGCCTCAGCCCATCAAGAAACCTGAGATGATGTGCACCATGCAATATGATCCTGTCTGCGTCAAAACTATCAATAATGGCATCGTCCGCTATCAAACCTATGGCAACGCTTGTATGGCAAATAATGGCGTCAATGCTATGGACAAGACTATGAGCGTCACCAAAGGTGCTTGTGAGTCAGAGACTAGCAAGTGAATGAGTTAGTAAGTGACTGAGCTAGCAAATAGCTGGGCTATCATAAGTTAGCCCGCTATAACGTCTGCACTAGCTTGTTTTGCCATAGCTGACTGACGATAAAACAAGCGAAGAGCTATAATCCCTCTAATTACTTTGTGTTAAAGGTTTTGCATCTGTATGGCATTAGCGCTGATTATTGATGATGAAGTAGATTTGTGTCGCTTGATGCAGATGACACTCAAAAAAATGGGCATTGAATCCAAAGTCGCCTATGACTATGCCACTGGCATCAGCCATCTTCAAGCGTATAATTTTGATTTTTGCTTAACCGATCTCAAACTTCCTGATGGGACAGGACTAGATATCGTTAAATTTATCAGTAAAAATTATGCCAAAACCCCCGTGGCAGTGATTACCGCCCACGGTAGTATGGATTTGGCGATTGAAGCGTTAAAATTGGGGGCGTTTGATTTTGTCAACAAGCCACTTGAGCTATCACGGCTACGCCAACTGGTCGAAAACGCCTTAAAAGTAGCAGAAAATACCCATAAACTTAATTGTAAAGAAGTCTATGATCCTTTTAGCAATCGCTTAATCGGACAATCTAACGCCATTGCCCAGCTCAAAACCACCATCCAAAAATTGGCGCGTAGCCAAGCGCCCGTATTTTTGTGGGGAGAATCGGGCACGGGTAAAGAAGTGGTTGCCAAGCTCATTCATGATTTAAGCCCGCGCTGCTCTGCCAATTTTGTGCCTGTTAACTGCGGCGCCATCCCATCAGAGTTGATGGAAAGCGAGTTCTTTGGGCACAAAAAAGGCAGCTTTACTGGCGCTACCGCAGACAAAGAAGGGTTATTCCAACAAGCAAATGGCGGCACGCTATTTTTGGATGAAGTAGCGGATTTGCCGATTTCAATGCAAGTCAAATTATTACGCGCCATTCAAGAAAAGAAAATCCGCCCCATTGGGAGCACCCAAGAGATTGCCGTGGATGTGCGCCTTTTATCCGCTACCCATAAAAATTTGGCTAAGCTTGTCGAAACGGGTGAATTTAGACAAGATTTATATTATCGCATCAACGTGATTGAAGTAAAATTACCAAGCCTCAATGAACGGCGTGATGATATTTTACTGTTAGCCAATCATTTTATCTCTTTGATTGCAGACGATTGGGGACTAGCGCAGCCACCGACATTATCGAATGAAGCCGCGGTTCAATTGACAAACCATCACTTTGCAGGCAACGTGCGTGAATTAAGAAATATCTTAGAACGCGCGATTACCCTAGCTGATGATAATGTGATTGAAGCCCATCATTTGAATTTGCCATTATCAGCCGCCAACGTACCGCCTGACACTCCTAGAATCCATGAAATCCAAAAAACTCATGAAATCACAGAAAACTCCAATCACCCCGTCTTATCAATACCGAGTCAACCTAGCGCGCCAAAAGTTGAGCCCTTAGCTGAAGCTAAATCCGCTTCCAACAGCCCCATCAATACTTCCTATAGCAGCAACTTGTTTGCAAGTGGTTACAAAGTCAAACCCAATATTCAACTTGCGCCCACACCGACCCAATCCACCCATGATGCGTTAACCCATGAATCGTTAACTTTAGATGCGCCGATAGGGAATATCAATGCACCTAATTTAGCCCAGCCCTCTGCTGAAGAAGGTCAACTGCCTGCCGAAGGGCTGGAAGAATATTTGATGAATCAAGAACGCAAAGTCATTATCGCAGCACTCAACCACAGTGGTTGGAATCGCACCCAAGCTGCTAAACTGTTAAATACAACGTTTCGCTCACTGCGCTACCGTATGAAAAAATTGGGCATTGATAGTGACAGTGATATTAATAGTGATAGTGACAGCGATGAGGATTAAAAACTTCGGATAAAGGACAAATCGATATTTTTTGATAAATCTACTATCCCTACGTGGTCATAACAAGCTAGTGGAAAACGCCGGCGGATGCCTAACCACTGGTTTGCTGATTTAGCAAATAGCACGAATCGATTGCCTTTTTCATCGAGGCTTTGGTCGATATTGTCAATTTGATGCAGGCATTTTACCGCAATGATATCAATGTCTAACGTAACAGCGGGTTTTTGGTACAGAAGTCTGTCTTGTTGCTGTTCAAACTTCTTGGTGAGTTGTAACCACTGCCAATAATCCATTGGCTGCGCAAATGCTAAATAAGCCACTTGGTTAAAATAAACCGGTGTATTGGATGTTTGCTTGTTTAAATTGTTATCACTACAAGTATCTTCACTACTATGAATCGCGCTGAGGGTCAAAGTGCCAAAGTTTTGCAGCCAGTCTTTGGCTTTTTGTAAATAATAAGGTTGTTTGACATTACTGGCTAACGACAAAACACAGGCTTCGATGACTATGACATCACGCGGTGGTACACTCATACTCAAATGCTCAAATAAACATATTTTTTGCTTAGGCTAATTAATTTTGCTGAAAACGGGTAATTTTAACCCCGACACTATCGGCTTGTTTGATGGCGGTGGGTTTGTGAATCGTCACTGTGACTTTTTCTGGGGCAAATTCTGCCAAAATCATCTCAGCGACCAATTGCGCTAACCGCTCTAACAGCGCGACTTTGTTGGCAATGCTCACTTCAGCCACGCGCTCACTGACACTTTTATAATTGATGGCATCTTGAATATTATCAGTCTGCGACGCTTGGTATTGACAGCCCACCATTTCAATATCAAAAATCAACGGTTGGGTTATTTGCTGCTCCCACTCATACACGCCAATCACGGCATCGACTTTGAGACCCTTCACAAACACCGTATCCGTTGAATTACCGGTCAGTTTGACTGGCTGATTGTTGGACTTTTCGTTTGCAATCGCATGTAAGGCATCCGCCGCTGAATATAGCGATTCATGCATGGTTTTTTGTGTGGGGGCTTGCGTGGTGCTGTGGGGCGTTTCAAGCTTAGTTTGTTGGGTGGTTTCTGGTGTCGTCATTTTTACTCTCGTTAGGTATTTCGTTGTTTGATTAAATCATAACTAAAAAATACCAACCCTGTCCAAATAAAGGCAAAGGTAATCAATTTATAAATGTTAAAAGGCTCATGATACAAGAATATCGCCAATAAAAAAATCATGGACGGGGTCAAATAATTTAAAAAGCTCAATAAGCTAAAATTAACCATTTTGGTGGCTTTATTAAACATGAGCAAAGGTATCAAGGTCACAGGCCCTGCAAGCATCAATAAAAAAATTGATGGCGACAGCCAAAAATCTAATTGACTACTAGCAACATCATGCATAGCAAACCAGCCAATAAAGACCGGCACCAATAATGCCGTTTCGATAAACATCGCAGACAGCGCGTCAAGCGGGGTATGGCGATGCATCAAACCATACACAGAAAAGCTACTCGCCAACAATAACGATACCCACGGCAATTTACCCAGCACGACCAGCTGAATCGCCACGCCTATCGCTGCCAAAATCACTGCCATCCATTGCAAAGGACGCAGTTTTTCTTTGATGACCACAAGCGATAGTAAAATACCCATCAACGGACCAATATAATAGCCCAAACTGGCTTCCAAAATCTGATCATGATTGACCGCCCACACGTACACCAGCCAATTGACTGAGATAATCGCCCCTGAAACGGCAGTATAAAGTAGCCATTTTGGGTTGGCTTGAATCACTTTCACCCAGTGCCAGTTTTTAGTCACTGTCATGATCAGTAAAATCGTGACAAACGTCCAAATAATTCGATGCCCAATGATTTCAATCGCATCATAATCTTTGAGTAGCTTAAAATACAGGGGGAAAAACCCCCAAATCAAAAAAGCAGCCAGTGCGGTCAATACCCCTTTGGGGGTGGTCACTATGGTTGGTTTTTCATGGTCAGTCATATCAACAGCACGGGTCGGAATGTCACTATTGATGATATCAATGGTTTGACTTTCGGGGATTTGATTTTCGGGGATTTGATTTTTCATTAACACAACGATAAATTTTATTTTTTATAAAAAAGTAAAAACTAAGAAAGTCATAGTCTATCTTAGTTTTCATGTCATCCATGTAAAGACTTGCGACAGTGATACAAGTTTAGCTCACCTAGGGTTTAGTCAGTCACCACTTTAACTTGCAATCCTGCACTATTGACCAGTTCAGCAAAGTTAGGGAAGCTGGTATTGACCGTTTCAGTACCATGAATGGTAATCGTATCGCTTGCGCGCAAACTTGCCACAGTAAAACTCATGGCAATGCGATGGTCATGGTGACATTCAATCTCACCACCGCCAAACACCTGTGCCACATCACCGCGACCTTCAATTTCAATGCCATCATCGAGTACAGTACATGCAATTCCTAAGGTTTTTAGCCCATCTGCCATGACTTGAATACGGTCAGATTCTTTAACGCGCAGTTCAGCTGCGCCATGTAGCACGGTTTTACCCGTGGCACAACTTGCTGCCACAAACAGCACAGGGAATTCATCAATGGCGAGTGGCACCAAGTGCTCAGGAATCTCAATACCTTGCAACTTTGAAGATTTCACCACGATATCGGCAACTGGCTCACCGCCAACGGTGGTTTCATTGGTCAATGTCAAATCAGCGCCCATCAGCTTTAGGATATCAATCACGCCGGTGCGCGTGGGATTGATGCCCACTTTGTTGATGGTCACATTGCCTTGTTGGGCGATGGCGCCTGCCACCATAAAAAATGCCGCAGATGAAATATCAGCAGGCACTGCGATATCACATGCCGTTAATTCGCCGCCCCCTGTCACACTAATTTGATTGCCATTGTGCACTTTTGACACTGTCACAGGATAACCAAATGCCGTCAGCATGCGCTCGGTGTGATCGCGCGTCACTTCTGGCTCAATCACCGTGGTAGTGCCTTGTGCCCATAGCCCTGCTAGCAGCAAACACGATTTCACCTGCGCTGATGCCATCGGCATTTCATAGCTGATACCTGTTAAAGTTTGATTACCGGTGATGCTAATCGGCGGCGTGCCTTTTTCGCCCGTGGTTTGGATTTTGGCACCCATGTCACGCAGAGGCTTGGCGACCCGTTCCATGGGACGTTTGGATAAACTCGGGTCGCCCGTCATCACCGAATCAAATTTTTGTGCTGATAAAATACCTGATAACAAGCGCATACTGGTGCCTGAATTCCCCATGTATAGCGGATCATGCGAAGGTTTTAACCCATGTAATCCAACCCCATGAATCACTACCCTGCCTTGGTTTGGACCTTCAATCACTACGCCCATATCACGAAAGGCTTGCAAGGTAGCGAGTGCGTCTTCACCTTCCAAAAACCCTGTCACCGTGGTGGTGCCTTTGGCTAACGAACCAAACATAATCGAACGGTGAGAAATAGACTTGTCTCCCGCGACGGTGTGACTGCCTTCAAATTGTTGCGCTGGGGCGATAACGTAAGTTTGCTTCATGGCTTGTTTTTCCAAATAAGGCGTTTTATTTAACATATGTCCAAAATGTTGTCGAGCGGCTTGGGCTTGGGTCAATATACCCAGCATCCGCTCAGAATCATTGGTTTCGATAATTGTCTTTAACTGATTTAATTGCTCACTAAATTCATCAATGGCATCGAGGAGCGCGGTTTTATTGGCATAAAAAATATCATGCCACATGGTTGGGTCGCTGGCGGCGATACGGGTAAAATCCCGAAAGCCACCCGCCGCGAAACGAAAAATATCCATATTGTCGTTGTGCTTGGCTAGTTGAGCAACTAGATTGTAGGCGAGCAAGTGGGGTAAATGACTGGTACGCGCGAGCACCTTATCATGATAATCCGCTGACATGGTCACCACTTCTGCGCCAGTCTGCGCCCATAGTGCAATCACTTTTTTAACCGCTTGTTTGCTGGTGGTATCTAGCGGCGTTAAGATAATTTTATGGTTATCAAATAGTTTGGCATTACGCGCATCAATCCCTGATTTTTCTGCGCCGGCAATCGGATGGGCGGGCACAAAACCTTTGGGCATATCCTCACCAAATACCGCGCTGGCGTCTGCAATGATATTGCCTTTGGTACTGCCCACATCCATGATAATGGTTTTATCGGTAATAAAGGGTTTGATTTGTTCAAAAATTTTTTTGACCGCCTGTACCGGCGTGGCTATCACCACCAAGTCTGCCCCTTGCACCGCAAGAGCAGCATCATCAAATCCTGCATCAAGCAGTCCGTAGTTGATACCTTTGTCAATGGTTGATTGTGAACGGCTGACCGCCACAATTGATTTGGCCAATTTTTTATCACGCATGGCTTGTGCCAAACTTGCGCCGATGAGCCCTAGCCCAATAAAACACACTTTTTCAAACATTTAACTTACCGATTTTTTATAGTTTGCTAAAAAGACTGCCAACGCAATCAAAATCCCACCCAAAATAGTACTGATGGTTATTGTTTCACCCAATAAAACCACACCCAACAATACCGCAATGAACGGAATAAAATAAATATACAGCGAGGTTTTTACCACGCCCAAATGCTTATTGGCATTGGTCCACAACACAAAACACAAGGCAGAAGCGATACCACCTAAAAACAGCAAATTTGCCAGATTGATGGGCGTAAACGCGTGAAGGTTGATAAAGGCTTCACCTGTCACAAGCATATACAGCGACGCGGTGATTATGCCATACAAAAACACTTTACGCATGCGTACCATCGGGTTGAGCGCATCTTTAATGGCACTGTTAGCAAACCCAAACAACGACCACGCCAACCCACTTAATAGCGCCAAAATATTACCTAGCATGCCATTGGTTAAACTCATCGGCTGATTCGCCAGTACCAACGCCACGCCAACCAACGCCATCACACAGGCAATCAACAGCAACTTGCTAAAGGCATGGGTTTTAATGATAAAACTGGCAATCAGCACCGTAAACAAGGGGGATGCTGTGACTAACAGCGCCGCGTTACTGCTATAGGTATATAGCAATGCGGTATTTTCTAGCAAAAAATACAAGGTGATACCGCACAGCCCCGACAAGAAATACAACACTTCGTTTTTTGCACTACTAAAGGTTTGCAGTCTAGGTGACATGGCAAACAATAACCCATAGGCAAATACCGACCGATACAGCAAAATCTGAATGGGTGACATATCCGCCAGCAGCACCTTGGTGCTTGCTAATGTTGTTCCCCAAACGATGACCACAAATAACGCTAAAAAATGCCAAAATACTTCACGATTTTTTTCTAACTTTTTTTCTAACATTGGCCTAGCTCAATACCTGCGCCAACGTATCTAAAAAACGGTTAATTTCTTCAGGCAAACCCACACTCACGCGTATCCAGGCTGGCAGACCGTAGCCAACCATCGGTCGCACTACCACGCCTTGCTCAATCAATGTTTGGTAGATGTCCATGCCATCGCCGACATTAACCATCACAAAGTTGGTCGCTGATTTGACATAGACGACACCTAAGCTATCCAAGCCATCATATAAGGCTTGTTTTTGCTCATGGTTAAACGCCAAATATTGGTTAATAAAATGTTGGTCTTTAATCGCTGCTGTGGCGGCGGCATGCGCCAATGTACTGGTATTAAACGACTGGCGCGTATAATTTAAAATCTCGGCAATGCTTGCGCTGCTTACGGCATAACCAATGCGTAAGGCTGCCAGTCCATAAGCTTTGGAAAAGCTACGTAGCACAATGACATTGTCATACTCTTGGGTCAAATCTACACAGCTGAGCGTTGGCACAAATTCGATGTAAGCTTCATCAATCACCACCAACACCTCCGATGGCACTTTTTTGATGAATTTAATCAGATCATCTTTGGCGAGCACGGTGCCTGTGGGGTTGTTGGGATTGGTGACAATCACCATTTTACAATTGGCAGTTTGATTGACCGTCTCAAGCATCGCAGGCAAATCATGAGCAAAATTTTTGGCAGCGACTTGTTGGGTTCGCTCACTAATACCCAAAGACGCCAACTCGTAATCCGAAAACGCGTATTGAGAATACACAATCACATCATCGCCATCGGCAAAGCTTGCGGTAATGTTATTGAGTAATTCATTAGAGCCATTCCCCAACACAATTTGTTTTGTTTCGCAGCCCAAAAAATCAGCTAAGGCTTGTTTAAGCCCCTGCCCTGCGCCATCGGGATAACGCGATAATTCCCCCAGTTTTGACGTGATGGCCAAGGTCACGTGTGGCGAGCAGCCCGTTGGGTTTTCATTGCTCGCCAATTTGACGATGTCACCCAAGCCATACTCACGGGTCAGCTCTTCATTGGATTTATCCATTTCATAAGCTTTTAACTGCTCAATACTGTGATTGACCGATTGGATCGTCATATCAAAACCTTTAGTTGATGATTGATACTGATAAAATTTTATTGCCAAAAACGGTTAAATCACCGCTTTTGGATAAGCGCCTAATACCCGTAAATCTTTGACTTGCGGGCGAATCTCAGCGAGGGCGGCTTGCATATTGGCATCGTCAATATGACCGAGCATATCAATAAAGAACACATAAGCCCATTTGTTTGGACGCTCTGGGCGGGTTTCGATACTGGTCATCGACACCCCATGTTTTGCGAGTGGCTGCAATATTTGAATCAGCGCGCCCGCCTGATCTTTGGCTGCCACTAAAATCGAGGTTTTATCTTGACCTGACGGCGCTACTGCTTCGCGGCCAATGATTAAAAAACGTGTGGTATTGGACGGGGTATCTTCGATATTTTCAAATAGTTTGTGCAAATTATATTCGCTTGCTGCCACTTCCCCTGCAATGGCGGCTGAGTGCCACTCATTTTTGATACGCCGCGCCGCTTCACCATTGCTAGAGACTGCGACACGCTCGACATTGGGATAATGGGTATCTAACCATTGGCGGCATTGGGCGAGCGCTTGGCTGTGGGCATAAATTTTTGAAATCGCGCCCACTTTGGTATGCTCACCCACCAAAAATTGATGATGCACCGGTAATTCTACCTCACCAATGATTTTCAGATCGGAGGATAAAAAGCCATCAAGGGTGTGGTTGACCACGCCTTCTGACGAATTTTCCACAGGGACGACGCCATACATCGCAGAGCCGGCTTCCACTTCACGAAACACATCAGCAATGGTCGATAGCGGCACTGTCGTGGCGGCTTTACCAAAATGCTTCAGCGCTGCCATGTGAGTAAAGGTACCTGCAGGGCCCAAATAAGCAATTTTTTGTGGCGCTTCTAAGTCTAAACACACTGACATGATTTCGCGGAATAAACGTGCCATTTTATCGGCAGGGAGTGGACCCTCATTACGCGCCATCACCTTTTTTAGCACCTGTGCTTCTCGCTCTGGGCGATAAAAAATCGGATTGTCCTCTTGCGTCTTTTTGGCTTTGGCTACTTGCACCGCATAGCCTGCTCGCTCGTTGATTAATCGCTGGATTTTTTCATCCACTTCATCAATTTTTTGGCGAAGTCCAATTAATTCATCATTGCTCATCGTTTGTTCATTCATAAAATTACAACTCAACAGTCAACACTGACCTGCGCGATAGGATTGAGGGTCATAAATCACAGGCAGCCTAGCTTGAAATATACCTTGAAATATACAAAGTTACCAAATGGCTTTATAGCAGAAATTGCCTAATACTAGCACAAATCACGCCTGTTAATCGAGTTTCGCTCGGCGCTTTTTCATCACAAATAGTGATATAGACACAATATTTTTGGCATACCCTAAAAAAAATTGGATTTTTCTGCTTGATGCTTAACAAATACTTGCAAAATAGAAAAAAAACTAGCGATTGTCACAATGTTTGTGATAGCTTTTGACATAGGTTAAACAACATTGAATGAAACCATACTATTTTGTCCGTGATAGGTTATCAGAGACATGCAGCAATTTGACATTTAGGAAAGTACATGACTAGCAGCTTAAACCAACTAAAAATGATGACAACCATTGTGGCAGATACTGGGGATTTGCAAGCGATTGCCCGCTTAAAACCAGTCGATGCGACCACCAACCCAAGCTTGATTACCAAGGCATTGTCAGCGCCACAAATGCAGCCTATTTTAATTGAGACATTAAAAAAACACCCCAATGATATCGATGCGGTGATTGATGAGCTCACCATTTATATCGGCACCGAAATTTTAAAACTGATTGATGGTCGTGTTTCCACCGAAGTGGATGCAAGGTTGTCTTATGATACCGATGGCACAATTGTCAAAGCGCAGCAATTTATCAAAGCGTATGAAGCCGCCGGGATTGATAAAAAACGCGTACTCATCAAAATCGCTGGCACCTGGGAAGGCATTCAAGCCGCCAAAGCGCTAGAGCAACAAGGTATCCATTGTAATGTGACGCTGCTATTTGGCTTGCACCAAGCCAAAGCCTGTGCCGATGCCGATGTTACCTTAATCTCGCCATTTGTCGGACGGATTTTGGATTGGCAGAAAAAAGACGAAGGACTCGATAGCATCGAAATCAGCCGTGATAAAGGCGTGAGCTCAGTCAAAACTATCTATCATTACTTCAAACAGCATGGCTACACCACCCAAATCATGGGCGCGAGTTTTCGTAGCATTGAGCAAATATTAGCTTTGGCAGGTTGTGACTTATTAACGATTGCGCCTGATTTGCTAGACCAACTTGCCACGATGGACGTCAAAGTCGAGCGTCAGCTATTCCCAGACATGAAATTTATTGACCTCAAAAAACAAACCCTCGATGAGACCCAATTTGCCGAGCAACATGCGCTTGATCCTATCAGCCAAGCGTTATTATCTGCTGGTATTGAAGGCTTTATCCAAGCTCGAGAAGCGTTAGAGCAAACCTTGAGAGGCTTGATTAACTAAGCGTTGTTAATTAAAGCTTTATTCATTAAAACTTTGATGGATAAAGCTTGGTTCATTAAATTTTCATTAGCGGCTAATCATATCCTTTAATCATGATTAGCCCTATGCCACCCCATTAGCCTTTAGCTTGCAACACGGTATAAAGTGGTATAGCAAGCGGTTGATGCAAATCCACCAAATCAAGCAATACAAGTGCGCCTAGCACCTGATGCCCTGCGGCTTCACAAAGCCCCACCGCGGCGCTCAAGGTACCGCCTGTCGCCAATATATCGTCCACCAACAACACATTCGCGGGCGCAAGTCCCGCCTGCATCTCTAAAGTATCACTACCATACTCTAGCGCATAGCTTTTATTCGCCACAGGCGGTGGCAGCTTGCCTTCTTTGCGTACCAATACCATGCCTTTGCCTGTTCGACCCGCCAACAGGCTAGCAAAAATAAACCCCCGCGCTTCAATGGCGCCAAAGCAATCAACCGCATCGAATACTGGCTGTGGTATCGCTGCCAGTAACGCATCAATTACCGCATTGATGTGAGCGCGCAATAATGGCGTGATATCATAAAACGCAATGCCTTGTTTGGGAAAATCAGGTACCACTCTGATGATTTGCCAAAATGGGTGTGGTGAATCAGGGGTGATAGTCGATTGCATAGGATTGACCGAGTTCAGAAAAAATAAGTGTTAAGTAAAAATTAAGTGTTAAGTAAAAATTAAGTAAAAATTGCTAAAGCGTGCCTCATTCTAGCAATTTTTTCCTGCTGAGCCAATCAAGGTCACGGACAGCATTATGCCTTTATTTTAGCCATGATTAATAGGCTAGGCTTGGGCGAACTGATTTAAAGATTTGCGATATGGGATTGAATGTTGCCTGTCATTGGCTTGCTTGTTTCAGTGCATACTTGTAAACTATCGCAAGTTAAATTTTTAGGTGATTGCGTGAGTTTTGCATGGTTAACATACTGCTCGGCATTGTAATTGCAATTTTTATCCTTATCTTCAATAGCAAAAGTTACCACTAACATAGGGAAAGTTATCAATGAAAAAATATCAATGTATCGTGTGTGGTTGGGTGTATGATGAGGCACTGGGCTGCCCAGAAGAAGGCATCCTTCCGGGTACACGCTGGGAAGATATTCCCGAAGATTGGACTTGCCCTGAATGTGGGGTCAGTAAAGTAGACTTTGAAATGATTGAACTATAATAAATATAATAGGGTTTTATCATGCAATCAACTAACAATGCCGATAGTGCGAGTGTCGATAGTGCCAGTGACAATAGTGTAAGCTTAGACAGTATCAGTTCAAATGATGCGCCTATTGCGCAACTGTCAAATACACAACCACAACCTGTAATCATTATTGGTTCAGGGATGGCGGGCTATACGCTAGCGCGTGAGCTCAGAAAGCTAACGACTAGCTTGCCTATCGTCATGGTGTGTCAAGACAGTGGTGATAGCTATGCTAAGCCAACCTTGTCAAATGCCTATGCGCAAAACAAACTTGCCGATAGCATCGCCAATGCGAGCGCGGCAAAAATGGCAGAAACATTAAACCTGACCCTATTAAATTTTCATCAAGTCACTGATATTAATGCCGCTGAACAAGTCATTGTGGTTCGCTCGTTAGTCAATGAAGCGTCTCAAACAACGCTTGCTTATCGAGATTTGGTATTGGCGACAGGCGCGCATTCTAGACTGTTACCCAATCTAGCTGTCAATCATCAAACCATTTTTGCCGTCAATCATTTAGATGAATATAAAAGCTTTCAGCAGCGCCTAAACACCCTAAAATCTCAAAAATCAGCGCCGGTTAAGGTAGCGATTATTGGTGCAGGGTTGATTGGTTGTGAATTTGCCAATGATTTGATTGGTCAAAATACAGATAACCAGACCGCTGACATCACAGTGGCAGTGTTTGATAAAGCGGCACGCCCACTGGCTCAGCAACTCCCTAGCCAAGCAAGTATCATGCTACAAGACGCTTTGACTCAGTCAGGGGTGACATTTTATTTAGGCACTGATATCACCAGTATCACGACAAACGTTAATAAAAATATTACTACAACTATTGATACAAGCGATAATGCAACCGTGACCATCTCATTTGACAGGGATAAGCAATCACAAACTTTTGAAGCGGATATTGTTTTGATAGCGATTGGTTTGGTGGCTAATACTGACCTTGCCGCATCAGCGAACATTGCCATAGCATCGTCACAGCACATCAATCCTACAATAACCCATTTGCCAAGAACCGTGCAGCAAGGCATCAAGGTCGATGCGTACCTAGCCACATCAGCCAAGCATATTTATGCCATTGGCGATTGTGCCAACGTGATGGGTAGCTATATGCCCTATGTCATGCCATTGATGAACCAAGCCAAAGCCTTGGCAAAAACCCTGGCTGACCCTAACATGGCGCCGACCAAAGTGGCGTATCCTGCCATGCCAGTGGCTATCAAAACACCTAGTTTACCTTTGGTGGTATTACCCGTATCAGGGCAGTACAGTGACGATCAACTGTATTGGCAAACGACCCAAACCACTGATGGCATGGTCATGACCGCCCACCCAAAAGATGGCTCTAATAGCATTTTAGGGTTTGTATTAGCCGGTAAAGAAGCAGCAAAACAGCGCTTAACGTTAACCAAGCAAGTGGCGGATTGGCTGTCTTAGTAACTATATTAGTTGCCACGCTCGTGCAACGAGTCATCTAATGCGGCAAGTTCATTCAACATCCCACTAGCAGATTGATATTTTTGGAATAAATTATGGATTTAGCCAAATTTAATTTTGAACCCTCAGTGATTACGGACTTTATGCAAAGTGCCATCATTGATATTGGTGATGAATTACAACTGTGTGTTGAAGTTGGTGGCAATCCTGATCATCCGCCCTTGCTGCTGATTATGGGCTTAGGCTCGCAGTTGGTGTTTTGGCCAGATAGTTTTGTCAAAGGCTTGATTGACGCAGGCTTTTTTGTGATTCGTTTTGACAATCGTGATATCGGGCTATCATCAAAAATCGCCCGACCCTTCCCCCGTTTTCCCGTCAACAATGTCAAAATGATGCTGCGTATGCAAGTGGGTTTGACGAACCGTCATTTTCCTGTGGCGTATAACTTATTTGACATGGTCGAAGATACCCGCCGCTTGCTTGATAAGCTTGAGCTAAAAAATGTGTATGTGGTGGGGGCATCTATGGGCGGGATGATTGCGCAAATTTTGGCTGCCAAATACCCAAAACGCGTGTCGACACTGGGTCTCATGTTTACCAGTAACAACAAGCCATTTTTACCACCCACCAAGCCAAAGCAGCTGCAAACCCTACTGTCACATCCCAAAACCACCCAAATTGATGACGTGGTTGCATACGGCGTGTGGTGTATGCAGCGTATCGGCTCACCCAATCATGTGGATGAAGAGGAAGTAGAACGACTCATTCGTTTGCGGTTTGAACGTAGTTATCACCCACGTGGCGCGCTTCAGCAGCTGCAAGCAATATTAGCCACTGGCTCTATTGTTAAATTCGACCAAAAAATCAAACAGCCAACTATTATCATTCATGGGGAAAAAGATGGACTGGTGCCATCGGCGCATGGTCGGGCGATTGCCAAAGCGATTGCGCACAGTGAGTTTCATTTGATTAAAGACATGGGACATGATTTGGCAAAACCCTTTATCCCTACGATCGTCAAACTGCTAGCCGATCATTATGTGAAGCATGCTTAACTCGCTAATTTAATAACCGCCACAATACAAACAGCACGGCAATCACATAAAAAATCGGCGCAAGCCAGCTACTGATTTGCCAGACGGCATGACTGGCAATCATTTGCGCGATAAACAACGACCCCACAAACCCAAGCAGCGCCAGCCAATCCTGCTGACGACTTTTGAGCATATCTGAGCGAATTTGCTGTATTTCACGCAGCTGCTGATCTTGGTGACCTCCCAGATTTGACAGACTTTGCAAACTGTTATCCAGCAATTGTGGCATGTCATTGAGACTCAGTAACAGTTCAGGTAATTGCTTGCGTAGCTCGCCAATTTTTTGCATCGGGTCAAATTGCTGCTTCACCCAGCCTGTCAAAATCGGTTTGGCGAGCGACCAGATATCAAGCTCAGGGTATAAATCCCTTCCTAAACCTTCCACATGCACTAGCGTTTTAAGCAGTAGCATTAATTGCGGCGGTATATCCAAATGATAGCGACGAGCAATATCAAGCACCGACATGAGCACGCCTGCAAAATCAATGTCGTTGATTGGCTTACTAATCATCGGTGACACGGTGCGGCGCATATCGCGCATGAGGGCGTATTTATCGGTATTGGGTGGAATCCAGCCTGCCCGCGCGATAATATCCACTAGACCGGTAAAGTTATTGTTCATCACCGATAATAAAAGCCTTGCCACAATCATTTGGTCAGCTTTAGATAGCTCGCCTACGATTGAGCAATCAAGGGCGATGTAGCGGGGATTGGGATTTGGGGTATCGGCTGGCAGCGTTTCAACAAACACATTGCCTGGGTGCATATCGGCATGGAAGAAATTATCCCGAAATACTTGGGTGAAAAAAATCGTTAATCCTTTTGCCGCAAGTGCCGCCCTATCATATCCAAGCGCATCAAATACTTGGGTTTGCGAAATCGGCACCCCAACAATGCGCTCCATAATCATGATGTTTTTGCTGGCTTGATACACTTCAGGCACATACATCATCGATGAACCCAAAAAGTTGTTGCGCATTTGGGTGGTATTGGCAGCTTCAAGGGTTAAATCAAGCTCATTGAGCAAGACTTGCCGATAATCTTCAACGATATCGATAATATGTACGGCACGCGCCGCTTCAATCCGTGCTGACGCCCACCCTGCCAAATCGCGCAATAATTCAAAATCTTCAATAATCTGTTCACGAATGGTTGGGCGAACTATTTTTACTACCACTTCACGCCCATCATGCAGGCGTGCGGTGTGTACTTGGGCGATGGATGCCGCCGCTAACGGTGTGCCATCAAATCTAGCAAATAGCTGATTGATAGTTTGCCCCAAACCGCCTTTTTTTGTCGATTGTTCAATTTGCTCGATAACCGTATCGACACTAAAGGGTTTCACCCTGTCTTGCAGATGCACCAACTGCTCAATAATCTCAGGGGTGACCAAATCACGACGGGTGGAAAGCAGCTGCCCTAATTTTAAAAACAGCGTGCCCATCTCTTCAAGCGCCAGCCTAACCCCGTCTGGATGCGGTTTTTGAAAATAGCTGGCAGGGTGCATACGGATAAGTTTGGCAATGGGCTCAAGCTGCGGCGTCTCTTCAATAGGTAGATGCGTATCAACACGATAATGAGCGGCAATGCGCCACAGTTGTAAAAGACGTTTGCGATGATTTAGTAACACGTTGGCAACTCGTTAGAAAGCTTATCAATGGTGGGAATTCTAGCATGATATAAGCAATTTTTTAATGGTTAAAAAAAAGACGGGGATTTAACCCGTCATTTTGATTGTGCAAAAGCGAATTTTGCAATAAATTTACTTTTGCAATAAAGCCGCTTGCTGTTGCTTGATGGCATCGAGTCTGGCTTGTTCACGTTCAATATCCGCCCGCAGTTTTAGTAGCTGTTGCTTTAATTCATTGCCTGCATTGGCATCAGTACTTGCACCGTTGGTTTTCCACTCTCTGATATTGGCAATATCGGCAAACATCTCTTTGGCAGGTGCAGCGATTGTGCCTTTTAGGTTGGCTAATAGATTAGACAGTTGACTTGCCATCGGTAGACCAATCAGAGGTTGCAGTTTACCAATGATATCAGGGTCAAACCCAGCGACTAATTGTTTGACTTGCATCAGCACTTTATAATCGCCCTCAATCGGCAGATTGCCTTGTGGTTCACCCATCAAATTGAGCAAATGCACAGGATTGTCCACTTTGACAATACAATCAGGTTTGCTTACCACAGCGCTACCTTTAGGTTCAAAAACATCAACCGTCACAGGTTCAAAGCGAATATGGTCATCATTAAAAATCGTATCAAATTCAATGGCTGGCTCTGCCATCACTAGGCGCAAAACTTTACCCGATAACGGTTGTAACCCTGCTTGGGTGATGGGGTCAGTGGCAATCGCTAGATTAACCACTTTTTCAATGCCTGCGAGTAGTAATACAGTAAACATCTGATTCTCTTTTAGTATATAAATTTCAGTGAGCTATTATATTTTTCGCCATCAGTTACTTTTTAAACCCACGATGTACCGCCACGATACCGCCTGTTAAGTTGTGATAGTCACAATTGACAAAGCCTGCGTCTTCCATCATGCCTTTTAGGGTGCGTTGGTCTGGGTGCATACGGATAGACTCTGCCAAATACTGATAGCTTTCGCTATCATTCGCCACCAATTTACCCATGAGTGGCAATGCGGTAAATGAATACAAATCATAGACTTTACCAAATGGCTCAAACACAGGTTTTGAAAATTCCAAAATCAGCAAGCGACCACCTTTTTTGAGCACCCGATACATCGAGCGCAGTGCCGCGTCTTTGTCGGTGACGTTGCGTAGCCCAAAGCTAATTGTCACCAAATCAAAACTTTCATCATCAAATGGTGCCAGCGTCTCAGCATTGGCTAGTACAAAGTCGACATTACTACAGCCTGCATTGAGCAGACGCTCACGACCGACCTCTAGCATCGCTTCATTGATATCGGACAATACCACATGACCTGTGCGACCCACCTCTTTACTAAAGGCTTTTGCCAAGTCACCTGTGCCGCCTGCGATATCTAGCACCCGTTGACCTGCACGCACGCCCGTTAGGCTGATGGCATAGCGTTTCCACAGACGATGAATACCCAGTGACATTAAATCATTCATGATGTCGTATTTTTTGGCAACAGAGGTAAACACTTCTGCTACTTTTTGTTGTTTTTCAGCTTTTTTGACGGTTTTGTAGCCAAAATGGGTTTCTTCATTACCATCAGTGGCTTCGGTATGCGGATTGTAGATAGCTGATTTATCAAAACCGCTAGTTGATTGCGCTGACGACTCATTGGGGATAGCGTCATTTGGGGTAGCGGATGCAGGGCGAGTGAGCTGCTGACCTTGCGGCACGGATTCTGGCAAATCAGCTGTGCCAGTAAATTGACGGTTGATGGTGGTGTCAGCTGTCAGTGACTGTTGTACTTGGCTATTGAGTTTGTCATTGGCTTGGAGGCTGTCTTTTACCAAGCTGTCTTGGATTGAATTATGGTTATTGTCGTTCATGTGGTTTCCTAGTGAGGTCATCGCCAATCAAAACTTGGCAAAGTTAAAAGCGCAAAGTTGGTGCAAATTTTTTTCTATTTTATCATTAAACATCAAAAGGATGTTCTTTGCCAGCATGCACATTGGTAATGATTTGCAACTCTTTTTCACAAAATGGCTCAATAAATGCGCCAATACTTTTAATCGGTTTGATGGCAGCAAAACCTTCAGCGATAAAGTCATATAACGGCTGAAAGCCTTTTTTGTACGCTGTGCCTTTGGCGAGTGAAAATGCTTTTTGTAAGATAAATGATTTAAGATATTTATCCGTGCGATAGCACATTTGCTTGAGGTCAGCCATCTGCTGGCGTCTTGCCGACTCTGCATTCACGGACCGATAGGCTTTAATCATGGATGGCTCATCCACGGATAAATGATTTTCTTGTAAATACTGAGCAAGCTGCAGATCAAGCTTAATGGCGTTAATCGCTTCGATGATACCGGCTGCCCCTGTGCTCACGGCATTGGCAGGGATAAATTTTTCTAGTTTTTCAGCCTTTTGCACCATGCGCTCTAGCTGTTCAGCGAGCACGTTGAATTTTTCGCCCCCATATAGTTGGTCAATTAAAAATTCCCCCATCGCATGGTTGTTGGCGCTGGCAAATAAAGCTTGGTGGGTTTTATGAATACGACCGCGTTGCCAGGCTTGTACTTCACTGAGTTTTTGCGCTAACTGGGTATCGCTGTGGTATGGAAGGGCGCGGAATTGTTTTAAATCTTGTTCTAATTGGCTTAAGCTGCTCATAGGGCCTCGATTTTTTTGCAAAATTTTTAAATTCAAAACAGAGAAACTGCAGTTTATCCATTGTATAAACCCACAGTAAAATGAAGTTTTGTGCCGCATTACCTTAATGTAAATCCAGCAAAAATACAAATCGTAAATTGTTCAACTGTGCTTTAACTGCTATCTTTTAGAAAAATAAAAACTTCATCCCTATCATTTCGGGTATTCCCCTAAGCAGGACACATGGCAATACACAGCACCAGCAATTCCAAAAACAACGATATAGCCGCTTCTAAACCCACCGATAAAGTAACCAAACTTGAAAAAAACACCTCATCTTTAACGCTTGAAGACCAATTAAGTTTTGACCTGATTACCGCGCAAACCACCCTACGCGAGCAACGGGCTGGCAAAAACTCGCGCGGGCTACTAATCTTGGTGAATGGTATGGAAAATTCGGGCAAAGGCGAAGCGGTCAAAGCGCTAACCGAATGGATGGACGCACGCTATATCAAGGTTCACGCCACCATGGGACAGCATCCTAGCCGCTACCAACCTATTTGGCAACGTCACACATGGCAACTGCCTAGAAAGGGTGAGATTGCGGTGTATTTTGGCAACTGGTACGCTGACTTGATTCGTTATGTGTTTGACTGTGGCGATGATATAGATGAACAGCGCTTACAGCAAATGATTGAAGACATTGAGGCGTTTGAACAAGATTTGGTCAATAACAACACCGATATCGTCAAGTGCTTGTTTTGGGTCGATAATAAAACGCTAAAAAAACGCTTGACCGATGAAGAGCCTGACCCTGAGCAGTTGTACCATTTAGATTGGTTTCGAAAAAAAGACGTGAAACGTTTCAAACGCTTTAGCAGCAGACTGATGGGGTTACAATCAAGCTGGCACCACATAGATGGACAGGATATTGATGCCTCAAACATCCAATTTGCGAATGTTGTATTAGCAGCGCTGCAAACCATGAACCAACTAGCTGCAGCCGATGATGACCAAGACAACCGAGCAAAAACTGATAAATCGGTTCACCTTAAAACGGACGAAAATCCTGTTAAACCCAACCCGCTGCCTTTTAAACCCACCCCTCTGATTAATGAGTTGGTTAGCGTCCAATCCCAAGCATTAGCAAAAGCAGACTATAAAAAACAACTACATAGCAAACAACATATACTCGCTGAACTGATTCGTGAGCGAGGTCAGCGCCATATCATCTTTGTCTTTGAAGGTATGGATGCGGCAGGCAAAGGCGGTGCGATACGCCGCATCATTGCCCCACTCGACCCGCGTGAATTTACCATCCACGCTATCTCTGCACCGACCGAAGATGAATTAAAACACGCCTATCTGTGGCGTTTTTGGACGCGCCTGCCCCATGATGAAATGGCAGATGTGGATATAGTGTATTTATCGCAAAAATTCAAACGCAATAAATGCGTCGCCTTACTTAAACAACGCCTACATAATAGCCGAGTGACCATTTTTGACCGTAGTTGGTATGGTCGGGTACTCGTTGAGCGTATTGAAGGCTTTGCAAAAGAGGCAGACTGGCAACGTGCTTATGGCGAAATCAATCGCTTTGAAAACGACTTGGTACAGAGCAATGCCATTGTGGTCAAGTTTTGGCTCGCTATCAGTGAAGAAGAAGAACTTAAACGCTTTAAAGCGCGTGAAGAGACGCCCAATAAGCAGTTTAAAATTACCGATGACGATTGGCGTAACCGCGCCAAATGGCATGAGTACGTGCAAGCCGCTTCCGACATGATTCATTTGACTCACCATAAAAAACGCCCTTGGTATGTGATTGCTACCGATGATAAATATACCGCGAGACTCAAAATCCTTGATGCTATTATTTCCGAGCTATCGAAAAATTTATAAAGCGCTATCTAAAAATTTATAAATTGTTAACAGTCTGCCTTTTTACTATTTTGCTATATCTTAAAACTGTCTACCCAACTTGATGAAAGATAATGATTTTGGTGGACAGTTCCCCTATAATATCGTGTTTGATTTGATTATTTAGCCTGATTAGTTATCCTTAATAAATCCATCTAAACTGCAAGTGAGCAATATGGAATCTTTACGCAATTTTTTGAAAGGTTGGATGGGCAAAGCCTTGCTCGTTCTTTTTTTACTTCCTTTAGCCATCACGGGGTTTGAGTCAATTGTCCGTAGCGGAGATGACCCCAATGCTGTCGCCAAAGTTGCAGAGTTAAATGTCGATAATGCTACCTTGCAAACCATGATTAACAATCGCCGCGAAACGTTGCTTGAGCAAGTGAATGGCGATGCAAGCCTACTTAATAGCGATAAATTACGTGAGCAAATGCTGCACAATTTGATTGACCGTTATTTGATTATCAACCAAGCCAACCAGCTTGGTTTTACTGTGTCAGATGCCACCATCACCCAAATGTTGATGGCTGAAAAAACCTTTCAAGACGCTAGCGGAAAATTTTCTAATGAATTGTTTGCTAGCTATTTAACCAGTCGCGGCATGACCAAAGAACAATTATTTGATTCGGTTCGTCAAGACTTGTTAGTGACTGCCTTTAGCCGCGGTATTATTAATACAGGGATTTTTGCGCAAGGGAGTATTGATAAACTTATGTCAATGCAGTCTGAGTCTCGCCCTGTGCAAGTGCTGCGTTTGGACTGGCACAGCTTTGCGCCGCAGGTACAAGTAACGCCGCAAGAGATTGCAAGTTATTATCAAAAAAACCAAGCGACACTTAAATCTAGTGACATGGTGGATTTAACTTATCTAGAAGTGAATAAAAATGCCCTGCCTGTTGCTGCCCCAACGGCTCAGGAATTGCAGCAACAGTATCAAAGCTATTTGAAAAATAGCAACAACCAGACCGAATACGAATTGGCAATGATTTTGATGAATGGCGGTCAAGCACAAGCCACCTTAACCTCATTAAAAAGTAAACTTGATGCCAATCAAGCGGATTTTGCGGCACTTGCCAAACAGTACTCGCAAGATGAAGGCAGTAAAAACGATGGCGGCAATATCGGTCCGATTACCCAATCGATGTTCCCCAATGATTATGACACCATCATGACCCAAATCAAGACCCTAAAAGTCGGTCAAGTCACGAGCCCCATCAAAACCAACTATGGCTATCATTTATTCAAATTGGTAAAAATCAATGGTCAAACCCCACCAACCATTGAAAGCTTGGCACCTGTGTTAACCGAACAAATTATGGCGCAAAAGCGTGAAGCCGCCTATCAAGATTTGATTGGTAAAATCAACAATGACGCAGTCGCTGGCGCTACTATCACCGAGCTTGCCAATCGCTATAAATTAACCGCCAAATCGATTAAAAACTACCCTAAAACCAATAACTCGTCTGCTCTCAATCAACCTGCCATTGTAGCGGCGGCATTTGAGCCACTCGCGCTGCAAGAAGGCAGTGTATCAGTCGGTATTGATGTCTCTGATAAAGTGGTATGGCTGCAATCAACCAATCACCGCACCAGCAAACTCATGACACAAGCAGAAGCCGAGCCGGTTATTAAAGCCAAACTTATTGAAGAGAAAGCAAAAAGTTTAGCTGTAGCACAAGCCAATGCCATCGCTGCCAAAGTCAAACAAGCCAATTCAATTGCGGCGGCGGGTACCCCATTCCAAGATTTGGGGATTGTGACTCGACAAGACAGCAAACTCAGCGATGACGAGCGTGGTGTGGCATTTAGTCAACCTGCTGTTAACAATCAACTAGCGGTCATGACGCGGCCTACTGTATCGGGTGCGAGCGTGATTGTTGGTGGTGTTATCAGCAATGATAACGCGCAAATCACACCCGAAGTCAAACAACAAACTGCCCAAATCGTGCGCGAAAATATCGGTCAGTCTCAGTTTGAGGATTATTTAGCATACCTAAAATCCATCACTAAAGTCACGGTTAAACCGCAGACTGCTGCGCCATAACATGCTGTGAATACATATGCGCTGAGTGAGTCAGCGCTTTGCTCTAGCAATAACGAGTATTTAGCGATACGTAGCGCCATCAAAAAAGGCTTACTAACGATGATTAGTAAGCCTTTTTTTATCGGTTGGTATTAATGATTTTCAGAGGCGTGATTGATGGTATATTTTGGAATTTCAATCGTCAAATCTTGATCTTCGATGATGACTTGGCAAGACAGTCTTGAATCTGGCTCTAGCCCCCAAGCACGATCTAGCAAATCAGCTTCGATATCATCCATTTCCTCTAAACTATTAAACCCTTTTCGCACGATAACATGGCAAGTAGTACAAGCTTTTGACATATCACAAGCATGCTCAATTTTCACGCCTTTTTCTAGCAAACCACGGCATAGATTATCGCCTTCATTGAGTTCAATCTCTGCGCCAGTAGGGCAAATTTGGTGATGCGGTAATACAGTAATTTTTGGCATAACAATCTCTTAACGATTAATAGTCTTATGTATTCAAAATTAATTTGACCAATCCGCGGTTGAAGTGCCTTTCATGGTTTCATTGACCGCTTGGTTCATGATAAGTGCAGCAAAATCATCACTATGAACTTTTAGCTGCGCGCTCGCTGTTTCTAACTGGGCTTGTTCAGCACCATCAATCGCCTGTTGAACATCAGCCATCGAGGTTTGCAGCGTATTTTTCTGCTCATCGGTTAACAAAAAGCCAAATTCTGCAAGCGCGGATGCTAGCGCCAACAATTCTCGTTTTGCTTCTACTTGACTTTCAATCAAGCTACGCTGCAGTCGATCTTGCATGGCAAAATCAAAGCCTGCTTTGAGCAGTTTTTCCTGCTCATCTTCTGACAACCCATAAGACGGCTTGACTTGAATTTGGCTTGCTTTGCCCGTTGTCAACTCTTTAGCCCAGACGGTTAACTGACCATTGGCATCAATTTGAAAAGTGACTTCGATACGCGCCAACCCTGCTTTCATCGCTGGAATGTCAGTCAGTTTAAACTGCCCTAACGAGCGATTGTCAGCCACCGTATCGCGTTCACCTTGTACCACATGGATAATCATACCATTTTGGTTATCTTGATAGGTTGTAAATACCTGTTTACGCGTCACAGGAATGGGCGTGTTACGCGGAATAATCACTTCGGTGAGACCGCCCATGGTCTCAAGCCCCAAGGATAAAGGCGTGACATCAAGCAGCAACACCGTATTTTGCTGTTGTCCGATTAATTGGTCGGCATATTTGGCTGCGCCTAACGCGACGACTTCATCTGGATTGATGCGTGACAGTGGCGGCTGATTAAACGTTTCTGCCACGATTTGCTGAATCAATGGCATTCGTGTCGAACCACCTACCAATACCACTTCATTAAGCTGGGACGTTTCAAGTCCAGCATCACGTAGTACTTGCGCACAAACCGCTAATGTACGGTCAGTCACAGGCTGGATGATTTGACGAAGATTGCTTTGAGTTAACACAATATCAAAATTTTGACCGCTGATTGAAAGCTCGGCAGTCACTTGGTCTGCTTTTGACAACTGCTCTTTAAGCGTGCGAGCCTGTACGTTTAGCAGCTGTTTTTGATGGTTATCAATGGTTGATGGATTCAAGCCTGTTTGTTGAATCAGCCAATTAGCAATCAAGCGGTCAATATCATCGCCACCCAGTGCGCTATTACCGCCCGTTGCCAGCACTTCATACACACCGTGATTGAGCTTTAACACCGATACATCAAACGTGCCCCCACCCAAATCATAAATGAGATGATAAGCTTCGTCTTGTGCTTGGTTCAGCCCATACGCCATCGCGGCAGCCGTCGGCTCGTTTAATAAGCGAATCACATGAATGCCTGCCAATTTAGCCGCATCTTTGGTCGCTTGGCGCTGTGCTTCATCAAAATAAGCCGGCACCGTAATCACCGCACCCACAATACTATTGTCAGGTAACGCCAATTTTGCCCGATCATACAGATGTTTTAACAGGATACTTGATACTTCAACAGGATTTTTGGCACCTTGTGGGGTTTGGATACTTGGCATGACGTCGACATCACCGACTAATTCATAAGGATGATTGAACTTAATATCCTTGATGCTTCGACCCATAAACCGTTTGACCGAGCGTACAGTATGATTTGGTGCTTGTTCTGCCATTGCTTCAGCATGACTACCTACCAAAGTTTCTGGATTGCCATTGTCATCTAAGCCAAAATACACCACCGAGGGTAAAAGCTTTTGGCAATCAATACCTTTTACCTGATTAGCAATTTGACTGTCGTCATTGGCGTTATTGTCACTAGATTGACACTCACTAACTTTATCGCCAATCACTTGTGGCTCGCCTGAACGGACTACCGCTACCAGTGAGCGCGTGGTTCCTAAATCAATTCCTAAAGCAAAACGATGCGCATGGGGCTTGGCACTTTGATTGGGTTCAGCGATTTGTAATAACGACATAAATTGGACCAATTAAAAAATAGAAAAAATAATTTGAAAATAAAACCAGCTTAGTTTATATCTTTAGCTTAGTTTGTATCTTTATAGAAAGTCAAAACGGATGGTATTATAAATTAAAAATATGATAAACCAAATAAATTAACCAACGCTATGACAACTTACCCTTTAATCATGATTTACACATACAGATCGTCATCATTATCAAAATTCTGCTTGGCTAATTCATCGGTGGTTTTTGCCACATCTGCTTGCAGTTTAACCAAAAACTGCAGTTTTTGAATGATATCTATCGCTTGCTTGGTTAAGGCATCATCATTAGCCTCAGCTGCATCTGAGTTATCAATTTTTTGATAAACTTCGTCAAAAGCAAGTTGATAATTATTTAGCCATTCGGTAAGTTTTTTGCTAAGCAAGGTAATACTTTGGCTATCAGCATCGTCTAAATCGATACGAAATGACATGGCATCGTCTAAAAAGTCCAAATCACGAATCGGCTGGTTAATAGATTGTGAAATGCCTTTGAGTGCCAATAAATGTGACGCGCGAGAATCGGGGTTTTTAAGCGTATTGTAGGCTTCATTAATAATCGCAGACGCTTGCTCAGGCTTTAGTGCGGATAATTTGGCGATTGATTCACGCAAAAAACCATCGGTATTAGCAGATAGCGAAAGGGTTTGCTCAGCTACAGACGCATCAAGATTGTTATCAGGATGGAACTTAGATTGAAGTTGGCGAAGGGTCTGCTGAAGTTTGGCTATATCAATTTGATATTGTTGGGGTACATTCATCAACTCAAAATAATTAACCATTTTCAACTTCCCCTACCGAGCCATCACTATACTGACAAAAAATATTAAAAACTAAACGGTGAAAGATTCACCACAGCCACACTCACCTTTTTGGTTTGGATTACTAAATTTAAAGCCTTCGTTGAGACCTTCTTTGACAAAATCCATTTTCAAACCATTAAGATAAACCAAGCTTTTTGGATCGACAAATACACTAACCCCGTTGCTTTCAAAACGTTGATCGTTAGGATCTGGCTCATCAACAAATTCCAGTACATAAGCTAAGCCGGAACAACCTGCGGTACGGATACCCACACGGATACCTTCGCCATGACCACGGTTTTGTAAAAAATCGCGTACATGTTGAGCTGCATCGTTTGATAATTCAATCACTTTACTACCCCATCTACTAATTTCAATCTTCAAGCGACTCACTTTAAGTAACTGAGCCAAAGTCTTATTGAGGATGAGTCAATAAGACTTTTAGAATCGTACAATCAATCAAGCATTGGCTTTAGATTTATAATCTTCAATCGCTGCTTTAATGGCGTCTTCTGCCAGCACTGAGCAGTGCACTTTAACCGGTGGCAATGCCAGCTCCTCTGCGATATCTTTGTTTTTAATTGCGCTAGCTTCATCCAGGGTTTTGCCTTTAAGCCACTCTGTCACCAATGAGCTTGATGCAATGGCTGAACCACAACCATAGGTTTTAAAGCGCGCATCTTCAATGATACCGTTATCACCCACTTGGATTTGCAGGCGCATCACATCACCACACGCTGGGGCACCGACCATACCGGTACCGACATTTTTGGCATCTTTATCTAAGTTTCCCACATTTCGTGGATTTTCATAATGGTCAAGCACTTTATCACTGTAGGCCATTTCATTTTCCTTTTGGCTGGTTACGTCAAACGTAACTGACTAATCTTTACTTATTAATTCGATTGAATAAATTTTTAATGGAAATTAATTTTTAATTCAAATTAATGTTCATTCCATTCCACACTATTTAAATCAACGCCTTCTTTATACATATCCCAAAGCGGTGATAAAGCGCGTAATTTTTCAACCGCGGTTCGCATCTCAGCAATCGCATGGTCAACATCTTCTTCGGTGGTATAACGTCCCAAACTAAAACGAATTGAACTGTGAGCAAGCTCATCTGACAATCCAATCGCCCGTAATACATAGGAAGGCTCAAGCGTCGCTGATGTACAAGCAGAACCCGATGAAACGGCAAAATCTTTCAATGACATCATCAACGATTCGCCTTCTACAAAGTTAAAGCTGATGTTGACGATATTTGGAATGCTGTGATTGATGTCACCATTAAGATAAACCTCATCAAGCTCTTTTAACCCGTCCCACAGACGTTGGCGCAGTTTTGTAAGTCTGGCTTCATCTTCTGCCATACGTTTGCCAGCAATGGCAAAGGCTTCACCCATTCCTACAATCTGATGCGTTGCCAAAGTACCTGAACGCATACCACGCTCATGACCACCACCTTGCATTTGTGATTTTAGACGCACACGTGGTTTACGGCGAACATATAAAGCACCAATACCTTTAGGACCATAAATTTTATGGGCAGAAAAACTCATCAAATCAACTTTTAATTGCTCTAAATCAATCGGGGTTTTACCGGCTGCCTGTGCCGCATCGACATGAAAAATAATACCTTTTTCACGTGTGATTTCACCAATCGCCGCAACATCTGTTAAAGTGCCAAGTTCGTTGTTAACCATCATTAGGGTCACTAAAATAGTATCTTCACGAATAGCCTCTTTAACTTGGTCAATCGTTATCAGGCCTGTCTTTGGTTGTGGGTCTAGATAGGTGATTTCAAAACCTTCTGTTTCTAATTCACGGCAGACGTCTAGCACGGCTTTATGTTCAATTTTACTGGTAATAATGTGTTTGCCTTTACCACTATAAAACTGTGCCACCCCTTTAATCGCTAAATTGTCTGACTCAGTGGCCCCTGAAGTAAAGACAATTTCACGTGAATCAGCGTTGATTAATTCTGCGATTTGCTCACGGGCAGTTTCAACCGCTTCCTCAGCTTGCCAACCAAACCCATGCGAACGCGAGGCAGGATTACCAAACACGCCATCAAAGGTCATGTATTTCATCATCTTTTGGGCGACTTGCTCATCAATTGGTGTGGTCGCGGCATAATCTAAATAGACTAATTTATTCATGCTAACAAATTCTCCCCAGAATTTTGTTTTAAGGTTTTGCTGTTATCAGCTAATGAATGATTATTACTAATATTACTAACTTTAGTGGTGCTATGCTTTACTCGTTGCGATACGGGTGCCTCTGTCATCGGCTTTACCGCAGACTGATTTTTATCCTGCATGTCTTCAACCATCAAAATTTGACGCTCAGAAATCTCACGGATAATTTGACGATTAATAAGCGTATCTAATGTCACGGTGGACAGATAATTTTCAATTTGCTCTGACAAGCCATTCCATAAATCATGGGTTAAACACATAGCGCCATCTTGGCAGTTACCTTTACCTTCGCAAGCTCTGGCATCAACCGACTCATCAACTGCTGAAATAATACTCATAATTGAGATTTCATTGATGGGTTTGGCAATATGGTAACCACCTGATGCCCCACGAGTGCTTACCACCAAACCTTTTTTACGCAGCTTTGAAAACAACTGCTCAAGATAAGAAATAGAAATCTCTTGACGTTTTGCGATATCAGACAATGACACAGCCAATTCATGTTTTTGCTCTTGCAATGCCAAATCTAGCAGCGCCGTCACTGCATAGCGTCCTCGGGTTGTCAATCGCATAATAGCCCCACTTAAGTTAAAAATTTAAATCTGTTCAAGCATCGTAAGCTGTGAAAACGCGTTTTATGGTTGGTAGGACTATTATATGAAAATCCGAGTCTTTTAGTCAAGATTAATTCTTACTAAAACACTCGGATTTATTTATTTCTCAGATTTATTTGTTTAATGATAAGCGACTTTAATCAAAGCAATGCAGGCAATAGTTGTTATTTTACCGCCCAGCCAATCGCGCAAATAACGAATAATACAAAAAATGCGATTGCCGCGCGTTTCATCCATTGATTTTTACTTTTTAATTCTACAATTTGTGCTTCAAGCGCTGTTTTTTGTAGATTTGCGGCGTTGACTTGGCTATTGAGTGTCTCAACTTGTTGTTTGTAGTCAGCATCGGTTTTGATAGGCTTTTTGGTTTTTTGCTTGTCTTTATCGCCTTTGACTGCTTTTGTGATGACTTGTAATAGCTGATTGATACCAATTTGATGTAAAAAAGCCTTCACCTCTGCCATCTTTTGTGCTTCGCCGCGGATTTGTAGCTGCTCGATGGCTTTGGGCTGGTTGGTAAATAAATTCTGGGCGATTTGCCAAGTAAAGCCATTGATGGTCACATCGACCTGCTGAGAAGGCTGTAATTGACTGTCTAACAAAATGCCGTTAACGGTAAAAGTCACATAAAAAGTGACGTTTGGGATATAAGCGTGAATACGAACGACAGTATTGGTAGTGGCTAAAGGATAGACAATCTTACGAAGATCTGCGTCAAAACGTAGCAACAGGGTCAGCAAGGTTTCAATAATCACTAATACCACATTGAGCGCTGTCGTGGCTATATTGCTTGGGGCATTGGTCGAAGTTTGAAAATTATCGTTCATTAAATTTCCACAAAATTAATCAAATATGGGTTTTGTAATTTGTCGATAGTGTAACTTCAAAAGGTTGTTAATAACATTAATTATTGTAAGTCTGGTATAAAACACTGTCAGTCGGTGATTCTTAGTCAAGAAATCATTGCGAGATTGATTCTTAGCCACTTTTACTCACTATAGCTGTATATATCAATTTTTAGCGGTTTTTGTTGAAATAAAATGTTATCGTTTGGTGTGCCAACCGCTATATTTTGCAAAAACACGTTAATCAATGCTTAATTGCACAGAAATTATGATTAAACTGCTTGTGAAGCCGTTGGAGTTTACTTATAATCGAATCATAATTACTTATGCAGCACTTGATACTCAAGGCTTTGAGCCTAATTACTTGTCAAGCGTATGCTTTGTATATATAACGTTTATTTTCATCCCTAAAAATTTGAAGGATATTCTTATGAATAAGTCAGAATTAGTTGATAGCATTGCTAAAAAAAGTGGTCTTTCTAAAGCCCAATCAACTGAAGCATTAAATGCCTTTATCGCAACGATTGGCGAAGCGATGAAAGCCAATGATACCGTGTCACTGGTTGGCTTTGGTACGTTTAGCGTAAAAGAACGCCAAGCACGTACAGGTCGTAACCCACAGACTAAAGAAGAAATTCAAATTCCAGCAAGCAAAGTGCCAAGCTTTAAAGCAGGTAAAAGTTTAAAAGATATGGTTAACTAATTAACCCTATATCTAAAAAAGGCGTATTTTTAATTAAATACGCTTTTTTATTGCCTTATAATTTCCTTGCTAAGTATAAAAACTAAACTATAAAACCGGGCAAAAACTTAAGTAAAAAACCACTATTTTTACATAGTGGTTTTCTTATTTTATAAACTATAGTTAACCTATTTTGGCACCGTAATGATTTGACCCACTTTTAGCGAGGCCGTTGGTGACAAGTTATTTAAGCTAGCCAGTTCTTTAGGGCTGATGCCAAAGCGTCCTGCCAAAGAAATTAAGCCTTCGCCTGCTTTGACTTTATAGGTTGTTGTGGTTTTCGGGATTTTGATGTTTTGACCAATCAATAACGACTCATTACCTTTTAAGTTATTTAAAGCGGCAAGTTCGCTTTTGGAAACGCCATATTTTGCACTCAAGTTTGTCAGGCTATCACCAGATTTTACTTGGTAGCTTTGCGTATCACCACGGCTATATTTGCTTACTGGTTTTGACGCTGGCTTGTTATCATCCTCTGATTGGGTATCTTTGGCTGTTTTGGTCTCTTTTTTTGTTTCTTTTTTGCTCTCTGGTTTTGCAGAGTCCTGCTTGCTCATCGGTTCGCGGGTCGCTGTCACGCTAGCCACCGTACCCAATCCTGCTTGAGGAATAACCAGTTTTTGCCCCTGAATTAAATTTGCAGTCGGTTTTAGATAATTGGCTTTGGCCAAGTCTGCTACCGTTAAATCAAAGTTATTGGCGACGCTACCTAAGCTATCACCTGGACGTACCGTGTAGTTAATCGATTTGCCAGCTAGCGCATATTTGACCTTTTCAACTGTGACAGGCACGATGATGACTTGTCCTTTTTGCACACGATAATTGGTGTTAAAACCGTTGACATCGGCAATGTCTTTGGGCGATACGGACAGTCGATCAGCGATACCCGACAAGGTATCACCCGTCTGAACCGTATAACGACTTGATACCGGTTGCACTTCAGCTCTAGCAGGGGCAGGCTTTTGCGCTGCGGGCTGTGCCACTGGCGGCTCTGGCATTTTGTCTGGAATTAACCACAAGTTTTGGTTGGTACGCACTTGATAAGTGACTGGTAAATTATTGAATTTTGCTAACTCACTGACATTTAGATCAAACTTGTCGGCGATGCCTGTCAAGGTATCCCCCGCTTGCACGATATAGCTATTGGCTTTACGTTTTGGCGATTCTGCTACTTTGGGTTCGATAGGCTTGGCGTTGTATAAGTAAAGTGTTGAACCTGCTAGCAAGGCAGCATTTGGGTCAATTTGGTTCCATTCAGCGATATCTCGCCAATTTACACCCATGCGACTGGCGATATTTGCCAAGGTGTCGCCAGCTTTGACTTGATAGGTGCTGCGTGTGCCACTTGGACGTTTTTTGGCAGCTTGCTTGCTAACTGTGACAGCTTTGCTTTCACTGGTGGTATTGGATTTGCTCGTGGTCGCTTGCGCCGTGCTTGGGACTTTGCCATTTAAGCTCGACGCTTGGGTAATTTTGACCTCTTTTGGCAACACCACTGGCGGTTCTTCGTAAGTGAGTTTTTTGGTTTCGCCTTTGGCTTCTAGCACAGATTGCTGAGTCTGAATAGCATTGAGCTTGATATTACCATCGGTAGGGTTAATCGCTTGCTCTACTTGTGGTGCGGTTTTTTCAATTTCTTTAGCAATCAAGTTACGCTCTTGATTGGATAAAGGCGGCTCTTGCACCACGGTGTTGTTGGCAGTAACAACGGCTGAAGTGGTTGGTAATGTATTGGTAGACTGCATTTCAGCGGTCACTATTTTTTGCTCAGTGGCGGTAATCGGTGGTTCTTTGATTACTGTATTGCGGCTTTGGATGCTTGGTGTACTAGGAATGGGGGCGATATAAGTCGTGGTTTGGTTTTTAACCATACTAGTTGCCATCGCCGCCAAATCGCTGCTAGAGGATGGCAAGTTAACTGTTTCTTTTTTGCTATAGGCTTGTTTGGCGGCACTGAGTGAATCACCCTGACTTGTGGTTGTATTTCGGGTTTGGTTGCCAGAGTTTGTGGTCGGTGTGTTATAAGTCGGTGTAACAGTTTTAGGCGTGACATAGCTATTGTTTGCCAAATAACCTTGTTGACTCATATAACCATTACCGCGTAATTGGGTGATTTTACGGTCAATTGATTGATTGAGATCATTGGGAATCAAAATACGGCTTGGGCCCGACATATCTACCGTACCTGCAATCAACGCAGGATTTAGGGCGCGCAGTTCATCGTAGCTTACGCCTGTCAGGCTGCTAATTTCGTGCAAGCTCACGCCAACATTGGCAGGGACACTTCTAAAATGCTGACGGTTCGCAATTGCGGGTAAATACACATTGTAGGTACTCGGATTTTTGACAATTTGCGCCACAGCCAAAAACCGAGGAACATAGTTCATCGTTTCAGTGGGTAATTTGAGCGACCAATAATCCGTGGGTAGCCCGCGCGCTGCATTGTAATTAATCGCAGATTGGACACGGCCTGGACCGGCATTGTACGATGCCAATGCCAACTCCCAACTACCAAACTGGTTATACAAGGCGGTCAAAAAGTCATAAGCAGCACGGGTTGACTCAATCACATCACGGCGACCATCAAAGGTGCTGGTTTGATTCAACCCATAAATACGACCTGTACTTGGAATAAACTGCCATAACCCTGCCGCAGATGCGTTACTATTGGCATTGGGGTCATAAGAGCTTTCAATCACAGGCAATAATGCCAGTTCTGTTGGAATATTGCGACGTTCAGCTTCGCGCACTGTGTAGTATAAATAGCGGCTAGCACGCGCTGTTAAGCGGTTTAGATAGTCTTGGCGGCTAATAAACCAACTTTTTTGCGCTTCAATACGCGGATCGTACACATTTGAGTTCATACGAAAATTGACGCGCAGCCTATCCCACAAATTACCATAGCGCTGAACCAACAAAGCGTTATTCTCTACCATGCTCATGTCGGTGGCTTCAAGTAAGCCTTCAAGTTCATCCAAACTATCCATATCCAGTAGGGCGGCATTTTCTTGCGCGCTACGCACCGTGCTTTTGCTGTGACTGGATGATCCAATCATGGGTTTACCCGCTGGACTGGTGGTGCTGGTGGTTGGCGCACTGCTACAGGCTGCCAAAATAATAGAGGAAATAGCTAAACTTAACGGTTTGATAGTTTTTTTTGATGAATGGCTTATCGAAAGCAACATGATAATTCCTAGCTCTTTTTTGCGATTTAGATGTAGGACATATACCCATCCCATAGCGTAAAACTATGAACGAATATAAGCTAAAATTTGACATTATAAATAAAAAAACGGCTGTGATTTCAAGCCAGTGAAATTAAATATTGGCTGAAATTATACTAGAATCCATAAAAAAAGTGGCACAAAACTTTTGCACCACCCTGTTTAACACCACTTTTAATACCACTAAATTAGTGCTTTTCAATCACAAGTTGGCTAATCGCCCTAGACAATAACACCGAGTTACCGCTTTCAGCAAAGGTAATACGTGAAGTTGTTACTAAACGTGTCGTCACGTTATTTTCGACGATGACTTCTGTGGTTATCGCATCTGCTTTGGCATGGTTACCGCTAAATACCACATTGTTTAATTGTATATCATAGCCATATCGCGTTGCTTTTGACCAGTTGTTTTGCAGCAGGTTTAGATAATTGCTTTTATTTAAGGTCGTGGTTTTTCCTTTACGCGACACAGATATCAACGCATCATCTGCTACTAGGCTTGCAACGCGCGAAATACTTTTGGCATTTGCTGCAGCCGCCATCGCAGTACCGTAATTGTCGATATCACGCTGGGTGATTTCAGCGTTTGCCAGCGTTGGGACGGTTAACGAAGTCGCGATGACTACACCTAGCCATAGTTTTGACCTTACCTGCTTTCGGATTTTATCAATCGGTTGAAAATTTAACGTGATAGTCATGAGATTTTCCTTCAATTGGTAACACCAATTGTTTGACCCTAAAAGAAATAATTTGTTACAACTAAGCATAGCATAACCATTAACTTTATTGTTACGTCATTGTTAATAATCAAGCATAAAATAGTGAATAATTCCGATAAAAATTTTTGACCTTATTATCCAAAACTATCCAAAATCGCTGGATTTTCTACTCACCGTTCATCTTCCCAGCGCTGAATTATTTCAGCAAACAAGGGTTAATCATTTATTAATTTGGCTAAATCGGTTATCATTACAGGTTGTTTTTATCACCATTTTATGACTAAATCTCAATTTAAGGGTATTTCAACTATGCTACTTACCGCTATTTTAGCATTTATCCAATCTGCCCATGCGGAAGGTGCGGCGGCAGCGCCTACTGGAACGGGTGCTTCCACCATCATGCAAATGCTATTGCCATTGGCTTTTTTTGCTATTTTTTACTTCATTATTATCCGACCACAAAGCCGTCGTAACAAAGAGCATCGTCAAATGATTGATGCTATTAAGGAAGGCAATGAAGTGGTATTTGCCGGTGGCTTGATGGGGAAAATCAAAAAGCTTCAAGGTGAATATGCGGTTGTTGCATTAAATACTACCCAAGAGGTGATGGTACAACGTGCCTCAATCATTTCGGTATTGCCTGTGGGTACCATTGATAGTCTTAAATAATTGCTGATGCAGCTCACCTGTCAGGTTGGCGACCTAGCATTCTGTTAAGTTGCCAACTGGCTATTATGATATTGTACTGCCTTGTTGATCGCGGTTAATAGCCCTAGTAGAAAAACTAGTTACCTAAAAAAATCAAGTTTAAGAAGTCAAGATTATGCACTACCCTGCTTGGAAATACTTTTTAATCGGCATTGTGCTGCTACTGAGCACCCTGTATGCCCTACCAAACCTTTATCCAGACAAGCCCGCCGTTCAAATCACGGGGGCTTCCGCTAGTACCACATTGACCAATGATGTGCTAAAACAAGCGGAAACCATCCTAAATGCCGCCAATATCCCAACCAAAAACAACAGTTTTGATGGTAAATCAGCTTTGTTAAAAATTGGTGATGAGTCGACTGAAACGCAGCTTAAAGCGCAACAAGTGCTAAAAGAAAAGCTTGGCGACAATTACGTGGTGGCACTAAACTTGGCACAAACCACGCCAGCATGGCTACGTAATATTGGCGGCAATCCTATTAAATTAGGGTTGGACTTGCGGGGTGGTGTACGGTTTGTACTAGAAGTCGATATGAGCAAAACCGTCTCTCAGCGTTTGGAAAACCTAACCCGAGATATTCGTACAGAGCTACGCAACCAAAAAATTGCCGTGACCAATTTACAAGCAGGGCAAAATAATCTGACTTTAAACTTTGTCGATAATGCCGCGCGTGATCAAGCCATTAATGTGTTACGTAGTCGCTTTGGGAAAAATTACGAGTTACAACCGCTCATCAATGCGGGGGGTCCAGCGATTAACATGACCTTGACCCAGTCGACGATTTCACAAATCTCTCAAGATGCGGTCACCCAAAACTTGACGACTTTACGAAACCGTATTAATGAGCTAGGCGTGGCTGAAGCCGTGGTGCAATCACAAGGTGCCAACCGTATTGTGGTGGAATTACCCGGGGTACAAGATACCGCAGAAGCCAAACGGGTCATTGGTCGTACTGCCAATCTAGAATTTCGTATGGTGTCTGACCAAAACAATACTTTCCAAGCCAATCCATCTGGGGTATTGCCTGCAGGCACTGAAGCCTATTCATTTGGTGAAGTCGACAGCCCACAAAAAACCTTATTGGAACGTCAAGCTGTGGTCACCGGTCGAAACGTACAGGATGCCCAAGCAGGGATGGATCAAAATGGTCGCCCCCAAGTGAATATCACGCTGGATAACGCGGGTGGTCGTTTGATGCAAAACACCACAGCAAAATCAGTGGGCAAACAAATGGCGGTGCTGTTTATTGAAAATAAGCAGCGTGTCACCTTCCAGCCAGACCCAGTGACGGGTCAAAATAAAGAAGTAAGAACACCTTACGCAGAAAGCCATATTATCAATCAAGCGACCATTCAAGGCGTCTTTGGCTCAACTTTCCAAATCACGGGCTTAGATAGTAATGCAGAAGCCTCAGAGCTGGCTTTGTTACTTCGTGCAGGTGCGCTAGCGGCGCCCATGTATTTTGTTGAAGAACGTACTATTGGTCCATCATTGGGGCAAGATAACATCCAAAAAGGTATGTTCTCTACCCAAGTCGGCTACTTACTCGTGTTCTTATTTATGATTATTTTTTATCGTTTATTTGGTTTGATTGCCAATATTGCGTTAATTTTTAACTTAATGATGATTTTAGCCATCATGTCATTGATTGGTTCTGCGCTAACCTTGCCGGGTATCGCAGGTATCGTGTTAACCATCGGGATGGCGGTGGATGCCAACGTGCTGATATTTGAACGCATCCGCGAAGAGCTTGCCAACGGCGCCAGACCAAAATCTGCGATTGTGGCGGGTTTTAACCGCGCATTTACCAGTATTTTTGATGCGCAGCTGACTACCTTGATTGTCGCATTTATTTTATTTGCGATTGGTACAGGTCCGATTAAAGGTTTTGCTGTCACCTTAGCCATTGGTATTGCCAGCTCTATCTTCACCTCAGTGACCGTCACGCGTGCACTGGTACAGTTAGCTTATGGCTACCGCAAAACTGTCAAACGCCTAAGTATTGGTTAAGGAGCGAATAATGAATGATGACAAGTTAGAGGATCTAGACGGTTTAGACGGCTCAGAACCCATCAACCCCGAGCAAAAACTCTCAGAGCTCGGCGTACGTCGTAGTGATGAAATAGCATCAAATAAACAGCACCGCAAAACGCCGCGCCGTAATGGTAAAGGGGTGAATAAAAATTTGGTCAAGCAGCCTGCCAACTCCTCCGATACAACAACCCAAAACGCTGGGTTAGCGGTGGCTAACGCTGCCAGCGCTGAATTTTCGGCAGAGGATTTTGGCGGTGAAAAATTCTTTGCCGGTCGGCGTATCATTAATTTTTTGAAAGTATCTAAACCTTTTGCCATATTATCTGCCATCTTAACGATTCTGGCTTTGGTCGCTATTTTAACCAAAGGTTTAAATCTAGGCTTGGACTTTACTGGCGGTGTGTCAGCCACGGTTGTTTATGAGCAACCCGTGCAACAAGCCCAAGTTCAGTCAGCCTTAGCGAGCCATAAAATCAATGACAGTGTGGTGCAATATTTGGGCAGTAACAAAGAAATTTTGGTACGCCTGCCGCCGCAAAAACAAATCGAAGGGTTATCAAACTCTCTCGATACTGCGTTAGATTTACCCAATAACAATGCTACCATCAAGAACATTGACGTGGTTGGCAGTCAAGTAGGTAATGAGATTTATATCAGCTCCTTGGGGGCAACGGCACTGGCATTACTGTGTATGTTTATTTATGTGATGGTGCGTTTCCAAGCCAAATTAGCCTTAGGCGCGGTGTTGGCGTTATTTCATGATAGTATTATCACCGTGGGTATTTTCGCACTTTTCGGATGGCCGTTTGATTTGACCGTGCTTGCCGCGGTGTTATCACTGATTGGTTACTCGATTAACGATACCATCGTCGTCTTTGACCGTATCCGTGAGAATTTCCGCCGTGTCCGTGGTGCTAGCCCAACGCAAATTGTCAATTTATCGCTCACTGAAACGCTACGTCGTACTATTATGACCATTTCAACGGTGTTGCTAGTGGTAGTCGCGATGCTGCTGCTTGGCGGCGAAAGCTTACATTGGTTCTCTGTAGCATTGCTCATTGGCTTGATTTTAGGTACTTTCTCATCGGTGTATATCGCCAGTGCGATTCCACTGTGGCTAGGTATGTCGCGCAAAGACTTTATTGTCGAAGTCAAACCAGAATTTGTTGAGGACGAAGTGGTTTTTGAAGACCGCAATGCGCCTATGTATGACAACAAAGTATTAGATAATCAATAAATGATTTGAGCGGCAAAAATACCCTACTTGCTAGGGTATTTTTATGGCTAAAATCTAAACAAGAATAGCAATGATGACAAATGAATTAATGAAAAATGGGTTATGGCAACAGGCGTTTAAAGTAAGCTTTCCTGTAGCAATGGGCTATATCCCTGCAGGGATTGCCTTTGGCGTGTTGTTTGTGGCAGCAAAACTGCCTATATGGGCGGCGATTTTATCTAGTGTGGTGTTATACGCGGGTGCGGCGCAATATGCTTCTATTACGCTGTTAGCGGGCGGGGTTGGAATCTCAACCATCGCCAGCAATACCTTAGCGATAAATTTGCGCCATGCTTTTTATGCCATTCCTTTGTTAAAACAATTACCAACCAATCCTATCAGTCGATTTTATTGCTTGTTTGCGTTAACCGATGAAACTTTTTCCCTATTAACCACCCTTCATGAAAATGAACGCCAAAGACTCATACTACCTGTGAGTTTGCTCAATCAGTGTTATTGGGTTATCGGTACCATATTAGGCATTTTGCTGGGTGCAGGACTCAATGATTGGGTGCCCCATTTGGATTTTGCATTAGTGTGCTTATTTGCTATTTTAGCCTACGAGCAGTTTAAAGCGGTCAAGGCTTACTATCCCATATTCATCGCCATCATTGCGTTCACAGCGGCGTTTTATTTTATATCCGATTGGCTTTTACTATCAGCGATTTGCGTGAGTTTGGGACTCATTATCATCCACTTTTTTATGAGCAATAAATCTGCTCATGAGCAAGCTCTCTGATAGTTCAAACTACCTGACAGCTCAACCGCCAAAAAATTTATCCATTAATCGTTAGAATATTATGAACACACCACCTGATAACTTTTATTTAATCGCCGCTACTTTTGCCATGGCGTTGGTGACTTTTCTCACCCGCTTAACCCCGATAATTTTGCCAAAGCGATTATTGGATGCGCCCTTGTTGCTCGCGGTGAATAAAGCATTGCCATTATCCGTGATGACGCTGTTGATTTTAACTTCATTGCATTGGCAGCAGCCTAAGCCTATGAGTATGAGTCTGGGCTTATCGCCATTACTTGTGGCAGAGATATTGGCGCTTTTAGTGGTGTTGCTCAGCTATCATTGGAAAAAGCAATTACTGCTAAGTATGCTGGTGGGGATTGCTAGCCTTAATGGGTTTTTATGGGGATTAAATCTGATAGGTTTTCAATCCCCATAAAAAAAAGCCCAACTTGGGCTTTTTTTATGAAGGATAACTTATACCTCGGTTTGCACCCCGACGATATCCACAGGCGTATCAGCCACGTCTTGTATCCCAGATTTTTTCTGTTTGGCTTTATCACTGCGTTTACGCTGCAATTCATCCAAATAATCTTCATCAATACCACCGGCGATGTATTTGCCATCAAATACCGAACAATCAAATTTTTTGGCATCGCTGTGTTTGTCTTGTACCGCTTCAATCAAATCATCCAAATCTTGGAATATCAAACGATCCGCGCCGATGATTTTACACACTTCTTCCACACTATGACCTGAGGCAATCAGCTCATTGCGCGCTGGCATGTCAATACCATACACATTGGGATATTTGACGGGTGGCGCCGCACTGGCAAAATACACATTATTGGCGCCTGCATCACGTGCCATTTGGATAATCTCGTGGCAAGTCGTGCCACGTACAATTGAATCATCGACCAACAATACGTTTTTATTTCTAAATTCAAAAGGCACCGCGCTTAATTTTTGACGCACCGATTTTTTGCGCTGCTGTTGACCTGGCATAATAAAGGTGCGACCGATATAACGGTTTTTCATAAAGCCTTCACGGTATTTTACGCCTAGATGCTGGGCAAGCTCCATCGCAGAAGTACGTGAGGTATCGGGAATAGGAATAACCACATCAATCCCGTGATCTTCGCCCCATTCTTTGATGATTTTCTGCGCTAACGACTCGCCCATACGCATACGGGCTTTATAAACAGAAATATTATCAATAATCGAATCTGGGCGGGCAAAATAGACGTATTCAAAAATACAAGGTCTAAACTCTTTAGCTTCGACACACTGACGACTAAAAAAGTTATTGTTTTCATCAATAAAAATCGCTTCACCGGGCTTCACATCTCGAACGATATCAAAACCCAATGCGGTTAACGCAACTGACTCAGATGCCACCATATATTCAAAGCCGCCATTTTCCGCTAATCGTTGACCAAAAATCAGCGGACGAATGCCATTGGGGTCACGAAATGCCAAAATACCATAGCCCGTAATCATAGCGACTACCGCATACGCGCCTTCGATACGTTTGTAGACGGATGTCATCGCTTCAAAAATATCATCGGGGCTTGGATGCTGGATACCGAGTTTTTGCATCTCATGCGCTAGCACATTGAGCAAGACTTCTGAATCAGAATCGGTATTAATATGGCGCATATCTTCCATAAACAGTTCTTTGGCAATCTCTTCTGCGTTGGTCAAATTACCATTATGCGCCAAGGTAATACCATACGGCGAATTGACATAAAAAGGCTGAGCTTCCGCACTGCTAGACGTACCAGCTGTTGGGTAACGTACATGCCCGATGCCTTGATTACCGACAAGACGCATCATATGACGTGTCATGAACACATCGCGCACCATGCCATTTTCTTTACGCAAAAACAGACGGCCATCTTGACATGTCACAATACCTGCGGCATCTTGCCCGCGATGCTGCAGCATAGTCAGCGCATCGTATAGCATTTGATTAACTTCACTGTGAGCGGCTATACCGACAACTCCACACATATTTTACCCCTTTGATTTTTCACGGATGGCTATGAGACCTGATGAAAATTGAATGAAACTACCTTATTTGGCGGCTTAGAAGATGTTAGCCGTCAGTTAAACTTACCAATGCTATTGGCCCATTTGCCCTATTCCTTCGAAAGCGGTTTTCCCCAGATTGGCAGCAAGCTGTTGGGTGATTTGGGTCGCAAAAGGTGCCATTGGCAGTAGCGCATTGGCAAACTTAGACTGCTGCCAAAAGTCACGTTGACCGACAAAAGGCGCCAATAAACTCAGCACCATCAACACAATGACCAAATTTTTGACCAAGCCAAACCCTGCGCCCGCCAATTTATCTAGAATGCTCAGTCTAAGCCCCTGCAAGGTTTTACTCATCACCCATAATACGATTTGCAGTCCCACGATGACAAATAAGCCAATTGCCAAGAATGCCGCAATGATACTAAGGCCGGTTGAGCCCGTCAGCGACACAAAAAACGGGGCTAAAGGTTTTGCCAAATAACTGGCTAGCAGCAGCGCCAATAGCCAACCAAACATGCCCACCAGTGAGCGCATCAAGCCATTATTAAACCCCTGCCACAACCCCATAAACAATACAAACAACACTACCATATCTAACAAAGTCATCGGGTCAAGCTCGTATCATGGGATTTACAAATTAGAGGGTGAATGTTGGCTTAGACGATAACCGTCAATGGCTTCAACACAGGTTTGGATGAGCTCTGGCCCTTCATAAATCAAACCACTATAGAGCTGAATCAAATCCGCACCTGCTTCAATCTTTTTAACCGCACGTTGACCATTGTCAATGCCGCCTACGCCAATAAGCGCAACTGAGCTCGGTAAGCGTTCGGCAAACTGCTCAAGAACTTGGGTACTACGGTGACTGAGTGGTCGACCTGATAGCCCGCCTGCTTCTTGACTGGTTTTGTAGTCTTCTACCCCATTACGGCTTAAGGTGGTATTGGTGGTAATCAGCCCATCAATATCAAAACGCACCAATTCTTTGGCAATATAATCAATTTGGTCTTCTTCCAAATCTGGGGCAACTTTCAGTACCAATGGCACATAATACTGATGTTGGCTAGCGAGTTGGCTGTGGCGTGATTTGATGCCATCAAGCAGCGCCGTGAGCGCATCACCACTTTGCAAGTCACGCAGGTTTTTGGTATTGGGAGAGGAGATATTCACCGTAATATAAGACGCGTAAGGATACACTCGCTCTAGACAATAAATATAGTCATCTAGGGCATTTTCAACAGGCGTGCTGGCATTTTTGCCAATATTAATACCCAAAATGCCTTGATATTTTGCACGCTTGACTTGCTCAATGAGATAATCGACGCCTTTATTATTAAATCCCATGCGATTGATAATGGCATGGGCTTCTTTGATACGAAATAGACGGGGTTTGTCATTGCCAGGCTGTGGTTTTGGGGTAATCGTACCAATTTCGATGTAGCCAAAACCCAATGCCGCTAACGCATCGATATATTCGCCGTTTTTATCAAGCCCGGCTGCCAAACCAACCGGATTGGTAAAGGTTAACCCCATACATTCGGTTGTTAGTTCTTGTTTACCGTACAAAAACCCGAGCATCCCAAATTTTTGCGATTTTTCGAGTAACGATAACGTGATTTCGTGGGCTTTTTCAGGATCGGTGTTAAATAAGAACGGACGAAGAAAGGCATACATAGTTGAATAAGCACTCACATTGCATGGGTGAATCTAATTGACTCTGCCCTTTATACAAGCAGAACTAACCTATTTAGCTTGAGAGATAGCACCCGTTGACGTGCTGTCTAGACTATCTCGTCAAAATCAGAAAAGCTATTATATCAGTGTTGACGCTAAATAAACACCTGCAATTTTCTTTGCTTCACCGCTATATTAACTACCATATCAGCTATCAACCCAGAGTATTTAGAATATAGATTGCAGGATTTAGCTTTTAACGTCCTATAATCAAAGACTAAGGCACAGCTCGACCATTTGACAAGGCAATCCAACCACGAATAATGCGATACAGATGCCATAAGACTGTGGCGACGATTATCAGGCCGCCTAAAGCACCGACAATAAAACTACCACCCATCGTATGATTACTATCAACGGCGGCGCCAAAAAATAGCCCGCCAGTCGCAAAAATCACCATGACAAAACCAATCACCCAAAAAAATATACTGTACCAAAACGTTTTGATTTGCCAATCAAAGTGACTATAAAGCCACGTGTTTCTAGCCTCATCGCGCTTTAAGTAATTCATCACAATCGGAATAATCCAAGTCAGTCCCGCAGTAAAATAACTAAACAGCGCCAACGCATAAGTAATGTGGTTATAACTGATTTGGCTTTGGGTCACCGGTAAGTTTTGACTAAGCTGCGTGTATTGCGGTAACGCTGATGGATAACCATTCGCCCCACTACCAAATTGTGGATTGGCTGGGTCAGGTGTGTGAGCATCTGTTGGTTTTTCTAGGTTCATTATAATTTTCCATCAATGATTATTACTTTTTTTATCGGGTCATACACTAGAATTTCAATTGATTGTTATGGACTTTAGGGTGTTACCCAAATCGGCTCTCGAATGGTAAATGGTTGGTGGTTGCTATCGGCAAACTCGATTGTCCAGCTAGCAGGCGACTGCTGCAATCTCAATGACTCAAAAGTCGGTACTGGGATGATTTTTATGCGGTTTTTTGCCGAATAAAGTAAATAGTTGCCATCGGGCGAAAAGTTGGCAGGTTCAGCCAATCCTTCATTATTGATAGCGATGCTTTTTTTAGTTGCCATATCTGCAAGCCTGCCTTGGCTATTATCGCTGACATAAGTGATCAAACGCCCCGTAGGACTAATCCGAGCTATGGCATTGGTTTTACCAGGCAAGTTTAAAGGCAAAAATTGTTGTTTTGCAAAATAGTATTGATAAAGTTGCGGTTGTAAAAATTTGGCTTTATCCGACGTAAATATAAAGGATTGACCATCTGGCAACCACACAGGGGCTAAATCAATTGCTGGTTGATGCGTCAGTTGTTGTTTTACATTGCCGCTGCTATCGGTCAAAAAAATCTCTGGATTGCCCATTTGGCTATTTGCTAGTAACAATTGGCGCCCATCAGGGGAGATTGCGCCACTAAAATTATGGGTGCGTTTGGCAGAAACCGCAGACACCCCAGAAATCTCAGTAACTTGCAAAGTCGCTCTATCAAGGATAACGACTTGAGGATAACTTTTGCCTGCTTGAACCGTAAAAATCAGGCGGTCGCCTAAGCGACTGGCGGATAAGCTCATTATCGTCCCATTGACCTTATACAAAGTCTTTGGGTCGCTGCCATCGATTTGGGTTTCAATCAGCTGCGCTTGGCGATTTTCCCCAAATCCGGTTAAATAAATAAAAATTAACTTGCCTGACAGCTGGCTAGCATCCATGTGCGGCAAATTGGTTGGCGCAGTCGCTATGACTTTGGGCAGTGAGGTCGAACTTTGCAAGGAGGTGCTAGATAGGTTTGTTGATGGCGAGCGCATGGTCTGACAGCCTGTCATCGCCAAGCTAATTGCCATGACAATTGCCATAACAGCGGCGCACCATAAACGGGGTAAGAGATAAACATGCTTCATGTTATTTGTAGCTTGGTTAAGGTAAAACATTATTGGCGTCTGGATTGAGCCAAAGTGGTCCATAAATCAAGCCATTGGGTACGCCATTTTGGGATGGGCTAATGCTGATGGATTTGCCATTTGATACAATGGTAATGACATTTTTATTGGAGTAAATATAGTGTTGTCCATTGGGTGAGACACCTGGGGCTTCACTTAACCCAACGTTATTTACAGCGGTTACCGAGCGCGAACCCAGATCCATCACCACGCCTTGATTGGCACCCGACAAATAGGACATTTTTTTACCATCATTGCTGATGCGCCCCATACTGCTCAGTCCGCCGCCCGTCAAGCGCTGCTCACTACCGGTTGCCAGATTGTAGAGATAAATTTGACCTTTATTACCGCCTTTTTTACCACCGGCTCTATCTGAAGTATAGACAAATGATTGCCCATCAGGCGCCCAACTAGGATAAATAGCCCCCACAGGGTCATTGGTCAAGCGACGAGAATTGCCACCTTGCGCCAAATAAATCTGCGGTATGCCGTTTTCAAAACTGCTACTAAATATCACACGGCCATCTTTACTCACGGACGCGCCATAATTCATGGCTTTAAAATTCGTCAAATTGCTGACTGCCCCGCTGACAATATTGGCAGACATGACCTGCGGATAGCCTAGCGTGTCGGGCTGAACTTGGAAAGTAAAGGTTTGATTGTCAGCAGAGGTATTTAGGGTTTTAATGGTACCGTTAAACTCATAAATCACTTTTGGGTTAAACCCGTCCACATCAGAAATGACCAAACGTGACACACGGTTTTTAGGCTTGCCTGTTTCCACCACATACGCAATACGCCCAGAAAAATCGCCTTTGATGCCTGTCAATATCTCATAGATACGGTCAGCAACCTTATGCCCTGCCATACGCAAACTTTGCGAGTTATTTTTGCTGGTGACGGTTTGCAGACCCTGCATCACCTCGCCTGTCGCCACATTAATCACTTCAAAATTAATTTCAACATTGCCACGGTTGCTGCGCGTATTGCCGACCACCAAATAAGGCACGGCGTTATGCTGCCAGACAGGCAAAGTGACTTCACTACTACTATGAGGTCGCTCTGGCAAATTACTATCCAAAGTAAATTGTCCCAAATTGGTCAAATCATTGGTGACAATCCCTGAGATACTCTCTGCGCCAGCAAATGGTACGATGGCGACTTGCAAGTTAGAGCGTGGTGCCTGCTTGACTAGAGTAAAGTCAACATTATCGGCAGCGTTCGCTAGAGGTGGCATCGCAGTGGTAGCCAAGGCAATGACTGCCGCTTTCAAAAGAGTATGGTTCATAATTAGCCTGCAATATTTATAATTATTAAAAAAGTGGTTTTAAAATAATAGCATTGTTTTGATCGCCAAAAAAGACTGGGCAAGACTAAGCGCTACTACACTATTTAGCTTTACTACTTAGATTTACTATTTAGCTTTAAAATTGCCCGTCATGGTTCTTGCGCCATTTGGCGGGGGCGGCAGTGGACTTGATTGGTTGATTGCTTGTTGTAAGCTTGCTTTAAAAGCGGCATCACTACTGCCGCGAATAGTGATATTACTAATTGTACCATCCGCAGCAATGCTAAATGACGCCGTTAATGAATTGCCATTACTATTGGTTGGTACATTCCAGTTTGCATCAATCATCGCCATGACTTGGCTGACATAGCCTGCCGAACTCCCACCCGATGCACCACCACGTCTGCTAGAACCTTGACCGCCAGATGATTGCGATTGCGCTGCACCTGTAGATTGACCATCTTTACCCAAATCCAGTGACTTGATACTATTGTCACTTTGCCGCTCGCTATTGGCATTGAGATTTTTATTATAGGCGGCATTGTTCGCGCGTATTTCGTTTTTTACCTCATCAATATTGCTTTCGGCAATTTTATAATCTTGCAGATTTCGCTGCTGGGTTTCATTGCGCTGGTTTAATTCATCAATCACGCTTTGTCTTTCAGCTGCTACTTCCCGGTCTAACTTTTCAGCAAATAGCGCCTGCTCTTTTTCCCATTGCGCTTGCTTGGCAGCCAAATTATCTTTGACCGTTTCAATTTGATTGGTTGAGGTCGAATGGGGCGTGTTCATTGGCACAGTTGATAGGGTTTGGGAATTTAAAGACGGTGTGGGCGCACCAGCCATCTCGCCAGCCGTGGCTTGGTTTTGCGCAAGCTCATTTTGTTGGTTGGCTTTGATTTGCTGTTGCATTGCCGACAACTGCTCAGGGGTAATCAACGAGGTTTCCATGGGCGCTGGCGGGGTGTTATGATAAAAGAAAAACAATAACCCAACCACCAACGCATGGGCAATGGCACTGAGCACAATCGCCCATACCGGGTAATCGGGTGTTTTGACGGGTACATAGACTGAGGTCACTTCAGCATACATCGTCTCAGTATTTCCTTATTCTAGCAAAAATGTTCAATCAAAAATTAAAAGGTCATCGTATTAGAAGGCTGCTTGATTAAAAAGCTACTTCATTAAAAAGCCACTTGATTAAAAAACCACTTGATTAAAAGGCTACTTGCTGGCTGCTTTTGGCGGTGCCGTTAACAAGCCAACCTTTTGGATGCCCGCTTGCTGCAAGTTTGCCATCAATTGGATAATATCACCATATTGGTTATTTTGATCGGCATTAATCATCACATTGACATTGGGCTTACCATCGAACTGGTATTGAGGCTGAGATTGCAAATTATTCAAAGTCGCAATTAACGCCTCTTCGCTCATTGGCTCATCGGTTTTGTCTTGGGTACTTAAATATAGCTGTCCATCAGATTTTAGTGACACAATCACCGGTAACTGCGTGCCTTGCTGTAGTGATTTGGTTTGCGCTTTTGGCAAATCAATATCCACTCCCGTCGTTAGCATGGGCGCGGTCACCATAAATATAACAAGCAGCACCAACATAACGTCAATATAAGGCACCACATTCATGCCTGCATTGAGTTTTTGAGGACGGCTACGGCTGTAAGGGTTTGCTTTCATAGTGTCAAGTTGTTCAATAAAATTTATCTAACATTTATTTAGCATTTAGCGTTTAGCGTTTAGCGTTTAGCATTTATCTAGCGAGCGAGCGGGGGCATCATGGCAGGTGAATTGAGCCCCGTCGGTAAGTTGGTAGCCGTATCCACAGTTTGTCGCAGTAACATGCCTGTCATCTCATCACAGAACAAGCTACGACTTTGATAAACTTTATCGTTTTTTGCGGTAAAGTGGTTGAAAGCCAGTGCCGCTGGAATCGCAGCAAACAACCCGAGCGCCGTGGCAATCAAGGCTTCGGCAATACCAGGCGCAACCGCAGCCAGTGTGGCTTGCGCAGAAGTCGATAAACCCATAAAAGCCGTCATAATCCCCCAGACCGTACCAAGCAGACCGATATATGGCGAGACCGAGGCAATACTGGCTAGTAACGGCAATCCTTGCTCAAGCTCGAGTTGTTGACGCCCCAAGCCAACGCGAAGTTTGCGCTCGACGCCTTCAATGATTTCACTACGGGCTTGGGTGTTTTTGAGCAGTTTTAAAAACTCACTAAAGCCAATAAAAAAGATTTGCTCAAGTCCACTTCTATCAGGATTACCTTGAACGCCTTTGTATAGGGTTGGCAATTCAACCCCTGACCAAAAGGTTTTCTCAAAATAATTATCGGCACGCGTGGCAATTGCCAAACGACTGCTTAAACGAAAAATAGTGACCCAACACAACAAAGAAGCAAATAATAAAATGCCCATGATAATTTTGACGAAAATACTGGCGTGCGTTACCAAACTAACGAGATCAATCGAGCCTTCCATAAAGTTATGCTTCCCCAACCATCCAAATTACTAAATATAAGTCACTAAATATAAATCACTAAATATTTTGATGCCAGCTTGTTAACAGCCCGCCAGCCATACCCGATTAAAACCAAAAACCAAAAAACAAAAACTAGTGCAATTATAAGGTCGAGCACTAGAATTTACATAAGCATATTGTAACCAATAACATCTGCTAATCGTATAAAAACTTTTGGTAGATTTTATCAAGCAGCTTGACGGTCAAAGTATTAGAAATTCCCGCAGGTGACAAGGCTGCCATCAGTTGATTTTGGCGCGGGCTTCAGCCTTATAGGTGTCGCTGTGTTCTACTCTTTTCTTACTCATGGTAAACTCTGGTTTAGGATGCAAGTTTAGTAAATATTTTTCTTCCGTTTTTTTTAAGCATACCTCAAAAATTTTAAAATATTTTTTGTATAAAGCGTTAAGCTAAAGAATAGAGCTTTGACTTTATACAGATAATTGTTTAATTTAAGGGAGGAAAACACCCTCAGAAAAATTTTAGCTAATTCAATATTATAATATAGGAGATACAAATGGCTATTTCACTTAATAAAGGCGGTAACTTATCCCTGTCAAAAACAGATCCAAGCTTAACACGGTTATTAATTGGTCTAGGTTGGGATGAGCGTGCCACATCAGGGGCAGAATTTGACTTAGATGCCAGCGTATTTTTGCTTAATAATACAGGCAAAGTACGCGGCGACCATGACTTTATTTTTTATAACCAACTAAAATCTGACAACGGTGCAGTTGAACACACCGGGGACAACCGCTCAGGGGCAGGTGACGGTGATGACGAAGTGATTAAAGTCAACCTGTCACAAGTACCAGCCGATATTGAAAAAATTGCAGTCACTGTGACCATCCACGATGCCCAAGCTCGTAATCAAAACTTTGGTCAAGTATCCAATGCCTTCATTCGTGTGGTCAATGAAGAAACAGGGGCAGAGGTAGTACGGTTTGACTTAGCAGAAGACTATTCCATCGAAACTGCCATGGTATTTGGCGAAGTCTATAAACACAATGGCGAATGGAAATTTCGTGCGGTGGGTCAAGGCTATGCAGGTGGCTTAGCAGCTATGTGCCAACAATATGGCGTAAATATCGGCTAAATCGGATTTCAAGCAGCAATTTACCATTAAAATAATGATAAAAACTCATTAAATAAAGGATATGAAGATGGCGGTTAGTCTACAAAAAGGACAAAAAATTTCACTCGATAAAGAAGCAGGCACGGCACTGACTCGTATCAAAATGGGTCTAGGGTGGGATGTTGCATCCACCCCAAAATCCGGTGGCTTTTTGGGCAGTCTATTCGGTGGCGGCGGTAGTAATGATAGTATCGATTTGGATGCATCTTGCATTATGTTTGATGCGAGCAAACAGCCCATCGATGCAATTTGGTTTGGTCAACTGCAGTCAAAGGACGGTAGTATCGTTCATACAGGCGATAACCGCACAGGCGCAGGGGATGGCGATGATGAAGTCATCAATGTCGATTTATCTCGTGTCCCTGCTCATGTACAGTCACTGGTATTTACCGTCAATAGCTTTACGGGTCAAACGTTTGAGAAAGTTGCCAATGCGTTTTGTCGTATCGTTAATGCCGGCAATAATAGCGAAGTGGCTCGCTATAACTTATCAGCCCAAGGCAGTCATACCGCGCTGATTTTAGCAAAGATTTATCGCCACAATGGTGAATGGAAAATGCATGCCATTGGTGAAATTGCCAGTGGTCGTACCTTTCATGATTTGATGCCTGCCATTACACCACATGCCTAACGTCTAATTGTAGATAACAATACCCTATTTGCTGTCAATGGGGTATTTTTTTATTCGGATAATAAAAAAAATAATAAGGAAACACGATGCCAACTTTGGTACCTGGGGCAAATACGCCTATCCCCCACACGCCTTGCCAAGTGACAGTAACTAGCCAAAATGCCAGTCGTTTTGGGGTTGAGATGGGCTGCGTTTGGATAGCGATGGATGCAAGTCGCCGAGCAACTACCAGCCCTGCTTATCTGCATGAAAGCAAAGATTGGGCAGCGCTGACAGTCGAGAGTGAGAAAAGCCATGTTTGGACATTAGACTTAGCCAATGTGTTTTCCCAAAATCAAACCCAGTATCTGCAACTGATCGTGTATGCTTACCAAGACGCTAGTGTGATTGCCCCAGCCGTGGAAGTCAATGATCTGGGTATCAAAGTCCTGGGTATCAAAGTCGCTAGCGATATTGACTATGCGTTTCATACCCCAGAGCGCCATATCAAAGCCAGTATTGTACTGGAGATCTACCAGCGTAATGGGCAATATAAATGCCGAGCACTCGCGGAAACATCTAGTCAAAGTCTAGCCAATTTTGCCGAACGTTTACAAATCAGCCTTGACGCCCGTTACCCTAACAACATGACGACAGGCAACGTTTTGCACGCCATACCAGACAACAGACGTCCTCGCCCTCAGCCAGGTGACACTTGGACTGGGACGGCTTTTGCAATTGATCCCTATCATTTACTCACTTGTGAGCATGTGGTGGACGGGGCAAACCAAATCGCACTGCGTCAACAAGGCTATCCCGATATGGAATGCCAAGTGGTGCTGGCAGATGAAGGTAGTGATACCGCGTTACTTAAAGTCAATCAGCCTTTACCAAGTTATCTGCCCGTGCGAGAACGTGGCTATGATTTGCTGGGTGAGCAGATTACCACGCTTGGTTTTCCGCTAACAGGTCTTGGTAGTCAATTACAAGTCACCCAAGGCAATATCGCAGGGCTACAAGGCATTGGCAATGATATTCGTTTTATGCAGTTTACTGCGCCAATTCAGCCTGGCTCAAGTGGCAGTCCGCTCCTGCTTCCCACAGGCGAAGTCGTCGGTATGGTTACCCATACCATTGCCAATACCCAGAACATGAATTATGCAGTCAAATATCAATTATTATCTGCGCTTTTGACCAGCTGCGGTCTTAATGTGAGCGAGCTTACTCACAATATTAGCCAAACACCCCTATCCACGCCTCAGATTACCAAACAGAGTAAATCTGCTTTGTGGTTAGTTGGCTGTGGGGTGTGACAGCTTTTTATTAGACTGAACTTATCGGAGTCAGCAGAGAAGATATACAATCAAAAAAGTTAACACTTTAGACTCACAACGATTAAAAAATCACTTAGTCAAGCGCTAAAGCTGCAGCAGATGGCTAAATGTGTCTAGATTTTTGGTGGCTATTCACGGGTCGGCAATAAAATGCTGTGTTTGGGCATAAGATTGCGCTTCTGATTTAATTAGCGCCAACCATTCATTGGCAATGACGGGATGCGACTGAAAATATGCCATCATCCAATTGGCTAACGGCTTAGGCACAGGCACAAATTGGGTGGAAGGCAAAATGGATTGGACGCCATTGCCATTGGTGTCATCGCTGTCATACACAAGCTCAACCTGTGGATTTTTTTGAATAATTTCCACCCCCGTAATCTGCCAATTGGTAAAAGCATTATCAATCGCATAGGGCAACGATTCTGCTTGAGATAATTTTGATTGTAGATAGATGGGCTCAAATGTTTTGATGGTATTCACCCAATGCAAGCGTAATGCAATGTCAGGGTGTTGATAAAACACCACCAATTTGCCAGCAAACTTTATTTGCCAAGGATTAACAACTTGGTGGAGATGAATGCCAAGCATTTGCGCAAATTGCTCTCGCGTCAGCAATCGATCAAAGCTTGCTAGCAATTGACCATTTAGCGGATGTTGCAGTTTGAGTAGGTCGGATAAATACTCATAATGGTAAATAAACTTCATAGGCCGGTGCTGTGAGATAACCCCGTCCGTCACTTGACACCGATGCACTTTCCACTGCGGCATGGTATCAGTGATAAGCGCAAGCAAATCTATGATTGTGTTATTGTTTGTACTCTTGGCTATAGTTTGTGTATTAACATCCGTTTGAGTGACTGGCAAGGGATTTCCTTTTAAATGATTTGTCTATCTAAATGGTTTGTTTATCTAAATGATTTTTTTCATCATAATAACTTCATTATAAAACTTTTTTCATTTATTTGAGCCAAAAAAAATCATTACATGGTGAAATGTAATGATTACTCAAAAAAACTGTGGTAGTTAAAAGTTACAGTTAATAATAAGCAGCGTTTAGCAATAAGGCGACCGCTAAAAAGAACCAAATCATAAAGACGGTACTAAGCCATTTACGATGATAGCGCCAAGACTCATCATCGATTTTATTATCGGTTGCCCAATCATCCACCAAATCATCTTTAGCTGATTTTTGTGGTAGCTTTGCAGACTTTCTAACGCTATCTTTAAACCGCAAGTCTTTGGTTAATTGATTGTCCTCATCTTTTATGGTAAAAAAATTAGATGAGTAATCTGCTAAATAAGTTTGAGAACTAAGCGAATGCGGTAATACCGATTTGACGGTCGCTTGGCGATAATCATGCTCAGCCACGTCAGCAAAAACTAACTGAGACGCCAAACTTTGAGATGCTAAGCCACTCCTTATATTGTCATATGTTTTGTTAATCTTCATGTTAAATACCCCTTCTTGATAGATAACATTATAGGGATATCATGCCGTTATTTAATCATAGGTTTGATTGTGGTTTTGTTATACTTAGCTAACTTGTATTAGCAAATGTGCAGATTTGAAACCGTTTGTAAACCGCTAATAGTTAAACTTGCGCCCTCTTAATTTATAATTTTTGGCACCCATGATTTGTACTAGGATGGAAAATTTTTATTTAACCTGTAGATTTAAAAAAATTATCTTCTATCGATAAATATTTGTTGTTCAGAGGCTTTGACAAAGTCTTCATAAGAAACCACCCCTTGACTATTAGGGGCATTTGTTGTGGAATTACTGCTGCCCGTCTGCGCGCGCTCATCTGAACCTTGATTTAGGTTATTGGGATTTGAGCTATTAGGATTTAGGGTATTGGGATTAGCGGTGTCAGTTGGCGCCTCAGGCATCTGATTAGTCCTACTTGGCGTATTGGCAAGTGTATCTGTTGACACTTGATTGGTGGTCATAGCGGGATTGACATTCGCTGGCGCGGTGGGTTGTGGGGTGGAAGCCACGCCGTTCCCTAATTGCTCACCGGTAATTACCACCGCTTCTGTTCTTAAATTCTCTGGTTGAGTGGTCGAGGCAGCAACAGCGGAAGCAGTTACAGGCAATGTCTGTGCCGATTGGCTAGGGTTTGTTGCCGTTAGAATGACATTGTTTTGAGCGTCTCTACTGTTTCTTATCGCTTGATAACTCTGATAGCTGGGCACGACAACTTGGGTTAGCAAACCGATAAGTGACATAACTAACAGCGGAATCAATACCATCAGTACCGTTTTTAACTGGGTAGCAGGTCTAGCAGGTAAGCCATAATAATTGGCGTCTGCAGTCCCCTCGACTGCTAGCAAGTAAAGGTAAACTAAGATATTTACCCCAGGCACTAGCATCAATAGCGCAAGCCACCCTGTTTTGTTAAGGTCATTGAAGCGGCGTTTGCTAACGGCAAGCTGTAGATAAAACAAAACCGCCACACCAACACTACTTGCACCAAGCAGACTCATCGGCAACTGCTCACTACTGGCATTTACCATGCCTTGAAAGCCGCCAATCATCACAAATAGTAAAGCGACCAGCATTAATGCTATCAACGCATTGAAGGTGGAATACGCTAAAAACTGAACACGGCTAACCCGACCGTGCCAATCAAAAAACCGACGATTATTAAAGCCTTCATGCAGCTCGGTTAACGTGACAAAAGACGTACCAGCTTCAGTTTCAATTATTTCATCAACTTGATGCACATTATCGAAACTGGGTTCAATCGGGGGTAAAGACTGGGCTTTTTTTGGCTTGGGTAGACGGATGGCCATAATGAGCAACTTAATCTAGAGGTTTAAACTGTTTTTTTAGCGTAAGGTTTTTAACGTAGTATTGCCCAAATTTTATAATATATTGGTTAGAATATCTTGAAATGGCGACATAAATTTGACATTTTTTGTAACATTGATTTAGTGACATTGATTTAATGGTTTGGCTTGATAGCAAATTTATTGAATGAGTAAACAGTTTTTAACCCCGATAACACAACGCTGTAATGATCATTGAGTATTG